>Ga0307414_10002088_pt1 | contig 10396 bp, 10 predicted proteins | sample DK1Ometagenome_FD_203804 | JGI IMG/M metagenome (GOLD analysis project Ga0307414, IMG submission 203804) | Maize rhizosphere microbial communities from greenhouse at UC Davis, California, United States - DK15-O-3 | ecosystem: Host-associated > Plants > Roots > Rhizosphere > Soil | place: USA...
TCGACCGGGTCCCGTCCGACGAGCACGCGCGCTCGCAGCGGAAAACGTGGAATGAGCGAGACCGGCGGCGGCAATGCATCGCTCGGCGGTCATACCGGCAGCGGAAGCGGTGCCGAGGGTCTTTAGAACAGTTCGTCACACTGAAACTGAAGGGGCGCCTGCGTGGCGCCCCTTCTTTTTTGTCACCAGCCGCACTGCTTTCCGCGGTTCTGCTCTTCAAGCCACGCCTGGAGCGGAGCGAAATATCCCAGCATCGGCTTGCCGGAAATCTCGCGCGTTCCAGTGAACGCTTCGAGAGCATCCGGCCAGGGCTTCGACGCCCCCATGGTGAGCATCTGGTTGAGCCGGGTGCCGACTTCCTTGTTCCCGTAGAAGCTGCAGCGGTGAAGCGGACCCTTCCAGCCGGACATCTCGCAAGCAGCCTTGTAAAACTGGAACTGAAGGACCCGCGCCAACAGGTACCGGGCGTAGGGGGTGTTCCCCGGGATGTGGAACTTGGCGCCAGGATCGAAGTCCGCTTCCGAGCGCGGAACGGGCGGGACGATCCCCTGATACTTCTGTTTTAAGTCGACCCAGGCCTGGTTGTAGCCGCCCGCCGGGATCGAGCCGTCGAAGACGCCGTAGCGCCATTTGTCGACGACGTAGCCGAAGGGCATGAAGGCAACTTTGTCCATCGCCTGCCGCAGAAGCAGCCCGATATCCTTGTCGGCGCTCGGCACCTTGCTTCGGTCGAGCAGCCCGATCTGCACCAGATATTCGGGCGTCACGGACAGCGCGATGAAGTCGCCGATCGCTTCGTGGAAACCGTCGTTCGCGCCATTCTGATACAGGTACGGCTGCTGGTTGTAGGCGCGCTGGTAAAAGTTGTGGCCGAGTTCATGGTGGATGGTGACGAAGTCGTCGGCATTGACCTTGGTGCACATCTTGATGCGAAGATCTTCCTTCGCGTCGACGTCCCAGGCCGATGCATGGCAGATCACATCGCGGTCGCGCGGGCGTACGATCTGCGAGCGGGACCAGAAGGTTTCGGGAAGAGGTGCGAAGCCAAGCGAGGTGTAGAAACGCTCGCCAGCCTTCACCATCTCGACCGGTGTGTAGCCCTTCTTCTTCAGCAGGTCCTCGAGGTTGTAGCCGATGTCCCCGGCGCCCTTCGGAGCCACGACATTATAAATGTTGCCCCACTCCTGCGCCCACATGTTGCCGAGCAGGTCGGCGCGGATCGGACCGGTAGCGGGTTGGATTGCGTTACCGTACTTCTGGTTGAGCTTGGTCCGGGTGTAGCAATGGAGCTGAACGTAGAGTGGGTTCAGCTCAGCCAGGATTCGTTCGTACATGGCCGAGAATTCCTCGGGCGACATGTCGTATTGTGAGCGCCACATCGCGCCGGTGTCGGCGTAGCCCAGTTCCTTCGCGCCTTCATTCGCGATGCCGACCATCTGAGTATAGTCCTGGCGCATCGGCCGGCCGGTCGTTTCATGCCAGCTCTTCCAGACCTCGGCGAGTTCCTTCGGATCGCGAAGCTCGCCCATCAGCGCTTCGGCGTCGTCGCCCGTGATCGTCTTGCCGTTATGCGTCGCCCGGCCCTTTCCGTACTGCGACTGGAGCCGGGTCGTGATCTCGTTGAGCTGGGCGGCCGCACCGGGCGTGCTCGGCGCGGCGAGAACGAGTGCGCCGCGAAGGATGTTCAGCTTGCGCGCGGTGTCCGGATCGAGACCCTGGACCTCCGAATATTGCGCCGCCTGCTTCGCATATTTGACGCCCTTTTCGGTCCCTATCGTACCGAAATAGGCGTTCACGGCATCCGTATCCTCATTGATATAGGTCGCATTCACCCAGGCAGCATGGGCACTGATCACCCCGAAATCCGTCAAATCCTTCTCGACGTCGGCGACGAACTGACGCGCCCCCTCGGGTGTGGCCGGATAGGGCAGCGCATCGCCGGCAGCCGCCGTCGGCGGGGCTGCTTCGGGCGCAATGGGCGCCACAGGAGCGGCTGTGCTGGTCGTGCATCCTGCCAAAACCAAAGCGGCAAGCGATACGGTGCAGGCGAACTTAGTCACTTCGTCTCTCCCTGAATTTCAGCTCAACGCTGCAGTTCGACTGGAGGCGGCCAGTCCCTTTCGTCAAGGTGCCAATGCAATTCGTCAGTCGGCGAGGAAGCGTGCAATCGCTTCGCCGAGCTCCGGCTTCGTCACCGAACTCATGTGCGTGCCTGGGATTTCCTCATAAAGCGCGGTTGGCAGCATCCCGGAAAGCTCGCGGGCCGACCCGTTTTCGTCATCCTCGCTTCCGCAGACGACCAGGGTCGGCATGGTGAACGCCGCAACCGCCTGTTGCGGATTCGGATGATTGCCGAGCGCTTTGAGGAGGAGTGCGGCGGCTTCACGATCGACTTTCATCGTCCGCATGAACTGGATCGAGAGCCAATACGGATCGCCACGCCGGGCATCGTCGAAATGCTCGATAGCATCGACGAAGAAGCGGCATCGCCTTTCCCAATTGGTCAGGACGTCCACCCCCGTTCCCGCCAGTATCGCCTTTCCAGGTCGAATGCCGCTGCTCACGGCATCGATCGTCGTCCGGGAACCGAGCGAAAACCCGCCGAGGTCGAATTGCTCAAGACCAAGGTTAGCGATCAGCTCCCTGAGATCGCGGACCAGGATGTCGGAAGTGTAGTTTACAGGGTCGTGCGGCTTGCCGCTTGCTCCGTGAGCTCGAAGGTCGGGCATGATGACCCGGAAGCCGCTCGCAGCAATGCGATCCGCGTGACCGAACTTGATCCAGTTCATCTGCGCATCGGAGAAAAGGCCGTGCAGGAGAAGGACCGGGCGTCCTTCTCCCAGCTCGTGGAAGGCAAGCTCCACGCCATCCGATGCGATCCAGTGGTGAAGCGCAGCATCGCCCATTGTCCGAGCGCATGTCAGCCGGGCGGACACATTGCAACGGCTAGGCGCGGCAAATCACGATACGGTTGTTACCACAGACGACGCAAACGCCCTGTTCGCGCTTGAAGTCCGCCGTCGTCCCCAACGCACACGTTATTTGCGTGGCGTGCGCGACTTGGCCCAGCCCGAGCTCGGCTTGGATACAATTGTCGCACACGGCCTGCGGACTCTTGCCCGACACATGATCGTTAATCCGTTGTGCAACCAGCATTTGATGTTCCGCGTCCCCAAGGCGATCGAAGACAGGAGTGCCAAATCCGATTGCAGCTTCCATTCGCGTTCGACCAACCGGCGCGCGGCTTCGACGCTGAGCCGGTGAAGCGCTCTTATTTGGGGAAACTACCCCGGGCTTTCACCCACTTCTCGACCAGCTCCGGATAGTCCGCGGTTCGCATTTCCTTGAGGCCCTCGGTGTTGAGCCACGCCCGGTGAATGCTCTCGGCGCCGAAGTGATGCCGCGGCCTGAACCGTGACGGATCGTCGAAGCTGGCGACGGTCAGATCCATGTTCTCGCTGTCCTCCTTGAACAGGAATCCCAGCGATGTCCCGCATTCACGGCAGTAAGGCCGGGCCGCGATGGGCGAGCTTTCGTACCAGTCGGGCTCTCCGTCCCATTGCACATCCGACGCCTTCACGTTCTTGAAGGCGATGGAGACCGATCCCGTCGCTCGCTGGCACATTCGGCAATGGCAGAGATAGGCGTCGTCGTTCTCGACGGCCGCTGTAAATCGCACCCGTCCGCACGCGCATCCGCCCGTCATCTGATCGGTCAAATCATCCTCCCGCCAATCGATCGTCGCAGCTAGGCCGCCTTCCGGAGATGCTTGCGACCGAGCAATTCGGCGATCTGGACCGCGTTCAATGCTGCCCCCTTGCGGAGGTTGTCGCTCACCACCCAGAGGGAAAGGCCGTTCTCAACGGTCGGATCCTCGCGGATTCGAGAAACGTAGGTCGCATATTCGCCGACCGCTTCGATTGGCGTGACGTAACCGCCGGGTTCGCGCTTATCGACGACTAGGACTCCGGGCGCCTCGCGCAGGATATTGCGGGCTTCCTCGGCCGAAATCTCGTTCTCGAACTCGATGTTCACTGCCTCGCTGTGACTGACGAACACGGGCACTCGGACACAGGTCGCGGTCAGCTTTATTGCGGGGTCGAGGATCTTCTTGGTCTCGACCACTATTTTCCATTCCTCGGTGGTCGAGCCATCGTCGAGAAAGTCCCCTGCGTGCGGGATAACGTTGAAGGCAATCTGCTTGGGATAAACCTTCGGCTCGTTCGCATCGCCGACGAAGATGTTCCGGCTCTGTTCGAAAAGCTCGTCCATTCCGGCCTTTCCGGTGCCGGACACGGATTGATAGGTCGCGACGACCACGCGCTTGACCTTCGCCGCGTCGTGGAGCGGCTTCAGTGCGACGACCAGCTGCGCGGTCGAACAGTTCGGGTTCGCGATGATGTTCTTCTTTCGGTAACCGGCAATGGCCTCGGCGTTGACCTCGGGCACGATTAGCGGAACGTCCGGGTCCATCCGGTACAGAGAACTGTTGTCGATGACGGTGCAGCCGGCTTCCGCAGCGCGTGGAGCATGGATCTTCGTCGGGCCCGATCCCGCGGCGAACAAGGCCATGTCCCAGCCGGCGAAGTCGAAATGCTCCAGGTTCCTGACCTTGAGTTCCTGACCGGTGTCGCCGAAGTCGATGATGTCGCCTGTCGAGCGGGCTGACGCCACCGCCGCGATCTCATCCGCCGGGAATTGCCGCTCGGCGAGAATGTTCAGCATCTCGCGACCGACATTGCCTGTGGCGCCGACGACTGCGACCCGATAGCCCATTCGAAATCCTCCGTTTCGCCGACGCACCTAGTGCACGCTACGTGTTTTACCAAGGGTAACAGTCGAATAGAGCGTCGATCTTTGCTATGACCTCAGGGTTCGGCGACGCGCCCCGCGCCAGTCGCGAGACGCGCCCTTTGCGTGAAGGGAGGTCTTCGTGTCTGCAACTACGGTGTCCCGTCCAGCGACGTCCCACGCCAATCAGATCCCGGTCCGCAGGATCACGAGCGCCGACGCCAATGCCGCGCTTCGCGAGGGATGGGACGATTTCATGTCCATGCGCGGCGACCTCATCTTCATCGGCTTGCTCTATCCCCTGATCGGCGTCGTCGCGGCGACGGCGATCCTCGGTGGACCACTGCTTCCGCTGCTCTTCCCGCTCGTCGCGGGCATCGGCCTTCTTGGGCCGGTCGCGGCGATTGGCTTCTACGAGATGGCCAGGCGGCGGGAGCAGGGTCTGGGCTCCAACTGGCAGCACTTCCTCGATGTGCGCAAACGGCCCGCGGCTGATGAAATCGCAACCGTGGCCGGACTATTGTTGGCGATCTTCGCTCTCTGGCTGGTCGCGGCTGGAGCGCTCTACGTGCTGCTATGGGGCTGGTGGAACCCGCCCTGGCTCTCGTCCTTCGTCTGGTACGATTCGCATTCAGCAGGCGACTTCCTGACCCGCTTGTTCACCACGAAGGAAGGCTGGGCGCTGATCCTCCTCGGCAACCTTGTGGGCCTCGGCTTCGCCGCCCTCGTCGTCGGAATCAGCGTCGTGTCGCTGCCCATGCTCGTAGATTGCGACGTCAGCGCAACCCAGGCGGTCTCGACGTCGTGGCGGGCCGCCCGGGAGAACCCGGGCGTGCTGTTCCGCTGGGGACTAATCGTCGCGGTGTTGCTGGTGCTGGGCTCGATCCCGCTTTTCATCGGGCTGGCCGTGGTGCTGCCGTGGCTCGGCTACGCCACCTGGCACCTCTACACCAAGCTGGTCGATCGAAGCGCGATACGGCAGCGGCGCGGCTAGTCGGCCTTCCGCAGCACTTTCTCGTTCAGGAAGCGCTCGATCACCTTTTGCACGTTCGCCTGGCGCCCTTCGCCGGCGGGCCGGTGCGTCTGGCCGACGTAGAACATCATCTCAAAGGGACGATCGGCGGCCTGCAGCTTGTCCGCCAGCATCGTTGAGTTCTGGAACACGACATTGTCGTCGGACATGCCGTGGATCAGCAGGAACGGCTCCTCGATCTTGAGCGCACCGTCTAGCGCGTTCGATGCTTGGTAAGGCTTCGGATCGATCGCCGGATTGCCAAGATAGCGCTCGGTGTAGTGCGTGTCGTAGAGTTCCCACTTGGTGACCGGCGCTCCGACGACGCCCGCCGCGTACAGGCCCCTCGGCGCCTTCTCCAGCATCTTCAGGGTCATGTAGCCGCCGTATGACCAGCCGTAAGTCGCGATCTTGTCTGCATCGACATAGGGCTGCTTCTGAAGCCAGCGCGCCGCGGTCGCCTGGTCCTCGACCTCGACCGAGCCCATCGCGTTATAGATTTGGTCCTCGAAGGCCTTGCCGCGGTGGTTCGAACCGCGGTTGTCGATGCGGAAATAGATCCACCCCTTGCTGACCCAATATTGCCGCATCGGGGAGTCCCAGGCGCGCTTCACTTCCGGATCCGTCCCGGGTCCGCCGTAATGCTCGAAGAAGACCGGATATTTCTTCCCAGGCTCCAGCGGCGGAGTAATCATTTCCCAGTAAAGCGTGGTGCCGTCCGCCGCCTTCAGCGTACCGAACTCCACCTCGCGGTGCGCTGCAACGTACGGCGCGTACGGATGCATCGCGTTCAGCCTGTTCTCCTCGACCCATGCGATCCTCTTCCCACACGTATCCGCGAGGTACGTCTGGGGCGGCGTGTCGGGGGACGAGCGACTTACGAGCATCCTCGTGCCCCCCTTGTCCATTTCCCCTTCATTCCAGAAGCCGGTCTCCGTGAGGCGCAGCGGCTCTCCCGGATTGAGATAGTCCACCGAATAGACGTGCTGCTCGAGCACGCCGTCCTTGTTGGCGGTGAAGAAAAGGCGGTGGTCCGGCTCATCCACGCCGATGAGCCCGGTCATCACCCAGTCGCCATGAGTGATGGGAATCAGGCGACCGCCGGTCCAGCGGTAAAGATGGTGGAAGCCGGTCCGTTCCGAGCCCCAGATGAAGCTTCCGTCCTTCAGCGGATGGAAATCGTCATTAAGGTTGATCCAGGTATTCGCCGTTTCGGTAAGGACGCTTCGCGTCGCGCCAGTGGAGATGTCCACCGAGAGGAGGTCTAGCCGCTTCTGGTCGCGGCTCTCGCGCTGGACGTAGGCCATGCGACCGTCCTTCGACCAGTCGACGCGGGCCAGATAGATGTCCTGGTTGGAGCCGAGATCGACTTTCACTCGGCCGCTTCCATCCGGATTCATCAACCAAAGCGTGACGGCGACGTTTGGCGTTCCGGCCGCGGGATAGCGCTGGTCGTACACCTTGGTGCCATTCGCGCCGATCGCAGCGCGCGTCACCGTCGCGACTTTCGCTTCGTCGTAGCACTCCACGGCCACCTTGCTGTCACCAGGTGCCCACCAGGTGCCCGTCTTGCGATCCATCTCCTCCTGCGCGACGAATTCGGCTGTCCCGCAAGTGACGGTACCCTTCCCTTCGTTTGTGAGCGCGCGCTCCGCACCGGACTGCAGGTCGATTGCATGGAGGTTTTGGTCGCGAACGAAGCTGACGTAGCGTCCGCCTTCCGAGACATGCGCGTCGATCTCCGTCGCGCTCGTGTTGGTCAGCCTCCGAACAGCGCCCGTAGCGACGTCGGCGAGGTACAGGTCGCCGTCGACGGGGGTCAGGATCGACTTGCCGTCCGGAGCCCACTCATATTCGACGATGCCTTTGCTCCCGCCGACGCGGGCGCGCTCGCGGCGCATCTTCTCCGCCTCGGAGATCTCGCCGCCGCCGATCTTGGTCGAATCCACCAGCATTCGGAGCTGCGCGGTCGAAGTTTCCATCGCCCAGAGGTCGAAGCGCTCGCGATCCTCGGCGCGCGGACGCAGCAGGGCGGCGTAGCGCCCGTCCGGCGACAGCTTGAGGAGCCGCGGCTTCGATCCCTCGATCGGCGGGCTCGCGAAGATCCGCTCGATAGTGAGCTTTTTTTGGGGAACGCCCGGCGGCGGAGCGGCGGCGAGAAGGAACGGCGCAACAGCCGCAACAGCAAGGAAACGCATGCCGCTGTGTTAGCGGCTACGTTTCCTGCTGCAACTGGCGTGGTGAGGCCTGGGCCTCAGGCGTCCTGCTTGGCCTCGGTCTCGGCGCCCTTGCCACCGGCAACGTCGCGGCGAATGTCGCGGCGCTCGGCGATGCGAGCCGACTTACCGCGCCGACCACGAAGGTAGTAGAGCTTCGCACGGCGAACGGCGCCACGGCGGACGACCTCGATCGAATCGATCGCTGGCGAATAGAGCGGGAAGACGCGTTCCACACCCTCGCCGAAGCTGATCTTGCGGACGGTGAAGCTGGACCCGACGGCCTTGTTCGAGCGGGCGATGCAAACGCCTTCGAACGCCTGAACTCGGGTGCGGTCGCCTTCGATGACCTTCACGCCGACGCGCAGCGTGTCGCCGGGGCGGAATTCGGGGACCTTCTTGTCGGCGGTCAGCGCTTCGATGGCTTCACGCTCAAGAGTCTCGATCAGGTTCATTTCTTCGTCTTCTCTACTTTGTCACGCCGCGCGCCAGAGGGCGGTGCCTGCGATGCGCCCCCGTGGCGCTCGATCAGGTCCGGCCGCCATAGCCGTGTATCTTCGATCGCCCGTTCGCGTCTCCACGCAGCGATCTTCGCATGATCCCCCGACCGCAGCACTTCGGGGATCGTGCGCCCTTCCCACTCAACAGGTCGGGTATAATGCGGATATTCGAGAAGCCCTTGCTCGAAGCTCTCCTCCTCTCCGCTGGAGGCCGCGCCCATTACCCCGGGAAGCAGCCTCACGCAAGCGTCGAGGATGATCATCGCTCCAAGCTCTCCGCCGGAGAGGACATAGTCACCGATTGACACGGGTTCGATGGGCCGCGCCTCAAAAATGCGCTCGTCGAATCCCTCGAACCTGCCGCAGAGTAGGATAACCCCTTCGCCTGACGCGAGCTCGCGCACACGCCCCTGCGTCAAAGGTCTGCCGCGCGGCGTCAGCGCAAGGATCGGCCGGCCGTCGACGACGCTGTCGACAGCGGCCGCGAGGACATCCGGCCTGAGCACCATCCCAGCTCCACCACCTGCGGGCGTGTCATCCACACTTCGATGCTTGTCGGCTGCAAAATCGCGGATCTGAACCTTGTCGAGAGACCAGATTCCTTCACCTAGCGCGCGCCCGGCTAGGCTCCCGCCTAGCGGGCCGGGAAACATCTCAGGATATAAGGTCAAGACGGTCGCACGGAATGGCATTGCGGAACCGCCGCTATCACAATCCATTGGGCCCCGCATGGACGAACCACTTGATTGCCTGATTGTAGGGGGCGGCCCTGCGGGGTTGACGGCTGCAATCTATCTTGCCCGCTTTCACCTCGACATCATGGTCGTCGACGACGGCAAAGGGAGGGCGGAGAGCATTCCCTGCACGCACAACCATGCGGGGTATCCGGAAGGCATTAGCGGGAAGGAACTCGTGCGCCTGATGCGCGAGCAGGCGCAGCGCTACGGCGCGCGCATCGAACGCGATTACGTAACGCGGCTGGACAAGATGGAGGGCGGATTCTGCGCGACGTGGGGCTCAGGCTCGGTCGGGTCGAAGACCGTGCTCCTCGCGACAGGGGTGAAGAACCGCCGTCCTCCGATGGATGAGGAACTGCACGACGATGCGCTGGCTCGCGGCCTCATCCGCTACTGCCCAATCTGCGACGGCTATGAAGTCACCGACAAGAAAGTCGGGGTGATCGGCAGCGACAGCCGGGGTGTCGCTGAAGCCATCTTCCTGCGCGGCTTCACGCCGGACGTCACGCTGATCGCTCCCGACAAGGCCCTGGATCTCACTACGGAAGACCAGGACAAGCTGAGGGCCGCGAGAATCGACTGCGTCGACGGACCTGCTCAGGCCGTCGCCATCTCGGATAGCTGCATCGTCGTCGACACGGCCGAAGGCCATTACACTTTCGACAGCGTCTATCCGGCGCTCGGGTCCGACACGCACAACCAGCTGGCAGAACAAGTCGGCGCGCGCCTCAACGAGCAGGGGTGCATCGGCGTGGACGCGCGCCAGCGTACCAGCGTGCCGGGGCTGTACGCGGCCGGCGACGTGGTTATCGGCCTCGACCAGATCAGCCATGCGATGGGCGAAGGCGGGGTCGCCGCAACGACGATCCGCAACGACCTGGCGAAAGACGAGCCGCTCTTACGCTAGGAACTCGCGATCGAGGACGATTCGGTCGCTCTCAAAGTCGGCGATTCCGTCGCGGTATGGGATCAAAGACTTTCGGCCGTCCGGAAGCTCGATTTCGAGCAGGTCGCCGGCGCCGAAATTCTCGACGGCAATGACGGTGCCCGCCGCATGACCCTCGCGGTCGACACAGGACAATCCGATCAGATCGGCGTGATAATATTCCCCCTCTTCGAGCGGAGGCAGGGCCGAGCGAT
>Ga0307414_10002089_pt1 | contig 10394 bp, 9 predicted proteins | sample DK1Ometagenome_FD_203804 | JGI IMG/M metagenome (GOLD analysis project Ga0307414, IMG submission 203804) | Maize rhizosphere microbial communities from greenhouse at UC Davis, California, United States - DK15-O-3 | ecosystem: Host-associated > Plants > Roots > Rhizosphere > Soil | place: USA...
GGCCCGGCTTCATGGTGATGACTGCGCTGGTAGTCGCGGGGCTGCGCCATGCCGGGCTGGTCAAATCCACCTGGAAGCCGAGCGTGGTCGACCCGGACCGGGTCAATCGCGGTGCGCTCGCCTTCGCCATGGGGTGGATCGTCATCGGCATCGCCTTCATGGTGAGCCTGCCGTGGATCGTGGACCGCCTGCCCGGTGCGCTGCCGCGGGTGCTCGCTTTCGATGCGGATTTCCTCAGGCAGCGGGCATGGCCGGCCGTGGTGCTTTGGCTGTGCTCCCTGGCCACGCTGGCAGTAGTGCTCCACCAGGGTCGCTGGTCGCCCTTGATGCGCCGTCTGGAAATCGCCTTCAACCTGGGTTTCATCGCGCTGCTCGGCTGGTGGCTGGCTGCGGGAGACATGTTCCGGGCGAAGGCGACCAACGACGGCGCCCGGGCGTGCCTCGCCCTGGTCATCGTCATCATCCTGGCGAGCTTGGCCTACGGCCTGTATCGCCAGCGGACCCGGATCCGCACGACGAAAATCGCGGGTTGAGCGACGACGTGGCGTCGCCATCCTGAAGAACGGCCGGAAAAAATCGAAACCGGGACGAACTGGTGGACACCGCCGATCGACAGAATACGACACCGATGCCACCCTCGCGGCATTGGATACGGATGGCAATGGGCGCATTTCCGCCGCGGAACTGCAGGGCATCCTCGGCCCGGAAGAACAAGGCGCGGTATCGGCCGCCGATCGCATCGTGTCGTCCGATCTGGACAAGGACGGCGAACTGTCGGAAGACGAACTCCGCCGCAGCCTGCAGTTCCGTTTCCAGTGGCTGGACAAGAACGATGACGGCAATGTGGACATGGCCGAAATGAAAAACGGCCTGGGCGTCCCCATGGTGGGTCAAAAGTAGCCCGAAACAGAAAAGCCGCCCTTTCGGGCGGCTTTTGATTTTTGCTGGTGCCGGAAATAGGAATCGAACCTACGACCTCATCATTACGAATGACGCGCTCTACCAACTGAGCTATTCCGGCATTGGGACGCGAATTCTAGGGGTCGCCGGGGGACGGGTCAATTGACCAGTTGCAGGCGCAGTTCCTTGGGCAGCGCGAACACCATGCTTTCCGGCTCGCCTTCCAGTTCGGTGACACCCGACGCGCCCAGCTCGCCGAGGCGGGCTATGACACCCTGGACCAGGACATCCGGGGCCGAGGCGCCGGCGGTCACGCCGACGCGGGGCTTGCCGGCGATCCAGGCCGGATCGATCTCGTCGGCGCCGTCGATCAGGTAGGCCTCCACGCCTTCGCGTTCGGCCAGCTCGCGCAGACGGTTGGAGTTGGAACTGTTCGGCGAACCCACCACCAACATCAGGTCGCAGCGCGCGGCCAGCTCGCGCACCGCATCCTGGCGGTTCTGGGTGGCGTAGCAGATGTCGTCATGCCGCGGACCCTGCATCTGCGGGAAACGCGCCTGCAGGGCCTCGATGATGCCGCGGGTGTCGTCGACCGACAGCGTGGTCTGGGTGGTGTATGCCAGGTTCCGCGGCTGCGCCACCTGCAACGTGGCCACGCCCTCGATGTCTTCCACCAGGTAGATCCGCCCTGCCCCGCTTTCGGCATTCCACTGGCCCATGGTGCCTTCCACCTCGGGATGCCCGGCATGGCCGATCAACACCACGTCGCGGCCGGCGCGGCAATGGCGCGCGACTTCGAAATGGACCTTGGTCACCAGCGGACAGGTCGCGTCGAAGATCTTGAGCCCGCGCGCGGTGGCTTCGGCGCGGACCGCCTGCGACACGCCATGCGCGCTGAAGATCACCGTGGCGTCGTCGGGTACCTCGTCGAGCTCTTCCACGAATATCGCGCCGCGCTCGCGCAGGTCATCGACCACGAAGCGGTTATGCACGACTTCGTGGCGCACGTAGATCGGCGCGCCCAGGGTCTCGATGGCGCGCTTCACGATCTCGATGGCGCGGTCGACGCCGGCGCAGAAGCCGCGGGGGTTGGCGAGCAAAACGTCCATAAGGCTAGTGTAGAGGAACGAGGAGTGAGGAACGAGTAGCGACTGGCGCTTTCACTCGTTTCTCACTCCTCACTCCTCGTTCCTCGCTCCTCGTTCCTCGTTCCTGTTCATCAAGCCGAACAGCGCGATGCCGACCGCACCGGCGACAATGGCCGAATCGGCCAGGTTGAACGACGGCCAGTAATGGTCGTGCCAGTGCCACTGGATGAAATCGATCACGTGGCCGTGGATCAACCGGTCGATCACGTTGCCCAGCGCGCCGCCGATCACCAGCGCATAAGGCGTCGCCTGGCGCCAGTCGCCGCGCGGCGTACGCGACAGCCAGAAGCCGAGCAGGCCGCAGATCGCCATCGCCAGGCTGGTGAAGAACCATATCTGCCAGCCACCGGCATCGCTCAGGAAGCTGAAGGCCGCGCCGGTGTTGTAGGTGCGGAACCAGTTCCAGAAGCCGTCGATCACCGGCACGGCGGTGTATTCCGGCAACTTGGCCAGCACCCATGCCTTGGACCACTGGTCGAGGGCGATGACGACGACCGAGAGGATCAGCCAGATGAGGGCGTTGGGTTTGGGGTGTTTCGACATGGGTGTGATGCCTTGCTGTTGTTCCCTTCTCCCATCGGGAGAAGGTGGCGCGCAGCGCCGGATGAGGGAGGGAGAATGATCTGCTGCGGAAGGTTCTTTGCGACCTGACGATCCCTTCCCTCATCCGCCCTTCGGGCACCTTCTCCCGGCGGGAGAAGGAAGCAAAATCAGAACCACTTCCTGTCTTCGCCCGGCCCTTCGATGTTGGAGACGCAACGACCGCACAACTCGGGATGCGCGGCGCTCGTACCGACATCCGCGCGATGGTGCCAGCAACGCACGCACTTGAGCTTGGCGGTCGGCTGCGCCAGCACGAATACCTCGTCCGCATTGACCGGGGTCACGCTGACGTCGCCACTGATGAACAGGAAACGCAGTTCCTCCGCCAAAGGCTGCCACTTCGACGCCAGTTCCGGGCTGGCCGAGACCGTGACTTCCGCATCCAGCGCGGCGCCGATCACGCCGTTGGCGCGCATCGGTTCCAGCACTTTCGCCATCTGCTCGCGCAGCGCCAGGAGTTTGTCGAAGTCCTCCGCCGACAGCGGTGCGTCGGCAGGCAACGGCGCCAGGCCGTCGTACCAGGTCGCGAACAGCACGTTGTCCACGCGCTCGCCGGGCAGGAAGCCCCAGATCTCGTCGGCGGTGAAGCTGAGGATCGGCGCGATCCAGCGGGTGAACGCTTCGAGGATGCGGAACATCGCGCTCTGCGCGGAGCGCCTGCCGCGCGAATCCTCCTGCATCGTATACAGCCGGTCCTTGGTCACGTCCAGGTACAGCGAACCCAGGTCGACGCTGCAGAAATTGAGCAGGGCCTGGACGATGTCGGCGAAGTCGTAACGCTCGTAGGCAGCGATGATGCGCGCCTGCAGCGCATCGGCGCGATGCACGACCCAGCGGTCCAGCGCGACCATGTCGTCGAGCGGGCGCAGGTCGCGCGCGGGATCGAAGCCATCCAGGTTGCTGAGCAGGAAACGCGCGGTGTTGCGGACGCGGCGGTAGGCGTCGCCGCTGCGCTTGAGGATCTCGTCGCTGACCGACATTTCGTTGCGGTAGTCGGTCGATGCCACCCACAGGCGCAGCACGTCGGCGCCCATCGCATCCATGACCTTCTGCGGAGCGACCACGTTGCCCAGCGACTTGGACATCTTGCGGCCGTTCTGGTCCACCGCGAAGCCGTGGGTCAGCACCTGCCTGTACGGCGCGACGCCATCCATCGCCACGCCGGTCAGCAGCGAACTCTGGAACCAGCCGCGATGCTGGTCCGAACCTTCCAGGTACAGGTCCGCGGGCTTGTGCAGGCCTTCGCTTTCGCGTTGCGCCAGCACGCACTCGTGGGTGACGCCGGAATCGAACCAGACATCGAGGATGTCGGTGACCTTGTCGTAGCGTGCGGCATCGGCGCCGAGCAGTTCGGCCTTGTCCAACGCGAACCAGGCGTCCACGCCACCGCGTTCGACCAGCTCGGCCGCCTTGCGCATCAACGCAGGGGTGTCGGGATGCGGCTCGCCGGTTTCGATGTCGGTGAACAAGGCGATCGGCACGCCCCAGGTGCGCTGGCGGCTGATGCACCAGTCCGGCCGGCCTTCGACCATGCCGGTGATGCGCGCCTGGCCCCAGTCCGGCACCCAGGCCACGTGCTTGATCGCTTCCACGGCATCGCGCTGCAAGTTGGCCTTGTCCATCGAGATGAACCACTGCGGCGTCGCCCGGAACACCACCGGCGTCTTGTGCCGCCAGCAATGCGGATAGCTGTGCTCGAACTTTGCGTAGGTGAGCAGCGCGCCGCTCTTCTGCAGTACATCGACCAACGCTTCGTTCGCCTTCCAGATATGCAGTCCGGCCAACGCCACGTCGCCCGCGGGCGGTGTGCTGGGCAGATAGACGCCACGGCCATCGACCGGATTGACCTGCGCGGCGGTGTAGCGATCCATCAAGCCGTATTGCAGACCGACCGCGAAGTCCTCCTGACCATGGCCGGGCGCGGTGTGCACCGCGCCGGTGCCGTCCTCGGACGACACGTGGTCGCCGAGGATCGCGGGGATGTCGCGTTCGGCATAGAACGGATGCGCGAACAGCAGGCCTTCCAGCGCGCTGCCTTTCGCCCGCGCATGCACGGCCAGGCTGTCGACGCCATAACGCAGCAGCGCCGATTCGGCCAGGGCTTCGGCCAGGATCAGCCAACGACGCTTGCCATCGCGATCCGGACCTTCGACCAGCACGTAGTCCAGGTCGGGGCCCAGCGAGATCGCCAGCGAAGCCGGCAGCGTCCATGGCGTGGTGGTCCAGATCGGCAGCGCGAGTTCGATGCCTTCCACCGGCGCGATGCCGAATGCCGCGGCCAGCGCCTTCGCATCACGCGCGGCATAGGCGACGTCGATCGCCGGCGACACCTTGTCCTGGTATTCGATCTCCGCTTCGGCCAATGCGGAACCGCAATCGAAGCACCAGTACACCGGCTTGACCCCGCGCGCCAGGTGGCCACGATCGACGATCTTCGCCAGCGCGCGCAGCATGTCGGCTTCGTACTTGAAGTCGAGGGTCCGGTACGGCTGCTTCCAGTCGCCGATCACGCCCAGGCGCTGGAAATCGCTGCGTTGCACGTCGATCTGTTCCAGCGCGTATTCGCGGCACTTGGTCCGGAACGCGGCGGCATCGAGTTTCTCGCCGACCTTGCCGTGCTTCTTTTCCACCGCGATCTCGATCGGCAGGCCGTGGCAATCCCAGCCGGGCACGTATGGCGCATCGAAGCCGGACAGGTACTTCGACTTGACGATCACGTCCTTCAGGATCTTGTTGACCGCATGGCCGATGTGGATCGCGCCGTTGGCGTAAGGTGGGCCATCGTGCAGCACGAATGACGGCCGGCCTTTCGCATTGGTGCGCAATTGCGCGTACAGGTCGCCGGCCTGCCAGCGGGCCAGCGTCTGCGGCTCGCGCCTGGGCAGGTCGCCACGCATCGGGAATTCCGTGGCGGGCAGATTGAGGGTCGCTTTGTAATCCTGGGTCACGCGGTGGCTCGCAGTCGTTATTCGGAAAGAAGGCGGCGCGCGGTTCCGGCGTCGCGTTGCATCTGCCCGGTCAGTGACGGCAGATCGGGGAATTTCAGTTCGTCGCGCAATTTGGCTACGAATTCGACCTCGATGTGGCGCCCGTACAGGTCGCCGTCGAAATCGAACAGGTGCGCTTCCAGCAAGGGCTCCACGCCGTCGACCGTGGGCCGGGTGCCGAAACTGGACACCGAGGCATGGGGACGTTCGCCCACCCCATGCACCCAGGTCGCATAGATGCCGGACAGCGCCGGGGTCTTCGGGAAGCGCAGGTTGGCGGTGGGAAAGCCGAGCGTGCGACCGAGTTGCTTGCCGCGCACCACCCTGCCGCCGATCGTGTAGGCGCGACCGAGCAGATGCGCCGCATCGGTGAAATCGCCGCCGCGCAATGCCTCACGGATGCGGGTGCTGGAAACCCGTTCGCCCTGCAACTGCACCGCCTCTATTTCCCCCGCCGAAAAGCCCAGTTCCGCGCCCATCCGCTGCAGCAACGGCAGGTCCCCGCCACGGCGGTTGCCAAAGCGGAAATCGGGGCCGATCCAGACTTCGCGCACGCCCAGGCGTTCGACCAGCATCCTGCGCACGAAGTCCTCGGCGCTCATGGCGGCAAGTCGCGCATCGAAGCGCAGCAGCCCGACGCCATCGGCACCCAGTTCGCACAAGCCCTGGTACTTGCCGCGGGCCAGGGTCAGGCGCGGCGGCGGCATCTCGCGGGAGAAGAATTCCCGCGGCAGCGGCTCGAAGCTCAGGGCCACCGCCGGCAGCGACGAATCGCGGGCACGGGCGACCGCATGGCGCACCAGCGCCCGATGGCCCAGGTGCAGACCGTCGAAGGCGCCGATGCAGACCACGCTACCGTGCGGGAACAACGCCCCGCCATCGACGTCACGAAACAGCCTGCTCATTGCCATGAAGTATAGCCGGGCGACCGCAACTCAATGTCCGCGCAGGTCGCGGGGACGGATGCCCTGCAGCCACAGGGCCGCGCCATAGACCATGCCGCCCGCGCCTACGAGTACCGCCAAGCGCCAGCCACGTTGCCACCACGACCACGGCGTCCAGTCCTGCCAGAGCCACAACAGCGCGGCCAGCACCAGCAGCATGGCTACGCTGGCCACGCCGACCTGACGCAGGAAATGCCGCCAGCCCGGTTGCACTTCGTACACAGCCGCCCTTCGCAGGTACCACCAGAGTTGCAACGCATTGAGCCAACCGGCCAGCGCGATGGCCAGGGCCAGCAACGCGTGCGTGCCGGGCAGGTGTTCCAACGCGGCGAACCAGCGCCCGCCGGTCTTGGCCAACGCAGCCTGTCCCGCCTCGGTGAACCACAACACCCCACCGAACAGCAGCGCCGTGAACAGCACATTGGCGATCACCGAGACCACCGCCGCCTTGACCGGCGTGCGCGTGTCCTGGCGGGAATAGAAGCCCGGCGCAAGCACCTTGACCAGCAGGAAGGCTGGCACTGCGATGGACTGGGTCATCACACTGAGGCTGCTCATGCGTGTATCGAACGCGGTGAACTTGCGGTACTGGAACAGGGTCGCCACCAAGGGTTCGGCGCATAGGACCAGGCCGATGCAGGCCGGGATGCCCACCATCAGGCACAGGCGGAAACCCCAATCCAGGCCCTTCGAAAATCCCTGCGGATCGGTGGCCGCATGCCGGCTGGACAGGTGCGGCAGGATCACCGTGCCGATGGCCACGCCGAACATGCCCAAGGGGAATTCCAGGAGGCGGTCGCTGTAGTACAGCCAGGTCACACTGCCGCCGATCAGGAACGAGGCCATCATCGTGTTGATCAGCAGGTTGACCTGCGCCACCGATGAGCCGAACAGGGTCGGCACCATCAGCTTCATGATCTTGCGCACCCCCGCGTGCGCGGCGCCCCAACGCGGCCGCGGCAGCAGGCCGATCCTGGCCAGCGCGGGCAACTGGAACACCAGTTGCAGGATGCCCGCGGCGAACACGCCCCAGGCCAGGGCCAGCACCGGGGCATAGCCCCATTCCCGCATCCACGGGACCAGGCCCCACGCCGCGGCGATCATCGACAGGTTCATCAGCACCGGCGACAGCGCCGGAATCGCGAAACGCTGGTAGCTGTTGAGGATCCCGCCCGCCAGCGAGGCCAGTGAAATGAACAGCGCGTACGGGAAGGTGATGCGGAGCATCTCCGTGGCCAGCCGCGACTGCTCGCTGTCCACCTCGAAGCCCGGGGCGAATACCCGCATGATCCACGGCGCCGCCAGTACTGCGACGGCGGTCAGGGCCAGCAGGGCCGCCATCAGGGTCCCGGCGACCCGGTCCACCAGCTCCTTGACCGCGGCCTGGTCGTGCTTTTCCTTGTATTCGGCCAGCACCGGCACGAAAGCCATCGAGAACGAGCCCTCCGCCGACAGCCGTCGCATGAAATTGGGGATCCGGAACGCCACCACGAAGGCATCCATCGCCGGACTGGCCCCGAATACCGCCGCATAGACCTGGTCGCGGACCAGCCCGGACAGCCTGGACAGGAAGGTCATGGAGCTGAAAACGGCGGTGGAACGCAGCAGCCGGTTGCCGCTCATGGCCGGGCTCCCCACGGGTTGACGCAAGTCATTGAATCCCCCATAATTTCGCGTTCGTTTTCCCGCACTCCGCCCATTACCGCTCCACCCAACGATTTCCTAGGATACCCACGTGGCAAATATCAAGTCCGCCAAGAAGCGCGCCAAGCAGGCCGTCGTGCGCAACATGCGCAACACCGGCCAGCGTTCGATGCTGCGCACCGCCGTCAAGAAAGTGCTCAAGGCGCTCGACGCCAACGATGCCGCAGGCGCCCAGGCTGCCTTCGCCGTGGCCCAGCCGATCCTGGACCGCTTCAGCTCGCGCGGCCTGATCCACAAGAACAAGGCCGCCCGCCACAAGAGCCGCCTGACCGCCCGCATCAAGGCCCTGCAAGCCGCCTGATCCGTCGCAGCTTCCGGTCGAAGTGCCGTGAATACCAAAAAACCCGGCACCAGCCGGGTTTTTTGTTGGCTTGCTAGAGCTGAGCTTGCTCGGCTGCTTCTGGTTCTGCCGCGAAGAGCAGCCGAGCAAGCTCGGCTCTACTACGGGAACAGGGGCATCGTCGCCCTCAGCCGGCATCGCGCGCTTCCTGCTCGTCCTCTTTGAGGCGGTCGAAGAAGGCCATCACGTCCTTCATGATCGGCCAGGTGCCTTCGCGCGAGACCGCCGAAGTGATGTACCAGGGCTGGGTCCAGCCAAGCTCCGCGATCACTTCCGCGGCACGGGTCGCAGCCTCGTCCTCGAACATCAGGTCGGCCTTGTTCAACACCAGCCAGCGCGGTTTCTGCAGCAACTCTGGATCGTGCTTCTCGAGTTCGTGCTCGATCGCCCTGACCTGCTCGGCCGGCGAGATCTCCACGCCGCCTTCCATGGGCGCCATGTCCACCAGGTGCAGCAGCAGGCGGGTGCGCTGCAGGTGGCGCAGGAACATCGCGCCCAAGCCGGCGCCATCGGCCGCGCCCTGGATCAGGCCGGGGATGTCGGCGATGACGAAACTGCGGTGCGCCTCGACACTGACCACGCCCAGGTTCGGGTACAGCGTGGTGAACGGGTAATCGGCGACCTTCGGGGTGGCTGCGGAAACCGCGCGGATGAAGGTGCTCTTGCCGGCGTTGGGGAAGCCCAGCAGGCCCACGTCGGCCAGCAGCTTCAGTTCCATCTTCAGGGTCCGCGCCTCGCCCTCGTCGCCCGGCGTCGACCGGCGCGGCGAACGGGTCACCGAACTCTTGAAATGCATGTTGCCCAGGCCGCCCTTGCCGCCCTTGGCTACCAGCAGGCGATCGCCGTGCACGGTGAGATCGCCGATCACCTCGTCGGTGCCGACATTGACGATGGCAGTGCCCACCGGAACGCTTATGACCAGGTCGTCGCCGCCCTTGCCGTAGCGCTGCTGGCCCATGCCGTTCTCGCCGCGCTGGGCCTTGAAGATGCGCTGGTGGCGGAAATCCACCAGGGTGCTGATGTTCTCGTCGGCCTCGATCCAGACACTGCCGCCATTGCCGCCATCGCCACCATCCGGGCCGCCGAGCGGAATGAACTTCTCGCGACGGAAGCCGATGCAACCATCGCCGCCATTGCCGGCTATGACATCGATTTCTGCTTCGTCTACTAGTTTCATGGGAATGGGGAATCAGGAAAGGGGAATAGGTAAATCGGATGTGGCGGATGCGTCGGCATCATCGGCTTTGCACGAACGATCAAGCGGGAAGCTGTGGGAACCAGCTTATGCCTATTCCCGATTTTCCATTCCCGATTCCGCTTCAAAGAAACGAAAAGCCCCGCACGCGGCGGGGCCATTCGCTCGCTATCGCGGCAGCTTACGCTTCCGCGACGACGCTCACGGTACGGCGCTTCTTGGCGCCCTTGACCGAGAACTCGACCTTGCCGTCGACCAGCGCGAACAGCGTGTGGTCACGACCCAGGCCGACGCCCGGACCCGGATGGAACTCGGTGCCGCGCTGGCGCACGATGATGTTGCCTGCGTCGATCGCCTGGCCGCCATAGATCTTGACGCCGAGCATCTTCGGGTTGGAGTCGCGGCCGTTGCGCGAGGAGCCTACGCCCTTTTTATGTGCCATGACTTATCTCCTTACTTGCTGTCACCACCGGCAATGCCGGTGATTTCGATTTCGGTGTAATGCTGCCGGTGACCCATCTGCTTCTTGTGGTGCTTGCGGCGGCGGAACTTGATGATGCGCACCTTGTCGGC
>Ga0307414_10002090_pt1 | contig 10393 bp, 9 predicted proteins | sample DK1Ometagenome_FD_203804 | JGI IMG/M metagenome (GOLD analysis project Ga0307414, IMG submission 203804) | Maize rhizosphere microbial communities from greenhouse at UC Davis, California, United States - DK15-O-3 | ecosystem: Host-associated > Plants > Roots > Rhizosphere > Soil | place: USA...
ACCAACCAGAAACAGCCCTAAATAATTTGGAAGAAGCTAAAAGTAAGCATAAGCGTAATGCGTTGCATTACCAAATAGGAAAAGTAGCTGCGGAATATAATATAGAATTGCATAAAGGTGAACAATGTTTAATTACCTATATTGAAAACTATTCACCTAATGACGGTGTTCCAAAAGCTTGGGCATATTACCGTTTGGCTCAAATTTATCTGCTTAAAAAGGATAAAACAGAAGCATTAAAACACATTGATTTAGCCATCTCTGAATATCCGAAGATGAAACCTTTTAACGAAGAGAAGCAAAAGATATTGAAACTTTAGTTGGTTACGGTGTGCAGTCGCAATTTTCAGTTCTCAGTCTTCAGTCTAAGTTTTGAGATTAAAAATATCTTTGTATTTGTGGCGAATAGTGCCAAAAAAAGTATATTTGAGTCATTCAAAATAGATACATGAACGTACATTTTATAGCTATTGGTGGTTCTGCCATGCACAATTTAGCCCTCGCATTACATAATAAAGGTTATCAAGTTACCGGAAGCGACGATGAAATTTTTGAACCCTCAAAATCCAGATTAAAAGCCAAAGGGTTGTTGCCAGAAACATATGGTTGGTTTCCAGAAAAAATTAATTCAACGATTGATGCGATTGTACTGGGCATGCACGCCAAAGCTGATAACCCAGAGTTATTAAAAGCCCAAGAGTTAGGTTTGAAAATTTACAGTTATCCTGAGTTTTTATACGAACAATCCAAAAACAAAACCCGAGTGGTTATCGGCGGAAGCCATGGAAAAACTACGATTACCTCCATGATTCTTCACGTGATGCATTACCATGACAAGGATGTGGATTATATGGTAGGCGCGCAATTGGAAGGTTTTGATGTGATGGTAAAACTGACGAAAGAAAACGATTTTATGGTGCTTGAAGGTGATGAATATTTAAGTTCGCCGATAGATAGACGACCAAAATTTCATTTGTACAAACCCAATATAGCCTTGTTAAGCGGTATTGCTTGGGATCATATCAATGTATTTCCAACCTATGATAATTATGTAGAACAGTTTCGCATTTTTGTGGATTCCATTGTGAGCGGAGGAAGTATTACATATAACGAAGAAGACCCCGAAGTAAAACGTGTGGTGGAAGCTAGTGTGAATGCCATTCGGAAATTACCATATAAAACTCCGAATTATACGGTTGAAAACGGACAAACACTTTTAGAAACTCCAGAAGGCCCTTTACCGATTGAGGTTTTTGGAAAGCACAATTTAAACAATCTCGCAGGCGCTAAATGGATTTGTCAACACATGGGCATTGATGAAGATGATTTTTATGAAGCCATCGCTACCTTTAAAGGCGCCAGCAAACGTCTTGAAAAAATCGTTGAAAGTAGAAACAGTGTTGCTTATAAAGATTTTGCACATTCGCCTAGTAAAGTCGAAGCCACTACTAGAGCCGTAAAAGAACAATACAGCAATAGAACCTTGGTGGCTTGTTTGGAATTACACACCTACAGCAGTTTAAATGCTGAATTTTTGAAAGAATATAAAGGCGCACTTGATGCCGCCGATGTAGCCGTGGTGTTTTATTCGCCGCATGCGGTTGAAATTAAAAAGCTTAAGGAAGTCACACACGAGCAAATAGCCAATGCTTTTGAGCGCGATGATTTAATTATTTACACCAATCCAGATGATTTTAAACAGTTTCTATTTTCCCAAGATTTTAATAATAAAGCCTTATTGTTAATGAGTTCTGGAAATTATGGCGGACTTAATTTTGATGAGGTTAAAGGGTTGATTGAATGATTTTTCATCTTGCGGTTTTGTCATTCCTGCGCAGGCAGGAATCCACCTATTAATAGGCAAATTATAATGGTGTTGCAATAGTTGCAAATTTCTTTATGCTGATTTAATTTTTTAGATTAACGCCACTGAGCAGGCAAGAGGTAGCAAGGAGATTCTTGCCTGCGCAGGAATGACAACCATTTATTTAACCTTATTTAAAGTCTGTGTCCCACCATAAGTTATTAAATCAAAACCTTCAACGGTATTATTGGTTTCTTTAAAATGAATATTAAAAAATTGAGAAGTTGAATAAAAATGGGTTTCTGAATGCGCCAAAAGCGGCATGCTGGAACCTTGAGCATATAATTTCAATTCATTATTTTCATTTTTTATTTCTGCTTTACCGTTTCCTAGTTGATATGTTCCCACATATTTATTTAAAATGGCATCACTTAATTTTAATTGATTTCTTTCAAAAACATATTGCAACCCTCTAGAATAAGTTTCACTTTTTGTTCCTGAATGTCCTGTATTTTCCAGTACTTTGGAATGTAATCTCAAATTTTTATACTGGCTGCTTTTCATTTTATTAGCAAATACTTCAAAATCAGATTTACCATTTTCCACATCACCAACGGTCATATACACACTGATAGGTTTAGTTAATTGCTTTTCGGAAAATGCTTTTTCATGTGTATTTAAATACCCGCCCAAGGCTGGGCTTGCTGCTACATAACCCGTAAACATATCGGTATGTGTGAACAAAGTGTATAAAGTAAACAATCCTCCTAAAGAACAGCCCATTAAAGTTCTGTTGTTATCTGCTCTATAATTGATTTCAATAAAAGGAAACAATTCCGTTTTCATAAAATCTAAAAACAAATCGGCACCACCAGTGGTATTTGTCGGTACATAATCCCTTCCTCTGAGCATATTCGGATTTGGATTATCCCCACCCCAAGTAACACCTACAATAATAGCATCAGGAGTAAAACCATCATAATATTGCTGACCATAAATGGCGGTTAGTAAAGTAAAATCCCATTGAGAATCCATTAAATAAATGACAGGATATTTTTTGGTGCTGTTTTCATAACCAGAAGGCAGCATAATTTGTAGCTCATATTCTTGTCCGGAAACGATGTCGGAAGTCAGTTTTCTGATTTGAGAACCAGCGATTTTTACTTCTGGGTATTGCTGTGCATTTAGCAAGGAAGCAAAAATTAAAATCAGGAGGGTTATAAATTTTTTCATTATTGGTTGGAGTTTAATTAATAATCAGAATAGTCAGTTGGCGTTAAAAACATAATCTCAGATTTTGACACATTGTTTTTGTATTCAGTTTTAGCACTTAATACTTTCCATTCTGGCGACGCAAAGAACGTTTTCCAAAGTTCGTCACGACTGGCTTTATTTGAGAAAGTCATCATATACATCAAGTTTGGCATTTTGTTGCCAGAAATGACTTCCCCATAAAAAACAGCATTAAAGTTAAGGCTGTCAAAAAGTTTGACTTCGCCACCTTTATTGAACATCTCAATTTTATTTTTTAGAATCGATTCTGTGGAAGCTTCATAACTTCTTAATTCATAAACTCTATCTTTTCTAGGCCCCGTTAGAGAAGTTGGTGTTAGATTGGGATGATCTGTAAATGCTTGTAATAATGTAGATTCGATTCGCAAATAAGGCTTCTGATTATAAGGAGCATTTAAATAATTAGCTCCAGAGGTTAAATAAACGTTGTCATTTAATAATTGGTTATCCAAACCAGAAAATTGTTCCAATGATGAAAACGGAATTAAAACCATCACTTTTTTGATGGAATCTGAATCTATCGTTTTAGGTTTAAAAACGCCAACCGATTTTATTCCCAATCTTTTTAAAGCAGGTAAATAAGCTTCTTTTAGGAAATTTTCGGTGGTTTCCATTTGTTGCGGGGTATTCATCAAATAGGTTTTTATTTGATAAATGTCTCTTTGTTGAGCACTGAGTTTGTAATTCAATAGAATTAACAGAATAAATAGAATTAGTGTTGCTTTTTTCATTTTTTGCGTTTAATTAGCTTTGTTAGATTCAATCTAAAATCAAATACGTTAATTAAAATTCATTTGATTATTCCTTTTTTAGCTTTTAGAATATTGTATATCCAAATATTACAGATAATAATGATTTGTAATCAGATTGCCAAGAAGCATAGTTTCCTAAAAAATCTTTTCGAGTAGCTTGTCTTAATTCTAAATGCATTTTTTTATTATAATTATATCCTACACCATAGGATATACTTGTACTACTATTTATATCTAGCGTATTTAAATGGTAAGAGTTATTTACAGCATCAAATTCTACAGTAGAATTTAAATAAGAATTAAATGTTAAAGCAATATTTAAAAAAATTCTTGATTTATCATTTATAAAAAAATAATGCCTTACACCAATTGGAATTTCTAGAGATTTTATATCTGACTTAGCATACACTTTTCCATCTGGTAAAAAAGGTATAAATGCATTGTCTGACACATTTTTATATTTGATAGAACTATAGGAAGGATCAATAAATATGCTCCATTTATCTTTGTTGAAAGGAAGGACAAACTCTAACTCAGTACCTAAACCATAGCCTACCGTATTTCCAAAGTTTGTATTTCGGTGAGGGACATCTTCATTTATGATTTTTAGTGAAGAATAATTTACTCGAGGTTTAAGGGTAAGGTTGAAAAAATCTCTTTTTTGTTTTGCTTGGTGATTTATAAATTCAGATTGATTACATTCATTATACTTTATAAAAAAATTTATTAAATCGTTTTTTTTGAAATCGACTTTGTTAATATCATTCATTGAAATGTCATCACATTTTAAATTCAGCCATAATTGCTGTTTATAAGACTGATTAAATTTAATGTAAAATATTTGACTTTTATATTTTATGAAGATAAGTTGTTCAATTTCAGAACCATCAACATTGTAGAAATACTTACTTAAATTGCCATCCGCAAACACATATAAATTTGCCTTTCCTTCTACTAAAACCTTTAAGAAAATCTCTTCTTTGTTAAATTGGGGCTCTCCACTTTCACTTAAAGCATTAGTAGAATTAGGATTGGATCTTTCAATATTTACATTAGCCCTAACATATTTTAGCTCATTGTAAATTCCAAATTCTTTGACCGAGCTTATATTTAGCGTGTTGTTTTCTGAATTCTCGGATAATTTATACTCAAATTGAGTTGGGTTATTTTTCCAATCAACATTTCTGATTAAACAATCAACCTTGTTATTGAAGTTATCAACATAATAACCTTTTTCGAAAGAAATTTGGGAAAATGCTTTTATACTTAAAAGAACTATTAGACTAAATAATAGATTTTTGTTCATATTTGGTTAGTTGGTTTTAGTTTAAAATATCTAAAAAAATTTCAGATATTTTAAAATGGGAATATATAAATAATTTCTAATTATTTACTACAAATTCTTAAACCAACTAACTTATTTTACTTACACTGTTGAAATTTACTTCAACTTCTCCTTAAAAAACGCAATCGTTCTACTCCAAGCTAAATCGGCTGCCTCTTTGTCAAATCGTGGTGTTGAATTGTTGTGAAATCCGTGGTTTACATTTGGATAAAAATGCACGGTATATTCAACATTATTTGCTTTTAAAACTTCTTCATAAGCTGGCCAACCAGCATTAACTCTGGTGTCTAATTCTGCATATTGTAATAATAATGGAGTTTTAACTTGAGCAGCTTCTTCAGCAGTTGGTTGTCCACCATAAAAAGGCACGGCAGCTTTAAGTGCTGGTACTTTTACTGCCATCATATTAGCGATCCATCCACCAAAACAAAAACCAACTACGCCAATATTGCCATCGCAGTTTTCATGGTTTTTTAAATAATCAAAAGCAGCAATAAAATCTTCAAGCATTTCATTACGGTCGCGTTTACTTTGCATTTCCCTTCCTGCATCATCATTACCAGGATAACCGCCTAAAGGCGATAAGGCATCAGGAGCCAAAGAGATAAATCCATCTAAAGCGGCACGTCTTCCAACATCTTCTATGTAAGGGTTTAACCCTCTATTTTCATGTACCACAACAATACCGGGTAATTTACCTTTTGCGCCATCTGGTTTTGATAAAAGACCTTTAATAGCGCCGCCTCCTTTTGGAGATTGGTAGGTAATATAACCCGAATCTAAATTGGGGTCGTCTGGTTTTACCATTAAATTGTCAAGATAATTTGGTGTTATAAAACTTAAAAGAGATGTGACTGTTAAACCACCAATGGCATAAAGCGATAGTTTTTCAACAAACTGGCGACGGTCGATTTTATTATGGGCATAATCATCATATAGGTCAAAAACCTCTTGGCTAATATCTTCTTTTTTTAATGGTTCCATATTGTTCTTGCTTTAGGTATAAAATTAATAAATATAAATTTTTAGTTGTGGATTGCTTTTTATAAAAATACAATATTTATATTTATCCCGATGCAAGAAAAACCAACTTCGTTTTCCATAAAAAATTGGAGCCAAGACGATCAACCAAGAGAAAAACTATTATATAAAGGCAAAGCGACATTAAGCGATGCCGAGTTATTGGCCATTTTAATAGGCTCTGGTAACAGGGAAGAAAGTGCCGTTGCTTTATGCAAACGTATTTTTGCAAGTGTTGATAATAATTTAAGTGAGTTGGGTAAATTGTCCATCTCCCAATTAATGGAGTTTAAAGGCATAGGTGAGGCAAAAGCAATAACTATTGCAGCGGCTTTAGAATTGGGAAGACGAAGAAGAGGCGAGGAAGCTTTGGAGAAGAAAAAAATTAGCTCAAGCAACTCTGTTTTTGAGTTGATGCAGCCCATTATTGGCGAATTGGAACACGAAGAATTTTGGATTATTTTTTTAAACAATTCCAATAAAGTCATTCATAAAAAACAATTGAGTAAAGGTGGCATAACTGGTACTTTGGTTGATGTACGTTTAGTGCTTAAAAGTGCTTTGGAAGTTGGTGCCACAGGATTGATATTAGCGCACAATCATCCCTCTGGCACATTAAAACCAAGTGAAGCCGATAAACAATTGACAAATAAATTAAAAACGGCCTCAGAAAGTTTGGATATTAAGGTTTTGGATCATTTAATTATCACCGAAAAAGCATACTTTAGTTTTGCTGATGAAAACTTACTTTAAGTAATTTAAGCAAACAAAAATAAATGCTTATGCCTTATTGAGACATAAGTTGATTACATTTGATACTAAGATTTTAATGGTTAATGCTGCTAGTTTACACACATAAAGTAACACCCAGAGTAAGATATATTTTTAAACATATTTGCACAAGGGTTCTTGGTATAGATGTTTCTTTTACATCTGTTATTGAAGAATTTATTGCACACGATAGTTTAAAAATGTCTTATACCAAACAACCACTGGGAAGCGAATTTTTTGTAAAAAGCCATGATATTTTATTCGAACAAGGTCTGTCTGATATAGATTTTCATGTTTATAAGTGGGACACTACTAAGGGCTTTTTTTTTAATGGCGATAAGGGATCCATGCCGTTTGATATTTTTGCGTCTTCATTTTATTTGTTATCAAGATATGAAGAGTATTTGCCACATGTACAAGATGAATATGGTCGGTTTTTAGCAACCGAAAGTGTTGCTTTTAAACATGGATTTTTGCATCAACCCATTGTAGATATTTGGGCATATAAGTTTAAAGATGCTTTGCACAATTTTTTTCCAGAATTTGAATTTCCTATTAGAGCATATAGAATAAAGCCCATTATAGATGTTCCCGCAGCATATAATTATAGGTTGAAAGGGATCATGCGAACAACTGGCGGCGTTTTTAAGGATTTATTTCAGTTTGATTTCAAGGGATTATATACCAGGTTCATGGTACTTTTCGGGTTAATGCATGATCCATTTGACACCTTTAAATATATTATAAATAAACAAAAACAAACTAAGCATAAATTTTTATTCTTCTTTTTAATCGGAGCTTATTCAACCTACGATAAAGGCATAAGCGTTAATAAAAAAAAGTTTGTTTCGTTAATTAAACAAGTAGCGGATTATTGTAAAGTAGGCTTGAAAACGTCTTTTTTTTCGACAGAGGACATTTCCATTTTAAAGAAAGAAAAACTGCAAATGGAAGCTATCATAAATACCACTTTAATAGCAACACGGCAATCTTTTTCAAAACTTAATTTACCAGAATCTTATAGAAATTTGATAGATTTAGAAATACAAGAAGATTACACCATGGGTTACGTAAACCATATTGGTTTTAGGGCAGGCTCTTGTACGCCATTTTTATTTTATGACTTAGATTATGAAGTTCAAACACCATTAAAAGTGTATTCTTACCATTTAATGGATTATTCACTATTAAAAACACATTCACTTTTAGATAAAAAGATTGTTTTAAACGATATTATATCTGAAATAAAAAAGGTAAATGGCGAGTTTGTTCCCGTATTTCATAATTATACATTTAGCGATGCGGGCAGTTGGAAAGGGTTTAAAGAATTGTTCAACATTATTTTAGATTCTACCGATGAAGATTAAAGGAATTACCGATGTGTTTTTTGATTTGGACCACACTTTATGGGACTTTGATAAAAATTCAGCTTTAACTTTCGATAAAATTTTTAAAATCAATGAAATTGATATTGATTTAAATGATTTTTTGTTTCATTATAAAGAAATCAATTTCCAATATTGGAAGCTTTATAGAGATGCAAAAATTGATAAGGATGTATTACGTTTTGGAAGGTTAAACGACACATTTACTGCATTAAATTACAATATTGAAAAAGAAATTATTCAAATATTGTCAATAGATTACATAACTTACCTTACAGATAATAATTATTTATATGATGATGCTATTACTATTCTTGAGTATTTGCATAAAAATTATAATCTCCATATATTATCCAATGGCTTTGAAGAAGTTCAATCTAAAAAGCTAACAAAGTCTAATATTTTGCATTACTTCAAAACAGTAACAAACGGTGAAGACGTTGGCGTAAAAAAGCCAAACCCTAAAATTTTTCATTACGCCATTGAAAAAGCGAATACAAGCATATCCAAAAGTATTATGATTGGTGATGGTTATGAAGCCGATATTTTGGGGGCCTTGGGTGTTGGAATGGATGTGATTTTTTTTGATGAATATCATAAACCTGTGGAATCGCACATTAAAAAAATCAATAGTTTAATTGAGCTGAAAAAATATTTATAATTAATTTTCATAAATTTTTTAATTTCACAAAATATAAACAATTCACAAAGCGTATATTTACAAATTAAGTTGTAACAAAAAAATAAAAAATGAAAATTAAACTTTTAACCTTTCTCATAACATGTTTAATGATTACAGGCGCCTCTTCTCAATCTAATTTAAACAATTATAAGTATATTATTATTCCTAAAAAATATGATTTTTTAAAGGAAGCCGATAAGTTTCAACTAAATTCTTTAACACAATTTTTGTTTAATAAATATGGTTTCCAAGCGTTCATGGAAGGAGAAAATTATCCAGCAGATTTAAATGCAGACAGATGTTTGGCATTAACTTCTAATGTTAAAGAAGATTCAAGTATGTTTAAAACAAAATTATTGATAGAGCTAATAAATTGTAATGGTTTAACAGTATATACAACCCAAGTCGGGGAGAGTCGAGAAAAAGATTTTAGTAAATCATACAGTGAATCCTTGCGAAATGCTTTTAAAGAGTTGGAAACCATAAATTATAAGTATCTTCCAACTGGCAAGGTTTCTGAGTCTGTTGCAAAAGAAACAAATAATCAAACTGAAGTTGTTAACCAAATTGCAGAGTTAAAAGCAGAAATAGAAAATCTTAAGCAAGAAAAGGAAAAACAAGTTGTTGCAATAAATGATGAGCCTAAAGAAAATGTGCCAAACGTTGAAGTTCCTAAAGTTACTGTATCCAATGAAAACGTTTCAGGCGTTTTATACGCCCAAGCTATAGAGAATGGTTTTCAATTGGTTGATAGTACGCCAAAAGTGGTTTATAAAATAAAGAATACTTCTATGGAAAATATGTTTTTGGTAGAAGGAAGAAATGCCACATTATACAAAAAGGGAGATAAATGGATTATGGAATATTATGAAAATAATGTTTTAAAACAAGACAGTCTGAATATTAAATTTTAATATTAAATTCTTGTTGTATAGTTGTTAAGTTGTAAAAAATCAGCTTAACAGCAAACAGCTTAACAACAAACAGCTTGATAACAAACTAATACCCATATTTACCTTTCCAACGTTGTTTTAAAAAATTACGATCAGCATTTTCTCTGGAGTTGTTTCCCGGGTCGTATAATTTAGTATTTTTTATTTCATCTGGCAGAAACTCCTGATTGGCAAAATTATTTTCATAATTGTGGGCATATTGATAATTTTCACCATAACCCAATTCTTTCATTAATTTGGTTGGAGCATTCCTAATTTCTAATGGAACCGATAAATCACCAGTTTCTTTTACCAATTGTTGTGCTTTACCAATAGCCATATATGAAGCGTTACTTTTTGGTGAACACGCTAAATAAGTAGCACATTGGCTTAGTATGATCCTAGATTC
>Ga0307414_10002091_pt1 | contig 10390 bp, 8 predicted proteins | sample DK1Ometagenome_FD_203804 | JGI IMG/M metagenome (GOLD analysis project Ga0307414, IMG submission 203804) | Maize rhizosphere microbial communities from greenhouse at UC Davis, California, United States - DK15-O-3 | ecosystem: Host-associated > Plants > Roots > Rhizosphere > Soil | place: USA...
GCGGCTGCTCGGCCAGCTTCGTCTCGGCAAACGGGCTGATCCTCACCAACCAGCATTGCGTCGCCGAATGCCTGTCGGACCTTTCGGCGCCGGGCAACGACCTGCTCGCCAAAGGCTATGTCGCGGCGTCGCGGGCCGAGGAGAAACAATGCCCCGGACAGCAGGCCGAGATCGTTACCGCAATCAAGGATGTGACGCCCGAGCTAAAGGCCGCGATCGGCGCCGCCAGCGGCGAAGCCGCAGTCAAGGCCCGAACCGCCGCTATCGCCACGATCGAAAAGGCGGCTTGCCCCGACACCGCAACCACCCGCTGCCAGGTCGTCACCCTCTACGGCGGCGGCCAGTACAAGCTCTACACCTATCGCAAATATAGCGACGTCCGGATCGTCTGGGCGCCCGAGGACGCAGCCTCGAAGTTCGGCGGCGACCCCGACAATTACAATTTCCCGCGCTACGCCCTCGATGGCTCCTTCCTCCGCGCCTACGAGAACGGCCGCCCGGTCGCGACGCCCCAGCATCTCAAATGGACCGGCCGCGAGCCGGTGGACGGCGAGCTTGTGTTCGTGGTCGGCAACCCGGGCTCGACCCAGCGCATGCTGACGATGAGCCAGTTCGCCTACCAGCGCGAGGTCAACCTACCGACCACCCTCGCGATCCAGTCGGAGCTGCGCGGCCGTCTGATCGAGGCGATCGGCGACGATCCCGAGCGCAGGCGCCAGGGCACCGACACGCTCTACGGCATCGAGAACAACCTCAAGCGCACCATCGGCCGGGTGAAGGCGCTGAACGACCCCGCTTTCTACGCCGGCCTCGCCGCCCGCGAAGCCGAGCTCAAGGCGAAAACCGCCAATAATCCCGCCATCGGCAATCCCTGGGCCGAGGTCGACCGGGCGATGGCCGCGCTTCGTGCCATCGATACCGAGCGGCGCTTCTCCCAGCCCGACGGCGAACTGGTCGACTATGCGCTGACCCTGGTCCGCGCCGCGCAGGAGCGATCCAAGCCCAATGCGGACCGCCTTCCGGGCTATAGCGACAGCGCCCTGCCCCTGCTGCAAAAGCAGCTGCTCGATCCCAAGCCGATCGCGCCCTGGCAGGAAGAACTGACCATGCGCTGGTCGTTGAGCAAGGCGCGCGAATATCTGGGCGCCGACCATGCGCAGACAAAGCTGCTGCTCGGCCGGGAATCGCCGGAGGGGCTGGCGAACCGGCTCGTCACCGGCACGAAGCTTGCCGACCCCTCGATCCGCAAATCGCTCTGGGACCGGGGAGAAGCCGCCATCGAGGCCTCGACCGATCCGATGATCGTCTATGCCCGCGCGATCGAGGCCAACGACCGCCGCCTCCAGAAAATCTATGACGAGCGGGTCGAGGGACCGCTGACCGCCGCCCGCTCGAAGCTCGCCGACGCCCGCTTCGCCGCCTATGGCGACAGCGTCTATCCCGACGCGACTTTCAGCCTGCGCATCACCTACGGCAAGGTCGGCGGCTGGACCGAAAACGGCGCCAAGGTCGATTACCGCACGAGGTTCGCGGGCGCGTTCGACCGCGCAACGGGCGCGGAGCCGTTCGCGCTGGCCCCCGCCTTCCTCGCCAACAAGTCGAAGCTGAACATCAACGGCGCGATGGACATGGTCTACGCGACCGACACGATCGGCGGGAACAGCGGATCGCCGGTCATCGACCGCAACCTCAACGTCATCGGCGCCAATTTCGACCGCAACATTCACGGCCTGCGCAACGACTATGCCTATGACATGACCATGGCCCGGTCGGTCGGCACGACGACCGCCGCGATCGAGCAGGCGTTGAAGAGCATCTACCCCGCGCCCGCCCTGCTGGCCGAGCTTAAAGGGAAATAGGCGTCAGGCGGTCCTGACCCGGGACTTGCGCCGGGCCGGGGCCGCGCCCGCATCGCGATACCTCGCCTCCGCCTCGGCCATATAGTCGCGGGTGATCGGCAGCGCCCGCCGATCGCGGACATATTGGATCTGATAATTGCACATGGCGCCGCTTTCGAACGCGACGATCCCGCCCGACAGATAGAATTCCCACATCCGGAAGAAGCGCTCGTCGTACATGGCGACGATCTTGTCCTTCGCCGCCCGCGTCCGCGTCAGCCAATGGCGCAGCGTATAGGCATAGTGCAGCCGAAGCGTCTCGACGTCGGTGGTGATCAGCCGCACCGGCTCGCTCGACGCCGACATCTGCGACAGCGACGGCAGATGATATCCGGGGAAGATATATTTGTCGGTGAAGGGGTCGGGCGCCGTCGCCCGGCCGAACTTGGCGATGGTGTGAAGCAGCATCACGCCGTCGGGCTTCAAAAGCCGGCGGCAGGTCGCGAAAAATTCGTCGTAATGCGCCGCACCGACATGCTCGAACATGCCGATCGACACGATCCGGTCGAACTCGCCCGTGACCGCGCGATAGTCGATCAGCTCGAACTTTACCTGGTCGGCGACCCCGGCTTCCTCGGCGCGCTGGCGGGCGACTTTCAGCTGCTCTTCCGACAGTGTGATTCCGGTCACCTTCACCCCCGCCACCCTGTTCAGGTAAAGCGCGGTGCCGCCCCAGCCGCAGCCGATGTCGAGCACATGCTGGCCGGGCCGCAAATCCAGCTTGGCGGCGATATGCGCCTTCTTGTCGGACTGGGCCTGCTCCAGGCTGTTTCCCGGGTCGGTGAAATAGGCGCAACTGTACTGAAGGTCGTCGTCGAGGAAGAGGCGGTAGAGCTCGTTGCCGATGTCGTAATGGTGGGAGACATTGCGCCGCGCCTTGGTCGGCCGGTTGCGGCGGAACAGGCTTTTGAGGCGCCTTTTCCCCTTGCCGATCGCCTTGCGCCCCTCGCCGCCTTCCTCCCAGGGATTGGCGCTGGTCACCAGGTCCATCAGGGCGAGGATGTCTCCCTCCTCGACGATCAGGCGGCCGTCCATATAGGCTTCGCCAAGGCCCAGCCGGGGATTGCGCGCAATGTCGAACGCGGTCTTGCGATCGGCCAGCCGGACCGTCACCGACTTGCCGCCTCCGGGCCCGAAAGTCCGCCGCTTGCCGTCGGGCATGACCAGGGTCAGCTGGCCTTCGCGAACCACCTTCCCGACAAGCTTATCGATCAGCGCCATGCACCACCTCCGTCATTGCGGCAGGTTGGCCGGTCAGGCGGCGTCGTGCAACCCGGCAGCGGCTTCGCGGTCGAGGTCGGCGCGCGACCGTTTCTCGGCCGCGGTCTTGAGCTGTCCGCAGGCGGCATCGATGTCGCGTCCGCGCGGCGTTCGCACCGGGGCCGAAATGCCGGCCTCGAACACGATGTTGCTGAACGACCGGATTCGCTCCGGCGTCGAGCATTCGTAGGGCGCGCCGGGCCAGGGATTGAACGGGATCAGGTTGACCTTGGCGGGAAGCTTGTAGGCCTTGAGCAACCGCACCAGCTCGCGCGCGTCGGCGTCGCTGTCGTTCTTCCCTTTAAGCATCACATATTCGAAGGTGATGCGCCGGGCGTTGTTCGCGCCGGGATAAGCGGCGCAGGCGCTCAGAAGCTCCTCGATGCCGTATTTTTTGTTGATCGGAACGATCTCGTCGCGGATTTCCTTGGTCACCGCATGGAGCGACACCGCGAGGTTCACGCCGATTTCCTCGCCCGCGCGGGCCATCATCGGCACCACTCCCGAGGTCGACAAGGTAATGCGGCGCTTCGACAGGCCCAGCCCGTCGCCGTCCATGACGATCTTCAGCGCTTGGCTGACATGGTCGAAATTATAGAGCGGCTCGCCCATGCCCATCATAACGATGTTGGTCAGCATCCGGCCTTCGGGACTCGACGGCCATTCGCCCAGCGCGTCGCGCGCCAGCATCACCTGGCCGACGATCTCCCCCGGCTCCAAATTGCGGACCAGCTTCATCGTGCCGGTGTGGCAGAAGCGGCAGTTGAGCGTGCAGCCGACCTGGCTCGAGACGCAGAGGGTTCCGCGGTCGGCATCGGGGATGAACACCATTTCGAAGTCATGGCCGTCATGGGTGCGGAGCAGCCATTTGCGCGTGCCGTCGTTCGACACCTGCGCCTCGACGACTTCCGGACGGGTGATGGCGAAACGCTCCGCCAGCCAGGGCGATTGCGCCTTGGCGATGTCGGTCATCGAAAAAAAGTCGCTGACGCCGCGATTGTAGATCCAATGCCAGATCTGCTTGGCGCGGAGCTTGGCCTGCTTCGGCTCCAGCCCGGCCTCCTCAAGCGCGGCGCGGATGGCTTCGCGCGGAAGGCCGATCAGCTCTTGCCTGCCGTCGGCACGCGGAACGGCCGCGCGCGGAACGGGCACGGGGTCGACGGGGCCGGGAATCGGCATCAGGGAAGTATCGGCGCTCATTTTCGCTCGGAAATTTTGGGCAGGAGGGCGCCAATATAAGAAATATCAGCGATTTGCCAGCCTTGCGGCGCAAGCCGCCGCCGCATCGATCGCCAGCGGCGCGCCATCCAGGCTGTAATAGTCGCGGATGCGCCCTCCGCCCGGGGAGCGAGCCTCGACCTTCATTCCGCTATTGCCGCGCATCGCGGCGATGATCGCGGCTTCCTGGCCCGGCCCCCGGCTCCAAGCCCGGTCGCCCTGGCTCATCAGCAGGAAGGGCATGTCGCCAATCGCCAGCATCACGCTTGCGCCCGGGCGCGGCATCCGGCTCAGCAGCACGCTGAATTGACCGTGCCGGGGACCACCCGCGTCGAACGACAGGCTGGCGCGGGCGGGCATCCGGTCCTTGGCGGGCGGACGCAAAGACCGCGACGCCGCCTCGCACGTACGTCCCTCGCTAAGCGCCGCCCACTGCCCGCGCGCGGCGACGATTTGCGGCGCGGCTTGCGCCGTCGCCGCGAGGCTCAGGAGAACCAGAAAGTGAAATGCTGCCGACGGAGCCACCATGTGACGAGGATTAAGCCCGCAGCGATAGCAATGCCATAGGGCACGCCGCCCCGCCGCCGGAGGAATTCGACCCGTTCCAAGGTCCGATCGGACCAGTTGTAGCCCCGCGCCAGCAGAATGAGGATGGTCTCGATCCCGCCTGCAAGCGCCACCGCCACCAGCATCTTCCAGCCAGCGGAAAAATTGCACCATAGCGCCCCGGCGGCGAGCAGCTTCACGTCGCCGCCGCCCATCCATTTGCGGCTGAAGAAGAAGGTACCGATCGCCAGCATTCCAGCGAACAGCAGCAGGTTCTGCCACAGACCGACGATCGGCCCGTCGAGCGCGATGGCAACGAACGCACCGACGGCAATCGCTCCGCTGACCCAATTGCTGATCTTCATGGACCAGCCGTCCTGGAGCGCCGCAATGACCAGCAGGACATAGAGCAGGAGGGCCAGCCATGCGGGTGCCGACGAAAGCAGGTTCATTCGCGGTTGCCCAACGCCGCGAGATTGTCCGCCGCACGGTCGTTCCAGCGGCTCTTGAGCTCAATCGCCTGGGCGAAGGCTGCTTCGGCCCGCTTCGCCTGCCCGCTCGCTGCCGCGACGACACCCGCGTCATTGAGCCGGGCGGCGAAGGCTTCGTCGCTTTCGCCCGCCATCCGTTTCGGCAAGTCCGCGGCCATCGCGGCCCGCGCCAGTTCCAGATTATTGGCGAGGCGCGGCAGCCTGGGGTCGATCGCGGCGGCCTTCTCGAATTGGGTGGTAGCCTCGAGCCAGCGGCCGCGAAGCATCAGCGACCAGCCAAGGTTGTTCGGCACTTCCGCGCGGGCGGGGTCGAGCAGCGCCGCCCGCTCATAGGCCGCGTCGGCCTCGTCCCAGCGGCCTTGCCGGTCGGCGGCGACGCCTCGGGCATTCCAGCTTCGCCATCCCGCGCCCGGCGCACGCGTCGCGCGGTCGAGCAGCGCGGTTGCCTCGCCATTGCGGCGTAGGCGGAGGGCGGCGATCCCGGCGCGTTCGAGGAGCAATGCTTCGCCGGGATGCGCGAGCAGCAAGGCCCGGTAAAGGCTGTAGGCCTGATCATTCTCACCGCGCGCAAGGGCCAGGTCGGCCAGCAATCGATCGACCGGATCGCCCTTCACGCCGGCGGCGACCGCGGCGGCAAGCATCGCCTTCGCCTGGTCCAGCCTTCCAGCGGCGATCGCCCTTCCAGCTTCGGCGAGCGACAGTTGCGCGGCCGGTTCGGCGGCGAGTGCCGGTGCGGATACGGGATCGGCCAGCGCCAGCGCCAGCGCCAGCGCGAGTCCGACGATCATGCGTCGGACCGGCGGAGCGACCGGTCGAGCGCCGCGTCGCGGCCGAGCAGGACGACGACGCCATCCTTGCCGTTCGGCTGGCGCTCCAGCGAGAAGCCGAATTGGGCGGCGAGCCGCTCGGCCCGGCGCTGCTCCGAGGGCGCATAGAGGATGACGCTTTGCCGCCGTACAGTGGGCGCGTCGCCGATCCGCGCGCCGGCGAATCCGCGCATCGACAGATAGGCCTTGGTCCGCGCCGCCAGGCCCTGCACGCGCGCTGCGTTGAGCAGGGTCACAGCCGGAGCGACCTTCTTTTCGAACTGGATGGTGGTGCGGGTCGCGGTGCGAGCCACCGTCTTCGCTTCCCACCGCGGCTGGGGCCGGGTGATCAGCGCGACCTCCCCCATCGACAGTCGTTCGAGCCTGACCGGGGCGGTTGAATGCTCAACCGCCACCGGCGCGGAGCGCGGCGGTGCGAGGGCAACCGTCACGCTGGGCGCCGGTGGCGGCGGCAGCACGGGCACCGAACCTGGCGCCTCGCGCGCCGCCTCGGGGGCGACGACACGCGCGGCGAGCTCGGACTTGACCCGCGCGGCTTCGTCACGCTTCCCCTGCACATCCAGGGACTGGGCGAATAGCGCATAAACATCGGTGTCGGCGGGCCTGATCGCCAACGCCATCTCATAATGACGGCGCGACAGGTCGAAGCGGCCCATCCGGTCGTAGCAAACGGCGATGCCCATCATCGCGTCAACGCTCTGCGGGTCTTCGCGAAGCGCCTTGCGATAGGCTTCGAGCGCGAGCGCGACATTGCCCAGCGCTAGCTGGGAATGGCCCTCGGCGACGCGGAACCTGACGGGCTGCTGGCCAGCCGCGAGTGAGCTCTTGATCGGCCGGACGCTGACGTCGCCGGCGCTGCACGAAACCGTGCCGACCGCGACCGCGACGCCCAATATGGTGAGGGGCCCCCTGGTCATTTTCACCCTCCTGCCATGGCCGGAATAACGACGCGCATCGTACGGATGACCGCCGGAAGCATCAGCACGCCGATCATCACCGGCAGCATGCAGGTCACCAGCGGGATCGACAGCAGAACCGGCAAGCGGTGCGCCTTTTCCTCGGCGCGCATCCGGCGCTTCTCGCGCATTTCCGAAGCATAGATTCGAAGCGTCTGCGCCACCGATGAGCCGAGCTTGTGCGACTGGATGAGAAGCGTCGCGAATGCGCGGATCTCGTCGGCACCGGCGCGGTCGGCCATGCGGCGCAGCGCGTCCTCCTGGCTTCGTCCGGCACGAAGCTCCAGCACCACCGTGCCCAGCTGCTCCGCGAGCAGCGCATGCGACCTCGTCATCTCCATGCCGACGCGGCTGAACGCCGCCTCGAGGCCAAGGCCGGCCTCGACGCAGACCAGCATCAGGTCGAGCGCATCGGGAAAGCTGTTGATGATCTCACGCTGGCGCCTGGCGGCGCGGGCTCGGACCCATAGGCTGGGGAGGTAGAGCCCGGCGAGCGCCGAAATCATGCCGATGAAATAGAGCTTCACCACCGAAGGCCGGTTGCCGCTGAGCCACATCAAGCCGAATACGGCGATGGGCAGGCCGATCACCAGGCCAAGGCGGAGCAGCGAATAGGCGCGCGGCGCATAGTCCTGCCGATAGCCCGCCGCGACCAGGCGACTCCTCAGCGATTCGTCCTTGGTATCGACCAGTGGGATGCCTGCTTTTTCGATCGCGGTGACCAGCGCGACCCAGGCGCCGCGCGCATCATGGACCCGAAGGCCCTCGATCGGGTTTTCCGGATCGCCGCTGCCAGCCGTCGACGCCCCGCCCATCAGGCGGCCTCGAACCTGACGCCGCTCGCCGAGCATCACGGCCAGGCCGTAAGCGACCGCCGCCACCGCGACGAACAGCAGCAGCAGCAGGGCGACCCGCGCGGCGTCGTTGGCGAGGAAGTCGTTCATGAGACCTAGACCTTCAGGTCGATCATGCGCCGGATCGAATAGAATCCGACGGCATAAAGGATGAGGAGGAAGGCGTAGCCGGGGACGAACGCCGGATCGTCCGCCACGTCGAGGTAGAAGCTCGGGCTGGCAAGAAAGAGCGTCACGAATGCCACTACCGGAAGCGCCGTCAGCATCGTCGCCGTCATCCGCCCCTCGCTCGACAGGGCCCGGACCTTGAGCATCATCGCCGCGCGCTCGCGGATCACCTTGCTCAGATTTTCGAGGATCTCGGCGAGATTGCCGCCGGTCTCGCTCTGCACCGACAGGCTGACGACGAACATCCGCATGTCGTCGAGGTCCCAGCGGTCGGCCATGCCGGTCAGCGCATCGCGAAGGTCGGCGCCATAAGTCACCTCGTCGACGACGATCCCGAACTGGCTTCCGATCGGGTCGGGCATTTCAACGGTCAGCAGGTCCAGCGCCGAGGCGATCGGATGACCCGCGCGCAGGCCGCGGACGAACACGTCCAGCGCGACCGGGAACTGGTCCTGCATCTTCTTGCGCATCCGGCCGGCCTTGGCCTGGAAAAAGAGCAAGGGGATGCCGGCGCCGATCAGGAAGGACAGGGTTCCAATGAGGAGGACACGGCCCGGGCCGATCGCCATTCCCGTCGCCGCCATGAACAGCAATATCGCCAGGAACAGGATGACCGGAGCCAGCAGCAAGGCCAGCATCAGCTTTCCCGTTTCCATCGTGATGCCGGCGGCCATCAGCATCTTTTCGAGCGACGTCGCCGGCCCGGCCAGGAATGGCGGCAGCCCCTCGGGAATGCTTGAGGTGCGGCGGCGCAGCAACGCCATCGCTTCGCCGCGCGACGCGCCCCGGCCGATCAGCTCGAGTCGCTGGTTGATCGCATGACCTTCCATGCGCCGGCCGACGATCGCCGATACGATCCGCTCGACGGCGAACACCACGGCCGCGAAGACCAGGATCAGCGCCAGGGCTTTGAGCCAAGTTTCGCTCATGCCTCGAAATTCCTGTCCGGGCGGAAGAGGTCGGGCGACAGGGTGACGCCATGCGCCATGACCTGGTCGAGGAAGCGCGGCCGGATGCCCGTGGCTTCGAACTTGCCCTGGACCATGCCGTCGGACCCGACGCCGGTCTGCCGGTAGCGGAAGATTTCCTGCATCGTGATCACATCGCCTTCCATGCCGGAAAGCTCGGACAGACTGACCAGCTTGCGGCGGCCGTCGCTCAACCTGGCGATCTGCACGACAACGTGGATGGCGGAGGAAATCTGGGCGCGGGCGGAGCGGGCCGGAATGTCGATCCCGCTCATTCCGATCATCTGCTCGACACGCGACAAAGCGTCGCGCGGGGTGTTGGCGTGGACCGTGGTCATCGAGCCGTCATGGCCGGTATTCATCGCCTGGAGCATGTCGAACGCCTCGCCGCCGCGGACCTCGCCGACGATGATCCGGTCGGGCCGCATGCGGAGCGAGTTCTTGACCAGGTCGCGCTGCGCGATCTCGCCCTTGCCCTCGATGTTCGCCGGCCTCGTCTCGAGCCGTGCGACATGCTCCTGCTGCAGCTGGAGCTCTGCCGAATCCTCGATCGTCACGATCCGCTCGCGATTGTCGATATAGGCCGACATGGCGTTGAGCATGGTCGTCTTGCCCGAGCCCGTGCCGCCCGAAATGAGGACGTTGAGGCGCGCCGCGACGACGGCCTTCAAGACCTCTGCGACCTGCGACGGGACCGATCCGATTTCGACCAGACGGGGCATGCTGATCGGAGTCTTCGCGAATTTGCGGATCGACAATAGCGAACCGTCCAGGGCGAGGGGCGGGACCACCGCGTTGACGCGGCTGCCGTCGGCCAGCCGGGCGTCGACCATCGGCGAGCTTTCGTCGACCCGCCGGCCGACCGCCGAAACGATCTTCTGGATGATCCGGAGGAGGTGCCGTTCGTCCTTGAACCGCACGACCGTCGGCTCGAGCACTCCGTAGCGCTCGACGAAGACATTGTCATAGCCGTTGACGAGGATGTCGGTGATCGTCGCATCCTTGAGCAGCGGCTCGATCGGGCCCAGGCCGAGCAGCTCGTCGAGGACATCGTCCACCAGCTGCTTGCGCTCGGCATGGTTGAGCGCGTGCCGTTGCTTGTCGAGTTCCTCGAGGACGATGTCGCCGACCTCTTCGGCGATCTGCGCGCGCGACATTTTTTCCAGGGCCGACAGGTTGATGAGGCCGAGGAGCCGCTGGTGGA
>Ga0307414_10002092_pt1 | contig 10390 bp, 9 predicted proteins | sample DK1Ometagenome_FD_203804 | JGI IMG/M metagenome (GOLD analysis project Ga0307414, IMG submission 203804) | Maize rhizosphere microbial communities from greenhouse at UC Davis, California, United States - DK15-O-3 | ecosystem: Host-associated > Plants > Roots > Rhizosphere > Soil | place: USA...
GAGAATGCAAGGCCACAGGACCATGGTCCACGACCGGCGACACGCTTGGATCTTGTGCTGCGCCGGGTTCCGGCTCGACCCTCTCGGTGGCATTCGTATCAGTCACTGCCATGGGTCTTCCTAATCGGTGAACGGGGCGGCGGGTCACCGCGGGTGGTCGCCGCGATGACCCGCCCCTGGGGGAGGTGAACTACTGGATCGCCGCGACCGCCGCCTGAACCTTGGACTCCAGCTCACTCGGCAGTGGCGCGTACCCGAGATCCGGGAGCTTCTGCTGCGCATCGGAGGAGGAGAAGTAAGTCAAGAAGTCCTTGACGATCGTGGTCTTGTCGGCCGCCAGGCCCTTACTGCAGACGATTTCATAAGTGACCAGCAGCGCGGGATATGCCCCTGCCTTGTTACCGGAGTACTTCAGGTCGAGGTTCAAATCATTGCCGCTGCCCTTCACCTTCGCCTCATCGACGGCCTTGGCGACTGAGTCGCCTGTTAGCTCGACTGGGCCATTGCCGCTGTCCAGCTGGGCCATGCTGAGGGTGTTGTCCTTGGCGTAGCTCCACTCGATGTAGGTAATGGAGTTCTTGGTGTTGGCCGTGGCCTCGGCGACACCGGAAGACTTGTTCTTGCCGTCCCCAGTGCCGGTCCACGCCTTGGCCGGCTCGTCCTTCCAAGCACCGTTGCCCGCCTTGGAGAGGAACTTCGTGGTGTTTTCAGTGGTGCCGGACTCGTCTGAGCGGAAGAACACCGTGATGTTCGCACTGGGCAGTTTGGCCCCTGAGTTGAGCTTCGCGATCTTCGGGTCGTTCCACGTCTTGATCGTCCCATTGAAGATTTCAGCCAGCGTCTCGGCATTCAGCACGAGCTTGTCGACGCCGTCGACGTTGTAGGCGAAGGCGATCGGGCCGACCACCATCGGAATGTTCCAAGCCGGATTGTTCTGGCAGCGTTCCTTGGCCTTGTCAGCCTCGATGACGCCGTCCTTCTCCTCGGTCTTGAGTGCGGAGTCAGAGCCGGCAAAGTCGACCAGGCTGTTGTAGAACGACTTGATCCCGGCGCCTGAGCCGGTCGGGTTGTACTCGATCGTCGCTTTGTCACCACATTCGGCGTTGTAGTCGGCGATGACCTCGGTGATGGCATTGTTCTGGGCGCTGGAGCCCTCCGCAGACAGCTTGCCCGCGGGGCAGGCAAGACCTGACGCGTTTGCGCTGCTGCCGGGCTCGGCTCCGCCAGGCTGCTCGGTTGCGCTGGTCGGGTCCGAGCCGCATGCGGCAAGACTGAGGGTAGCCAGCGCAGCCAGGGCGGCGAGTCCGATCGCCTGCCGCCGCATACGGCGCAGGCCGACTCGGGAGCTCACAAGGCGGTTCGCTGCCCCTGCCGCATCGCTCTGGGCCGCATCGTTCTGTTTCGTCATCCGTGTCCTTCATAACGAGGGGCGTCTCCCCTTAGCGAACCCCCGCGCCACACTGCGCACTGGGCTTGGCTCGGAAGGTGCGGCATGCTCGCCCTCCCGATGCGGCGAACGTACGCGGATGACGTGTCCTGATGGCCCTGCGAAGATGAACAACGGGTGAATGATCAGCGGCTGCAGGGAATGCGAGATTGGCTCATTGACTGCTCTAGACTCGCGCGCAGACTTATGGATCAGCCTCTCCCCATGCTGGGCCGCGCTCACAGCAACCGCAGTCCGCTGACATGCCACCTCAAATGCGACAGTGCTTGTGCATATCCGGCTCCGAACGCCAGCACCGAACCGACCTTCGCCGAGATTGCCTCCCGGCAGCTCAGCCGTCGCTCATTGCTAGTCGCCATGGGAACTCTTGCTGCCGCCGCGGGTCTGCCGATCTTCTTGGGCGGATGTACGCCAGATCAACAGCGCAACTCCCCGGATCAGCGAGAGAATCTCCCCGTTCCATCCGACGGCTTTGACTTCGAACCGATTGAGCCTGTGCTCGACAACGTCGACGCCTTGAGCGTGCCAGCCCACTACCGCTGGACGCCGATCCTGCGGTGGGGCGATCCGCTCTTCGACAAGTCACCGCGCTTCGATCCCGAGTCGCCGGACGCGCACGCCCAAGAGCTCCAGTTCGGCTACAACAATGACTATCTGGCGATTATTGTCACCGATCGCAGCGGTCGGTCAGCATTGTTGTGCTGCAATCACGAATTCACCAATCGGGCGATCATGTTCCCGCCGTCAAATTCTCCAGCGCAGGAGCACCAAGTCCTCAGGGCGACCATGGCGGCGCAGGGCTTCAGTGTGGTGGAGGACGCGCTGCTACCAGGCAGCCCTGGCGCTACGTCCGAGGAGCGGCGCGAAACCGCCGGATCACAGCGCGTACGCCGTTCCGAATGACCGGCCCTGCTGCGGGCAGTGATCTCCTCAAGACCGCGGATGACCGGAGCGCACGACGGGTGATCGGCACCTTCGCCAATTGTTCCGGGGTACGACGCCGTGGAGCACCATCTTGTCGGGCGAGGAGAATTTCCACGGCTACTTCATCGCGGATCCACCGCAGTCGGAAGCGAGCGCTACGGGTTGAGAAACCGACCCAGCGTCTACGGCTGGGAAGCCGTTGACCCGCGTTTCGACGCGACCCAACCAGATTACGCGGCTGAACCGCACCGATTCGGCTACATCATCGAGATCGAGCCGTACGATCCCAAGTTGACGCCGCGTAAGCACACCGCACTCGGCCGGTTCAAGCACGAAGGTGCCAACATCCGCATCGACGCTGAGGGAACGGTTGCCGCGTACATGGGTGACGACGAACGCTTCGAGTACCTGTACAAGTTCGTTGCCAAGGAGAAGTACCGACCAGGCAATTCACCTGGCGCCCGGCGGCACAATCTACGACTACTGACCGCGGGCGACCTGTACGTCGCGCGATTCAGCGGTAGCCAGCAGCCCGGCAACAACAACCTGGGCCAAGGTGACTGGATCCCGCTTACTCAGAACGGAGAGTCGGCCGTACCTGGCATGAGCCAGGATGAGGTCCTGATCTTCACCAGAATGGCAGCTGATCTTGTTCGGGCCACGCCAATGGATCGTTGTGAGGATGTCCAGCCCAGCCCGCAGACCGGCAAGGTCTATGTCGCCTGCGCCAACAACCGGGACCGGGGTGTCGACGGGGAGCCGGGTCCTGATGCTGCGAATCCCCGGGAGCGAAACAAGAACGGTCACGTGATCGAGATCACCGAGCGGGACGGTCGCGTTAGTGCCACCTCGTTTGGCTGGAATTTGTTCCTGGTTTGTGGCGACACCGACGAGGCGGGCACCTACTTCGGCGGTTGGGACGGTCCGGTCGCCCCCATCTCGTGTCCGGACAATCTCGCGTTCGATTCGGTAGGCAACCTCTGGATTGCCACCGATGGTGCCCCGGGTTCGATCTCCAAGGCCGACGGATTGTTCCGGGTGCCTCTCGAAGGCGATGAACGCGGTCATCTGGTGCAATTTCTCGCCGTGCCCCAGCAGGCCGAAACCTGCGGACCGGTCATCCATGACCGCGACGGATCGGTCTTTGTCTGCGTACAGCATCCCGGTGAGCACGGATCATGGGACGCCCAACTTTCGTCCTTTCCCGACTATGTCCCAGCGAATGAAAAGCCTTCAGCAGGAGCGTGGCGTGGACCGCGACCGAGCGTTGTACAGGTGACCCGTGATGGCTAGATAGCGCGTCCACGCCGGATTAGGTTAAGGCCAACGGGAGGCTAGACCTGAGGCCGATGCCGTTCTAGAGCGTGAACCGAACCGTCGGCCAGGAGATGGGCGACCAAGAATTCTCCAGTCGCCAGGGTGGTCAGCGGGATGCCGAGGGCGTTAAGAATGTGCGGCAGCACCGGTCGATGGACGCAGACAGCAGTGGGCCCACCGCTGTCCAGCGTCGCTTTGCGGATCTTACCGATCAGCTTCCCCACGCCTTTGGCATCGTCCTCGCCCTCCTCCTCGGTCAGCAGGCCGTACGTCTCAATGGCAAGCTCGCGCTGATGGGCGTACGGCAGCACGGTTGCCACACAGCGAGTCGAGGTCGAGCTGACGAGCTTGGTGACTCCATAGGCGTCCAGCATGGGGATCAGCAGCTTCGATTGGCGCCGCCCGCGAGAGTTGATGGGCCGAGCGGAATCCTTTCGCGACCAATCCTTGCGATCCATTGCCTTGCCGTGTCGCAAGATGATCAACGGCGTCGTTGGTGGCTGGTCAAGATATTGCTGTACCAGAAAATGATCATGGGAATAGCTGAGTCGGCCCAGTGCGGCGCGTACGGGCAGCCAAGAGACGACATCGACCTCGGCATCCGGCTCGCGATGGACCGCTGCCAAGACGACGCCGCCCCAGTAGTCGACCTTCTTGAGGCCAGCATTGCCAGCTTCGTAGGTAATCGAATCCAACGGCACGCTCAGTCTGATGGTGACGCCGGTCTCCTCGTGCACCTCCCGTACTGCACACACCGGTAGTGGTTCGCCGGCTTCGACCTTTCCTTTCGGTAGCGTCCAATCGTCGTAGCGCTTCCGATGAATGATCACGATCTCGGTGCCGCGCGTCGGATCTTCCCGAGTAACCACCGCGCCGCCGGCAAGGACCGGTCGGCTGGGAGACCGCACAGCATTCTTACTTGTGCTGGTAGGGCTCACCGAAGGCACTGAACAGCTACTTCATCGCGGCGCGTCGCCGGCTCGTGGTGTTGATCAGATACTCCTGCATGTCCAGCAAAGGATGATCCTCCGCATCGCTGATATGCGGAATCCAGGTGCCGTCAGGCTGTAGATGCCAGGTTGCCGTGCCGTCGTCGAAGGCTATATCGAAGAGCTGTTCAATCTCGGCGACATGCGCTGGGTTGGTAATCGAGACCAGCACTTCCACCCGGCGGTCGAGGTTGCGGTGCATCAAGTCGGCAGAGCCGATCCCAACAGACGGCGATCCATCGTTGGCAAACCAGAAGAGCCGACTGTGCTCCAGGAAACGGCCCAGAATGCTGCGTACCCGAATGTTGTCGCTGAGCCCGGGCACACCGGGCCGGATCGTGCAGATGCCGCGTACCCAAAGGTCCACCGGAACGCCGGCCTGCGACGCGCGATAGAGCGCATCGGACGTCGCCTCGTCCACGATCGAATTGACTTTGATCTTGATGCCCGCAGGCTTTCCGTCTTCGTGGTTCGCGATCTCGTGATTGATCCGGTCGACCAGCCCGTTGCGGATGCCGTGTGGGGCCACGAGCAGCCTCTTGTACTGGGTCTCTTGGGCCATCCCCGAGAGGTGGTTGAACAGCCGGCCGATGTCCTCGGTGACGATCGGGTTGGCGGTGAGCAGCCCAATATCCTCATAGAGCCGGGCGGTCTTGGGGTTGTAGTTGCCCGTGCCAATGTGGGCGTAGCGCCGCAGGCCGTCGGGCTCATCCCGGACCACCATGGAGAGTTTGCAATGGGTCTTCAGGCCCAGCAACCCATAGACCACATGGCAGCCGTGCTGCTCAAGCCGCCGGGCCCAAGCGATATTGGCCTGTTCGTCAAAGCGGGCTTTGATCTCCACGAGTGCGAGCACCTGCTTACCGGCCTCGGAGGCCTCGATCAATGCGTCAATGATCGGCGAGTCTCCGGACGTGCGGTAAAGGGTCTGCTTGATCGCCAGCACGTGCGGGTCATCGGCTGCCTGTTCAATGAAACGCTGCACGCTGGTCGCGAACGAGTCGTAAGGGTGATGCAACAAAACATCGCGTTGCTTCAGGGCCGCGAACATGTCGGCCGGCTTTGCAGTTTCAACCTCGGCCAGATGGGGGTGGGTCGAGGGCAAGAAGGCCGGGTACTTAAGCTCGGCGCGATCAATGTCGGCCAGGGAGAACAGGCCGGTCAGGTCAAGGGGCCCGGGCAGGCGAAAGACTTCCTTCTCGCTGATGTCCAGCTCGCTGATCAGCAGCTCGAGCATCCGGCGGTCCATGTCGTCCTCAACCTCGAGCCGGACCGGCGGACGACCCACCTTGCGACGCAGTAGCTCCTTTTCCAGGGCAAGCAGCAGATTTTCGGCGTCGTCCTCCTCGACCTCAACGTCTTCGTTGCGGGTTACCCGGAAGGTGTGGTGCTGCACGATCTCCATGCCGCTGAACAGCTGATCAAGATGATGAGCGATGACGTCTTCCAGCGCGACGTAGCGACCCTCAGCCAGCGAGATGAAGCGGGACAGCATCGTTGGCACCTTGACCCGCGCGAACTGCCGAATGCCGGTCTCGGGGTTGCGTACCAGTACGGCGAGGTTGATCGACAACCCTGAGATGTAAGGGAATGGATGCGAGGGGTCCACCGCGAGCGGCGTGAGCACCGGGAAGATGCGCTCGGCGAACAGCTCGTCCATCCGATCCTGCTCGGCGGAGGTGAGCTCGTCCCAGCGAAGGATCTCGATACCCTCCTTCGCGAGGGTGGGGCGGATGTCCTCCTGAAAGACTCGGGCCTGGTCGGTAACCAGTTCGCGGGTCCGGTTCAGGATCGCAGAGTGCACCTCTCGAGGCATGAGCCCACTCACCGTTGGCACCGCGACACCGGCAGCGATGCGGCGCTTCAACCCCGCAACCCGGACCATGAAGAACTCGTCCAGGTTGTTGGCGAAGATGGCAAGGAACTTGGTCCGTTCCAGCAGCGGTACGCGTTGGGCGTCTTTAGCCAGATCGAGGACCCGGCTGTTGAACGCCAACCAGGACAGCTCTCTGTCCAGGAAACGATCAGGGGGCAGCTCCACCTGGGTTGGAGGAGGGACCAAATCTTCTATCACGGTCGAGACCTCGACTGCTTCCATTTCTTTCTCCTGAGTTGCTCCGTGATCTCTACCGCTGGCTCAACCCTGCGCGTACATCACATCACGGCTCGCTATAGCGAATCCATAGTTCAGATATAGCTCGATTGCGCCCTGGTGGTCTGACTCCACGTAAAGCTTCACCCGGGAGTTTTCCTGCTGCTGTAACCAGCGCAGCCCGGTGAGTAACAGAGCCTTGCCCAGTCCCTGCCGAGCGGCCCAAGGTGCGATACCGAGCACATAGACCTCCCCGAGCTGATCTTGATGTTGCTTCGTCCAGTGGAACCCGATCAAGGTGCCGTCCCGCGTAGCGACAAAGAAGCCCTCCGGGTTGAACCACGGCTCAGCCATGCGGTCCTTGAGGTCGTCAAGATCGATCAGTGCCTGCTCGGGGTGGTTTGCGAACGCCGCAGCGTTGACGCGTAACCATTGCTGTTCGTCCTGACCGGGCACGAAGGTCCGGATCTGTACACCGGGCGGGATTACCGGCTGCGGTAATTCATCATCGAGCCGGCGTTCCATGATCAGTAACTCTCGCTGGCGGACCATGCCGACGTTCGTGGCGAGAGCTCGCGCCGCAGGAGTGTCACCCATTGCCCAGACTCGCAGCGGGGTGCTGGATTCGGTGATCAAGCGCTGCAGCAGCTGCGTGCCGACGCCTTCCTGGCGATGGCGGGGGGACACCACGAGCTGACCGGCGCTCCATTCGGTACCTAACTCGAGCTGCGCATAGCCCACCAGGTCCCCATTTTCGCTGATCACGAAATGCTGGGTAGTCGGATGCGGACGTCGCAGCCGTAGCAGCGCCGCCTCATTGAGAGCGGGTAGCTGGTCGACTGCCTCGGCATCGCTCAGCAACCGCAGTACGCCGCTCATCTCAGTTTCGGTGAGCTTCGGTACTACCGAGATGGTCAGCAGCTTGGACATATCCCCACGTTAGTGGTCTGAGGTTTGATTGCTCCTCACGATGGCGCGAGCGAAGACGATCGCTCCCAACGGATGCGTGCATCTCGGTCTTATGCTGCCATCCATGAGCGAGTATGAGGACCCTTCGAGGCCGATCGTTGCGTACGGGGCAACCGCTCAGCCGGCAATCGCCGCTCGGATGGCGCCTCATTTGCGGCTGACACAGATCGGCGCAGTGTGCGCTGGGCTTGCGGTTGTTGCCGCAGCCGTTGCGGTCGCACTGTTCCCATCGTTTGCCGGTGCTGGTGCAGGCCGCAGTTGGGCAATCGGAGCGCTCGTCTCGGCTGCCCTCATGCTGATCATCTGTGTCGTCCAGGTCCTCGTCTGGCGGCGCGCGATGGCCTCTTGGAGCGGCCGGCGGGTACATGATCTACACGGCGAGGCGCGACTCTCCTGGATCGTCCATCTGGTGTCCTACGCCGTAGCCCTAGCCGCGCTCTTCACCTGCATGGAAGGCAGTGCCGGCGCCGGCTGGGTCACCGCATCGGCTGTCTTGCTGACGGTCACCTTGTTTCTTGTCATTGCTGCGCAGGTACTTGCGGGCGTGCAATTCCTGCGACCCAGCGGCCCTCCTGGAACGCTTCCGGCGCACATCCGGCGCCTCAGAGAGCAGTCGCGTTGGCGCAACGACTGACCGATGACGCCAAAAGTCGTCGGCCGGACTAGCCAGAGAGCCGCGCTGACTCCTCAACCGGCGTCACAAACCGGTATCCCACATTGCGAACAGTGCCAATGACCGACTCGTACTCCGGTCCGAGTTTCGCGCGGAGCCGGCGTACATGCACATCGACCGTACGAGTGCCGCCGTAGTAGTCGTATCCCCAGACGTCGCTGAGCAGCTGCTGGCGGCTGAAGACGCGCCCGGGATGTTGCGCAAGATACTTCAAGAGCTCGAACTCGGTATAGGTGAGATCAAGCTGTACGCCGTTGAGCTTCGCGCTGTAGCCGGCCTCGTCGATCACTATGTTGCCGGACCGGATTACCGGGTCGACATTGCTTGACACGGCGGGGCTCATGGCTAGCCGGAGCCGCACATCTACCTCGGCAGGGCCGGCTGTGGCGAGCAGCAGGTCGTCAAAGCCCCAGTCGGCTGAGAGCGCCGCCAGCCCGCCTTCATTGGCGATGACCAGCAGGGGCGCTTCTTTTCCTGTCGTCTCGATGAGCCGACACAGCGAGCGAGCGCCGACGAGGTCTCGACGAGCGTCGAGCAAGATCACGTCGGCTGCCGGTGCGTCGAGTAGCGCCGTTGCTTCGGCCTGGGCGACTTTGACCTGATGGGGAAGGAGCTGCAACGCGGGCAGGATTTCCGCGGAGGCGTGCATATCGTTGGTTAGCAGCAGCAAGGTGGCCATTGAGGTCTCCCCACTAGATATGGTGATTGCTCGCGCATCCCAACGTTGGCAATCACGGGGTAAGGATGCAGTGCCGGTGTTAGCCTTCAGCCCACCCCGATATGGCCTGAGTGCATGCTTGAGAGTAACGCAATGGTGTCCGTTTCCCTTCATTACTGGGCTGGGGCCCGGGCCGCAGCAGGCGTCGCCGAGGAAGCAATAGAGGCTCAATCGGTCGCTGAAGCTTTGCGGCTCGCCTGCCAGCAGCGGTCCGATCCGCGTTTCGACAGGGTTATCGAGATGAGCTCTGTATTGATTGACGGACGCACGGCCCATCAGGAAGATCTTGAGCAGCAGCTGACGGAGGCCGTACGAATTGAAGTTTTGCCCCCTTTCGCCGGTGGCGCGTAACGCTCTCACTGCCTGATCGGGCATAAATCTGCCCGGTAGGCGAGGCGCGGTGCGAGCTGGTGGCCAAGGTCACGGTAACGAAAGCATGACGAAGAGAAAGCAATCGGTTGTGCCACCGCAGCGCGTCCAATATTTGAAACGTCGTCTCGTTTTGTGAGACCCCTTGTTGGGATGCAGTGCGCTCGACCCCTAGTCTTCTCCTCGTGACATCGACGAACCCGTGGGCGCTCGCGCTCACCCGCCGGCGTGCTGTAGATCACGGCCGGATGCGTTCGTCGTTGTGTCAGCTTCGGCGAATGTAGAGGCGCGTTTCGTCGTCTCGAGCCGACCCCATACGGCTCGCAGTCGCCGCCGCCCTCCTTTCCGCCTCCCTGTACGGTCACCCGTACTCACCCTCGGCTGTTGAGCCACACACCAATCAGGAGAACAGACACACCATGAGCAGGCAAGAAGTACTCGTTGATGCTGACTGGGTCGAAGAACATGCAGGTGATCCGAACATCGTTCTTGTCGAGGTCGATGAGGACACCACCGCCTATGACGGCGGTCATATCCCAGGCGCAATCAAGCTCGACTGGAAGAAGGACCTGCAGGACCCGGTTCGCCGTGACTTCATCAATAAGGAGCAGTTCGAGAAGCTGTTGTCCGAGCGTGGGATCAGTAACGACGACACCATCGTGCTTTACGGCGGCAACAACAACTGGTTCGCCGCGTACGCGTACTGGTACTTCAAGCTGTACGGGCACGAGAACGCCCTGCTGCTCGACGGTGGCCGCAAGAAGTGGGAGCTCGACGCCCGGCAGCTGAGCACCGAGACAGTCACGCGGCCGGCAACGAGCTACACCGCCACGGAACCCAATCTCGACATTCGAGCCTTCCGTGACGAGGTTATTGCCGCGATCGGCGCCAA
>Ga0307414_10002094_pt1 | contig 10388 bp, 9 predicted proteins | sample DK1Ometagenome_FD_203804 | JGI IMG/M metagenome (GOLD analysis project Ga0307414, IMG submission 203804) | Maize rhizosphere microbial communities from greenhouse at UC Davis, California, United States - DK15-O-3 | ecosystem: Host-associated > Plants > Roots > Rhizosphere > Soil | place: USA...
GAAAAGCCGTAACGCTTACTGCAATTGGCCGGCTTTATTCGCGTGTCGGTGAAAGTCAGGCGGCGCTCAATTTGTTTGAACGCGCAATGCCTCTCAGCCGTCGCATCGGAAACAAAGTCGAAGAGGCACGAGTGCTTACGGGCGAGGCCTACGTCTATTGGAGATTGGGCGAAGATGAGAAAGCGCTCGACTTGTATCACCAGGCGATACAGTTGTTCGTTGCCGCAAACTATGCCGGCGGTGAAGCATCGACTCTTCACAGCGCCGGACGTGTCTACTACTTTTCCAAAAATTTTGAGAAGGCGCTGGAATACGAACGCCGCGCTTTAGAGATTTGCCGGCAACTTGGTGATCGGCACCTCGAGATCGTGATCCTAATTGAGATTGGTCGACTGAATGCCGACGCAGGGGATCATGCCGCTGCGATTAGGAATTTCGTTTTAGCTCGCGATTATGCGCTCGCACAAAAAGATCAGCGATGGCAAATGGAAGCCTGGAACCTGCTGGGTAAAAGTTATGAGGCGCGGGACCATAAGCAGGCATTGCAGTGTTATGAACGAGCGTTGGCGTTGAGTCGCGCGGCGGAGTTTAAGTATGGCGAGAGTGCAATGCTTTACCAGATTGCACGTTCGCACCGTGATTACGGCGACGTTGTTGCAGCTCGAAAACAAATTGAGTCGGCAATCGACGTAATCGAATCCCTGCGCACGAAGGTTACGAGTCAGGATTTACGTGCGTCGTACTTCGCCTCAGTGCGCCAACTGTACGAGCTTTACATCGATTTGTTGATGGAACTTAACCACAATCAACCTCAACAGAACTTCGACGTACAAGCATTCGAAGCCAGTGAACGCGGACGTGCACGATCGTTATTGGAAATGTTGACTGCGGCACGAGTCGGCGTTCGCGACAAAGTTGAGCCGAAGCTATTGGAACGCGAGCAGGATCTGCGCACAGCGCTGAGTGAAAAAGAGCAACAACTCGAGGCCGCTTCCGGAACCAGGCAAGAGTTGGCAGGAGAAGTGGATGAATTAATTGACCGGTATCAGGAAGCGAGGGCAGTCGTACACGACGCCAGTTTGGACCATACGGATCAAGCCCGGCCGACGCCGCTTAACCTGCAACAAATTCGCGAGCAGGTTCTCAGCAATGATGCCGCCTTGCTGGTATTCTCCCTTGGAGATAAGCGAAGTTTCCTCTGGCTTATTACAAAGAACTCCTTCACAAGCTCCGAACTTCCAGGTCGCGATGAAATAGAGACCCGCGCCAAAGAGCTACGCGAATTATTGATGGCCCCGGTCATGGTGCAAGGCGAGTCTTTTGAGGACAGGCAGAAGCGTCTGGCCGGCACGGAAGAACAATACTGGACCAAAGCGACTTCGTTTTCGAACATGTTGCTCGGCCCGGTAGCTCAGAATCTGGGGTCGACACGACTGTTAATCGTGCCTGACGGCGAACTTCAGTATCTGCCTTTCAATGCGCTGCCGATTCCCTTTCGAAATGATCGGACACCGTTGCTGGCCGAGCATGAGATTACTTTCCAACCCTCAGCCTCTGCTTTATTCAAACTCAAGAATCGAAGTATTCAGAAACCTGATAAAGGACTCGCAATTTTCGCCGATCCGGTATTCGGTTCAGACGATCAACGATTTGCCGCCATTCACAAAGACGCCGCGTCAACGTACCTGCCCCAGGACACGCAAATGACACAGGCATTGCGAGACGTCAACAGCAATTGGACCAGCGGTAATATTCCCAGGCTCGCGGCGTCGCATGACGAAGCAGAGGGCATCGTTGCCGTGATTCCAGGAGCGGACAATCTGAAGGCGGTTGGTTTCGAAGCCAGCAAGCAACTGGCGATGGCTCCCCACCTGAGCCAGTATCGGCTCGTCCACTTTGCAACGCACGGAGTGCTGGACAACAAGAACCCCGAATTGTCGGGACTCGTGCTGTCGCGCATCGATGAGGACGGACGCCCTAAAGACGCATTTCTGCGGCTTGACGACATCTACAACCTGAAGCTCAACTCAGACCTGGTGGTGTTGAGTGCCTGTAATTCGGGCCTGGGCAAGGACGTGCGCGGTGAAGGCCTCGTCGGTTTAGTGCACGGGTTTATGTACGCCGGTACTTCGCGAGTCGTAGCAAGTTTATGGAAGGTTGATGACGACGCAACCGCAGAGTTGATGGTTCACTTTTACAAGGAGATGTTTAGCTCGAAACAGTCGCCCGCAGCGGCATTGCGGACGGCGCAACTTGCTATGTGGCAGCAAAAGCGCTGGCACGCGCCCTATTACTGGGCTGCTTTCGTCTTGCAAGGCGACTACGAAGGGACGATTCACCTTAGGGAAAAGAGCGCTATCAGGTGGTGGCAAGTGGCCCTGGGGGTGGGACTTGTGATTGCGCTGGCGGTGGGTTTTTTGTTATGGAAAAGAAGTCCATATCATGAACCGCGATCACGATTCCAACGGAACAAAGAAAAAAGAACGGGAGCTGAGTTCTGAGGCCTTTGAAGCCCTGCTGCGATGGCTTTCCCCGGACCGTGAGGAGGCGGGTAGACGTTATGAGTCCATACGGCACAAACTGATCAGGATCTTTGGGTGCCGCGGCTGCGCTGAGTCCGACATGCTTGCCGACGAAGCAATAAACCGCGTCGCGCAAAAAGTTGGGGAATTAGCCGCGACGTACAAGGGCGACCCGGCGCTTTATTTCTACGGGGTGGCCAACAAGATTCATCTTGAACAGCTTAAGAAAGTAAAGCCTCGGGTAACAGAGTGGCACGAACCGGAAGAAGACGACTGTACAGCTGAGTTTGAATGTCTCGACCGTTGCATGGAGAAACTGACGATGAGCAATCGTGATCTGGTGTTGAAATATTACGACCACGACAAGGATGCCAAGATTGAGCAGCGCCGGCTCCTGGCCGAGACATTGAATATTGGTCTTAACGCGCTGCGAATTCGAGCGCACCGCATACGCATAACTTTATATCGATGCATTACCGGCTGCCTCGATCAGCAAGCTCCCGAACAGGGTTGATTGAAATGCAAGAGCAAACAAAGGTCCAGGAAAATTTGCGTTTGTGGTTGCTGGGTCTTCTGTCGCAGGAGCAGAGTGAGTCGCTGGAGCAACGCCTGATCACCGATAATCGCGTATTTGACGAAATATCAGTTGTTGAAGACGAACTGATTGACGAATACTTGTCGGATGAATTGTCGGAACGAGAACGCGGCGCTTTTGAGTCGTTCTTTATGAACTCGCTGGAACGCGAGCGGCAGTTCAAGGTTGGTAAAGCCTGGCGGAATTACATCGAGCGAGAAGATCCTTTCGGCAAGCGACAATCGGATAGCACAACTCAAAATCTACCTACGTTTGCGAAGCAACAACCTTCGTTTTTAGCATCGCTCGGCGCCTATAGAATTCCACTTGCCGCCACGCTCTTAATTTTGGTTGCCGGCATTGTATGGGTCGCCTACCGATCCGGATCGACGACACCTGATCGATCGCTGGTCGTCGTTCTTGAACCGGCAATTCAGACGCGTGAAGGTGGGAGCCTGCCGCAAGTCGTCGTCCCTCGCGACACCGAAATTATTAAACTACACGCCAAGCTCCCGAAAGGCGAATCTAAGAGCTATCGAGCGACCCTGTCTGATGCGGACGGCAACAACATCCTCACCATCGACCAGCCTACGGTCGATACATCCGGAAGTGAAATTGATGTCGTGATAATGCCCGTGCTGGCACATCGCATGAACTCCGGTCAATACAAGTTGCAGTTAGACAATCTATATCCTGATGGTCGTACGGAAAATGCGGCCAGTTACAGGTTCGTCGTAGTTACTTCTTAACCCACGAAATTTGAGATCACTTTATTTTTCGCGTCGCGGCGTAGAGGGCGAGGGCGGAGCCGCCGACGAATAGTAACGCGCCTCCTACGACGCGCGCCTGGTTGGGAATCTGGCGGATGCTGCCTGTTTCACTAATGACTGCGGATTTGGGTTCGAGGTAGAGGGCCCGGTAAGTTATCACGCCACCCGCGGTAGCAACTATGATTCCGACAATGAGCAGCAGTACTTTCACTTGCCTTTGAACGCAGGCTTACGCTTCTCGAGAAACGCGCTCACGCCTTCGTCCTTATCCTCAGTCGAGAAGCACAACGCAAACAGATCAACTTCACGACGCAGGCCTTCATCGAGATTCGAACGAGACGCGATCTTCACCGCCTCTTTCGCGAGTTGCAACGCGATCGGACTCTTGTCAGCAATACGGTTCGCGATCTCCATCGTCTTCGCTTCGAGTTGCGCTGCGGGCACAACTTGATTCACAAGGCCGATTGAGAATGCTGTCGCGGCGTCGACGATCTCGCCAGTGAGAATCATCTCCATCGCTTTTCCTTCACCAACGAGTCGCGTGAGTCGTTGCGTGCCACCACCGCCGGGAATGATCCCGAGATTGATCTCAGGCTGACCCAACGACGCCGTCTCACTCGCAATACGAATGTCGCACGCGAGCGCGAGTTCGCAGCCACCACCGAGACAGTAACCATTGATCATCGCGATCACCGGCTTCGGAAAACTATCAATCGCAGTAAACAACGATCGGCCCATCATCACGTCGCGCTGCGTGATCGAAGTACGACCTGCAAACTCGCCGATGTCCGCTCCGGCAATGAAAGCCTTGTCGCCGGCGCCGGTGAATACAACTACTCCCACCGAAGAATCATTGCGTAACTCTTCCAGCAACGCCGCGCCTTCTTCGCGAGTTTTAATGTTGAGAGCATTTCGTTTATCCGGGCGATTGATCGTGATGATAGCGACGCGCTCGCGTTTTTCGAGCAGCAGTGTCTCGTAAGTTTGTGGCATGAGACTCCAGTTATATTTGTATGAATTTAAACTTGCTCGGAGGGCGGAGCTTCAGGATCACTCGTCGCGCCAGGCTGCTCGTCGGCAACCCACGATACGAACAGCCGCAGCCAGTTCTCGGTGGGTTCCGCGATCTGCACTCCAACTCGCGCGGTGCCGTAAATCGCCGGCGCAACTCTAACCACTAACGCCGTCGCTTCGATCGGCGTGCCATCTGGCCGGTGCGCGCGGAGGTATAATCGTTCGCCGCGATTAACCTTCTGATTCAAATGGAAGAGCGCGCCCGACGTGGAAATGTCGTCAGTCTCCGTTGGCTCACTCCAGGCAGATCCGTCTTCTGCGCGACCCGAGATCACGATCGGGAGTCGCAATGACATCCTTAAAGCAAACCGTCTCTCTTCGTTGTTATAGGGCGTGCTCATTGGTCCAATCGTAAAAGCCCTGACCCGTTTTCTTTCCCAACTTGCCTTCACTCACCATCCGTCGCAAGACTTCCGGTGGTCTAAACGTTTCCGAGCCGAGTTCGCGATGTAGATATTCCGCGATATTGAGTCGTACGTCGAGCCCAACCAGATCCGTCAACTTCAATGGGCCCATCGGATGGTTGTAGCCAAGCTCCATCGCCGTGTCGATATCCTGCACACTGGCCACTCCCTGTTCAAACATCCGCATCGCTTCAAGACCAAGCGCCACGCCTAATCGGCTCGAAGCAAAACCCGGAACGTCTTTCACGACAATCGGTTCCTTACGCATCTTACGGCCAACATCCGTGACTGTCTGTACAGTTTCAGCGCTGGTCCTTCTTCCAACAACAATTTCAAGCAGCCGCATGATGTGCACCGGGTTGAAAAAGTGCATACCAATAACAGCTTCGGGGCGTTTTGAAGAACCGGCTATCTCCGTTATGGACAGCGACGACGTATTGCTGGCGAAAATGAAAGGGTGGTCGGATGAGGATTCCAGTTGCCGGAGCACTTCTTTCTTTAACTCGAGCTGCTCGGGCGCGGCCTCAATGATTAGATCTGCTGCGGCACACTCTTTCAGGTTCGTTGTTCCATGAATATGCTGCAAGGTGCGGTCGCGATCGTCTTCAGTTAACTTGCCGCGCTGAATTCCTTTGACAAGGTTGCTGTCAATCGCTGCAACTCCGCGGGCCAGCGACTCGCGATCCACGTCGTTCAGCAGGACCCGAAACCCCGCAGCCGCGGCAACCTGGGCAATGCCATGACCCATTGTGCCCGCGCCGATAACGGCAATGCTCTCAATCGCTTTCGAACCGCTTCCTGGGCTACTCATCTCGCGGAGAACCGGGCTCAAGCGCTTCAACACACCAGAAGCCACACGGTTCGACTACCCCAATAACCGTAGTTATACTATACGCTCAACCGAAAAGGCTATACTGTCTCGAAATTATGGATAACGAAACGATCAAAAGAGATGTCGTCATCATCGGATCCGGACCGGCCGGGCTCACCGCCGCGATTTATAGCGCGCGCGCGAGTCTGAAGCCATTGCTGATCGACGCCCCCGCTGATGCGCACAAACAGACGACGCCGGGCGGTCAGTTGATGATCACGACCGACGTCGAAAACTACCCCGGATTTTCAGAGGGAATTCAGGGACCCGAGCTGATGGCTGAGTTTCGCAAGCAGGCGGAACGCTTCGGAACTGAATTCATGGAGACGTGGATCACTGACGTCGATCTGTCGGAACGTCCGTTTACGCTCTATACGCAAACGAAAACCATAGTGACGGAGACTTTGATCATCGCTTCCGGCGCGTCGGCGAAGTGGCTGGGCATTCCGGGTGAAGCGAAAGTGCCGAATGGGTTTGGTGGTAACGGAGTTTCAGCGTGTGCGACTTGCGACGGTCCGCTGCCGGCATTTCGAAACAAGACATTGGTTGTAGTCGGCGGCGGCGACACGGCGATGGAAGAAGCGACGTTTCTGACGCGTTACGCGGCGAAAGTTTACGTTGTTCATCGTCGCGACAAGTTGCGCGCGTCGAAGATCATGCAGGAGAAGGCGTTCCGAAACGAGAAGATTGAGTTTATCTGGAACACCGCGCTCACCGAGATTCTCGGGACGCAGGAGCATGGTGTGACCGGTGTTCGTTTGCGCAATCTGCAAACCGGTGAGGAACGCGATTTTGAATGTTCGGGCGTGTTTGTCGCGATCGGACACAAGCCAAACACGGATTTGTTCAAGGGGCAGTTGGAGATGGACGAGATTGGTTACCTGAAGACTTCGGGTCACTCGACCTCGACTAACATCCCCGGAGTTTTCGCGTGTGGCGACGTGCAGGATTCAGTTTACAGGCAGGCGATTACGGCGGCTGGGACTGGTTGCATGTCGGCAATCGATGCCGAACGTTTTCTGGACCACCTGCCGGTTGCGATGCCAACTGGAGACGAGATCACGATCGAAGGCGAACACATCACGCCGGACCACAAAGCTATCATCACGCCCGACGGCCACATGATCGCGAACACAGATTAACGCGGAAAACAATGCGGATTTAATCCGTAATTCATCCGTGTCATCTGTGTTACAACAAAACGATCGAATCATCTCTCTCGCGGTGATGTGGCGCGATCCGGGATTGAGGGCAGGGTTCGCAATAAGCTCCGAGACGTTTCAGCCGATCCTCACAATCGTTGCACTGCAAAGCCAGGCCGAGTTGGCGCAGAGATTCGAGCAGCGGCACGAGCAACGTTCCTCGTTCAGTCAAAGCATATTCGATGTGCGGCGGGTTGCCCCCGAAGTCTGTTCGTTCAACTAGACCATCCTTCTCCATGTCGCGCAGGCGTCCGACGAGCGTGCGACTGCTGATCGGAAAAAGACTGCTCAGCAATTCCATCGTTCGCTTTGGACCACCGAGCAACTCACGCACGACCAGCATCGTCCACTTATCACCGAGCATCTGTAACGCTCCAGTGATTGGACAGCCATCGAGTTCGCGTCGTTTCATCGCGGCTATGGTCTCAGGTTGATGTTGTAAGTTTTGATTTTGGAGTTCAGTGTCGTGGCGTTCATGCCGAGCAAACGCGCGGCGCGCGACTGGTGTCCGCCTGTTTGTTCAAGTGCGCGCCGGATCAGATCGATTTCAAATCGCCTCACTTCTTCGTAGAAATTGATACCGCGTCCGATGTCGCCGACGGCAGCGTTACTCGCGCCGTCGTGATGACCTGAAACCACTGATTTCGGGTCACTGATCTCAGTGCGCAAACACTCCTTCGTGACCTCGTTGCCGGGCGCAATCACCACCGCTCGCTCGATCGTGTTTTCCAGCTCGCGCACGTTGCCGGGCCATGAATAAGCTTCGAGCAGCGCCAGCACTTCGGGCGCGAGTTGCTCCGAGACTTCGCGCGCGTTCTCTTCGTTGTACTTCTGAATGAAGTGCTGGGCCAGCGGCAAAATATCTTCACGACGATCGCGCAGCGGTGGCAACTCGATCGGCACCACCGCGAGACGATAATAAAGATCTTCGCGGAAAGTTCCCTGCCGGACAGCCTCTTTCAGATCGATGTTCGTCGCCGCGATGATGCGAACGTCAACTCGGCGCGGCGCGGTGTCGCCCAGGGGCGTGAACTCGCGTTCCTGGATCACGCGCAACAGTCGCACCTGTGTTTCCGGTGGAATGTCGCCAATCTCGTCGAGAAAGATCGAGCCACCATCAGCAACTTCAAACAACCCTTTCTTCGCTGCGACTGCGCCGGTGAACGCGCCACGAGTGTGACCAAACAACTCCGACTCGAGCAGTTCTGAAGGAATGTTCGAACTGTTGACCGTCACGAACGGGCGCCCGGCGCGAGTGCTTGCTTCGTGAATAGCTTTCGCGATCAATTCCTTACCAGTGCCGCTTTCGCCGGTTATCAAAACCGTCGAACGCGCGGGCGCAACCTGTTCAACGAGGCGAAAGACCTCCTGCATGATGTCGGAGCGCCCGATGATCTCGCCGCGATCGACGGCCTTGCTCATCGCGCGGCGCAGCGTGCGTCGCTCTTCTTCTTTACGGCGGCGCTTGATGCCGGCCTGGATCGTCGCTGTGATCTGTTCGTTTTGAAAAGGCTTGCGAATGCAGCCGAAGGCGCCTCGTTCCCACGCGGCGATCGCGGTGTCGAAAGTCGCGTAGGCAGTGATCATCACGATCACCGCATCCGAGTCCATCTTCAGAAACTCTTCGAGCGCGCGGAGTCCGCCGATGCCAGGCATTGAAACGTCGAGCAGGACCACGTCGAACGCGCGGCGGCCGTAAGCTTCGAGACCTTCTTCACCGGTCTTGGCGAGGTCGACGCGATAGCCTTCGGCGGTGAGCAGCGTCTCGAGCACCTCGCGCATGATCTCTTCGTCGTCGACGACGAGGACCGATCCTTTTTTGGAGTTGCGCCTTTCCGTCTTCATCATGAAGGCGGTAGTTTAGCAAACAGATGCTGTTTTTTCTTAATCGCCGGCGGCTTGCAGGCGTGTGCGGACACGTGCGGTTGGTAAGGTGATGCGGAAGGTTGTGCCGTGTCCGGGAGTGCTATCGACGCTGATGCGTCCGGCATGTTCCTGGACGATTCCGTACGACACGGCGAGGCCGAGGCCTGTGCCCTGGCCGACGCCTTTGGTGGTGTAAAACGGATCGTAAATCTTGGCGACGTTCTCGGGCGCGATGCCAATACCATTATCGGAGATCTCAGCGACCAGTGATCCATCGTCGGCGGTACCGGTCGAGACCGTGATTCGGCCGCCGCCATCGGGAATCGCGTCACGCGCGTTGAGAATGAGATTCGTGAAGACCTGCTGCAACTTGCCGGCGTTGGCGTAGGCTTCCGGAGCGTCGTCATCGTAATCACGCACAATCTCGATCTGGCTGCGACGCAGTTGCGGTTCGAGTAGTTGCAACGTGTCGTCGAGCACGCGCGCCACGTCGATTTCCGCAAACTCCGTCGCGCTGCCGGTGCGTGAAAAGTTCAGCAGGTTGTTGACGATGTTCGTAGCTCGTTCAGCCTGAGTCCGCACTTTTTGCAGCAACGCATGCTTCGGATCGTTTTCATTGAGCATGCCCAGCAGCATCTGTGTGTACGACGAAACACCGGTCAAAGGCGTGTTCACTTCGTGCGCTACGCCTGCAGCCAGCAAACCAATGGACGAGAGTTTCTCGCGCTGTTGCAACTGCTCTTCGAGAGTGATGCGGGCGGTGACGTCTTCAAGCACAACAAGCGCACCCGTTTGTCCCTGAGCGTCCTGCAACGGCGCGAGGGCGATGTTCAAAACGAGGGCGCGGTTGGCACGCGTAGCCGTGTGAAGCTTGTAGATGTTTCGGATCTCCTTGAGAAGCCAACCATCTTTACCGAGAACCTGCTTGAGCGTGTCAGCGAAGTCTTCTGAAAACAGATCCTCAACGTACCGGCCGACCGCTGCATCGCGACGAAGGCCAAGAATGTGTTCGAGTGCGGAGTTGAGACGCGTCACGCGTCCTTCGAGATCCACGGCCAGCAGACCGACGTTGATCGATTCGATGATCGACTCGTTGAATTCCTTC
>Ga0307414_10002095_pt1 | contig 10385 bp, 6 predicted proteins | sample DK1Ometagenome_FD_203804 | JGI IMG/M metagenome (GOLD analysis project Ga0307414, IMG submission 203804) | Maize rhizosphere microbial communities from greenhouse at UC Davis, California, United States - DK15-O-3 | ecosystem: Host-associated > Plants > Roots > Rhizosphere > Soil | place: USA...
GGCTCATCGCATGCGCGATCGCCGGGGCCATCGACACGACGGGATAGATGGCGGCGAGCGCGTCGGGCCGTCCCGACAGCGCATCGGCCGCATCGACCGGGTCATAGACCTTCGCGTCGAAGCGCGTTAGCAGGCTCGTCGCGACCTGCCCGCCCGCCGAAAATCCGCCAAAGGCGACGCGCGCCGGGTCGATGCCGTCGAGCGCCGCGCGGCTGCGCACCAGCCGCACCGCGCGCTGCGCGTCGGCGAGCGGGACGTCGGACCCGTTCGCCCAGCCGTCGCCGGGCAGGCGATAGAAAAGCACATAGACGGTAACGCCGCGCGCGCTCAGCCAGCGCGCGAGCTCATAGCCTTCCTTGTCGACCACGACATAACGATAACCGCCGCCCGGCGCGAGGATCACGGCCGCGCCATTGGGCTTTGCGGGGCGGAAGATGTCGAGCCGTGGGCGCGTGATGCCTTCGAGCATCCGATCGCTCGCGCGCTCGTCGTCGCTCCGCTGCACGACCCTTTCGACAAGGCCCGCGGGCGGCGCGATATGGCCCTCGGGCCAAAGCGACAGGCTTGCATCGGGCGCGAGGCCGGCCGGGCGGGTCCACGCTTCGCGGGCGGCCGCGCTCGCGAAGGGCAACGCAAGGCTGGCGGTCAGCAGCGCGCGGCGACCGACGCTCATCGTGCGCCCGCCTTGTTCGGATAGGCGATGATCAGCACCAGCGGCTCGCCGCCCGTCTGGCGGATCCCGACCTTCGCGCCCTTGTAGAGCCACGCCGCGGACCCGGTTTTCAATTCGCTTTCATCGCCGTCCGAATGAACGACGCCCGTGCCCGACAGGACATAATAGATCTCGTCATGGTCGATTGCGTGGATGCCGATCGCGGCGCCGACGTGCAGCGCGCGCTTGCGGAATTCGAAGCTGCGCGGCGCGGGAACCGCATCGCTGATCCGATATGCCGTGGACATGCCGATCGCCCCGTGCGGCGGGGCTTCCTCGCGAATCGTCGCCGCTTCGTCGATCACGACCATTGCCGGGGCGGCGGCGCCTGCGAGCATGATCGCGAGCAGCGCGCTCATTGCGCCTCTCCGCGCGATTCGCGATCGCGCGCCGACAGATGTTCCTGCGGCATCGGCGCGGTCTGGCCGGGGTAGCGGCCCGATTTCGGTTCCATCGTCGCCAGATCCCAATCCTGTTCGACGAAGCGCGCGCGTACTGGCGCTTCGACCTTGGGATAGGCGCTGACTTCCCTTTCATCGTCGATGATGTCGCCGCGCCCTTCGGCGACAAAGAACAGCACGCGAATCTCCTCGGCGTCGCGCGCCCACGGCCGGGCGCCCGCGGTCGACAGCACCGAGGTCTCGACATCGCGCACCGGCAGGATCTTGTAACCATCGACCGGCGCGAGCGGCGCCTTGGCGCGGATCAGTTTCGCCTGCGTTTCGCCATAGCGGCCGAATTCGGGAAGCGCATTGCCGTGGCGATCGACCGCCAGATTGTCCTTGCCATAATAGTCGAGGTCGCCGTCGCCGCCCAGCATCAGGAAGGGCAGGCCTTCGTCGGTGTCGTTGCCGCCGCGCATGACATTGCCGATCGCGGTGATCTCGCCCGTCACATAGTCGTGCCCGACCCATTCGAGGTTCATCAGGTTGTAATGCACCGCGCGATGTTTGGGGTTATAGATCAGGTTGTTGACCATCAACACCTGCGCCCCGCCCTTTACCAGCGGCGCGCGCTCGACATTATGCGCCCAGATATTGCGATAAAAGACGATCCCCGTCGCATTGTCGTGGATCAGCGATCCCTTGCTATGCTCGCCCTTCGGATGGCTCGCATCGGCGAGTCCCTCGGCGGCGAGATTGTTCGAAAAGGTGATATTGTGGCTCGTCCCCTTGCGCCATTCCTCGACATTCTTGCCGGTGAAGCGCGGACCCGACGCCGACATATTCTCGTCGATCGCCCACAGGAAGGTGCAATGGTCGACGATGACATTCTGTGCCGCGACGGTCGAAAAGGCGTCGGCCTCCCAGCCGCTGCGCTTCGGCTGGCCGTCGGCGCCGGTATAGACGCGCAGATGGCGCATCACGACGTCGTGCGTCTTCACGTCGATGCCGGTGCGGATCAGGGTGATGCCGGGGCCGGGCGCGGTCTGGCCGGCGATCGTCAGATAGGGATGGGTGATGTCGATCGTCCTGCGGCCCATGTCGATCACGCCGCCGACCTCGAACACGACGATGCGCGGCCCCGGCGTCTCGATCGCCGCCTTCAGCGACCCCGGACCATCGGGCGCCAGCGTCGTTACGCGCAGGATCTTGCCGCCGCGCCCACCCGCCGTCGTCGCCGCCGGACCGACCGCGCCGGGGAAGGCCGATGGCGCGGCGTGGGTTGCCAATGCCGGCGTACCCGGCATCGCAAGCGCCAGAAAAAGCGCAGTAATCCAAGGTTTCCGGCGCATATTTCTCTCCCTCTTCTTTGGGTATTGACACGGCTGCCCGTATCCTTCAATCTTCCTGACACCGGTTACCCCAATCGGTCAACGAGAAAATATTTCCAAGGGAGAGGGTCTGATCCGGTTCGCCACACTGGTTGGCGTCCGCCATCGCTCTCTGAAAAAATCAAAGGATGGCGCGATTCGCCAAATCGCTCCATCCAATAAAGTAACCGGTGTCATTTCTTGCACGAGCGAGATCCGGGGCGATTAAGGGAGGATGATAATGGCTATTCATGCAATGCGGAGCATTCGCACTTTGACCCGGCTGGCGTGCGGCGCATCGCTTGCGGCGTTGACCGTCGGGCCGGCCTGGTCGCAGGACGCCGCCGGCGAGGCCGTCGCGAGCGAAGACGAGATCGTCGTCACCGGCTTTCGCGCATCGCTCGACAAGGCGCTCGATCAAAAGCGCGATTCGATTTCGGCGGTCGATGTCATCGTCGCGGAGGATATCGCGAAATTCCCCGACCAGAATCTCGCCGAATCGCTCCAGCGCATCCCCGGTATCTCGATCCAGCGCGACGCCGGCGAAGGCCGTGCGATCACCGTGCGCGGGCTCGGCGCGCAATTCACCCGCGTCCGTCTCAACGGGATGGAAACGATCGCGACCTCGACCGACGGCGCCTCGGCGAACCGCGATCGCGCGTTCGACTTCAACGTCTTCGCCTCCGAACTGTTCACCTCGCTCGTCGTCCACAAGACGGCATCGGCCTCGCTCGACGAGGGTTCGCTGGGCGCCGTCGTCGATCTCAACACCGGCAATCCGCTCGGCGGCAAGGAAGGGTTGACGCTCGTCGGCTCGGCGCAGGCGCGCTACAATGATCTGACCAAGGATGTCGATCCGCGCCTCGCGGGCCTCATCGCCTGGACGAACGCCGATCGCACCTTCGGCGTGTCGGCGTCGATCGCCTGGTCCGACTATGGAACGGACGAGCTTGGCAACAACACGGTGCGCTGGGCGCAGGCGCCGTTCCGCAGCGTCGATGGCGTGACCTGTCTTTCGGGTTCCGATTTCGTCGCCAATCCCTCGGACGGCTGCATCGAGGTCGCCGAAGCCTTTCACCCGCGCATTCCGCGCTATGGCCTCGTCCACCACGACCGCTCGCGTCTCGGCGCGACGGCGTCGATCCAGTTCGAGCCGAGTGAGAACACCAGCATTTCGATCGACGGCCTCTATTCGAAGTTCAAGGAAACGCGCGACGAATATTGGGGCGAAGTGTTGCTGCGCAGCAACGAGCGCTCGATCGACCTGTCGAACTACACGATCGATGCGAATAACAATCTGATCGCGGCCGACCTCGACAATGTCTATGTCCGCACCGAACGTTATTCGCGCCAGAGCGAGACCGAATTCTACCAGATCTCGGGCCGGCTGGAACAAAGGCTGACCGATACGCTGGGGGTGAACCTGCTCGCGGGCTTCTCCAAGTCGCAGGCCGATATTCCGGTCGAAACGACGCTCGCCTTCGACGATCGCGATGCGACCGGATACCGTTTCGACTACTCCAACATGAAATATCCGGTGCTCAGCTTCGGTCCCGGGATCGAGGACCCGGCGGCGTTCGAGCTTGCCGAATTCCGCGATCGCCCCTCGTACCAGACGAACAAGTTCAAGACCCTCGCCGCCGACTTCGACTGGGACGTCGCCGACCGGTTCAAGCTGCTCGCGGGCGGCTTCTATCGTCAGTTCGATTTCGACACCGTCCAGTTCAGCCGCGACAGCACCTATTGCGCGGCCTTCACTTGCGCGCCGGGTACCAACGGCCTGCCGGTGACATCGGACATTGCCGAAATCTTCAACCTCGGCGATGCGGGCCAGCCTGACGGCAACACCAACGCGTGGGTCGTTCCCGACCTCGACGCGGGCACCGCACTGATCGACCTTTATGGTCGTCCTGCCGTGCTTCAGGAGGGGCAGCAGCGCGCGGTCACCGAAAAGACCTATGGCGGCTGGTTCATGACCGAATTCGAAACCGACCTGCTCGGCATGCGCCTGACCGGCAACGCCGGGGTGCGCTACGTCAAGACCGACCAGTCGTCGTCGGGATTCACCGGGGGCTCGTTCGTTACCGTCAAACGCAGCTATGACGACTGGCTGCCGTCGTTCAACGTGAATCTCCACCCGACCGAGACCATCATCCTGCGCGGAGCGATCGCGAAGGTGATGACGCGCCCGACACTGGGCACGCTGTCGCCCAGCGCGTCGGTCGATCAATTCAACTTCCGCGTCACGACGGGCAATCCCTTTATCGAACCATATCGGGCAACGACCTTCGACCTCGCGGCCGAATGGTATTTCGCGCCGGGCGCCCTCGCGTCGGTCGCGCTGTTCGCGAAGGATATCGAGAGCTTCCCGCTCGGGACCTCTACCCAGGGCACTTTCGCATCGAGCCCCGTGCCGTTGCCGCCGCTCACGCCCGGAACGCCGGCATATATTGCGGTTGTTGACGGCGCCGATCCCAACCGGGAATTCGAATATCGAACGACCGGTAACGGGCCGGGGGCCAATTTGAAGGGCGTGGAACTGTCGTTGCAGCTGCCCTTCTCGGTCTTCTCGGACTCGCTGCGCCACTTCGGCGTGCTCGGCAACGCGACCTTCGTGAAGAGCGATGTCGATTACACCGTCCCCGGTCCGCTGGCCTATGATCCGACTGACAACCGGCTCGAAGCACAACCCGCGGACACCTATACCCAGCCGCTGCTCGGGCTCGCCAAGCGTGCGTGGAACGCCACCGTCTATTATGACGACGGCAAATTCTCGATCCGCACCTCTGCGGCGTGGCGCAGCGGCTACAACGACAGCACCAGCGGCAACAACAATATCTTCGAAGGCTATGGCAGCTCGTTCAACGTCGATGCCTCGATCCGCTATCAGGTGACCGAGCAGCTCGAACTGTCGATCGAGGGCACCAATCTGACCGACGATTATCGCTATCGCTTCAACGATATTTTCGCCGAGCGCAATTACGAGAACAACCACTACGGCCGCACCTTCCTGTTCGGGGCGCGGTTCAAGATCTGACGCGAAGGGTTCGTCCCGGTGGGGCCCGGTTCCGTCTTCAGGGAACCGGGCCTTTCTTTTTTCAGGAGAAAGAGGTGACCGATCGCCGCGACATGCTCAAGCTGGCCGGAGCCGGGCTGCTGGGGACAGGTTTCTCGGGCTTCGGTGCCCCCGCCGCCTTGGCAAGGGCACCGGCAGCGCCGGCTCGCTCCGGCCCCGCGCCGGCGGGGGCGAAGGGCTTCGACGGCCAGCGCAAGGCCGACCTCGGCGACGGGCGCTTCCTCAATCCGATCATGGCGGGCGACCATCCCGATCCGTCGATCCTGAAGGATGGCGCCGACTATTATATGACCTTTTCGACCTTCGACAGCTATCCGGGTCTGGTCATCTGGCATTCGCGCGACCTGGTGAACTGGCGCCCGATCGGCCCCGCGCTACGCAAGAATATCGGGTCGGTATGGGCACCCGAACTGTGCAAGCACGGGGGCCGCTTCTATCTCTACATTCCGACCAAGGGCCCGAACACGAGCTGGGTGATCTGGGCCGACCGGATCGAGGGTCCGTGGAGCGAACCGATCGACCTGAAGCTGCCCGACCATATCGACCCCGGCCATGCGGTCGGCGAGGACGGCTCGCGCTGGCTGTTCCTGTCGGGCGGCGACAGGGTAAGGCTCTCGGACGATGGCCTCGAACGCATCGGCGAGCCCGAGCATGTCTATGATCCGTGGCGCTATCCTTCCGACTGGGTTGTCGAAGGCTTCGCGCCCGAAGGGCCGAAGATCACGCGGCGCGGCGATTATTATTACATGATCACCGCGGTCGGCGGCACGGCGGGGCCGCCAACGGGCCATATGGTGATCGCGGCGCGGTCGAAATCGATCCACGGTCCATGGGAAAATTGCCCCGCCAATCCGCTCGTCCGCACCAGATCGGCGGTGGAAAAATGGTGGTCGCGCGGCCATGCGACGCTCGTCGAAGGACCGGCGGGCGACTGGTGGAGCGTCTATCACGGCTATGAGAATGGTTACTGGACGCTCGGGCGGCAGGCTTTGCTCGATCCCGTAGAATGGACCGATGACGGCTGGCTGCGCATGAAAGGCGGCGACCTGTCGCGGCCGATCGCGAAACCGAAAGGCGGCACGGTCGCAGGGCCGCACGGCATGGCGCTGTCGGACGATTTCGCGGGCCTCGCGCTCGGCGCGAAATGGAATTTCTTCAAGCCGGCGCCGGACGAAGCCGGTCGCGCGCACGTCGAGGATGGGGCGCTCATTCTGAAAGCGCGCGGCACGGCGCCGGTCGATTCCTCGCCGCTGCTGCTGATCGCCGGCGACCAGGCGTACCGGTTCGAATGCGATATCGAGATCGCGCCGGGCGGCACGGCAGGGCTCATCCTCTTCTACGACGAAAAGCTTTATTGCGGGCTCGGCTTCGATGGCGCGCGGTTCGTCACCCACCAATATGGCATCGAACGCGCACGGCCCGCCAACCCGCATGGGACGCGGATGCGGATGCGTGTCACCAACGACCGCCATATCGTCACCTATGACACCAGCGGCGACGGCGGAAAGACATGGGTTCGCTTCGACCGCGGCATGGAGGTGTCGGGATATCACCATAATGTGCGCGGCGGCTTCCTGATGCTGCGCCCCGGCCTCTATTCGGCGGGGCAGGGCGAGGCGCGCTTCCGCAACTTCACCTTCAGGGCGCTCGATTAAAGCGTCACACCCGACTTCCAGATCGCGATATCGCGCTCCTCATTGGCTTCGGCCTTCGTCGCTCCGCCCGAGGCGGTGGCGGCGATGAGGTCGAGCAGCGCGCCCGACGCAGCATCGAAACCTGCGACGAGCACCTGTCCCGCATCGAAGTCGATCCACCCCGCCTTGCGCTGCGCCAGCGCGCTGTTGGAGGCGATCTTGAGCGTCGGCGCCGGAAAGCCGAGCGGCGTGCCGCGGCCGGTGGTGAACAGGATAATCGTCGCGCCCGCCGCGGTCAGCGCGGTCGAAGAGACGGCATCATTGCCCGGCGCCTCGAGCAAGGTCAGGCCGGGCAGCATGGCTTCGCCGCCATAGCGCCGGACATCGACGAGCGGCACCTTGCCGCCCTTCTGCACCGCGCCGAGCGATTTTTCCTCGAGAGTCGTGATCCCGCCCGCGACATTGCCCGGCGAGGGATTCTCGCTCACCGGTTCGCCGTGGCGAACGAAATAATTCTTGAAATCGCGAACGAGCGCGACGGTGTCGTCGAACACGTCGCGCGATACCGCGCGGTCCATCAGCAGCTGCTCGGCGCCGAAAATTTCGGGTATTTCGGTCAGCACCACCTTGCCGCCTGCCGCCGCCACGGCATCGGCCATGCGCCCGACGAGCGGGTTGGCGGTGAGGCCCGAGAGGCCGTCGGAGCCACCGCATTTGACGCCGAGCACCAGCTTTGCGAGCGGCACCTCGCTGCGCGGCTGGTCGGCGCACCGCTGGGCCAGCTCGTCGACCAGCGCGAGGCAGGCGGCTTCGTCATCCTCGACCGCCTGCGCCGACAGGGTCCGAATATGCGCGCGGCGCTCGTCCGGGATCAGGTCGAGCAGCGCGCCGAGCTGGTTGCTTTCGCATCCGAGCCCGACGATCAACACCCCGCCGGCATTGGGATGCTGCGCGAGCGCCGCGAGTAGCGCGCGCGTGTGACCGAGATCGTCGCCAAGCTGCGAACAGCCGAAGGGGTGTTTGAAAGCGTGGACGCCATCGACGCGTCCCGCATGGCGTTCGCCGGCGATTCTTGCAACGCGCGCGGCGAGGTTGCCGACGCAGCCGACGGTCGGCAGGATCCAGATTTCGTTGCGCGTCCCGACGCGTCCGTCGGATCGGACATAGCCGCGAAAAGTCCACGCCGGCGGGGCCTCGGGCTTCGTGTCGGATGCGCCCGGGACATAGCGATAGTCGCCCTCGCTGGTGAGCGCGGTCGCCAGATTGTGGCTGTGGACATGCTCGCCGGGAGCGATGTCGGCGGTCGCGATGCCGATCGGAAAGCCATATTTGATCACCGCCGCGCCGCGCGCGATCGGCGCGAGCGCGATCTTGTGCCCGCGTCCAACCGCGGCCGCGGCCCGAAGGCGGCCGTCGGCGGACAGGATGCTTCCCGCCGCGATGTCGGCAATCGCGGTCGCGACATTGTCGGCGCCATGGACCCGCACCGCCTCGATTCCATTCTCGCCGGTCATCGCCGCTCAGCGTCCGGCGCGGTGAAGAGATTTGTCATACATCCGATATTCGCTTGCCTTTGACACCGGTGTCTCTTACACCTCATCGCGTGAGAGGGAAATGAGAAAGATGCTGGCGACAAGCGATCAAGAGAATGTGGCGCGTGCCCTGATCGACGCGCGTGCGGGAAAGACACCGCTTACCATCTATCCCGGCGCGATGCCGCAGACGATGGCAGAGGCCTATGCGATCCAGGATCGTGCGATCGCGTTCGACGGCCGCCGCATCGGCGGATGGAAGGTCGGGCGAATCGCCCCCGAACTTGTCGATCGCTATGGCGGCAACCGCCTGACCGGCCCCATCTTCGCCGATGAAATCGTCGATGGCGTTGCCCACCGGCCGGAGATGCCGGTCTATGCTGCCGGCTTTGCCGCGGCCGAGGCCGAGGTGCTGCTCTGCTTCGGCGACGTCGGTACGCGCGCCTATGATATCGACAGTGTGCGCGGCTGCATCGCCGACGTCCGCACGGGAATCGAAATCGCGAGTTCGCCCTTTCCCGAGATCAATCGCCACGGTCCCGCGGTCACCGCGTCGGACTATGGCAACAACAAGGGGCTGGTCCTCGGCCCGCCGATCGCCGATTGGCAGAACGCCGACCTCATCCGCATGCCCGTGGCAATGTCCATCGACGGCGCGCCGGTCGGCGCCGCGACGATGGAAGCGATGCTCGACGGCCCCTTCGGCTCGGCGCTGTTCCTGATCGAAATCCTGCGCGCGCGCGGCATAGCTATTCCACCCGGAACATGGGTGTCCGCCGGTGCGATCACCGGTATTCATGAAATCAGGCCGGGCCAGCGTGCCGAAGCAATCTTCGACGGAAAAATCCGCGTCGGCTGCTCGATCAAAGGCTATTAAGCCAACAACAGGAGAGGATTATGGCACAGGCATTCGCGGACGGAGGGACGGCGGCGCCGGTGCCTCGGTCGGGGCGCTACCGCTGGCTGATCGTCGCGGTGCTGTTCGCCGCTACCACGGTCAATTATATCGACCGCACCATGCTCGGCCTGCTCGCGCCGACGCTCGGCGACGAGCTGAAGTGGACCGAGAACGACTATGGCAACATCGTCACCGCCTTCCAGTTCGCCTATGCGCTGGGCTTCCTGCTCATGGGCTGGCTGATCGACCGCTTCGGTCCCAAGATCGGCTACGGAATCGCCATTGCGATCTGGACGATCGGCCATGTCGCGCATGGTTTCGCCTCGTCGGTCGTCTCCTTCATGCTCGCGCGCGTCATCCTCGGCGTCGGCGAGGCGGGGCATTTTCCGTCGGTCGTCCGCGCGTCGAGCGAATGGTTCCCGCAAAAGGAACGCTCCTACGCGATCGGCTGGGTCAACAGCGCGACGACGATCGGCGTTATCCTCACCGCGCCGACGGTCGCCTTGTGCATGCGCGTGCTCGGCTTCGACTGGCGCGAAACCTTCATCTACACCGGCGCTTTCGGCCTCCTGCTCCTGCTCCTCTGGCTCTGGCTATACAGCAACCCGCGCGAAAGCGGGAAGGTCAGCGAGGCCGAGCTCGCGTGGATCGAACATGATCCGCCCGAAAAGATCGAGCGCATCGGCTGGAGCAAGATCGTCACCAAGCGCGAGGCCTGGGCCTTTGCGATCGCCAAATTCCTGACCGACCCGGTGTGGTTCCTGATGCTCTTCTGGCTGC
>Ga0307414_10002099_pt1 | contig 10380 bp, 8 predicted proteins | sample DK1Ometagenome_FD_203804 | JGI IMG/M metagenome (GOLD analysis project Ga0307414, IMG submission 203804) | Maize rhizosphere microbial communities from greenhouse at UC Davis, California, United States - DK15-O-3 | ecosystem: Host-associated > Plants > Roots > Rhizosphere > Soil | place: USA...
TAGACAATGATTTAAAGAGTAACTGTTCCAGTTATATTTGACAAGAGCTCCATCAAGACTATAATACCTTTAGCAATCTGTTTTCGGTGTTGAAAATATTACTATTGAGAAGTTTTCCTCAGCCAAAAAATTGAGAAATTAAAAGGATTGATTACTTATGATGAGTTATCGATAAGCCAAAATTGCTTACTCTTAAATTATAGTACTGTTTCGCATGTGAGTAATCAATTCAAAAAAGTAGCCGGCTTTTCGCCAACCTGTTTCAAGAACATAAAAACCATCAAAGCAAATAGAAGATTTATAAATCTTGCAAGTCATACACAAAATTGTGCAAACGCATTAAGCAGTTATGATGGAAATTTGTATTAAAATAATATAAAAGATGATACATACTTACAGCATTACCGGTATGACTTGCGATGGTTGTCGCTCTAAAGTCGAAAAAGCATTGAATACTATTGAGGGCATTGAGGTAAAAGTTTCATTAAATCCGCCCGAAGCAACTATAACTATGGAAAAACATATTCCAACAACACAGCTACAGGAAGCATTGACAGCAGTTGGAAAATACACTATAGAAATGAGTAACGGCAAAATCCTGGAACAGGCGCCAGCTAATGAAACTACAGAAAAATCCTGTTGCTCTGCGCATTCCCATGAACATAAAAAAGAAACTCTTACACCAGGCAATGTTCAGGGAAAATACTACTGCCCAATGCATTGTGAAGGTGAAAAGGTATATGATAAAGCAGGAGACTGTCCTGTGTGCGGAATGGATTTAGTCAAAGCCCCTGATTTGACTGTTAGCAAATCCTTATATACTTGTCCCATGCACCCTGAAGTAATTAGTGAAACACCAGGTTCATGTCCTATTTGCGGAATGGATTTAGTACCGATGGAACCAAGTGATAGCGAAGACCAAAAGACCTATAAAGATTTAGTCAAAAAAATGAAAATAGCGGTCGTGTTTACCGTTCCCATTTTCGCTATTGCTATGATTGAAATGGCACACAATAATCCTTTGCTGCAATTAATGGATGCCTCAAAATGGAATTGGGTGCAATTAATATTATCGCTTCCGGTAGTTTTTTATGCCTGTTGGATATTTTTTGTACGAGCTTGGAAATCAATAATTACCTGGAATTTGAATATGTTTACCCTTATCGGAATTGGTACGGGAGTGGCATTTTTATTTAGTTTAGTCGGAATGTTTTTTCCGGACCTGTTCCCTAGTGAATTTAAAACAGAGCACGGAACAGTATTACTATACTTCGAGGCGACAACAGTTATTCTGACTTTAGTTTTATTGGGACAACTGCTCGAAGCCAGAGCACACAGCCAAACCAGCGGAGCTATCAAAGCATTACTTAAATTGGCGCCAACCGAGGCTACTTTAGTAAATGATGGAGGCGACAAAATAATTTCAATCCACGACATCAAAAAAGGTGATTTATTGCGCGTAAAACCTGGCGACAAAATTCCCGTTGACGGAAAAATTACCGATGGAGAAAGTAGTATTAACGAAGCGATGATTACTGGCGAACCAATACCAGTTGACAAAAAGAAAGACGATAATGTAATTGCCGGAACAATAAACGGTAATAAGTCCTTTGTAATGATTGCCGAAAAAGTAGGTTCTGAAACCTTGCTTTCGCAAATCGTGCAGATGGTAAATGATGCCAGTCGTTCAAGAGCACCTATTCAAAAATTAGCCGACAGTATCGCTAAATATTTTGTCCCAATTGTTGTAATTATTTCGGCAATAACATTTTTTGTTTGGGCAAAGTTCGGTCCTGAACCTGCATTGGTTTATGGTTTTATAAATGCCATTGCAGTATTAATAATTGCATGCCCTTGCGCGCTCGGGTTGGCTACGCCAATGTCAGTGATGGTTGGTGTTGGAAAAGGCGCGCAATCAGGAGTTTTGATTAAAAATGCTGAAGCTTTAGAAAACATGAATAAAGTAAATGTGCTAATTACAGATAAAACGGGAACCATCACTGAGGGAAAACCATCTGTCGAGAAAATTTACGCATCCAATAACAACGATAATGATTTATTGCAAAGCATCGCTTCTTTAAACCAATACAGTGAACATCCTTTGGCACAAGCTGTAGTGAATTATGCAAAATCAAAAACAGTTTCATTAATTGAGGTAAAGGATTTTGAATCAATTACAGGAAAAGGGGTTACAGGAACGGCAGCTAATAAAAAAGTGGCATTAGGCAACAGAAAACTAATGGAATATGTCAAAGTTACTATTCCAGATGAGTTAGAAAATAAAATCAGCGCAGAACAAAAGCTTGGAAAAACTGTTTCTTACATTGCTGTAGATGGAATTGCGACCGGATTTGTGACTATTGCAGATGCTATCAAAGCTTCCAGCAAAGACGCAATAAAAGAATTAATGAGGCAAGGTGTGGAAGTAATCATGATTACGGGTGATAATATTAACACCGCCAAGGCAGTTGCCGATGAATTAGGACTGTCATCCTACAAGGCAGGATTTTTACCGGAAGATAAATTAAAAGAAATTAAACGCTTGCAGGACCAAGGCAAAATTGTGGCGATGGCTGGCGACGGCATAAATGATGCTCCGGCATTAGCACAAGCCGATATTGGAATTGCAATGGGGACCGGAACGGATGTCGCCATAGAAAGTGCCAAGATAACATTAGTCAAAGGAGATTTACAAGGCATTGTGAAGGCCAAGAATTTGAGCCACGCTGTTATGAGAAATATTAAACAGAATCTATTTTTTGCCTTTTTCTATAACGTGCTAGGTGTCCCAATCGCAGCAGGAGTTTTATATCCTGTTTTCGGGATCTTGCTTTCTCCTATGATTGCAGCGCTGGCAATGAGCTTCAGTTCTGTTTCTGTCATTGTAAATGCATTAAGATTAAGAAGTTTAAAACTTTAGAAAAAGAATGGAGAAACTATTTGCTTCCACTGCATATTCGGTTCCGATTATTCCGTAATGGAAAAATAGCAATTCAATTTAAACAAATTTAAAGTAAAATGTCATGGAAATGAAACACACAACACAGCAACACACAAAAGAAGCAGGCTTATCAATGTATAAGAAGCTAGCACTTATGATAGTATTATCGTTTGCTGCAATGTATGCGCTAATGTATTCGATGGTAGATGTTTTTGCCAATGTAATACCTAATGTAAACCAACTTTATATGGCTGGATTGATGACCATGCCAATGCTCATTATTGAGATCGTCATTATGGGTAGGATGTATATGAATAAAAAACTAAATTATCTACTATTGGCTACAGGCTTGATTTTACTGATCGCTTTTTTTACAGGTATCAGGCAACAAACTGCTGTAGGAGATAAGCAATTTTTGAAATCAATGATACCGCACCATGCTGCAGCAATATTAATGGGCAAAGAGGCATCAGTAACCGATCCAGAAATAAAAGAATTGATTAAGAACATTATTACCAGCCAACAAGCAGAAATTAACCAAATGAAAGCTAAACTTAAAGAATTAGATAAACAATCCGATAAATAAAAAATTATTTTAAAATGAAAATAAGCATACTGATAAGCTTTCTGCTTTTGCAATCTGTAGTACTTTCAGCACAAGATAAAGTACAAATTAAACTAACCGCAGCCAGTCCTGCAGCATCCTTTGAGCAGGAAGTCGGCAGCGCGAAAATAAAAATGGCATATAGCAGGCCACTAGTACGAGGAAGGAAGATATTTGGTGAGCTGGTGCCTTTTGATAAACTTTGGCGCACTGGTGCAAGTGATTGTACCGTAATAACAACTTCCGAAGATATTTCTTTTGCTAACAATGTATTGAAAGCAGGAAGCTATTCAATATTCTCAATGCCTTCCATAAAAGAGTGGACTATAATTATCAACACAGATACTACTTTACATGGTGAGACTGGCTATGATGAAAAAAAGGATGTTATGCGTTTTAAAATACCTGCAGAAAAGAGTCCCAGCTTTTACGAAACATTTACAATTGAATTAAACGACATCAATAGTAAAGGGGAAGCATTTCTAAAAATACTTTGGGAAGATACAATGGTCAAAATACCCATAAAGAGCAAGGAGGACGATACTATATTATTATTGATAGATCAACATGTCATAAAAGGAAAAACCCAAGATGCCGCTTTATTATTTCAGGCAGCGAATTATTATTACAGCACAAATAGGGATTACAGACAAGCAATGATATGGCTTTTAGAAGCAGAAAAAATAGATCCTGAAAATTTCTATTATCCTAATTTACGACAAAAAATAGCTTCAGAATTAAAAGATTATACCACTGCGATCGAAGCCGCCAAAAAAGCACTTGCGCTGGCCGAAAAGGGAAAAAAGAAGAGTACAATCGAGATATTAAAGAAAAAAATAGCGGATTGGGAAATAATATTAAAAAATTAAAATCATGAAAGCCAAATTATCAATTATAGTTTTTCTTTTTTTTATAAATTATATTGCTAAAGCCCAAGTTAATTCACCACAGACTTTTTATACCTGTGTGATGCATCCCGAAATCCATTCTCCAAAGCCCGGGAAATGCCCAAAATGCGGCATGGCACTGGTAAAAGAAAAGTCAAAAACAGTTAAGACCAAGGCAGGTGTAAAACCTAAATCTGTTACTCCTGTTTCAAAGAAAGTACCTGAAGAAACTAAGTCTTCCAAAATAGATAAATCAGCCATGGATCAGGGCCATGATATGAAAAACATGGAACAGGCAGCAGTGAATCCTCCAGTAAAAAAAAGGATGGTAAAAGACGAGCCGCCAAAAGTAGTCAGGTATGATTTATATGTTCGCGATACAGTGGTGAATTTTTCCGGAAAATCAAAAAGGGCCATAGCAGTGAATGGTCAGATACCAATGCCTACATTAACCTTTACTGAAGGTGATACCGCAGAGATTTATGTTCATAACCAGCTTGATGAGGAAACCTCTCTACACTGGCATGGCTTGTTTTTGCCTAATAAGGAAGACGGTGTGCCTAATCTCACCCAAATGCCAATAAAACCCCACAGCACCTATAAATATTCCTTTCCAATCAGGCAGCATGGGACCCATTGGTATCATAGCCATTCCGCATTGCAGGAACAAATCGGGATGTATGGATCTTTTGTAATGAACAAAAGAAACTCCGATCCAAACTTCAGGGAAGGAATCGACGATCTTCCGACAATTCCCATTGTGCTGAGCGAATGGACCGATATCAACCCCGAGAATGTCCATAGGATGCTGCATAATGCCTCAGACTGGTTTGCAATAAAAAAAGGCACAACCCAAAGTTATGGCGAAGCTATAAAACAGGGTTATTTCAAAACCAAGGTCATCAACGAATGGAAGCGAATGAACGCTATGGACGTAAGTGATGTTTATTATGAGAAATTCTTAATCAATGGTAAGAATGAGAGCCAGCTTTCGCAGTTCAAGGCGGGTGATAAGGTAAGATTACGCGTGTCTAATGGCGGTGCTTCCAGTAATTTTTGGCTGACGTATGCCGGAGGTAAAATTACAGTGGTTGCAAGTGATGGTAATGATGTTGAGCCGGTTGAGGTAGACCGTCTGCTAATCGCCGTTTCTGAAACCTATGACGTGATACTGACCATTCCGGCAGAAAATACATCTTATGAGTTTTTAGCCACACCGGAAGACCGGACAAAATCGACTTCACTATACATTGGTAAGGGTATCAGACAACTCATTTCACCTTTACCCAAACTGAAGTATTTTGAAGGGATGCAAATGATGAATGATATGATGAAGATGAATGGCGATTTGGATGATATGGGAATGCAAATGTCATTAAACCAGATGGACATGAACTCGGTAATGTATCCCGAAATAACAGGTCCACAAGAAAAGGGATCTAAGGAAATGCCAATGGACAACGAGAAAGCCAAAAAAGAGACTTCCGATAAAATGCAAGGCATGGAAATGAAAGAGAAACAAAATCCCTCTGCTGGGCACGACATGCACAATATGCAAAATAAGTACAATGCCAATGCGCTTGCTGATATTGTAACATTAAATTATGCGATGCTAAAATCCCCTACAAGCACAGCGCTATCAAAAGATGCACCTGTGAGGGAACTCAAATTTGAGCTTACTGGAAATATGAATCGCTATGTGTGGAGCCTGGATAACAAAGTTGTTTCAGAATCTGATAAAATACTGATTAAAAAGGGAGAAATTTTACGCATTGTCCTGCATAACAATTCCATGATGCGCCACCCAATGCACTTGCACGGTCATGATTTCAGAGTCATAAATGGGCAAGGCGACTTTGCGCCTTTGAAAAATATTATAGACATCATGCCAATGGAAACAGATACTATTGAATTTGCCGCAAGCGAAGATGGCGGAGACTGGTTTTTCCACTGTCATATCCTTTACCATATGATGGCCGGTATGGGAAGAATTTTTTCTTATGAAAATTCACCTCCAAATCCTGAAATACCAAACCCTAAACTGGCCCAGCGAAAATTGTTTGCTGACGACAGAGAGTTTCATTTTATGGCAGAAAACGATTTTGCTACCAACGGAAACGATGGTATGGCTATGCTGAGCAACACGCGCTGGAGCATAGGTACTGAATGGCGATTGGGATACAATGACATGCATGGTTATGAAACCGAAACTCATATTGGGAGATACATTGGGAAAATGCAATGGCTGATGCCTTTTATTGGTTTCGACTGGAGGTACAGGGAAATGGACGATGGTGAAATGGAAAAAAACCTATTTAATCAAGGCAACACTAAAAACAACCGCGCGGTTTTTAGTGCAGGTATCGAGTATACCCTGCCAATGCTTGTAAAGGCACAGGCTGAGGTATTTACCGATGGAAATTTCAGATTGCAATTTGAGAGAATGGATATCCCAGTTTCCAAACGGCTTCGTATGAACCTGATGTGGAATACCGACAAGGAATATATGGCAGGACTCCGATACATTATTAAAAGAAACTTGAGCGCCACAACACATTATGACAGCGATATGGGATTTGGTGTAGGCCTAAATCTGAATTATTAAAACTCAGCATTAAACCACAATAAATTATAAGCATCATGTTTTTCTTGCACACCTTAAAACTCTGTCACTCTCGATATCGCTTTCAAATAAAAACGTTCCATCTTTGGAGCGTTTTTTTTTTACATATTCAACTATATATCAACAACATACAACATTCTAATCATTTAAATTCTATAAAAGAATGTTGAAATTTTATAAACTTAAGAGTTTTGCATAATTGAACTTTGTATTTCAATCTTGTAAATTACTATCTTATGAAACTTCTAATATTGGCATTGATGATTTTATCATTTACAGCCTGCAAAAAAAATTCATCCACAGAAAGCACCATCGATGCACCATCCTCCGATACAGCCATCAATCAGACTGAAAACACCATCAATGCAGGTCAAACTGTTGAAAATGTAATGAAAAGTATGATGGACAAGATGCACCAAATGAAGAAAACCGGCAATGCGGATTACGATCTTGCCGCTGCAATGAAAGAGCATCATATAGGTGCTGTTGACATGTCGGCTGTCGAACTCAATTCAGGCACCGATACAAAGCTTAAGGATATGGCACAGAAGATGTCTGATAAACAGAAAAAAGAAATAACTGAATTAGAAGCTATTATGTCCGAATCCAAAAGCGGTGATAAAAATTATAATCAGGACGATCAGGGCTTAGGCAAAGCAATGATGGACAATATGATGTCAATGATGAAAATGCCAGAAACAACCGGATCAACAGATAACGATTTTGCCACAATGATGATAAAGCATCATAAAGATGGGATTATGATGGGTCAAACCATTCTGAAATATGCAGAAAATACAAAATTCAGGTTAATGACCGAAAAAATGATTGCGGATCAAAAAAAGGATATCAATGATTTGGAAAGTTGGTTAGCGTCACACTAGATATAAAAGAATATCATAGGTGTGAACGATTTCGGAAAATAATCTAAAAAATAAAGAAAAAAATTTAAAATTATGTCACACGAAAAAAACACTCCGTTATTGGAAACACTTAACAAATGTGTTGCCGAATGCAATCACTGTTCCACAGCATGTCTGGATGAAGAAAATGTAAAGATGCTTTCCAAATGCATTAAATTGGATTTAGACTGCGCCGATATTTGCGCGCTTACTGCCACTTTGCTTGCACGCGGTTCACAGCATGCAAAACATTTACTTAAGGAATGTGCCGAGGTTTGCACTGCCTGTGCCGAAGAATGTGAAAAACATGCTCAACACCATGATCATTGTAAAACCTGCGCGGAAGCTTGTAGAGAATGTGCAAATGCTTGTCTTGATGCGATACAATAATGCAACATGGCGGGTAACACGTAAGTTGATAACATTAATCCTTAGAGGTAAACATATTAATATTAATTTCTAAATATATGAAAACGAAAATAATTGTATTAGGATTTTTCATCGCTGCAGGGCTGATATCCTGTTCAAGCGATGATTAAAATGCAGAATCAGGAAATTATCGAACTTGGTAATTGGTTAATTAATAACTAGGTCTCAAAATGCCAGAGGTGATCTATAAGCTCAACCTGAATTGCTAAAATAATATTTCAATATCTTAATCAAAAGGCAACTTTAGAATTCTTTTCCCGGTACGCTCAAAAACAGCATTAGTAAATACAGGTGTTACAAGGTAAAATCAACCCGCATCCTTGTAAAGTGCGGGTTTCAATGTATTAACCAATTATAAAAATCAGTTTCAGTGATCTCAGAAGGTTTCGAACCTTCGACCTCTTGTATTCTTGCTGGCTATTATCCATCTATTTATTTCGATTATGATTATATTTCAATACTTCTGATTCGATTTCCTGTATTGTTTTCTTTTTCCCTTTAGAAATCCATTCTAAAAGTTCTTCTTCAAAAAAATACAGCTTTTTACCATATTTATAGCAAGGTATTTTTCTCTGCCTTACAAGAGCGTAAATTGTAGGCTTTGCTTTCCCTATTAGCCGGCTGGCTTCTTCAATGCCAATAGGAATACTTTTTTCTTTAGATTCAAATACCTGTACATTCTGAATCAAAAGTTTAATCTCTGCAATTTCTTTCACTAAGTGTGCCACTGCTTTGGGCAGGTTCTCAAAAGAGATTTCATTTATATCCATAGCCATCGTGTTTAATAGTTATGGTGCAAATGAAAAAAGTGTTTCTGTCGTGTCCTTCTTCACAACAAAAACACCTGAAAAACACAGTGCATTATAAATATTGGTATTTAAAAATCTGTAAAATCTTCTATTATCTTTATAAGCCCCCTCTGTTCATCATCTTTCAGATGCGTTTTAATGCTGTTTTCTTCAACATCCTTTAAAGCGTCAGCAAAAGTTAATTTTAAAAATTGTGCGGCTCTGTCCTGTTTACTAACTTTAAAACAATTCCAGATATTCCAGCCAAAATGATACAGATCGAGATTGGACAAATCTTTTACTTTTACAGGTTTAATCTTTTCAAAATTTATGTCTTCAGCATATATTATTAAATTCTTACTTAATTGTTTCAGATCATCATCCGACGCATAAAGCGCGAACTCCTGCTGCGCATAACGGATGGCTCTATCAATCCTGGCCTGTTTTTGATTTCTGTTTGCGTTTTGCTGCTGCTCCCTTAACTGCTGAATGTCGATGGCTGAATTTTTATTTTCAGACAATCTGGGCTTAATTAAACCATCCTGAAGCTCCTCTTCTATCTTTATAAAGTCTTCACATGGAATGCGACTTTCAGGCGATTCATTTTTTTTTGCCTTCAAAAAACGATTCACCAATCTCTCAGCCAAATCGTTTAGAAATAAATTTAGAATTGCAAATATTAAAACTCCAAATCCAGTGCTGATCCAAAAGAAAACTCCGGCCGTATATTCATCCGCACCTTTTTCCAGCAGCACCAGTCTTCCGATTACACCTACAAAGACGCAGACTAAAAAAACAGACAGGTAAACTGTGATATATTCAAAGTATTTAATTTTCATTGCGCTTATTTCTTTAAAGATTCCAATTGTATTGCCTGCGAAGCTCTGTTTTTCTTCTCATCTATTACTTTGGCGTAGATTTCAGTAGTTTTTACATTGGTATGCCCCAGCATTTTGCTGACCGTATAAATGTCTGTCCCGCTCGACAGCTGCAGTGTTGCAAATGTATGGCGGAAGCAGTGGAAGGTAATATTTTTTTTAATCCCTGCCGATTCAACCCATTTTTTCAGAGGTCGTGAAATCCACGACGGGTCCGGCAGATCCTCGAAAACAAGCTGTCCTGGAAGCCTAGGTTCTCCGCAGAGATCTAAAGCCTGCTCAGAAATAGGCATGTATTCGACACCCTTTGTCTTTTTCTGCGTAAAAT
>Ga0307414_10002100_pt1 | contig 10378 bp, 8 predicted proteins | sample DK1Ometagenome_FD_203804 | JGI IMG/M metagenome (GOLD analysis project Ga0307414, IMG submission 203804) | Maize rhizosphere microbial communities from greenhouse at UC Davis, California, United States - DK15-O-3 | ecosystem: Host-associated > Plants > Roots > Rhizosphere > Soil | place: USA...
TCGGCCGCGCTGGACCTGGCCTACGTGGCCTGCGGCCGCAGCGACGCCTATTTCGAGGCCGGGCTGAAGGCCTGGGACATCGCCGCCGGCGTGCTGCTGGTGCGCGAGGCCGGCGGCAAGGTCTGCGACTACCGCGGCGCCAATATCCCGCGCCTGGATTTCCAGGGCGCCAAGGACCATCAGGTCGTGGCCGGCAACATCAAGGTCTGCGAAGCGTTGCAGAAGGCCATCGTCACCTCGGGCTACGCCGCCAGTTTCAACTGAGGGGAACCTCGATCCGGGAATGCGGAATGTGGGAGCGGCGTAAGCCGCGATGCTTGCTGCAAATCCGCCAACAGCTTCGCGGCTTACGCCGCTCCCACGGGCACACTCAAACCGGACCGATGAAAAAGGCCGCGGAATTCGCGGCCTTTTTCTTTTCCGGCAGCTGCCTGCGCTTACGGGCGGCGGGCGAGCGCCGCTTCTTCCTTGGCCTTCGGCATCAGGTCCTGCTTGGTGACCGTCAGGAAGCCCATGGTCAGCAACGGGCAGGCGATGAAGATCGAGGAGATGGTGCCGATCACGATGCCCATCATCTGCGAGATGGCCATGCCTTCCAGCGAGCCGCCGCCGTAGATGTACAGCGCCAGCACGGTCAGGAACGCCACGAACGAGGTGATGATGGTGCGCGACAGGGTCTGGTTGATCGAGCGGTTCAGCACCTCGTTCGGCTCCACGCGCAGGTTGCGGAAGTTCTCGCGCACGCGGTCGAAGACCACGATGGTGTCGTTGATCGAGAAACCCATCACCGACAGCAGGCCGGCCAGCACGGTCAGGTCGAATTCGCGACCGGTCAGGGCGAAGAAGCCGGCCACGATGAGGACGTCGTGCAGGGTGGTGAAGATGGCCGCGACCGCGAACTTCCATTCGAAACGGAAGCCGATGTAGATCAGGAAGCCGACCACCACGAAGATCAGCGCGTACAGGCCGTTGAGCGCCAGTTCCTTGCCGACCTGCGGGCCGACGAACTCGTTGCGCATGATCTTGGCCGTGTTATCGGGCAGCGATGCGGCCTTCAGCACTTCCTGGGCGGTGCGGTTGTTGGTTTCCGCATCGACCTTGCCTTCATGCGGCTGCAAGCGCACCAGCAGGTCGCTGCCGCTGCCGAAGGTCTGTACCTGCGCGCTCTCGTAGCCGGCCGCGGCCAGGCGCTCGCGCACCCCATCGACCTCGGCGGGCTGCTGGAAGCGCAACTCGACCACCGTGCCGCCGGTGAAGTCGAGGGCGTAGTTGAAGCCGTTGACGGCCATCGCGGCGATCGCGGCCACGGCCAGGAGCACGGCCACTCCGAGCGAGACCCAGCGCAGGCGCATGAAATTGATATTGGTGTCGTTGGGCACCAGGTGCAGCGGGAAAAGTTTCATGTTCGGGCGCTTCCGTTAGATGGCCAGGGACTTGAGCTTGCGGCGGCGGCCGTAGATCAAGGTGGCGATGCCGCGCGACACGGTCACGGCGGTGAACACCGAGGTCAGGATGCCGACGATCATGGTGATCGCGAAACCCTTCAGCGGGCCGGTACCGAACGCGAACAGGGCGACGCCGGCCAGCAGCGCGGTCATGTTGGAGTCGAAGATGGTGCCGGAGGCCTTGTCGTAGCCGGTGGCGATCGCCGCCTGCGGCGGCATCCCCGCGCGCAATTCCTCGCGTATGCGTTCGTTGATCAGCACGTTGGCGTCCACCGACATGCCGATCGACAGGGCCAGGCCGGCGAAGCCGGGCAAGGTCATGGTCGCGCCGAACAGCGACATCACCGCCACCACCATCATCAGGTTGAGCAGCAGGGCCACGCAGGTGAGCAGACCGAACATCCGGTAATACACCAGGAAGAACGCCAGCGCGAACAGGAACGAGTACATCACCGCCTTGGTGCCGCGGGCGACGTTCTCGGCGCCCAGGCTGGGGCCGACCACGCGTTCCTCGACGAAATCCATCGGCGCGGCCAGCGAACCGGCGCGCAGCAGCTTGGCCAGGTTTTCGGCTTCGGTCTTCTCCAGGCCGGTGGTCTGGAAGTTCTTGCCGAACACGCCGGCGATGCGGGTCGGCGCCAGTGCTTCCTCGCTGACCCTGGTCGACCGTACTTCCTTGCCATCGACCATGGTGACCTGCGGAATGCGCTCGATGTACACCACCGACATCAGCTTGCCGACGTTGGCGCTGGTGAAATCGAACATGCGCTGGCCGGCGGCCGCGTTGAGGGTGATGTCGACCGCGGGCGAGCCGTTGCGATCGGTGCCGGTGCTGGCGGTGACCATCTGGTCGCCGGAGGCGAGTACACGCTTGCTCAGCAATACCGGGACCGGCTTGCCGTCCAGGCCCTTCTCACGCAGGTAATAGATGCGCGCTTCCGGCGGCACGTTGCCGCTGGCCAGCGCGTCCTGCGCATTGCCGTCGACGACCGAGCGGAATTCTAGGGTCGCGGTGGCGCCGATCAGGCGCTTGGCCGCGGCCGTGTCCTGCACGCCCGGCAGCTGCACGACCACCCGGTCGTCGCCCTGGCGCTGGATGATGGGCTCGGCCACGCCGAGCTCGTTGACGCGATTGCGCAGGGTGGTGATGTTCTGCTCGATCGCATCGCCGGAAATCCTGGAGAGTTCCGCCTGCGGCAAGGTGATGATGATGCGGTTGCCATCGACCTGGTAGCCCAGCGTCGACGCGACCACGCCGGCGGCGGCATTGCCGCCCGACAGCGCCGCGCGCGCCTTGTCCACGTCCTGGTCCGCCGGCAGCGTGACCACGATGCTGTTGTTGGCGCGGCGTTCGACCGATTCGTACTTGACCCGCTTGTCGCGCATGGTCACCCGCGCGTCCTCGGCATAGGCATCAACGCGCTTGTCCAGCGCCGCCTTCTGGTCCACCTGCAGGACGAAATGCACGCCACCCTGCAGGTCCAGGCCCTGGACCATGGGTTTGGCCCCGACCTTGCCCATCCAGTCCGGAACCGTGGAAGCCAGGTTCAGCGCAACCGTGTAGTCCTCGCCCAGGCCCTCGCGCAACGCGTCGTTGGCGCTGGTCTGCGCATCCAGATCGGACATCCGCACCAGCAGGCTGTCCTTCTCCTTGTCCAGAGACTTGGCCTTGATCCCCGCCTTCTCCAGCGTGGCGACAATTCGCTGGTTCAACGCCTCGTCGATCGCGAATCCTCGGTTGGGAGTGACCTGCACCGAGGGATCCGACGGGTACAGGTTGGGCAGCGTGTACAGCACGCTCAGCGCCAGCACCAGCAGGATGACGATGTATTTCCAGCGCGGGAATTCAAGCATTGTGGATTTCCAGGAAAGCGTTGCCCGGGTGGCGCGTGGCGATGCCCGGGGATTTTCGTACCGGTGGAGGAGCGCCGGGTATCGCCTTCGGCTCGACCCGGGCCACGGCTATCGCGGGGGAATCAGGCGGATTTCAGCGTGCCCTTGGGCAGCACGTTGCCGACTGCGGCCTTCTGCACGCGTACGCGCACGTTGTCGGCCACTTCCACGGTGATGAAGTTGTCGCCGATGTCGGTGACGGTGCCGGCGATGCCGCCGGAAGTGATGACTTCATCGCCCTTGGACAGCTTTTCCAGCATGCCCTTGTGTTCCTTGGCGCGCTTCATCTGCGGGCGGATCATCAGGAAGTACATCACCGCGATCAGCACGATCGGGAACAACAGGGACATGCCGCCAAGACCGGCAGGCGGCGCGCCCGCGGCTTGGGCATGGGCGGCGGGGATCAGGAAGTCGAGCAGGTTCATCAGGTCATCCGGTAAGGCCGAAAACAGCCGGGAATTATGCCACGGGGGCAGCCAGCCGTCCCCGCAAGCGTGGAAATCAGCCGAAACAGCCAGGAAATGCCCCGATTGCCACGGAAAGACCGCTGGAATCGGGGAAAGGTTCCTCCCTTACTCCCTTCTCCCGCCGGGAGAAGGTGCCCGTAGGGCGGATGAGGGAAGAAGCTACGCCTACGGACGGCCCTCGAGGGAGTCATTCCTCCTCCCTCATCCGTCGCTTCGCGCCACCTTCTCCCGGCGGGAGAAGGAAAGGCAATCAAACCCTGGCCGCGTAGAACCCCGCCCTGAATTCTTCGAACCTGCCCTGCTCGATCGCCTCCCGCATCCCCGCCATCAGCTTCTGGTAGTACCAGAGGTTGTGCAGGGTGCCCAGCATCGGCGCCAGCATCTCGTTGCAGCGGTCCAGGTGGCGCAGGTAGGAACGGGTGTAGCCGTTGCGGCAGGCATAGCAGCCGCAGCCCGGCTCGATCGGGTCCAGGTCCTGTTCGTACTTCGCGTTGCGGATGCGCACGGTGCCGGTGGAGGTGAAGTAATGGCCGTTGCGCGCATTGCGCGTGGGCATCACGCAGTCGAACATGTCGACCCCACGCGCCACCGCCTCGACCAGGTCTTCCGGCCGGCCCACGCCCATCAGGTAACGCGGCCTGTCCGCGGGAAGCTGCGGACAGGTGTGGTCGAGCATCGCGTTGCGTTCGGCCTCGGTCTCGCCGACCGCCAAGCCACCGATCGCATAGCCGTCGAAGCCGATCGTCTTCAGTCCTTCCGCCGAGCGCGAGCGCAGATCATGGTGCACCCCACCCTGCACGATGCCGAACAGCGCCGCATCGTTTCCCTCGTGCGCGCGCTTCGAACGCTCGGCCCAGCGCAACGACAGTTCCATCGACCGCTCGACCACGCGCGGATCGACCGGCTTGCCATCGATGTTCACCGGCGGGCATTCGTCGAAGATCATCACGATGTCCGAATCCAGCACTTTCTGGATGCGCATGCTTTCCTCGGGGCCGAGGAACACCTTGCTGCCGTCCACCGGCGAATTGAAGGTCACGCCCTGCTCGGTGATCTTGCGCTGGTGGGCCAGCGAGAACACCTGGAAACCGCCCGAGTCGGTGAGGATGGGCTTGTCCCAGCGCGCGAAGCCATGCAGGCCGCCGTGCTTCTCGATGACTTCCAGACCCGGGCGCAGGTAAAGATGGAAAGTGTTGCCGAGGATGATCTCGGCGCCAAGTTCCTTGATATGTTCGGGCAGGATTCCCTTGACCGAACCATAAGTACCCACCGGCATGAACGCCGGCGTTTCCACCGTGCCGCGCGGAAAGGTCAGGCGGCCGCGACGCGGGACGCCGTCGGCTTTCAGCAATTCGAAGGACATGCGGCTCATGCGGGAACCCGCTCTTGTGGGAGGGGTTTCAACCCCGACAGGACAACGGGAGAAGCCGTCGGGGTTGAAACCCCTCCCACACGCATCGCGCTCATTGGCCGTGCTCCGGAAACAACAGCATCGCGTCGCCGTAAGAAAAGAACCGGTACTTCTCACGCACTGCGTGCGCATACGCGGAAAATATCCGCGACTTGCCGGCGAACGCCGACACCAGCATCAGCAGCGTGCTTTCCGGCAAGTGGAAATTGGTCAACAGCGCATCCACGCTGCGGATGCGGTAACCGGGGAAGATGAAGATCTGAGTTTCGCCGGCGAAGGGCCGCAATTCGCCGTCGCCCGCTTCATTTCGGCGCGTCGCCGATTCCAGCGCGCGCACCACCGTCGTGCCCACTGCGATCACCCGGCCACCGCGTGCGCGCGTCGCCCGGACCTGTTCGACCAGCGCGGCGCCCACGTTCAACCATTCGCTGTGCATGCGGTGTTCGCGCACATCGTCCACGCGCACCGGCTGGAAGGTGCCCGCACCCACATGCAGGGTGACGTGGCCGAACTCGATGCCCTTTTCGCGCAACGCCTGCAACAGCGCCTCATCGAAATGCAGGCCCGCGGTCGGCGCGGCCACCGCGCCGGGTTCGCGCGCGAACACGGTCTGGTAACGCTCGTCGTCGTCGACGCCGGGATCGCGATGGATATACGGCGGGAGCGGCAGCCGGCCTGCTTGCAGCAGCCAGCTTTCCAGCGCACCGGCTACGTGGAATCGCAAGTGGTAGAACTCGCCATCGCGGCCCAGCACTTCGGCCTCGCCGCCCGCATCCAGGGCGATGCGGCTGCCCGGCTTCGGCGACTTGCTGGCGCCGATCTGCACGCGTGCTGCGTTGTCGGGCAGCAGCCGTTCGATCAGGATCTCGACCCGGCCGCCGGTGCCCTTGTTGCCGAAGATGCGTGCGGGAATGACCCGGGTATCGTTGAATACCAGCAGGTCGCCCGGCGCCAGCCATTCCGGCAGGTCGCGTACCTGCCGGTCCACGAAGGCGGCCTCGCCCGGCGGCACTACCAGCAGGCGGCTGGCCGAGCGTTCCGGCAACGGCGCCTGCGCGATCAGCGCCTCGGGCAACTCGTAGTTGAAATCGGATTTCTTCACGGGATGGACCAGGAAAGGCCGCGCATTGTACGTGACGCTATCGCTCGAACTTGGTTGAAAGGATGATCGAAGTAGCGGTCCGCTCGACTCCCTCGATGGCGCCGATGCGGTCGGTCAGCACGTCCATGTCATTGACCGTTGACACGGCACCGACCGCGATCAGGTCGTAGGAGCCGCTGACCGAATGCAGGGCGCGCAACTCCGGCATGGCGCGCAAGGCGGCGGCCACGGATACCGCCTGCTTGGGATGCACGGTGATCATGATGTGGGCGCGGATCTGGCCGCGTTCGTATTCATCGTCGATCCGCACCGTATAGCCACTTATGACCCCCTCGCGCTCGAGCCGCTCGATCCGGCTTTGCACGGTGGTCCGCGACAGGTCCAGGCGGCGGGCAATCTGCGCGGTGGAGGCACGCGCGTTCTCGCGCAGCAGGGACAAAAGCAGTTCGTCGGAGGTGTTGAGCTTCATTTCACACAGGAGGTTTCGTCGATTCGACGAAAATTAGGCTAAATCCGCGCGAATCACAACTGTTAAACGACGAAATAATCGAGATAATAGAAGATTGTCGTTCGTCTGCGGGAGGAAACCCCATGAACCTGATCGAAAAACTCGCGCCGCTGCGCGCCCACACCGGCAAGCGCATCACCGTCGGCCTGGACGACGCCACGCTGCTGCGTCTGGCCAAGTCGCATCCCGACCTGGAGGCCGCGATCGACGCCGCCGCCGCCGAATATGAAAGCCTGCGCGGTGAATTCGCCGACCTGTTCGCCCTGGACGAAGCCGCGCAGCTGCGCGCGGTGCAGGGTGGCTACGTCAATTTCTACGCCGACGACGCGGTCAATCCCTACGTCGCCCTGACTGCCCGCGGGCCGTGGGTGGTGACCATCAACGGCGCCGTGCTGTACGACGCCGGCGGCTACGGCATGATCGGCTTCGGCCACACCCCGGCGGCGGTGCTGGAGGCGATGTCCAAGCCGCAGGCCATGGCCAACATCATGACTCCGAGCCTGTCGCAGCTGCGCCTGGACCGCGCCCTGCGCAAGGAGATCGGCCACAGCCGCGGCGGCTGCCCGTTCGCCAGGTTCCTGTGCCTGAACTCCGGCTCCGAATCGGTCGGCCTGGCCGCGCGCATCGCCGACATCAACACCAAGCTGCAGACCGATCCGGGCGCCAAATACGCCGGGCTCACGGTCAAGCGCGTGGTGGTGAAGGGCAGCTTCCACGGCCGCACCGAACGCCCGGCGCTGTATTCGGATTCCTCGCGCAAGGCGTACCAGCAATACCTGGCCAGCTATCGCAACGAGGATTCGGTGATCGCCATCGATCCCTACGACGGCGAAGCCCTGAAGCGCGTGTTCGCCGATGCGGACAGCAACGGCTGGTTCGTCGAGGCGGTGTTCCTGGAGCCGGTGATGGGCGAAGGCGACCCCGGCCGCTCGCTGCCGCCCGCGTTCTACGCGGTCGCGCGCGAACTCACCCGCAGCCATGGCAGCCTGCTGCTGGTCGATTCCATCCAGGCCGGCCTGCGCGCGCATGGCGTGCTGTCCATCGTCGATTACCCCGGCTTCGAAGGCCTGGACGCACCGGACATGGAAACCTATTCCAAGGCCTTGAACGCCGCGCAATACCCGTTGTCGGTCCTGGCCGTGAACGAACGCGCCGCCGGCCTCTACCGCAAGGGCGTGTACGGCAACACCATGACCAGCAACCCGCGCGCCTTGGACGTGGCCTGCACGGTGCTCGAGCTGCTGACCCCGCAGGTGCGCGAAAACATCCGCAAGCGCGGCGTGGAGGCGATGGAGAAGCTGGAGAAACTGAAGTCCGAACTCGGCGGCCTGATCACCAAGGTCCAAGGCACCGGCCTGCTGTTCTCGTGCGAACTCGCCCCGCAGTTCAAGTGCTACGGCGCCGGCTCCACCGAGGAATGGCTGCGCGAACGCGGCCTCAACGTGATCCACGGCGGCGCCAACTCGCTGCGCTTCACCCCGCACTTCGCCATGGATTCGGATGAGCTGGACCTGCTGGTCGCACTGGTCGGCCAGGCGCTGCGCGAAGGCCCACGTGCGGAGCAGGCCGCCGCCGCCTGACCCCGCTTTTGTAGGAGCGGGCCATGCCCGCGAGCTCTCCGATCCGATCGCGAAACAAACCGAGAGCTCGTGCCCATGGGGCGCTCCTACCATTCGAGTCGAAGCATCGCGGGCATGGCCCGCTCCTACACACGGCGCAGCCCGGGGCTTCTCTATTCCGGGCTTCCGTCCGCGTGCTTCTGCTTGAATCGCTCCAGCGACTGCAGGATCAGCGCACGCGCTTCCTGCGCATCGCCGAATCCATCCAACTGCACCGGATTGCGCCCCGCGGGCAGGTCCTTGTACACGCGGAAGAACGCCTCGATGCGATCGCGCTCGATCTGCGGAAGATCGGACAGGTCGCGGATGTTGGCGTAGGTCGGATCGATCCTGTCGGTCGGCACGCCGACGATCTTCTCGTCGCCTTCCCCGTCGTCGATCATCCGCAGCACGCCGACTGGGCGGAATCCGATCATCACGCCCGGATGCAAGGGCTCGCGGGTAAGCACCAGCGCATCCAGCGGATCGCCGTCGCCAGCCAAGGTACGCGGCATCGAACCGTAATTGGCCGGATAGGCCACCGGCATCGACTGGAAACGGTCCACGAAGACCAGACCTTCCTCGTTGATTTCGTACTTGGTGAAACTGCCCGCGGGTATCTCGACCGCCAGCAGCGCTTCCTCGGGCGCATTCTTCGGCTGCACCGCCAGAAAGGGATGGAGGACGTACTCGCCACCATACGCGCGCCACGCCAACACCAGGAGCGGACACAACGAAAGCGCGAGAAAGCATCGCGATACGGATTTCATGGGACTCTCCAGGGACAGGGTGCGATCAGCTGAACGACTTCGCGGGAAATATGTACCACTACGCGATGGAATCCATGTGTCACTCATGTGACCGCACAACCGCCTCGTTATCCCATGCATGAACCGGCAATCAAGCTGCAATCTTTCTGCATCAATAGCGCCCGACGTCATATTTCCGCCACAACGCTCCCGTAAAACGTGGGGATTGATATCCACGGGGAAACCTTGCAATGAAGAAGAAAGTATTGGCGATGAGCCTGTCGCGGGCCATCGTCTGCGCGGCATTGGTTCCGCTTTCCGGCAGCGCGTTCGCGCAGGCCGTGCCGGATGGAAGCAACGACGGCAGCGCCCCGGCGTCGCTGGCCGCGTATGCCAAGCAACTGGACACCATCGTGGTCCAGGGCGAGATCGCCTATCGCAATCGCACTTCCGACATCGCACCGGTGCTTTCCTACGACCTGGAATACTTCCAGCGCTTCGAGCCCGCCACGGTCGGCGACATGGTCAAGCGCCTGCCTGGCGCCGCGTTCGTCGGCTCCGACATCATGGAATACGACGGCGTGCAGCTTCGCGGCATGGGTGGCGGCTACACCCAGGTGCTGATCAATGGCAAGAAAGTACCGGGCGCCGGCGACGACCGCTCGTTCTGGGTGGACCGCATCCCGGCGGAAATGGTCGACCGCATCGAGGTCCTGCGCAGCAACAGCGCCAATCGCTCGGGCGACGCCGTGGCCGGTGCGATCAACATCATCCTGCGCGACGCGTACGAGTTCGACGGCAGCTACCTGCGCATCGGCGTGAACCGCTGGGCCGACGGCGAAGTGAATCCGACCTTCGGCGCGGTGACCAGCAGCGAAGCCCTCGGCGGCCGTCTCCTCGCCGGCATCAACGTGCAGGACCGCTATCGCGGCAAGTCCAAGCGCTCGGACCGCTACTCGGATCCGTCGATGGAAGAGCTGGTCAGCTGGGAGGACCAGGAGGAAATCAAGGACGGCCGCGACTACTCGGGCAACGTGTCCTACACCGCCGACGTCGGTGAAACCGGCCGCCTCAGCATCGACGGCTTCTACGTCAAGACCGATCGCGACGTGACCGAAGTGTCCTTCGAGGAGGAGTACGACGATGGCGAGGTGATCACCGCCGACGTCCCGGGCCTGTCCACTGTCGACCAGCAGAACTGGGGC
>Ga0307414_10002101_pt1 | contig 10377 bp, 5 predicted proteins | sample DK1Ometagenome_FD_203804 | JGI IMG/M metagenome (GOLD analysis project Ga0307414, IMG submission 203804) | Maize rhizosphere microbial communities from greenhouse at UC Davis, California, United States - DK15-O-3 | ecosystem: Host-associated > Plants > Roots > Rhizosphere > Soil | place: USA...
CTCGGTCTATACTCGGTGGAGCCCCGCTTGGAAGCGTGTTAAAGGCGGGTAAGCAGCTTGTGTAAAACGGGTTAAAAAGGAGTCCTCCTGCAAGTTGGTACAGGCTTGTCAAAAGCAATATTTTAAAGAGACAAAGCTATTCCCGGTTGGTAAAACTGTCCATCAGTTTCATGGACAATATCGCCTGTTCCGCAGAACAAGGATTTTCTGCCTGGTTCAGGAAATAAGCCGTTACTTTTTCAATCATAGGTTGCTGCACATGTTCCAATGCCTCAAAATCAAAAACCGCTGTACTTCCATCTTTGATCAGCGTCACCTTATTTCCAAATACAGGAAAACTGATCCTCCCATTGGAACCGATAATTTCACAGACATCCCTTTTATCCTGCTCAGAAACGGAGAAACACCAGGTTCCGGTAAAGACCACCCCATTCTTAAACAGAATTTGTCCGGTTACCAGATCATCTACCTTTGCGCTGCCCGACTGGTTCAGGGAGAAACCCGTAGACTGATCAAATTCTCCAAAGAAATAGACCATCAGGTCCAGCTGATGAGGCGCGAGATCATGAAATAAGCCTCCACCAGAAATGGCAGGATCTAACCTCCAGTTGCTTTCCACATTGGCAATCAGATCGGATTGCTGAGGTTGCAGCATTTGTAAACTGGAAAAACGGATATCCCCGATAACCCCATTTTCAAGAAGCGATTTGATCTTTAAAAACATGGGCTGAGCACGGCGATAATGGGCAACCGTAAGTTTCGTATCGTACAATACCGATGCTTCTTCCATCCTCAATCCCGATTCCGCGTTTAAAGTCATGGGTTTTTCTACATATACAGGCTTTCCTGCAGCAAGGGCAAGCAGGCAATAGGCTTCATGTTGGGCAGGTGGTGTGGCAATATAAATCGCGTTTACTTCAGGATCATTGATCAGCGCTTCTACATCAGCATACCATTTTAGTACCCCATGTCTGAAAGCATAATCTTTTGCCTTTGCCGCGTCTCTTCGCATCACCGCAACCAAAGAAGAATTAGGCACTTTATTAAAAGCAGGTCCGCTTTTAACTTCCGTAACATCGCCACAACCGATCATTCCCCATTTAATTTCCTGCATATTTCAACTTGTTTTCTCAGCGAAAATACGAATATAGGTCAGAATTAAAACCTGATTTAGTGTTTGAGTTTTAACAGATAGATATCTGCCTGAAGCTGATCGCTGTCATTATCTTCACACAATAGAAAGGAGATTTCATCTTTCCCGGTATGCTGTAAAGTCAATCCTTCAAATTTGTGCCGGTCAGAAATCTGTTTTGTGAAATCTATTTCCATTGTTTTGAGGTCGATACTACCGATGATACTGCCTAAAACTTCCCCATCATGATAAGTAGAATTGGTGTTTTCGGCCGCTGCCAAAAAATACAGTTTATCACCCAGTTCAATTGCATCTGTAAAGCCCGTGCGGATACCTTTAATTTCTGGAAGCTGGAAGGGCTTAAAGGTAATTTTAGCATCAGCTGCTAACTGCTTACCGGAGACGGCAAAAACAATGTTTTGTCCGGAGTTCCCATTTCCACGGTTAAAGAAATACCAGTTATCCCCGGCATAAACCACTCCTTCAATATTGAAATTATCGGCGCTCAGGCCAGCAAGAACCTGCATGGATTGGTACAGCGCAGATAAATCCACAACCGAGATTACCTCTTTTGTATTTGCATTTAGCTGAACCATTCTGTTCCTGTTTTCCGTAGAACCAGATCCAAAAAGATAAAACGAATCGTCGTAAAAGGCAAGGGCTTCAAAATCTGGTTTTAGCTTCTTAGCAATATGCTCAGCAGGATTTTCGTTCAACGCATATCGCTTCAAAGCGGTTGATTTGAGCTCATATTCATAAAAATAAGCACTGTTGTCACCGATAACATGAAGGGAGTTGTCTTTTAAAAATAAACCGGATGCAGAACCTATTCCTATAATCTGGAACAACAGCTCAAGTGTAAATTTATACATTGTTTAGTCTAACGTTTTTAGAATTTTTGCCGCATTCTCATTGTTCGGATTCAATTTCAGGGCTTTAAGGTAGTTTTCCTTGCTGAGTTTTTTATCGCCATTGGCGAGGTACGCTTCTCCTAAACTATCATAGACATCATGATTGTCCGGATAAAGGAAAGTGTTGACTTTAAACAGGTCGATTGCCTTTTTTACCTCCTTAATCCGTAGCAAACGGTAGCCCATATCATTGATGTATCGCTGTTCGAGAGTATGATAGTCCGGGTGTTCTTTTTTCATTTGCTGATAAGCAGCAAGTGCCTGGTCAAACTGCCCCTCCAGGATAAATTCATACGGCACTTTTTCTCCTGCTTTCAGTAAGGGGTTGATGTACTTGATGGAATCTGTTCCCCAGACCAGGGCAAGGTGTTTTACCTGGTCTGCAGGGTTAATCACGACTTTAACTTTGTAATCTGAACCGTTCAGGGTTACAAATGTATTTTCTGCAATTTTAAACAATTGCTCAGGTTCTTCAGAATTTTTCCTTAAAAAGAGTTTCCCTCCATCCCCATAGACCGTCATCAGGTCATATCGATCTGTTCGGTACCTGGCCGACAGATATTCAAGATCTTCTTTGCTGATCTCTAATTTCTGATAAACCGGGTTTACGTAACTTGGCCAGTTATAAGTCTCGGCTACAGATATGATCAGATCATCAATCAATGGAGGCTGGTTGCCATTGGTCAGTACCACCACCCCATCCCCACTGTCCTTACTCGCGGTAAAACGACTAGAAAACCCCTCGTTCCAGCCGCCATGACCAAAATAATGAGCATTTCCTTTCTTTTCCAGGAAAATCCCCAGGCCTTCGAATTCATCAATAAAAGGGCTAACCATTTTAACGGCCATTTCTTGTGAAAGCACTTTTTTACTTTGCCCTTTAATCGTTAACTGTAGATCTATGGCAAACTTTGCCAAGTCTTCTGCTGTGGTCCACAAACCTGCAGGAGCCATTTCAGGATAGGTATGCCTTTTTCCTTCGGTCTCGCTGCGGTCCGGACGATATCCTGTAGCCGCAAACTTCAAACGGCCTGCCGGTAAGGGCTGACTATATGTACTGTTCTTCATCTCCAATGGGCCTAAAACCAATTCGTTCATGAGCTGCGGAAAAGATTTTCCTTCCAGATCGATCAGCATTTGCTGCATCACACAATAGCCCCCTCCGGAATACCTGAACGTCCCACCAGGTGCTTTGTCTACCCGGATCGCCGGAGAATTTGCTGGTTTCAATCCATCTAAAACCTGTATTAAGGTAGGTACTTTATCAGTCACCCGATAGCCTGCAAAACCACTTACAGTAAGCCCTCCGCTATGACTTAGCAAATGCTTGATGTTCACCTTCTTTTCCTTTGTAAATTCATTATCGGGAAGCTTCCATGATTTCAGGTATTGGTTCACATCTTCCTCCGCATTTATCTTTCCGCTTTCAACTTCTCTTAATACGGCGTAAGCACTAACGGGCTTACTGATCGAAGCCGCCTGAAACAAGGTCTGGTTCGTGACCGGCAGTTTGCTGCCCCGATCCATTACCCCATAGCTCTTTGCCCAGACGACCTTTGAATTTTTAATCACAGCAATGCTCAGTCCCGGAACGCCATAATGTTTCATCCTCCCCTCAATCGTCCATACAGAATCGACTGCAAAACGATTGGCATTTCTCAAACCAGTTTCTACTTTTTTAATCTGCGCTTTTGTCCTGCCATCATATTGTGCATAAATAGTCGGGCATTGTAAGGAAATGAGCAGGAATAAACCGAATACTGAAGTGTTTTTTTTCATCTTTGCAATAATTGTGATAACTGGCTGTTAAAGAAAGTAAACCATGCCAATATAGCTAAATTAGCTAAAAACAGACAACCTTGAATTCCATTAAAACAGCAATTGTGGATATTTGTTGATATATATTATTACCCAATATCACTATATTCAATTCATATTTGATACTTAAGATTAAAAATGACGACTAAACCTACTTTTTGGCAACGCATAGGCATTCAGGATTGGTTCTTAAATGACAACGGCACCCAATCATCTGCCAAGTTAAAGCCACTTACGCCTAACATAGTTTATAAATATATCATCCAGCAATTTCAGGAATCTATTGCGGAACTCTCCTTCGCGGAACGTATTGTCTTCTTTCATGAATTTATCATTTGTCTCAATGCAGATGATTACAGGGAATTTGTAGACAATAAAAAAGGTATCCTCGGACTTGTTGCACAGGAATCCGTAGACAATTTCTATGTGATTCTGAACAAACAGGCCGCCACAGGAAAAAAAGTAGAACCCTCCAGCAACAAATGGGTCTTCCGCTTTGTGTCTCATCCGGATTACCGTCGCGGGGACATCAGCTTTATCGGGAAACTATTGCCAGACAGCAACCTGAAAGACGAAAACCTGAGGGTAACCTTTATCCCAAGACAAACAGGCCTGGCCCAGACTTTTGATATGGACAATGACTTGTTGAAGGACTTCATCTTCTACAGCGAGGGCTATTATGAGATCCCGTATATGGCGGATCTGAAAATGCCTGATAAGGCGCCTGTAGAGAATAAAAAGACGAATGTGCTCGCCCGTTTTGAAACCACTTTGCCGAATAAAGCCTATGCTGGTCAGAAGTTAGAATACCTGATGAGGGCTGAAGATATTGTCATCTCCGGAAACGAAGAAACAAGTGAAGGCGCCCATATTTTCAAGATTCCCTCAGAATGGGTAAACAGTCCTCACCTTAAAATACATTACAACAATGCCGAAGATAAATTCTACCTGGCCTCCTTTGGAGAAAAAACAATAGTCAATGAAAACCTGGTAGAACGAAGCGACATCTACGGTCCGAAATGGATTGAGCTTCCCCTGAATTCAAGAATTATACTCAACGGAATTATCGGCATCAACATTTTTAAACCCTGATATATGTCGCATGCTTTATCAATAGCGTTATTAGTACTTTGTGTGGTCTTGTTGATCGCACATTTCAACGACATTAAAAACTCGCCCAAATAGAATGGAGAATAATTATTTTGGAATAACTGACACTGGAAAAGTTCGTGATAACAATGAAGATACTTTTATTGCAGAACGCACATCAGACAATGACTTTGTAATTGCCTGCGTTATTGATGGTGTTGGCGGATATTCAGGAGGTGAGATCGCAGCAGACATTACCAGGAAATCCATACTTCAGCACCTGGCCCGTCCTAAAGCGGATTTGCCGGGTCTCATGAGGGAAGCGATTCTTGCTGCGGATTCGCAGATTATCATAGAGAAGCAAAGGGTGAAAGGGCATGAAAACATGGCCTGTGTACTCACGCTGGCGGTAATTGACCTCCAGAAAAATAAACTTTATTACGTCCATGTAGGCGATACGAGATTATATCTCCTGCGCGATAATTCATTGGTAAAGATTTCTAAAGACCAATCCTTTGTAGGCTTCATGGAAGATTCCGGACGCCTTACCGAAGAACAGGCCATGCAGCACCCGAAACGCAATGAGATCAACAAAGCCCTTGGTTTTGGTATGGGAATGGCCGGTCAGGAAGATTATCTGGAAACGGGAGAATCTCCTTTCCTTCCGGGAGATCTGCTGCTGCTTTGCAGTGATGGTTTATCGGATATGGTCAATAGCCAGGAGATGATCCGCATCTTAACGACGGACAATTCCATCAAAGAAAAAGGAGCTCAGCTAATCAATGCGGCAAATCAAAACGGAGGCCTGGACAACATTACCGTAGTATTGGTGAAAAATGATAAGCAATCGCAGGTCCATGAAGCCACTAAACCGGCTGCAAAATCAAAAAAGACGAATCCTATCCCTGCGGTTGTAGAAAACACCAGCCTTCCGGAAGTCCAGCCGGTTCAAAAAAGCAACAGAAATACGGTTGCCCTGCTTTCCGGACTATGCCTGCTGCTGTTGGCTGCCTGTATCTATTTGTTTTGGCAGAAACACCAGTTGTCAAACCCCTCTACACCCGTCAAGACTGCGCAGAGCAGGAATGCTCAGGAACTAAAACTTCAGGATACCTTGAACAATCTCAAAGGAAATACCCTGACGCTAACCGACTCCATGTTCAAATCACCGATCATACTGACTGAATCTTTGCATTTCACTAAAGACTCCCTCTTCCTGATTGCTAAAAATCACATCGTGATAAAAAGTGATTCTGCTTTCAGGGGAAACGCCATGATCATCCAGTCGGCGAGTTCTTATGTTTACCTGGAGAACCTCAGCTTTGAAGATTTCAATACGGCGATCTCCTCGCAAAATAATGCATTGGTATTAAAAAACGTGCAGTTCAAAAACTCCCCTAATGCCATACAGACGATTTATGATCTGCCGGCAAAAGGATATATCAACGGAAAGATATCTCGCAGTACTTTTAAGGCTGATTCTATCCCTAATACCTCCAAATAAAAAATATGGGAGAAACCACACCTACCACCGGAAGCAGAAAAACGGAGCGTAAGCTCATCCTATTGTCGTCCATCATATTAGGAGCGTTATTCATTACGCTTTTCGGAACGTTGCAGAAAGGTTTTGTTGACGTAGATTCCAGACTAAAAAATGGGACTATGGTCAATATCAATGATAAAAACCCTGGTCAGCTCATTAAAACACTTTTGGAGAAAGGTTATTATTTTGAGGATAAGAAGGACATTGCACTCATTTCGACAGTGGTGAGCAGCGGAAGTAAATCCTTTAAAGAGCCGATCGATAATGTTGGGGAATTGAATAAACGCCGGTTTTTTATTGATGCGGATGAAGCCTTTCAAAAAGGTGGACAAAACTTCAAAAAGAGGGTGCTTGATTCCCGCGCATTGTTGGGTTATACTGGAGAGGACTCTGTTCTTTTTAAGAAAGAACGTGTCAATCCAGCTGCGCTAAAAGCAGAAATAGCGGTCAACCAGGGGCAATATGACATTTCCGGAAAGGTAATCGATACTGCCGGGAAGCCGGTCTCTGGAGTCTTGATCAAACTGCAAATGATTTTACCGCAGGACAGTACCGACAATGATCTGGAATTAGCAAAACCTGCATTAAGGACCTACGCCAGAACGAATGCAGAGGGGTATTTTGCGTTCCAAAAATTACCTGATGATCAGGCTTTTTCGATCCTCCCTATGCAGCCGGGATACCAGTTCGGAAAATCTCAGGGCGTACAGGAACTGCAAAAAGACGCAAGTTTCGTCTTTAAACAAACACCGCATAGCATCCGGCTTTTTTCTGCACGTGATTTTAAAATTCTGAAAAAAGAAAAGTCCCTGATTGTACGAAGTATGATGGACTATAACCAATGGTACTGGATCATTACCGGATGCTTTTTCCTTGGTTTTTTTCTGATTCACCTGTTGATGAGCATTAAATTTCCGCAGGCAGATCAATTGATTCTGCCGGTAGTGATGCTCATGACGGGCTTGTCGTTCATTACCCTACTCAGTTTGCAGGATCCGCTTAGAGACCGTTTTCTGGCTAAAGACACCCTGGTATTTTTTGGAATGGGCATCCTGGGCATCTGCTTACTCCTGTTTATTAAGTTCCGTAAGTTTACCGTTGATTCCCGCATGTACAGAATGCTGGTACTTCCTAAAAACAGTGGCAAAGCCAATGGCTGGCAATGGGTAGGTATGGCACTCCTGCTTCTGGCATTGACGATCGTATTTGGAACAGGCCCGGAAGGCAGTGGTGTAAAAGTGAACCTCTTTGGAGTACAGCCGAGTGAAATTGTTAAATATGCCATCATTCTCTTTTTGGCTGGCTTCTTCGCGAGCAATGAAAAATTCATTACAGAATACCGTACCTGGAGAAAACGCTGGTATTTCTTCTCTTTTGCACTGGCAGCAATGGTCATCGCTATTTTGCTATACCTTGTACTCGGCGATCTTGGACCTGCAATGGTGATCTGTTTTACCTTTATCATTTTGTTTTCTTTCTCCCGTGGAGATTTTATGATGATGATGATCGCCATCATCACTTATACTTTAACCGTATGGTTTTTGAACATCTGGCTGGCCAGCTTAATCACCGTGTTGCTGGTAGCCCTAGCCATGCTGTTGAACAAGAAAAGAACGAGTGAATCTGCCATTATGATCATCATGGTCATCGCAGGCTTCCTGCTGATCGATCAGATCCCTTACCTGGACCAGCTTATTCCAGGACCGGTAAATCGCCTTACAGAACGTAAATCGATATGGCAGGATCCATGGAATAATGAAGTTTATGGAGGTGATCAGGTGGCAAACGGGATCTGGGCGATGTCCGGCGGCGGCATCACGGGTCAGGGCGCAGGTGAAGGTTTTGCAAAAAGCATTCCGGAAGCCCATACCGACATGATCCTTCCGGCCATAGGGGAAGATTTTGGATGGGCAGGCATCGTAGCGGTGTTTATCCTTTTCCTGGTCTTTTTAAACCGGGCCATTAATATAGGCCGGCAAACAGGAACTCCTTTTCTATTTTATTTATGTGCCGGCATTGGCATCAGCATGTTTGCTCAGTTTTTATTGATTGCAGGCGGATCAACCGGTGCCCTGCCGCTATCGGGAGTTGCCCTTCCCTTTATCAGTTATGGGGGGTCCTCCCTGGTCGCAAATATGCTGGCCGCAGGATTGTTATTATCGGTTTCTTCCATCCGTGGAACAGCCGTTCAAATGGAGTTCATTACCAAACAACAGGATAAAAATCTGGTTCCCGCATTATTGTCGGCCAGCGTCGCAGTGATCTTGCTTACGGTAACGGTATCAAGATACATCGCCAACAATAAAAAGTGGGTGGTGCAACCTGCGCTGGTGGCAGACCGGAGTGGTTTACGCATGTTTAGCTATAACCCCCGCATTGCCATCCTCATGAACAAGCTGGAAGCAGGTCAGCTGTACGACAGAAACGGACAGATATTGGCTACAAGTAACCCGGATTTGATCAGGAAACAGGAAGGCATGCTGAACGAATCAGGACTGAACTATAACCTGGATTCTGCAGTTCATAAAAGAGTAGACCGGTATTATCCTTTTGAAGAACAGGCTTTTTTCTGGATTGGGGATGCCAATACCGGAGTTTTCAACGGAAGTACGAATGGCTATTTTGCAGAATATGAACATGCTGCTGAATTGAGAGGTTTCCAAACGCCGACCACTTCTTTTAATACCATCGCCAACCGATATCACGAAGATCGTTTTCTTCCGAGAGGTGTAAAAGAGATGACGGTGAGCAAAAGAGACTATAAGGCATTGGCTCCACTCCTTCTGGCTGGTGTAAATAGTGCCGAGGTGGCCGCTTTTAAAAAGAGAAACAGGGATGTTAAACTCGCCGTTGATGCGAGGTTACAAACGGCGATTCAGCATTCCATTGCCACTGATGATTCTTTAAAGAAGAGCCGCGTATCTGTGGTCATTATGGAGGACGAGACCGGCGACGTGTTGACTTCTGCCGTTTATCCTTTACCAACGGTTAAAGACTGGGACTTACTGACCATGACCACTGCAGAGCAGAACAGGTTATCGGGCTGGTATACCAATACCGATCTTGGCTTTACGTATGCGACTCAGCCGGGTTCTACAGCAAAGGTCTTAACAGCCATGGCGGCCTTTAACAAACTCGGACTTGCAGCGGCAGATAAAACATATACCGTCAGCCGCGCAGAAAGAATCCGGACTAAGGGCATTGAGCCTGATGAAACGGGTACGATCAATATGGAACGCGCTTTGATCAAGTCAAACAACGTTTATTTCATCAAGCTGGCCAATCAGGAACAACTACAGGAAAATATGGCGGCTTTGTATTTAAAAACGGGAATGTTTTTAAGAGGCGTTGGCGGTTATTATTATAATAAAGGAGCCAACAATGAAAAGCAGGAAGATAAATGGCTTAATTATTGGAAGAAGACGGAGTTTAATACCAAACCGAAATATGATCCGGCCAATATCAGAAAGACCCGTGCCAAAGGAATCTCCGGAATGGCCTGGGGGCAGGGGGAACTGATTGCAACGCCTGCCGCAATTGCGAGACTGGTATCTGGTGTGGCCAATAAAGGGGTCATGGTTCCGAATCGCTTTGTGTTAAAAGTCAGTGATTCCCTAACCAAGGTTCAGCCTGGAATTAAACTGGCCAACGATCCTAAATATGCGGCTTTGCTCACAGACTATATGGTGAAACAAAGCATCAACAAGTCTTATACTTTAGGTCTTAAAGTAGCAGGGAAAAGCGGAACACCGGAAAGAGTTTGGAAAGCGGCGAGGATCAATGACGGCTGGTATGTGTTTTTTGCACAGAAGAAATCAGGTAAAGGACATATTGTGGTTTGTATCCGGATAGAGTCTACAAGAGGCTCGAGCAAAGCGGTCTTA
>Ga0307414_10002102_pt1 | contig 10375 bp, 15 predicted proteins | sample DK1Ometagenome_FD_203804 | JGI IMG/M metagenome (GOLD analysis project Ga0307414, IMG submission 203804) | Maize rhizosphere microbial communities from greenhouse at UC Davis, California, United States - DK15-O-3 | ecosystem: Host-associated > Plants > Roots > Rhizosphere > Soil | place: USA...
CCGACTACTGCGAGAAGAACGGTGGTTTCATTTCACTGGCAGACATGGCAGCGCATAAATCAGAATGGGTAGAACCAATCTCGACCACTTATCGCGGTTATACGGTCTATGAAATTCCGCCGAACGGGCAGGGATTAACTGCCTTACTCGCGCTTAACATTCTCGAGGGTTTCGATCTTGCCGCGTTGAGCAGACGACCTGTTCGCTACTATCACACGCTGATTGAAGCTACGAAACTGGCGTTTGCCGATCGCAATCGCTACATCTCCGATCCGGCTTTCTCCAAAGTGCCTGTAGCCGAGTTGCTGTCGAAAGAGTACGCGGCCAAACGCCGCGCCCTCATCAATCCGAACAAGGCCCTCGCTTTACCGCGTCCCGGCGAGCTCAACCTCGGCAGCGACACTACCTACTTTACGATCGTCGATAAGGACGGGAACGCCGTGTCGTTCATCAATAGTCTTTTCGACTCTTTTGGATCAGGCATCGTCGCCGGCGATACGGGGATCGTACTTCAGAATCGCGGCACTGCGTTTTCACTGGATCCGGATCACCCCAACCATCTCGAGCCTGGCAAGCGCCCTTTTCACACGATCATTCCGGCGATGGTTTTCAAAGACAACGAGCTGTTCATGTCGTTCGGCGTTATGGGTGGCGGCATTCAGCCTCAAGGACATGTTCAGGTCTTGGTCAACATCATCGATCTGGGCATGGGTTTGCAGCAGGCGCTTGATGCGCCGCGCTACCGTTATATGACCGGGAAGGACGTCTTGCTCGAGGACGAAATTCCGGCGAGCGTGATTAGCCGGTTAATGGCCCTGGGCCACCGGCGGGCTTCACCTCCCGGCATACTGAGATCATCGATGGGTGGGGGCCAGGCAATTATGATTGATCCGGTGAGCAGGACTCTGATGGGTGCGTCCGATCCACGCAAAGACGGATTGGCTATCGGTTATTGACCTGGGCTGTATTTCTTTCGTGACTCTTGTGCGTTTCGCGGGTTTCGTAGTGCGTGCATCGTTGATATGCTAGCGCGCGCATGTTAGAAAACCCGGGTTCGTTCAACTTACTTGCCGTCCTGACTATCGGACTGGTTTTTGGATTGAAACACGCAACGGAAGTCGATCACGTCGTAGCAATATCGACGATTGTGAGCCGGCATAAGAATGTCTTTCGTTCCGCACTCGTCGGCGCGCTCTGGGGCGCGGGACACACTGCGTCGCTACTGATCGTCGGCGTCATCGTGTTGTCGTTGCGGATCGCGATTCCGGAGCAGGTAAGTGGGTGGCTCGAGTTTGGCGTTGCGGTGATGATCATTGCTTTGGGTGTTAGCGCTCTCTGGCGCGCGGTGCGGACGAATAGCGAAGTTCACCTACACCAGCACAGTCACGACGGTTTATCGCACACGCACGTTCACTTTCACGAACACGAAAACAAGCACATTCCGACTACGCAAGCTGCTCACTCGCATGCGGTGTCGCGTATCGGATGGAAGCCTGTTCTGGTTGGCATGATGCATGGCTTTGCCGGATCCGGCGCCTTAACGCTGCTCGTGCTGACGCAGATCAGTTCCTCGTTGATCGGTTTCTTATACATGGCGACTTTCGGACTCGGATCGATTGCGGGAATGCTGTTGATGTCGGGACTAATCGGTCTGCCTTTCGCGTTCACCTCCGGAAAGCTCACTTACCTTCATCAAGGCCTGCAGACGCTGGCCGCCGTCTTCAGTATTTGCTTCGGTATCTGGTACGCGTTCAGAGCCGGTGCAGGCGCGAGTCTCTTCTAAGTTTGTTTCACGCAAAGCTGCAAAGAGAGCAAAGACGCAAACTAAAAGCAGAACACTACTGATTATTGGAGTTGTCGTTGTTGCTATCGCGGCGGTTTGGATCGTGCTCGCGCGGAATTGTCCGGCTGTGGGGATTGCTCTCACCGCGACTGCGCGCAATCTGCATCGCTTGAAGAACAGGACCACGTTTCCCCAGGCTGCTGATTTCGATTCGAGAGTCACGCTCGATGCATTACTCCAACCTGGTGACGATAGCAGTCGCTGGTCCAACGATCGTGCCGCCAGAGTTCAGGGCCAGGTGCTCGACGTTGCTTATGCACGGCCCGAAGCAACAAACTGCTTCAACCCTTGTCGTCGTGACATTCACATCGCAATCGCGAAACAAAACGGCGCTGCGAAGACCGAGCAGGTCATTGTCGAAGTCACTCCGAATTTAAGAGCATGGGCCGAACAGCAAGGCATCGATTGGTCTGAACAGACGCTGCAAAAGCAGTTAGTGGGCCACTGGTGTGAATTCGAAGGCTGGTTATACTTCGACGTAGGCCACGCCGTAGAGTCTGAGAACATCCATCCTCAAAAACCGGATAACTGGCGCGCCACTGCCTGGGAGATTCATCCGGTTACGAAGATCACCGTCATACGATAGAATGCCCACGTAAAGGAAGTGAAATGAACAAAAGAAAGTTAGGCAATTCTGGTTTGGAAGTTGCACCGTTGGCGCTGGGTGGCAACGTGTTTGGCTGGACAGTTAGCGACGAGAAGGCGTTTCCAATACTCGACGCGTTTGTCTCAGCCGGATTCAATCTCATCGATACCGCGGACATCTATCCGCGTTGGGTGCCGGGAAATCAAGGTGGAGAGTCGGAAGAGATTATCGGAAACTGGTTGAAGCGCAGTGGAAAACGGAAGGAAGTGATCGTCGCGACCAAAGTCGGAATGGAGATGGGCGATGGGAAAAAGGGACTCTCGAAAGACTACATCCTGCGTTCGGCCGACGACTCGCTGCGACGACTGCAAACTGACTACATCGATCTCTACCAATCACATAAGGACGATCCCGAGACGCCGCTCGAAGAAACTCTCGAGGCTTACGATCAGTTGATCAAACAAGGAAAAGTCCGGGCGATCGGCGCTTCCAACTACAGCGCCGCACGACTTGCGGAAGCTTTGAACGTGAGTAAGAGCAACGGTCTTGCACGGTATGAGAGTCTTCAACCGCTTTACAATCTTTACGACCGCGCAGTTTACGAAGACGAACTGGAGCCGCTCTGCATCGAGGAAGGTATTGGAGTGATCAACTTCTACTCGCTGGCGGCGGGATTTCTGACGGGCAAGTATCGATCGGAAGATGATCTATCGAAGAGTGCTCGTGGCGGAACAGTGAAGAAGTATTTGAATGAACGAGGCTTCGGTATAGTCGAGGCGTTGGACCAGGTGGCGGCGCAGTACAATTCGACTCCTGCACAGATTGCGTTAGCCTGGTTGATGGCACGTCCGGGCATCACTGCGCCGATCGCGAGCGCCACCAGCGTGGAGCAACTGAACGATTTAATCGAAGCAACGAAGCTTGAGTTGGACCAATCGGCGATTGACCTGTTGGACCAGGCAAGCGCCGAACAATCCGATAAAGGGAAATCGTACGCGAGAACGCAGAGTAGCTAGTTTCGGTAGAAAGAGCAGCCAGCCGGCTGAACCGCTCTGGCCTCCGTTGGTGGCAATGCTTGCTGTGGCAGGTCTATACGCAGCGTTGCCGCCGAGTCTGATGGCCGGCGCGCCTCGCTGGCTAATCGGGGCGATCATCGTCTTGCTGCTCGTACCGATATTGATTTCTCACCGTGGCGGCAGTCACAAAGTGAGTCACCGCCTGGGTTACATTCTCAACTGCATCGTGACTGTCGCTCTAATCTTCGCAGTTTACTCACTCCTATCCGAAGTGACGGAACACCAGATAACACCGCAGCGACTGTTGCGTTCCGCTGCTGCACTCTGGGTTTCGAACTTTCTGGTCTTTGCTTCCTGGTATTGGCGACTGGACGGCGGTGGACCACACCAGCGCGCTCAACAACCCGGCCACACTGACGGAGCATTCCTGTTTCCGCAGATGACTATGCATCCTGATGCCAAAATTGCCGCCGGCGAAGAAGAGTGGGAACCGCACTTCGTTGACTACTTGTTTTTGGCGTTCAATACGAGCACAGCGTTCTCACCGACTGACGTGCCGGTCTTGTCGCGCTGGGCGAAGCTACTGATGATGATTCAGGCGATGATCTCGTTGCTGGTTATTGCGTTACTGGCGGGTCGCGCGGTGAACATTCTCTAGTCGTGGTCGAGGAGCTTGGTAGTGTGTTCAGTCACGCTCGGCGCCTGAACCAACTCGTTTGTTCTCACTTGCTGGCGGCCGAAGTCAGGAATGTTAGATTGCGGAGGCAACGACACTCGCGTTGTAGGCATTGATCCGAAAGTTGATTGCTGAACTCCAGCGTTGAGCGCCGGTGCGGTGTCGTCGATGAAAACGCGTGCATAAACCATCCACACGATAGAGGCAAAAAAGAGGAGTGCCGGAAGAACCATCGGTCCGGGGTCGTCGACCGCGGCGCTTATGCCAATACCGATAGGGATAAGCACGCCACTGAAGAACATGAATTTCGCGGCGCGACGCATCTGCTTGCGCCTGCGGGAAGGTGATAACACGCGTGTTTCGTCCGCGCGTCTGACGAACATGCCGCCGGCCATCCACTCCGCCAACCCGCTCAGCGCGAGCCCGCAACGTGAACAGAACCTCATCTCCTCGGAGATCTGTTGCTGACCGCAGTTAGGACAATACATAGCGCCTCAAGTTGAATGATTCTACCCTGAACGCAGAGTACGGTAACAATCTGCACGATGTTCCGCACGATAGCGCCAAAGGCGCGGAATATGAAAGCCAGGGGCAAGCGCGAAGCGCGTCGCCCCTGGATCAAAATCCCCAAAATGCGGGCAGCCCTGAAAGGGCGAAATATTTTCGGCCTTTCAGGCCTTCACCGTTTTGGGTGTGGTTAACCATGGGCGACGTGCTCCGCTGCGCTCCGCACTTGCCCCTGGCTTTCATATTTTCGCGCCTTTGGCGCTGTTCTTGTTCTAAGTGGATTTAAGGTTTAGAGTCTTGAATCAAAGGAGAAACAATGCAGAAGCGCAAACTGGGGAATCTGGAAGTGTCGGCGCTCGGGCTCGGCTGCATGGGCATGAGCTCCGGCTATGGTCCGGCTGCCGACAAGCAGGAGATGATCTCGTTGATTCGAGCGGCCGTCGAGCATGGTGTTACGTTTTTCGATACTGCCGAAGTTTATGGACCATTCGTTAATGAAGAGCTGGTTGGTGAAGCGCTTGCTCCGCTTCGTGATCAAGTCGTGATCGCGACGAAGTTTGGTTTCAAGATTGGACCAAAGGGCGAGCAGGTTGGTGTCGATAGCCGGCCCGAGCACATTCGAGAGGTTGCGGAAGCTTCTCTCAAACGACTCAAGACCGACAGAATCGATCTCTTTTATCAACATCGTGTTGATACTGACGTGCCGATAGAAGATGTCGCGGCCGCCGTTAAGGAGTTGATCAGCGAAGGGAAGGTGAAGCACTTCGGTCTTTCGGAAGCAGGAGTGCAAACGATTCGTCGCGCGCACGCAGTGCAACCCGTTACTGCGCTGCAAAGTGAATACTCGTTGTGGTGGCGACGACCGGAAGAAGAAATTTTGCCGGCACTCGACGAACTCGGAATCGGATTCGTTCCGTTCAGTCCGCTTGGTCGAGGATTTCTTACCGGGAAGATCGACGAGAACACTACGTTTGACAGGTCCGACTTTCGTAACAAGGTTCCTCGCTTCACGCCCGAAGCACGGAAAGCAAATCAGACGCTAATTGATCTGCTCAGGAGCATTGCAGAACGGAAGCGAGCGACGCCGGCGCAGATCGCGCTTGCGTGGTTACTGGCGCAGAGGCCGTGGATTGTGCCGATTCCGGGGACGACGAAGTTGCACCGGTTGGAAGAGAATATTGGAGCCGCTTCAGTTGAGCTCACCGCGGAGGATCTAAAAGAGATTGACGCGGCCGCATCGCGGATCACGGTGCAGGGAGCGAGGTATCCGGAAGATATGGAACGGCGCACGAATCTATAACGTATGACAGAAAGGGCTTGACAGCTTCGGTGGTCCTGTCCTATACAAGACAGCCTGCGCAAAACGAACGCAGCGTGTAAGGAAAGTATTCCAATGTTGATGAACAGAACATTCAAACGACATAACGCCGAAAGGCGCGCGAAAGCCGTCGTGTATATGGCGATGTGTACGTTGGATTCAGATTCGTCAGCGTCTTATCCATTTGACGATAGACTCGGACAACATTCGACGTCCATAAATAGCCGCCAATTCAGGCACTAATACAGCGGGAGCGGACTCCCGCTCCCAATCTCAAAAGAAAAATTTAGAGAATTGAAGGAGCGGGCAGCTTCCCTGGGAGGCTAAAAGCCCGCTCCTTTAGTTTTTTGATAATCGAAGTAACCCTTTTGCGAGAGATGAAGGCAGGGAGCCTTCACGGATGATGATCTCGGTGCTTTGCGAGAGTCCACGAGATCGTCGTCGTTAGTAGAGGTGTGCCTCGAAGTGTGTTCGCGGCAATGTCTCTCTCTGCCTTCATCTATTTTTTAGCATGAAATCATCACGCATGTGTGGCCGAGCAGCTAAGGCACCTGACTGTAAATCAGGCGGACTTCATGTCCTTCGTAGGTGCGAGTCCTACCACATGCACCAACAATTCGGAAGGGTAGCCTAAGTGGTAAGGCAGTAGTCTTGAAAACTACCGCGCTAGTCGCTTGCAGGTTCGAGTCCTGTCCCTTCCGCCAAACTTCATGGACCTGTAGCTCAGTGGAATTAGAGCGCGACTCTGCGAAGGTCGAGGTCGCACGTTCAAATCGTGCCAGGTCCACCAAGACAAATCGACTTGTTCTATTCCGCCATTTGTAAATCCAACTGGCCGGAGAGTTCAGCGCGCAACAAACTGCGGACGCGGCACCGTGCACGCCAAAAATCCTTTGAAGACGAGCCGGCATCGACACCCGCCGCCAATGGTTGGCGAGCAGTCTGTGATAATGCAAAACTGCCGACCCGGTGAAAAGATACTAGGCCCAGTCGGAATACACTCGCTACACTGGCGCGAACCAAAGCACGGCCCTATTACGCCTCCCCCACCGAGTCCGCCAACGGTCCCTCCTCCAACAAGTGCAGGAACCACTGACGTACTGCCGATTCCCGCACCGGCAGACAAAGATCTGTAAGTGACAGTTGAATTATAAATTGATGTTTCAGCGGTGAATCCCGGAAGCTTTGCGGTCTTCATTGCAGGTTCTCCTTCGAGTTACTCGATGACTTGCCAACGTCCGTTGTTACACCTTTCATGAATGATGTAAGTGTTCTCTGCTCCACCCGGTGGAATTTCTACAGTTCCCTGGACCGTAGTTCCATGGCGCACCAGTCTCCCATTGTCATCGCGGCAGCCTCTCCTGACCGGAGGTACGACACCGCCGCCGAAGCCAAAGCCGCCACCGCCGTCCCCATAAGGACCGCTGCTGCCGCCTCCTCCGCCGTGTGTCCAGTTTTCGAAGCAGTGCAACTCCGCGCACTCGCCGCCAACGCAATTTCCACAGTGCACGGTATTGTCATCTATCATTGCCGGTTGGACCGAGTTATTCGATCCTGAGAATGACGTGGCCCCGGTTCGGTAAATCGCGTTCGACCTGTAGAGTGAGAGATCAGCCGTGAACCCGGGGAGATTTGTTTTACTCATTTGACGTAGACTCCTTTCAACTAAGATCACTTAACGATCAAAATAGGGCGACATTTTGGTGACGAGAAATGGAAACTCCTCGGTCACGTCAACACGTGTGAAAAGTTTTTCGATGACGTCAGTCTTTCGATCGGTGAAAGAAAAGATTACGTCAAGCACGTTGCGCGTGCTGCTGAGCGAGGACGGTTGAACGTCAACTGCCGTCAACGACGCCTCACGCCCGAAAGCAGTCGCAACTTTGTCGTAGACGTCGGCTGAGCGTACGAGCAGGTAATTCAGAGCGCGATGCTCATCTGTCGATCCAGCGTTATCCGCCATCAGCTTGATTCGATCAAACAGTTCTTCCGCTGACGTTGTATTGTCGTTTGCCTTGGCTCTTCCACCTTGCTTTGCCTGCGGGAGCGCTTTCCACAACGCGTCGCGATCAAACGAATAGATCTGATCGAAAAAGACGATCGGGATCGTCAGCCCATTGCACATTTCAGGAGGGGCAATTGGACCTCGAACACCGATAACGACATCGACGTCCAACGGGCTCGGCCGCGGGCGCACTGCGTCACGTAACTGATCGTAGTCCGCTGGATCTTTAGGTACGAGGATGTATGTTTCCAAACCCTCGATCGTAAAGACCCAACACACCTGACGAATAAGATAACGATTCGCGTCCACAGAAAGTACGGCGTGTATTGCCTCACGATCTGTGAGTCCTTTGGTATCCGCGCGACCTGTGGCTTGCGTAAACTCCTTTTCTACTCCAAGAGTCCCGAAGCGCATTTCCACGCGTCCGATTGCAAAGACGAAGGAAGGTTGGACTATTCCGGTGCCGTTTGACTCCATAGTGGCTCCACAGTTAGCACACGCTGCGGGACTCACGTGCGCGTGACGTGCCGTCGCGGCGTTGCTGTTGACAACTGCGGCAACTGGCTGTGCGGCATTCAAGACTTCAGGATGATTTGTAGGTTGTATGTTCGATTCAGTCTCCATAACGTTCTTCTCCTCCTGGGTTAAGGCGACCTCGATCAAGTAGCGCTATCGTTTGGGCGAGAAAACTACCCAACGGTTCAGCGCGGCCGCGCGACGTGCGCAACCTCCGCAGGGTTTGATTCCAACCATCGAAGTAGCACGCTTAATGACGTCGCCGAGGCCCACGTCCTGGTCAGTGATAAATCCGGGCAAACGCGCTCGGTAAGGTTTGCGCTCAGGCGGATCGTGAGACGAGGTTTTCTTCTTTTTACTCTCCACTACTCCCAACTCCTCGCATCGCTCGATAGGCGGCCGATGCATCCATTAACGGTGGAACCACTGTGGCTCTTCTGGTACCGAAAGGTGCTGTTATCACCTGTTTCACCACGGTGGCTTTCGCATTCGGAAAAATCGACAACAACAGCGCAATAGCTCCAGTCACAAACGGAGCCGCGGCGCTGGTTCCCACGAAGGTGGTTGTTTGACCATTGACGGCGAGGCTGATGATGCCCGTTCCCGGAGCACTAAGTCCTCGCCGCCCGATGGAATTTCCGAGATTGGAATAACTGAGAGATCGGCCCATGAGATCACAGGCGGCAACCGGGATAACCCACGGATGGCGAGTGATGGCGGAGCTGCCAATGGATCCCTGATTGCCGGCCGCTGCAACGATGATTACGCCTGACTGCGCGGAGTAGTTAAGCGCGTCTTTCAGGCGGCGCTCGCCTCTGAAGGACGTGTCCGCGATCGCAGCGCTCAAGTTAATTACGTGAGCACCGGCGTCTACACATTCGACAATCGCTGCCGCGAGATCTTCCGGAGTTGCAGACGGTATTGAGGAGTTTGCCGGTGTCGTCTCCGGAAAGATAGGCCGAATAAGCAGAGTGCAACCGGGGCAGATCGCAGGCGCCTCTGAACCTCTACTTGCAGCCAGGATGCCGGCGATGAATGTTCCGTGCCTGCACGCGGCGCTACTTGCAAGTTTGCAACTGCCAACCATCTGTTTCGGAACTTCAATAAGGTTTGCGCTCGACAGTTGCGGGTGTCCTGCGGCGACCGGGCCATCGATCAGAGCGATCCTCGTTTCCACACGACCACTGGTGATTTGCATGAGTGGACTGAGGTTTACCAGATCGAGGGGATTGCGGGCGTTGGGCGCAGAGAGAGGTTGAAATCCGGAGGTAACGGACGACTGTTGGCTGAGGGGACGCACTTCAACTTCCTTAATGCCGTTGCGTCAGCTTGGTAAACCGTAATGAGTGATCCTGCGAGGCTCAATTACGGGTCGAGGAAAGGGGGTTTAAGCAACCATGGGTGCGGAGGTTTATATACCTCATCAGGTCCAATGTCAAAGAAATTTGATCTCTCTTTATGTGGGTTGTAGCTCAATGGCAGAGCACCGCACTGTGACTGCGGCTTATGAGGGTTCAACTCCCTTCAACCCACCCAACTTGCACGGAACTGTGGCCGAGAGGTGAGGCACTTGGTTGTCAACCAAGCCGATGACGGTTCGAGTCCGTTCAGTTCCGCCAGTTTTGAAATCGGGGTGTGGTGTAACGCAAGCATCCGAGTTTTGGGCACTCGTGGTGACAGTTCGACTCTGTCCTCCCCGACCACGATTCGTTCGGGCGATGTAGCTCCAACTGGCGCCTCCAACATGGCCCGCGTTCCCGGCATCGGTCTTCTAAACCGAACCTCAACAAGAGCTGGGCGGACAGGCACGAGGTTCAACTCCTCCGCGGGCTTCCAAAAATAAACGGCTGTGTAGCTCAAGTGGATAGAGCAAGCGTCTCATAAGCGCTAGGTTGGTGGTGCGAATCC
>Ga0307414_10002103_pt1 | contig 10374 bp, 9 predicted proteins | sample DK1Ometagenome_FD_203804 | JGI IMG/M metagenome (GOLD analysis project Ga0307414, IMG submission 203804) | Maize rhizosphere microbial communities from greenhouse at UC Davis, California, United States - DK15-O-3 | ecosystem: Host-associated > Plants > Roots > Rhizosphere > Soil | place: USA...
CCAGGGTGAACGGACGATAGTCGACGATGTCCGCATCGCGCGTCGGATAGTCGGGGAACCACTGGTGCATCAGCGTCTTTCCAGAGCAATGTCGAAGCGGGCGATGTAGTCGCCGAACTGGCGATCGACCGCCGCTTCGGTCAGCGCATAGTCGGCAAGGTCATAGAGATGGGCGCCGGCGTGGCCACGCGCGGCCTCGTGGGTGGTGATCGCAGTTTCCATCGCCTGCGCCACCGCGTCGCTCAGCTCCAGCCCCTCGAACGCATAGAGCGCGCGGATCGTCGCCATCGGGTCGCGGATGAAATCGCGGTAGTGAATGTCGTGAAAGGCATGGTCGGGATGGCGGTCGCGCGCGGCGATCATCCGCTGCGCGCTGGCGGCGAGGATCCCGGAGACCTGAAAACCGACCATCGCCAGATCGACATCGCTGTTGGTCATCGACAGCGGATGGGCATTGAGGCTGCAGGTTGAGCCGAGCGGCTTGATCGGGTCGCGGTGGGTGTAGACGATCCGCGAATCGGGATATGTGGCGATGATCTCTTCCACGGCGAGCGCATGCGAGGGGAATTTGAGCGTCCAGGCCCCCGGTGCGGCGCTTTGCAGCACCTGGAGATAGCGGCAGTGCCAGGCATAGGCGGCGGCCATGTCGGCATGGTGCAGCCACCATTCAAAATAGTCGGGCACCTGGGTATGGATCAGCAGCGAGAACGACTTGAAGTCCTGCTGCATCTGCCAGAAACACTCGGTGGGCTCGTCGCCGCGCTCGACATGGTGGTTGAGCGGCAGGAAACCGCTTTCGATCAGCGCATCGACCTCGCGCACCCGCACCGCGATGCGCGGATCATCGTGCAGGTGGGCGGCCTCGGCCGGGGGCAGTTCGCGATTGCCCTCCCAGTGCCAGTGCATCCGCCGCTGCGGGTCGAGGCTGAGCAGGTTGACCAGGAAGGTGGTCCCCGCGCGCGGCATGCCCAGCACGATCAACGGGCGCGTCACCGGCGTTGCGGCCGCCGCCGGATGCGCGGCGTGCCACGCTTCCAGCGCGAACCGGGCTCTGAGCGTCTCCACCACGAAGGCTTCCGTCCGCTCGCGCGCGCGCGGTCGCATCGTGCGCGAACGCGCCAGGGCGGCGAGGAACACCTCCAATCCTTCACGCCAGCTTTCGCCGACCGGTGGGATGCCCGCTGCCGCCGCCCGGGCAACCAGGCGTTCGACCTCGGCAATCGCCGGGACCATGGTGTTCAAGCCGCGTCCTGCTGCGCGATGGTCCTTGCCAGCTCCACGACGATCGGTGTGCCATTGAAGCTGGCGCAGCCGCTCGGCACGTCGAATTCGGCGTCGTCGCTCAGCCGGTTGTAATTGGCTCCGTCGAGGCTGTGGGCAAGGCCCAGGCGCGAGCCGTCAAGCGCCTCGCTCCAGCCGTGCGGCACGCATACCGTGCCGATCCCCACCTCGTCGGTGATGCGCGCGGGCAGCGTGATCTCGCCAACCCGCGATCGCAACCGCACCTCGTCGCCTTCGCCGATGCCGAGTCGGATGGCATCGGCCGGGCTGATCATTGCCGTACAGCGTTTGGGGCCTTTCACCAGGGGCCGCAGATTGTGCATCCAGCTGTTATTGGAGCGCATCTCGCGTCGGCCGATCAGCCGCAGCGTACCGTGCGCGAACTTGCCATCGCCGATCGCCTGCTCCAGCCGGGGAATATCGGCAAGGAACGGAGCGGCCGCCAGCGCGAGCTTGCCATCGGGGGTGGCGATCGCCTGCGGCAGGCGTCCGTGCTGCATCGGCCCGTGGGAAATTCCGGCCGGGCTTTCGCGCAGCCGGGCCAGCGACAGGCCGCCGGGATGGCTGCCGAAGCCGTCGCCGTTCTGGCCGCCGCGCAGCAGGATATCGAAGATGCGTTCGGGCCAGTCCTCGCCGTCGGCGCCGGCCAGCAGCTCGGCCAGGTCCGCCCCGGCGGGCAGGCGCGGCAATTGCGGCGCCTGGCGCGACAGATATTCCACCGCGCAGCGCAGGTCGTAAGCGGCCTCGTCCATGCCGATGAAGCGGGCGGCGAGGCCGTTGATGATGCTCCAGTCGGTGCGCCCGTCGGGATCGGGCGGCAGGATGCGCGGCGACCACGAGATCACGTCCTCCACCATCCAGTTGTTCCAGATCAGCGTGAACTCGCTGTGGCGCAGGTGATCGCCCGGCGGCAGGATGACGTCGGCAAAGCGCGTCGTCTCGTTGAGGTAGATATCGACCGCGACCAGGAACTCCAGGCTGTCCAAGGCGGCAGCGACGCGGCCGGCATTGGGGTTGGACAGTACGGGGTTGCCCGCGATGATCGTCATGCCCCGGATCCGGCCAGGACCCGGCGTCTCGACATCCTCCCACATGGCGTGGGTGGGCATGGTGCCGCCCAGTTCCGGCGCGCCTGAGACGCGCGAGTGCCAGCGACCATGGGGCGGCTGATCGCCGACATAGGGATCGCGGGTGAAGACCGGCAGGCTGCCCTCGGGGAAGATCACTCCACCCTCGGCATCGCAATTGCCGGTGAGGATGTTGAGGCAGTCTATCGCCCAGACGCCGAGCGTGCCGAAGCTCTGGGTGTTGATGCCGACCCGGCTGTAGGCGGCGGCACTGCCGGCGGCGGCAAAGTCGCGCGCCAACTGGGTGACGCGCTCCGCTGCGATGCCGGTGAGCGGGGCGACGCGCTCGGCCGGGAATTGCGCCGCGACGGCGCGCAACTCGCGGAGCCCAGACACGTGCCCTTTTAGGCGGCCGAGGCGCACCAGATCCTCGCGGAATAGTGTGTCGATCAGCGCCAGCGCCAGCAGCGCGTCGGTGCCTGGGCGGATGGCGAAGTGATCGTCGGCCAACTCGGCAGTGGGCGTGCGGCGCGGATCGACCACCACGAGCCGTCCGCCGCGCGCCTGCAATGCCTTTAGCCGCCCGGGCATGCCGGGGGCGCCGAACATGCTCCCATGCGACACCAACGGGTTGGCGCCGAAGATCAGGAAGAACTCGGTGCGGTCCACGTCGGGTACGGGAACATTGCCGATATCGCCGTAGAGATATGCATCGACCATGTTGCGCGCGAAGTTATCGATCGCGGCCGCCCCGGTGAGTTGCGCCGGCATGGCGGAGAGCAGCGACCCTCCGACCAACTGCAATGCGGCGACGTGCGCCGTGGGATTGCCCAGATAGATGCCCAGCGCGCTCGATCCATGGTCAGCCACGACGCGCTTGAGCCCGGCCGCCGCAAAGTCCAGCGCCTCTTCCCAACTCGCCTCGCGGAAGCTCTCGCCATCGCGAATCAGCGGCCTCGTCAGCCGGTCGGGATCCTCGCGCAGCGCCTTGATCGCCTGCGACTTCGGGCAGACATAGCCCTTGCTCGACGGGTGGGCCGGATCACCGGACACCCGGCCGACCATGCCACTGTCGGGATCGGCTTCAATCACCAGCCCGCAGCTGGCCTCGCAGGTCGGGCAAATTCGCGGGAATTTCTGCAGTGGCATGGACCTATCTCCCTGCCCGACTCATCGGCCGAATTACAGTCGCCCGCCTCGTCCATTTGGGTTATACAGGAGTGGCCTGATCAACAGCGCCTTGGTTTCGATCATGCTCGGATCCACCCTCTGTCATTCTGGCGCTCTCGCGTGGAATCTGGCCTGCAGTGCATCCCTCCATCCCCGGCTGAATAATGCACCATCAAATGCCAGGACTATATATCCAGCCTATTTCATGCCTGGAACAAAGTGCCGTCGCGCAGCATCGCATGCATGATGACCGTGAGGCAACGGGCGAGTGCGACATGAGCCTTCGGTCCCGCGGCCCGTCTCGCGTCGTTCCTTCGGCTTCATCGCTGTCCTCCGAACCTCGTCAGAAGCCAGGTAATCACACCTCGCCAACAAAATCAATTTGCAAGAAAACCGGTCTTCTCATCGCCAAATCCGGCAAAATCATCTACCTCCGAAAGCCTGTTACACCCTGCATATCAAGGCGTTAGATATTTTCTTCACGATCGACCAGATCAACGCAGTAGAAGACGCAAATCGATCCCCGCCGCGCCTGTTCCGTCTTCAGTCCGCCATATTCCTTGCGCCAGCGATAATAGGTCTGCTCGCTAACCGCGATCCGGCAACACGCTTCGGCAGTCGATGCCCCTTGCGCCAGCACGATCTCAACTTCACGCAGCTTGCCAATAATCTCTTCCGGCTTGTGCTTCTTGCTCGGCATTCAATGTCCCTTTCGTGGTCCAGACTATCACAGTCTCGGGGCCACTCAGCGGGGGGCAGATCAATCCTAAACATGACTATCGTAATATGTTGACGAATCAATGAAAATGGCTAGACTGCCAAGGAAGCTGGGGCACGGCTGCGTGGCCGACGGGGTAGAGAGGAAGAAAATTGATGACTGGGCAGGAGATGAAGGCGTTCGACTCGGAAAAGGTCGGATTCTTCGCCGAGCGTTCGTTCATCATCGAGTGGGGACAATGCGATCCGGCCGGAATCGTATACTATCCACGGTATTTCGACATGTTCAACGAGTCGACGATCCATCTCTTCGCCGCGGCGGGCTATCCGAAGCATGAAATGCTCGAGCGTTTCGACATGATCGGCTATCCGATGATCGCGACCAACGCTTCTTTCCATTTGCCCTCAACATTCGGTGACACCGTCACGATCAGGAGCTTCGTGGCGGGGTGGGGCAGATCGAGCTTCGAGATCCGTCATGATCTGCTGCACGGTAGCGTGCTGGCCGTTGCGGGCTACGAGAAGCGGGTCTGGGCGGCGCGCGATCCGGAGACGCAGCGCATCCGTGGTGTGCCCGCACCCAGGGAGGTGGTCGAGCGCATGATGCGAGCCCGCTGAGTTCCACACGCGGCGTACTTTTCGCACACAATTTCAATTCAGCTTGAGATTGTTGATTACTCAATGTATATGCTTCTGATACGTACAGAATGGGCACGCACCTGGTCGCCGGGGCGCTGGGGGCGACGTTGCGATGAGGGGACCGGGCGGAACCCTTCCGACGCACCCGATCGGTGCGCAAGCAACGGCAGCGACGCCATTCGCCCCGCACACACGGGTTAACCTAAACCCACTGGCCGATCGAACGGCATCAAAGGAAGGATCAGCATGACAAACACAGACTATCCGCTCCGCACCGGCGGCGATCGCGGCTACCTCCGCATCGCGACCGAGGAAGCATTCTGTCCGCCCGAACTGATGGACCGCTTCATGAAGATCATGGAGGATCGGTCGATCGACGATCCGGGCTTTTACAGCCTCTGGGGCTTTTACGGCGGCCCCAGCGAGCGCGCACGACTGCTCCGGGAGCGTATCCAGGACTTGGGCGACCGCCGCATCGCCGACATGGACGCGACCGGCATCGATATGCAGATCCTGGGCATCACCTGTCCCGGCGTCCAGATTTTCGAGCCGGCCGAAGGTGCGGCCATGGCGATCGACGCCAATGACCAGCTGGGGGAGGCGGTCGCCGCGCATCCGGACCGCTACGTCGGGTTGGCTGCCATCGCGCCGCAAGCCGTCCAGGACTCCGTGCGGGAGGTCGAGCGCGCGGTCACGAAGCACGGCTTCAAGGGTGTGATCGTGAATTCACACGTTCAGGGCCGCTACCTGGACGAGGCGGACTTCTGGCCGATCCTCGAGGCGATCGAGGCGATGGACGTGCCGCTGTACATCCATCCCAATACGCCTTCGAAGCAGCTCATCCAGCCTTTTCTGGACCGGGCGCTCGAGGCTGCGATCTTCGGCTTCGGCGTCGAAACCGGACTGCACCTGACGCGACTGATCACTGCCGGCGTGTTCGACCGGTTCCCCCGGCTGCGGGTCGTGGCGGGGCATCTCGGCGAGGCTCTGCCTTTCTGGATCCGCCGCATGGACTTCTGGCACACGGCCTCGGTGCCGGCCGGCCGCAAGGGCACGATCAAGCTGGACCGCTCCCCGCTCCAGGTACTCAAGGATAATTTCTGGTTGACGACCAGCGGCATGCCGTGGACCGACACAATCCTCTACTGCCAGAAGGTCATGGGTACGGATCGCGTCATGTACGCGATGGACTACCCATATCAATATGTGGCGGACGAGGTGCGCGTCCAAGACAATTTGCCGATCGGTTTTGAGGAAAAGCGCCAGTTTTTCCAGACAAACGCGGAAACCGTGTTCAACATCGAGCCCCGCTGACCGTCAGCGGCAGGCGGCACCGTTGCCAAACCATCCTCGATGTTCGGACCGGCCGGCGCTTTGCCGCCGATCCTCTCCCAGCCGAGGTTGGTAGGGGGTCAGCGCAAAGACGCCGCGGGCAGATTGGTGACTTCTCCATCATAGCCGGTCCATTATAGCCGGGGTGGGCCGTGAAATCGACGAAGGGCGTTCTGGCGGATTAAGGAGGTTTGGTGGCCAACCCGAAAGACTACCCGCCACTGGCGGCGCTGCGAGCCTTCGAAGCCGTTGGCCGGCTACATGGCATCCGCCGCGCCGCGAAAGAACTGACGGTGGACCATGCTGTCGTCAGCCGTCACATACGATCGCTGGAGGCGTGGGTCGGCGCACAACTCTTGACGAGAAATACGAGGGGTTATTCGCTGACAGAGCTGGGCAGCACGTACCACGAGCAGATTTCCTCTGCCCTGGGGGCCATCGCCAGCGCGACGAGCATGCTGATGAGCAGGGGCGGCGACCTTAAACTCAGAATCGAGTGCATTCCGGGCTTCGCGTCCCTGTGGCTGAGCGATCACCTTGGCGATTTCATCAGCAAGAATAACGACATAGACGTCGACTTCCGTCCATCCGACCATAGCCCCGATTTTCGGGGAAATCTGGTCGATACGGACATCCGCTATTTGCGCGAATGGGAAGAAGCGGCACTACCCAAGTCCGTACGGCGCTTCGAATTCGTTCGCCCCACGGTTTTTCCCGTGGCAAGCCCTGCGTGCGCCGCGAGCTTGAAGCCGATCGACAGCGCCGAGGATTTCCTTGCCCTGCCGCTCCTGCATGAGGAAAACGACTTGGAATGGCGGCACTGGCTGCTGGGCCATGACGTCAGAGTGCCGGATCGGATCGGGGGGTCGCGCCTCTGGCACGCTCACCTTACGCTGGCGGCAGCACGCCAGGGCCATGGCGTGGCATTGGCGAACCGCTGGCTGCTGCGTGACGATATTGAAGCGGGACGGCTGGTGGAAATCATCCCCGCCAACGGCAGCTTTCGTCCGATCCGTTTCGGCGCCTACACAATCCTTGCGCGGGAAGATCGCTGGAATTCTCCCAGCGTGCTTCGCTTCCGCAGGTGGCTTCAGGAGGAAGTAGCATTCAGCGACACCGCACCCGGCAACTGAGGCTCGAAGGAAACGGCAGCCGCACGATCCGTGGAACCTTGATATCGCCGCGCACCTACGGCGTGACGGTCGGCTATGATTTCTGAACAATGACCATCTGAACAGTAAGCGCTGAGGCGCTCGCGCATCGTGTCGGTGAAGCCGGAGAGCTCGATGCGGTTGGCGCCCATGACGCGGACGCGGCGGAGTTGGAGGCCCTCGGCGAGGTCGAGGAAGGTCTTGCCGTCGATTAGGGCCGCGAAGGCGTCATTCAGTCCCAGCGTGCCGGCTCCCATCGCCAGCGCGCCCGCGACACAGGCGGGCGAAACCTTGCGTCCGATGATGCGCTCGCCGTCGTCGGTCTGCAGGCGGTAGACGCGCATCGACTCGTTCGGCAGGCGTTTCCAGATCGGCAGCAGCAGGCCGGCGACGACAGGGATCGCGCTGTCGGAGGCCATCGAGAATGGTCTCGCTGAAATGGACGATTCCAACCTCAAGGGACGGATTGTCGAGTTGAAGCGGATCCGTGATTCGGCGCGGGCCGATGCGGCCCGGGCCGAAAACAGGGGAGAGGGCGACGACAATCGAGTGACGCCGGAGCTGCTGCGTCGGTTCGGTGTCGAGGCCCGCAAAAAGATCAGGGATCGAGAGCGGTTTCCGGCGCCATCATCTCCAGGCGCTAGAGCAGACTGCAGAAAATCAGAATCAATTTCCGTTCGTGTCGAGCGAAGTCGAGACACGCTGCGTCCCCTCCAACGTCCCTCGACTACGCTCGGGACGAACGGATGTGGTTCAGATTAAACGCACGCCGATCTAGTTCAGCGGGTGGATGTCGGAGCCGACGAAATTCGGATCAGGGGATCGAAGCCAAGGCTCCTCCAGACGCTTGTGGCGTCTGGAGGAAACTATGGAGTGGAAACTGCGGCGCATGGCGTTCGCAGTTTCGTTCCGAAATGGCTCCCCGTGGTCGATGAAGACGCGAACTACGAGTTCTCGATTTCCCTACTCCCGACTACGCCAAAACCGCCCAAGAAGCGCAAGCGTGACCGGGATCGCGCTGAAAGGCTACGCCTCGCCGGCGGCCACAAGCCATCTTTGAGGGGCGGAGCCCGGCCACCGTAATTTTGTCATGCCTGCACAACAATGAGATCACGCCCAGTTTACCGGTTCCGGCCACGGGAGATCGTCCGGAAGGCCGGATGATACGCGATCGGGAAAATCGGGCGCACGCTTCTCTAGGAAGCTCGCTATGCCTTCCCGCACATCGGCGCTGGCACTGCGGGCGAAGATGGCGCGGCTGTCGAGACGGTGCGCCTCCATCGGGTCGCGCATTGCCATCCCCTGCCACAGCATCTTACGAGCCAAAGCTACCGAAACCGGCGCGGAGCTGACGATTTCCGCCGCCAGTGCGCGTGCGGCGGGAAGCAGATCCTGCGGGGCGTGGAGCGAGCGGAACAACCCGGCTTCAAGACCCTCCTCCGTCCGGAAAATCCGCCCTGCGGCGACCCATTCGAGCGCGCGGCTGATCCCGACCACCCGCGGCAGGAAATAGCTGGCCGCAGCTTCGGGCACGATGCCGCGCCGGGCGAATACGAACCCAATCTTTGCGCGATGAACGGCCATGCGAACGTCCATCGGCAGCGTCATGGTGATGCCCACACCTGCCGCCGCGCCGTTGATGGCCGCAATCACCGGTTTGAGCGAAGCATATATCCGCATTGCCACCCGACCGCCGCCGTCCCGCATCCGTTCGCTCGTCCAGTCAATCGAACCATCCGGTCGCAACGGCGGGGCCGAACCGGAACTCTCGGTCGAGCTGAACGCCCCCGAACCCGCACCCAGATCGGCGCCGGCGCAGAATGCGCGGCCCGCCCCCGTGAAAATGACGCAGCGGACGTTGTCGTCGGCATCGCTTAAATCAAGTGCTGCAATCAATTCGGCCATCATCTGGCGATTGAAGGCATTGAGCCGGTCGGGCCGGTTCAGCGTGATCGTCGCGACATTGACAGCCACTTCGTAGAGGATCGTCTCGAAAATCATTCAATATTCCTTTGATGCGCTGGCGCGGGCGATCCCCGAAACCAGCGGTTCAACCATGTCGCGGGCAATCGCTCTGGCCTGACTCTTGCCGCCGGGGCGGCGCGCCGGTGCGCGGGCCAGTTGAGCGCCCCGGCAAAGGTAAAGGCGGCCCGCCAGACGTCCGGCCAGCTGTCATTGCCGGTCTCGATGATTTTCGCAATGATGGGTCAAGCGATCGAGGAGAACGATGGTCATCTTGGGCTCGCCGTGCACGGTCAGCCAATCGCCGATACATATCGGACTCCACACCAAGCTGCTCGACAACCGCCGCGTCGGTGCTGACCTGACCAGACTCCTCCGGAAAGACGGCCACTACCCGGCCCATGGAGTATCCGGCGCGACGGCAAGCCATCGCGCCGGCAAACAGATCAGAATTTGACGCCGATTGAAGCACCGTAAGTGCGCGGTTCGCCAAAGCGGCACGCCGCGTAAGCGATGCTGTAGAGATTGTCGCCGCAATAGATCTTGTAGGTCTTGTCGCCGATATTCTGGGCCCACAGGGCGAGCGACATCTGTGTGCCTAGGAAGTCGTTGAACGACAGGCGGCCGCCGATGATGGTGTAGGCCGGCGTCTTGTAGATGCCCTGCGGCGTCGAGCCCGGGGTCGCGCTGCGATAGGCCAGATTCATGTTGAACACCGTCTTGGCGAAGCTCTCGGGAATGAAGTCGGCATCATAGCTGAACGCCGCCGTCAGCGTCGTGCGCGGTACGCCCGCGAACGGCGTGCCGGCCAGGTTGGAGCCCTTCGAGAAGTCAATCGGGTTGCCGTTCCAGACGAAGTCCGTAGGATCGCTGGGCAGCGGGATGATCGAGCCCTTGCCGTAGCGGCCCACCTGGTAAGAATAGCCCAGGTCAAGGGTCAGCGCGGGAACCGGCTTGATCTGCGCCTCCACCTCGACGCCCTTGATCGTGGCCTGACCGACGTTGACCACGATCAGGTCGGTATAGGTGCCCGGGGTAGCCGGACCGTTCACCGA
>Ga0307414_10002104_pt1 | contig 10374 bp, 10 predicted proteins | sample DK1Ometagenome_FD_203804 | JGI IMG/M metagenome (GOLD analysis project Ga0307414, IMG submission 203804) | Maize rhizosphere microbial communities from greenhouse at UC Davis, California, United States - DK15-O-3 | ecosystem: Host-associated > Plants > Roots > Rhizosphere > Soil | place: USA...
GCCGGTGAAAAGTTGGTTGGTGTAATTCCAGAAGAACGTCAGTACCAATTGTTCCGTGCGTCTGATAACTTTCCGTTTTATGTAGCTTTCAATGTACCATCGCAAACTGTTTGTTCGTTCGATTTTAAAAACTATGCATATTATCACCAACCTCAAGATGAGTTTCAGTTAATGGATACCAAGTTTATGACAAGCATTACACAAAAAATGTTACCTGTTGTAGAAAAAATGATCAATGCCGAAACACAAGAAATTCAACTTACAAAAAAATAATGAAAACTATCATAATAACAGGAACAAGCCGTGGAATAGGAGCAGAGTTGGTTAAACAATTCGCTGCTGAAAGTCATACGGTTATTTCACTTTCACGAAACAGCAATCCTGAATTAGAAAACCTGCCAAATGTTTATTATAAATCGGTAGATTTAAGCAACGATGCTTCTGTTGCTACATTTGCAGTAGCATTGAAAGATCAGTTTAAAAACATCGATATTTTAATTCACAACGCAGGAACAATCATCAACAAACCATTTGCCGAAATTTCGTCTGCCGATTTTGAATATGTTTACAAAGTAAACGTTTTTGGCGTAGCAGCTTTATCAAGAGCGGTTTTACCTCTAATGGGCAACGGCAGCCATGTAGTTACCATCAGCAGTATGGGCGGCATTCAGGGCAGTTCTAAATTTCCAGGTTTAGCTGCGTATAGTTCAAGCAAGGGAGCTGTGATTACATTAAGCGAATTATTGGCAGAAGAATACAAAGAACAAGGCGTTGCGTTTAATGTTTTGGCGTTGGGCGCGGTACAAACCGAGATGCTTCAAGAGGCATTTCCAGGTTATCAGGCACCGATTTATCCAAACGAGATGGCGGTTTATATTAAAGATTTTGCCTTAAACGGAAATCGTTTTTTTAACGGAAAGGTTTTAGAAGTTTCATCAAGTACGCCTTAATTGAAGAACGTTTTAGCTACATATTTACCCGAAAATTCGGTCGATGCAGTTTTTGAACTGATCAAAGCATACCACATTCATTTTAAAATTGTAAATGGACGCTTAACTCGTCATGGAGATTATCGGAAAAATCCCGATGGATCGCACCAAATTACAGTAAATGCCACGCTGAACAAGTATCGGTTTTTAATAACAACCATACATGAAATTGCGCACTTGGTGGCTTTTCAGAAATATGGTCGGTTTATAAAACCACACGGTTTGGAATGGAAACAAACATTTCGATTATTGATGCTTCCTTTTATAAATCCGCAGGTTTTTCCGGCAGAAGTTGTTCCTTTTGTGGCAAGTCATTTTAAAAATCCGTCGGCAAGCAGCGATACTGATGCTATTTTATCAATGCAACTTAAAAAATTCGATGTACCAACAAATAAAGTTTTCGTAGATGAACTACCTTTGGGAACCATCTTTAGAATTGAAAACGGACGTGTGTTTAAGAAGGGAAAACTTCGCGTGAAACTGTTTGAATGCACCGATATAAAAAATAACCAAGTATATTTGTTTAAACCTAATATGCAGGTAGAACTTTTGAATGCCTAACAAATGAATAAAAACTATTATGCAGTAATAATGGCAGGCGGCGTGGGATCGCGTTTTTGGCCTGTTAGCACACCCGAATTTCCCAAACAGTTTCACGATATGTTAGGAACGGGCGAAACCTTGGTTCAAAAAACCTTTACGCGTTTAAGTCAGCTTATCCCTAAAGAAAATATTTTAATTTTAACGAACGATAAATACAGCGATATTTTAAAAGAACAATTGCCCATGATTACCAACGAGCAAATTGTTTTAGAACCCGATATGCGCAACACGGCTCCGTGTATTTTGTATGCGTCGATGAAAATTAAAAAGCAAAATCCCGATGCGGTGATGATTGTGGCTCCGTCTGATCATTGGATCGAAGATGAAGTACAGTTTGTGTCGAATTTACAGCGTGCATTTGATAGTTGTGAATCTGATAACGTATTGATGACTTTGGGGATTATTCCAACATTTCCAAATACGGGTTACGGATATATCGAATACAACAAGTTAGATTCGCGTCAGATTAAAAAGGTAGTTCAGTTTCGTGAAAAGCCGGATTATCAAACAGCAAAAACATTTATTCAGCGAAGAAATTTCCTTTGGAACTCCGGGATTTTCGTTTGGAATGTTCGATCTATTTTAGAAGCTTTTGAGAAGTTTCAGCCAGAAATGTATCAGTTGTTTCAAGCTGGGTATTCAACTTTTAATACTTCTGAAGAAAAACAGTTTATTACAGAAAATTACAGCAAGGCAGAAAATATTTCTATTGATTATGCCGTGATGGAAAAAGCAGACAATGTGTTTATTTTACCTGCTACTTTTGACTGGAACGATTTGGGAACCTGGGGATCATTGTATGATAAACTGCCTAAAGATGAATGCGACAATGCCATGGTAAACGGAAATTTGTTTGTAGAAAACGCAACCAATAACATCATTCGTACAAATCCTAATAAATTGGTTGTTATTGGTGGTTTAGACGATTTTATTATTGTAGATAAAGACGACGTTTTATTGATTTATCCTAAAAAGAGAGAACAGGAAATAAAACAGATCGTTGCAAAAATGAATGCTAAAAAGTCGGAATAAATTCCGGCTTTTTTTGTGCGTAATATTACCTGAATGTTAGTTTTGAGTAAAATTACGTGTAAATAGTAAAATAATTGTAGTAAATTTATTTAAAATACAATATTAGTGTATCACGGAAATGCTTTTAAAAAATAATTTTCTAAAACCTTATTTATTAAATAATTACAGCTGTGGTTTTTTAATAATCTTCTTTTTGCTTTTCTGCAACACCAGTATTTCTGCCAATACCAATACTAAATTGGTCAATAATTTTATTAATGAAAACAAGGAGATTTTAGAACCTGCTACCATTAATAAAAATTATCTACGTAAAGCAAAAACGGTTAAAACACACGATAGTCAGGTTTTGCAAGTAGTTAATAAGGTTTTACAGGCCGAAGCTTATTCCAAGAATTTTGATAACATAAATAGCGAAAGTATTTCGCTTTACCTGGAAGCATTAAGCGAAGCCGAGAAAATCAATGATGATAATTTACTGGTTTACGTAAATACGCAGGTTGGTTTTTTTTACTATTCGTATAACGAATACATAAAAGCAATGCCGTTTTTTATAAAATCGTCTAATTTGTTGGATAAAAATACAATTGATAATCTTATTCAGCCGGCAGATGTTTATAAAAAGAATGCCTATTTTTTTGGCAGTGTAAACGAGCATCAAAAAAGCATCGACTATCTTTTAAAAGCCCTAACTTTTACACCATCAAACTCAAAACTGTATGCAACTTTTTTAAACAATATCGGGTCGAGCTACTATAAATTGGGAGCTGTTGAAAACGCCCGTAATTATTTTATAAAGGCAAGAGAAGTATCGTTAGAAAATAACGATAAAGTACGATATGCCAAAACATTAGGCGATCTGGCTTTGATTCATTTTGATCAAAAAGAATATTACAAAGCCATTACACTTTTACAGCAAGATATAGCAATATCGATACAAAATAATGCGAACCGAAACACCATGTATGCTCAAATTTTATTGAGTAAAGTATATGTTGAAACGAACGAATTTGATAAAGCGAAACAAACGCTTGCATTAGCAAACGAGTACGTTTTAAGTAAAGATTATTTAAAAAGTCACGCTTATGAAATTGCACAGATTAACCTTTCAATTGCCTTAAAAGCGAATGATATTGTTTTAGAACTGCAAGCGCGCCGTGCATTAGATGTATTGGGAGCCGATATTGTTACAAAAGATGGTAAGGAAGCTATAAAATTGGTTGGTTGGGAAACTCAAAAAGAACAGTTTTATAGCAAGTTAGAAGCAGAAAAAGATAAAGTAGAAAAAGCGAATTTAAAACTTTGGATCGTTTTTGGAAGTGTACTGTTTTTCATTGTGGTGGTTTTTTTTATGGTTCGATCTATTCAGCTGCGTTTTAAAAATAAAGAAGCATTATATCAGAAAAATATCTTGCAGTATAAGATCAATCAATTACAATCTAAAAGTAAGTTAGACGAATACGATCTTACCTTGAAATCGTATCAAAGCTATTTGTCAGATCAAAACAAACAAATGGATTTGATAGAAAAAGAACTTGATAAACTAAATACCAATACCGTTAGTAAAGATCAGGCAAAAGTATTTTTGCAGGAATTATTAGATCAGCAAAAAATGTCGGGAACTAACTGGCTGGCATTAAAAAATACATTTGTAAAAGAAGAAAACGACTATTATAATGCTTTGCTTGAAAACTTTCCTGATTTAAGCGAAATAAATTTGCGCATTGTAATTTTAAATAAAATGGATTTAAAACCTGCGGAAATAGCATTGGTTTTAAACATAAAAATCGACGTGGTGGATGATGCCTTGCAACGCTTACGTAAAAACTTCAAAGGCAGGTTTGATAAACATTCAATGAATTAGCAAATATTATTGCGTAAATTATATGGTTTAATATAATTTAATACTTATTTTTGTTAATCAAAACCTAAAAACATACTAAAAATGGAAGAGATAATTACTTCTCTGCAAAATTGGGAGGCTGTTCGCACCCAACCCAATTTGTTAATTGATTTATTCATGAACAAGTTGGGATTCGAACTTGATATGAATCTTTTCCCTCAAACAGTACCTTTACACGCCTATGCAGGTGTTAAAAATGGGGAATTAGGCTTTTATGTGATATCAGAAGTTAATGATGTAAATACATCTTCACCAGAAGTTTTAAGCTCTAATTGTTATTGGTGTCCTACTGTAATGGCATTTGAAGAAGGAGGTCAAGAAATTCCTGAAGCCGAAGCTAACTTACGTTTGAGTACTTGGAAAGAAACCTTTCCCGAATGGATTCAACAGATAGTTACTATGCCTTTTGGAATGTATCAAACATTTCACATACCGACTACGGATTTGAGACCAGAAAAGTACACCGCAATATTTGCTTTAAAAAATGATATTATAACACCTAATGTTAAAGCTGCCGATCTGGTGTTGACCAGTGATGCGCGTGTTTTCTATGATACTATTAGAAGCCAACCGCCATATACTTACGCTAACCAATATTATATTTTAAGCTTGATATAACCTAAAAATTCTATTATGAAAATTCTAAAAAATTCTCTAATAATATTATTATTTACAATTTTTGGTTGCAGTAATGATCAAAGTAGTTTCGATATTATTACAGAAGAAGAAAATATTTCAATTAATCAAACAAGCAGTATTTCAGCTTACAGTTTAGAAGAAATTCTAAACGGAATGCGTACTTGGGATAACTTACGGACAAATAAAAGCGCTCTAATAAAATTATTTAATAGCAGAAATGGTTTTAATATAAATTTAGGATTATTTCCACCGAACTCATCGGTTCATGCTTATCCTTGTATTATTCAAGGCGCATTAAAATTTGCTATAATATCAGAAGTTTATGATAAAGTAGGATACAAAGACAGTATTAACAACTACATTATAATCGTAGATGTAGGTTATAAAGATATATCAAACTTAAGAACTCCTATCTATCAAAACTATACATTTCCATTACCAACACAATATATTCAGGCAGCCGATGCAATAAACCGTATTGAAGATTGGAACACCAATTACGCATCTTGGTTAAATAGCGACTCGTTTGTTTATAAGGGTTTTGATATACCAACTTATAGTTTAGCATCACAGAATTACACTGTTTATTTTGGGTTAAAAAACGATATAGATAACCCCAGTATAAAAGATGCCGATTTGGTTATTGATAATAATAATGGATTGTTTTATGATACTGTAGCTGGATTTCCTCGTCCAGGACGACAAGGAAATTATTATCTTTTAGGATTAATTTAAATACTATGGAAAGCTACGCTTTTATATTTTATACTTTTACTTATGTAAACACAATTATACTTATACTATCTAGTATTATAGGTGTTTTTATGTTGAGAAAAAGCAAAAGTAAAATACTTAAGATAGTAGCGTATTATTTATTTGTTTGTTGTTTTTTTGATGTGATTACTGGTTTTATTGTTTTTCTTTTGAAGCAGGGTTTTCTTGAAGGATTTTCAACAATATATCTTGGGATTGTTTTTAGGCTGGTAGAATTAATTTTGATAGGTTATCTCATTAACAAGCATTGGTTGAAAAGTAAGATAATGTGGCTTTTAATGATGTTTAGCAGCATATACTTATTGTACGATTTATTTACTTTTCAATCAAAAGGTATCTTAAATTATGAAGCAAGAGCACAAACAGTAGCAAACTTTTTATTGCTAGGTTTAATTGTTGTTAATCTATTAAAACAGCTTAAAGATGCCAAACAATTTAACGTAACTAATCAAATGCTGTCTATGGTTTTTTTAACCTATTTCTCTATACACTTGGTATATACGGTTATTCAAAATTTTATCATTAATCAGTCTTTTACCAATAAAAGTTTTGCGTTATTTTATTCCAGTTATGCTATACTACATATCATTTATTACGCTGCACTAGGATTTATACTGTTTAGAAATCTTAAAAAGCAGCAATTAAAATTATAATTTTCAATGGGCATTATTTATGGAAAAATGGCAGAATTCTGACACATTGCTTCTCTGGGTTGTTATCATTATTGGGGTAATGATACTACTTGTAGGTACCTTGATAAGCGTTTTTTACATATCGTACAGAAAAGTTTTACGGTCTAAAGATGAGGAGATTAGGATAAAAATGGATTATCAGCGTTCTTTACTGCAAGTAAGTTTAGAAGCGCAAGAAAACGAACGGGTGCGTATAGCTGCAGATTTGCATGATAACATCATCAGTACGCTAACCGTTATACGGTTAAAAGCCGCAATAGGATCAAACCAGCAAGAGTTAGATCATTTATTAGGAACAGCGATTGATGAATCACGAAGGATTTCGCATGAATTATCACCGCCTTTATACGAAGAAAAACCGTTAGAAAACATATTGTTAACCATTTTAAAAAGCTGGAAAGGCTTTTATAATATTGATCCTGATGTTGATGTTCGAACAGATCGACCTATAGATAAAACCATAAAATTGCAATTCGTGCGTATTTTACAGGAATTGCTTAACAACATACACAAACATGCCCAAGCATCGCAAGTTAATTTAAAATTACGTATAACAGATAAATTTATAGTGTTATTAGTCATAGATAACGGCATTGGCTTTAACAGCTCAACAGTAAAAAATGGCATTGGTTTACAAAATATCGCCCTGCGGGCAGATAATTTAAATGCTAAATACAAATACAAAAGTTCAAAAGAAAAAGGAACCCGTTTTATTTTTTTTGTAAAGAATGGAAAAAATAAAATTAGCACTAGTAGACGATGATTACCTTATTGTAACATTGTTAAAGAGTTTTTTTAACCAGGATCAGTCAACACAGGTGGTTTATGATACTACAGACGGATACCAGTTATTCAATTATTTAGAAGAAAAAAATACCGAGCCGATAGACATTCTGCTGCTCGATTTAAAAATGAAAACAATAGATGGGCTAGAAGTACTTAAACACGTTAAAACAAATCATCCCGAGTTAAAAGTCGTAGTTGTGTCATCGCACTATCAGGATAATTCCATAGGATTTATGACTAAAGAAGGTGTTGCCGGCTTTTTACCCAAAGGGATGTCTCCGTTTGAACTGCTTGATATCGTTAAGCAGGTTCATAAAAATGGTTTTTATTTAAATAAAGATCAAATGGAAATTTTGCGTGAACAAATTTCGTCTAAAGTATCAAAACCAATGATCGATGAAGACGAATTGCTAACCGAACGCGAAAAAGAAATTATAAAACTATTGTGCCAGCAAAAAACGGCAAAAGAAATTGGTGAACATTTATTTATAACCCAGCGTACTGTAGAAGGGCACAAGAACAATCTGTTTACAAAAATAGGCGTTCGCAACGTTGCCGGGCTTATTGTTTATGCACTTCAAAAACATATTGTAACGCTCGAAGAACTCTCGTTAAACTAATAAAATAATCAAAGCAGGTATTTTTACCTGTTTTTTTATTTCAGGTAATTTCTACCTTAACACGTTGGCTTTTTTTTAACAATTTTGGTACTATACTTAATGGGCTTATAACATAAACTATCACAGAATATATATTTCACGCATTGCACAAGTTGGGTTTAGAACAATTGATCTAAAAAACACCTGATAAACAGTATAATGCACTTTTATTTGGTTAGAAAAAAATGGTTGTTGTAAGGTTTTTAAGTTAAAAACAGTTTTAACACTACCTAAAAACATAATAATATGAACGAAAAATTACAAGTGTATACAATAATCAACAATCCTATTTTTTCAGAGGGAATTGAGAATTTAATGCTTACAAAGATTTCTTCAGATGCAAAGATTGTTCGAAAGGAAAATTTACAGGACCTGATTAAAATAAAAACAGAAGTTAAAAATCAATCGGAACTGTTAATATACGATGTGGTTAAATTTACAAATAAAGATTTTAACCATCTTTTACATTTAATGACGCTGAATGCCGATTTTAAAATACTGATAATAACATCAAACATTAATATAAGCGATGTAAAGCTGTTGTTTGAAATTGGCGTTATGGGCGTGATTAACAACAATATTTTATCGGATCAGTTTATTGATTTTGTTGAAAAGATTTTAAAAGGAAACAAAGTTTTATCGCGCGAATATTGGAACCTGATAGTTGAATACTTTTTTCATTCGGTTGATAATACCGATTTAGTAAAAGAAAAAACAACCGATGTGGAGCATGATGTTCTTTTGTATTCTGATTTAACAAACCGTGAAAAAGAAATACTGGGATATATTTGCGATGGTAAAAGTACCCGCGAAATTTCTGAAGATCTTTTTTTAAGTCTGCATACGGTTGAAACTCATCGCCGTAAAATATTAAACAAACTGGGCGTTAAAAATACGGCATCTATGGTAAAGGTTGCTATTAAAAGTAATTTATACGCATTGTAAAAACACACACTACACTTAACTAAATTAATAAACCGCTATAAAATAGCGGTTTATTTTATGCCTAATTTATTATTTAAAATCGACCATTTCTGCGTTTGATATAATCAAATCACGAACATCATCATCGTTCAAATTAATTTTATAGATATTCTTTTGCGAAATCATATCGTTAGATGTACTTGTAAAAATAATTTCTGAACTGTTTGGCGAAAACATCGGATCGATATCAATCGTACCCATAGGTTTTAAACTTACAAACGAAATGTCTTTGTGTGTGTTGTTGTTAAAATCGTACACAAAAATGCGTGTATCTAATTGGCGGTATTGCCAGTCTTCGTTACCAGAAACATCGTGCGTATAAAGCAATTTTGTTCCGGTAGCATCAAAATCTAATCCGCCTACAGCTCCGGTATTTCCTTGAAAGATCGTTTGTAACACATTTCCGTTAGCATCTAAAATAATTATTTTTGCCTGATAACCATTAATGTTATTTGTGGTAATGGCAATTTTAGATCCATCGTTACTCCATGCACATTTCGATATAAAATGACCGTCTGTTGTTTGATAAATCTGCGTTTGTCCGGTACCATTGCTGTTAATTTTATACAACTTATCAAAACTCGGGAAAATAAACTCGCTACCATCAAGTTTCCATGCGTATGATAATTGATCGCTTCGGAATCCGTTCACAGGTGTCTGACTGATTTTTGCTTCATTCTGACCATCTAAATCTGATGTAAAAAGATGCGTTTGCCCGCTATACGTTTGCAAATAAGCCAGTTTGTTCGCCGTATTGTTTTTGCGCGGACGCCAGGTAGAACTGCTTAACGGCGTTATAGTTATAAATTCGGTTAAATTAGTAGCCATAATATTGTAGCTACCCAAACCTTTTCGTACAAAATGATAACGATATTCCGGATTCTGACGAACGGTAAACTGAAAAGCTTCACTGTATACATCGTCGTTAATACTGTCTGATGCCACAATTTGCCAGGTGTAGGTTGTACCGAAATCCAAATCGGTCATTGTGATTTTTTTGGTTTTCAGGTTCGGAATTTCTACACGGTTATTGGTACGGTTGTTTGTAAAAATCAACTTGTACATAAGCGTATCTTTATCAGGATCGGTACAATCCCATTCCAATTCTACATTGTTGGTTAAATTGGTTGACAAATTGTTTGGCGCAATAAGGGTAGGAACGGTTGGTGCTGAATTCAACGATTCATCGGTAACCATTTCAAAAACAATCTGCACTTTTTGTTCGTATTCAATAATGCTTACTGCCTGATATTCGGTAACGTATCCTTTCAATTCAGCACGAACAGAAAAATCGCCCATTGGCATGCTTCCTAAAA
>Ga0307414_10002108_pt1 | contig 10368 bp, 10 predicted proteins | sample DK1Ometagenome_FD_203804 | JGI IMG/M metagenome (GOLD analysis project Ga0307414, IMG submission 203804) | Maize rhizosphere microbial communities from greenhouse at UC Davis, California, United States - DK15-O-3 | ecosystem: Host-associated > Plants > Roots > Rhizosphere > Soil | place: USA...
GCGGCTCCTCGACCGCCAAGGTGTCGCTGCGCCGGATCGTCCCCTCGGCTCCGACCCGCAGCACCGCATGGCGACGGGTTACTCGTCCCATGACATCATCCTGGCCCATAGGATCAACAGGGTTACACAATTTGCCTTCTCAGGAGCATTCCGAGCTATGGAACTCAAGCAATGGTTGACCACCCTTTCCAGCGAGCTTCAAACCAGCGACGTCACCATGGATGAAGATGCAGTCCACATCCTCCTGGACCTGGCGCGAGATTCCGCACATGAGGTAGAACGGGTGGCCGCCCCGCTAACGACCTTCGTTGTCGGGGTTGCCGTTGGTCGAGGTGCCACGCTGGGCAGCGCCGCCACCACCGCGACCGCGCTGCTGATGAACGTCGATAACGTGGGCGAGACCTCCGACTAGCCTGGCTCCGTGCGCCGCTTGTGGCTCCGCTGGGCACTGCTGATCATGTTCGTCGCAGTGCTCGGTGTCATCTTCGTCAACTTAGGTGAGTGGCAGCTCGACCGTTTGGCTCAGCGCAAGGAGCGCAACGCGACAACTATCACCAACGAGCAGAAACCGGTTCAGCCGTACGAGCAAGTGTTCACTCATCCCATCACCGATGCTGATCAATGGCAGCGTGTCGAGGCGCGCGGAACCTTCGATCCAGAACATCAGTTTGTCTTGCGTTATCGCAGCAATGGTGATGCCGACGGCTACGAGGTCGTGACACCGCTCCGCACCGCCACCGGCGCCGTGCTGGTGGATCGCGGTTTTATCCCGCTCGAACGCGGCGCTCGGATTCCGGCAGTAGGTCCAGCCCCACCAACTGGCGAAGTGACGGTTCTCGGACACGTACGCCGCGACGAGAAAGGTCGGCGAGCCGCTATCACGCCGGCAGGCAACCAGATGCGCCTGATCAACTCCGAGGCCATCGCAGCCACGCTGCCCTATCCAATTGCCTCAGGCTATATCGGGCTGCTTACGGTGCAGCCGGAGCAGCAGGGCGGCCTTCAGCCGATCCAGCTGCCTGAGCTCTCCGAAGGTCCACATTTCTGGTATGCGGTGCAGTGGTTTATGTTCACCGCGGTCGCCGCGGCGGGCATCGTGGTGTTCATCCGGAGTGATCTGCGGGCCAGACGCGAGGAGCGCGAGGGCGCCGCCGACGCGCGCGTAACGGTGTAAAGGAGTCTGATCATGGATCTCGGGCTGGCTGACCGTGCGTTCGTGGTTACGGCTGCCAGCAGCGGTCTTGGCCGCGCCGCGGCCGAGCAGCTCGTCACAGAGGGCGCCCGCGTCGTACTCGTGGCTCGGCGAGCAGAGATGCTGGCCGAAGCCGTAAGCCGGATGGGGCCGGACCGGGCCGTTGCGCTCGCCGCTGACCTGACCGACGCCAACACGGCCGAGACGGCCTGCGCGCTGGCGCTAGACGCTTTCGGCCGGCTGGATGGCGCGTTGATCAGTGTTGGTGGCCCAGCGGCCGGATCAGCGCTGGGCACTAGCGAGGAGCAATGGCGCAGCGCCTTCGACTCCGTTTTCTTGGCGGCGTTGCGTGTCAGCAGAGCCGTCGTGAGGCACGGCACAGCAAATGATCTCTGCATCGCCTGGGTGCTGTCGATCTCGGCGAAGATGCCGATATCCGGACTTGCTACATCGAACGGTCTGCGCCCCGGGCTCGCCATGCTTGTCAAGCAGCTCGCCGACGAACTCGGCCCTCAGGGCACGCGCATCATCGGCTTGTTGCCCGGCTCCATTGAAACCGAACGGGTCCAGTACCTTGACTCGCTCAAGGACGATCCGGCGGCGGCGCGGGCCAGCGCTGAGGCGGCGATTCCGTTGCGCCGGTATGGCCGACCCGAGGAATTCGGCCGGGTCGCGGCATTCGTGCTCTCCCCTGCCGCGTCTTATCTGACCGGCTCGGTGATCCCGGTCGAGGGCGGCGCCCAACGCGGACTTTGATCAAATTGCGTCCGGTAGAGCTCCGCATACAGCCCGCCCTCGCGCAGCAGCTCCTCATGCCGACCGCGCTGCACGATCCGGCCATGATCAACGACGATGATCAAGTCGGCGTTGCGAACCGTCGACAACCGGTGCGCGATGACGATGCTGGTGCGGCCCTCCATGGCAAGATCAAGTGCTTGCTGCACGGCGACTTCGGATTCTGAATCCAGGTGGGCAGTGGCCTCGTCGAGGACGACAATTGGCGGTGCCTTAAGGAGCAGCCGGGCGATGGCAAGGCGCTGCCGCTCCCCACCCGACAACCGATAGCCGCGCTCGCCTACCACCGTGTCTAGGCCGTCAGGCAAGCTCTCGACTAGCGTCTTGAGCTGTGCCGCCTCGAGCGCCTCCCACACCTCCGCGTCGGTGACGTCAGGCTTGGCGTACTGCAAGTTTGCGCGGATCGTGTCGTGGAACATATGCGCGTCCTGCGTAACATAACCGACCTTGGCGCGCAACGACTGCTGCGTGAGCTTCCTGACATCTGTGCCGGCCACTGAGACCGTTCCGGACGTGGCGTCGTAAAGCCGTGCAATCAAGTGGGTGATCGTGGTCTTCCCGCCACCGGAACGGCCGACGAGTGCCACCGTCTGGCCGGCCGGGGCATCGAAGGTCACCTCATGCAGCACCTCTCCGCTGGGCCGTTGATCAAGTGAGGCAATCGACTCCAGGCTTGCCAATGAAACCTCATTGGCGGTCGGGTAGCTGAACGAGACATGATCAAAGCTCACCGAGGCGGGGCCCTTGACTGGCTCGGCGTCCTCGGCGTCGCGGATCATCGGCACCAGGTCGAGAACTTCGAAGACTCGGTCGAAGCTGACAAGGGCGTTCATGACGTCGATACGCAGATTGGTGAGCTGGGTGAGCGGCCCGTACAGCTGAGCCAACAGCCCAGCCAAGGCTGTCAGTGTGCCTACGGTCAGAACGCCGTCAATGGCCAGCGATCCACCCACGCCATACACCAGTGCTGTGGCCAATGCCGCGACCAGGCCCAACGAGGTAAAGAAGAACCGCCCGTTCATGGCGATCTTGACCGAGACGTCGCGTACGGCTCCGGCACGTTCTGCAAACCGGTCGTGCTCCTCAGGAACCCGACCGAACAGCTTGACCAGCAGCGCGCCGCTGACGCTGAACCGCTCGGTCATAGTGGCGGACATGTCACCGTTGAGTTGCATCTGAGTACGCGTCAGATCAGCAAGCTTGCGGCCGACGATCTTGGCCGGGATCAGGAAGATCGGCAACATGATCAGAGCAGCAAGGGTGAGCTGCCAACTCAGGACGATCATGGCTGCCAGTACGAGCACCAGGCTGATCAAGTTAGACAGGACTGTCGACAAGGTGGATGTGAACGCCTGCTGCGCTCCGATCACATCTGAGTTGAGTCGCGATACCAGCTTTCCGGTCTGGGTTCTGGTGTAGAAGGCAATCGGCATCTGGACCACATGATCGAAGACCTGTGTTCGCATGTCGAAGATCAAGCCCTCGCCGATCGTTGAGGAAAACCAGCGCTGAACCAGGTTGAGCACCGCCTGCAACACAGCTAGGCCAGCAACTGTCACGCTCAGGATGATCACGATCTGTCTATCGCCCTGCAAAATGCCCTTGTCGATGATCTCTTTGAAAAGCAGCGGCGGCGTAACACTGAGAGCCGACATCAGCACTACCGTTATGACGAAAATGGTGATCAGGAGCCGATACGGCTTCGCGAAGCGCAGGATGCGCCAGACAACACCGGGACTGAGCTGATGTTGGGCAATGTCAGGATCCTGCGACATGCGCCGCATCATCATGTACATCGACACGGTTTACTCCAGAGGCTTGGAAACACTGGGTTCCCAGGCTATGCGGAGCCAGTGACAGGCAGCGCTACCACGATGTCAGAGTGCAATGGAGACAGCGCTATCCCGTCGCTGCAGGAGCGTTCGGCGAAGCGCCTCGCCACCATTAGCCGGGTGGAACGCCTGCGCTTCAGCGAAGGCGACGAAGAAGCGGCCTGAACGCAGCGCAAAGGCCCGGACGCAACTGCGTCCGGGCCTATTGGTGATGACTGGTGATCAGCGCTTCCTGGCAGGAGCCTTCTTCGCGGTCGTCTTCTTCGCAGGTGCCTTCTTAGCAGCTGACTTCTTTGCCGGAGCCTTGGCGGCCTTGGCGGTCGTTTTCTTGGCGGGTGCTTTCTTCGCAGCTGACTTCTTCGCCGCAGACTTGGCGGGTGCTTTCTTCGCAGGTGCCTTCTTAGCAGCTGACTTCTTCGCCGGAGCCTTAGCGGCCTTGGCGGTCGTCTTCTTCGCAGCTGTCTTCTTAGTAGGACCCGCTGCGCTCTTCTTTGCTGCGCTGCTCGATGCCGCCTTCTTGGCACCGCGCGTTGCGCCTCCGCGACCGCGCAGCTCAACTCCGGCTTCCTTCAGGACACCATGTACGAACCCGAAGGAACGACCGGCGTCGTCAGCGATCTTCCGGATGCTCTCGCCCGCGGAGTACCGCTTGGCGTACCGGGAAGCAAGCTCTGTTCGCTGCGTCCCGGTGATGCGTGAACCTTTAGCCAATGCCTTGGCCACTGCGCCTCCCTTTGTCTTGAGGTCATCGCCGGTTGAGCGACGACGTTGCCAGAGCAGTGTTTCAGACCACTGATCGACACTTCAAGATCAATGATCACCCATTTCTAGCACGTTTCTGAGGCGTTTGGGCATTTTCTGGCTGATCGATTGATGTAAGTGACTGATCAGCTCAACGACGGCCAGTTGATCTCCGGTCCGAAGACCTGATCATGGGGCCGGCGTGATCAGGCCAAGGCGACCAGATCCGCATACTCCGGACTCCAAAGATCTTCTACACCATCCGGCAGCAGCAGCACCCGATCAGGATCAAGAGCAGCTACCGCTCCCTCGTCGTGGGTGACCAAGACGACGGCACCGGCGTAACGCTTGATCGCGGAAAGCACCTCGGTACGTGACGCAGGATCAAGGTTGTTGGTCGGCTCGTCGAGCAATAACACGTTGGCGCTGGAGCACACCAGGATGGCCAATGCCAGCCTCGTCTTTTCGCCGCCGGATAGCACACTCGTCGGCTTGTCGACGTCGTCACCAGAGAACAGGAACGAGCCGAGCACCTTGCGGACATCGGTTTCGCCAAGCTGCGGTGCAGCGGTCTTCATATTGGCCAGCACGGATCGGCCAATATCCAAGGTCTCATGCTCCTGTGCGTAGTAGCCGATGCGCAGACCGTGACCAGCTAGAACCTGGCCTGTGTCTGGATCATCCAAGCCGGCGAGGATCCGCAGCAACGTGGTCTTGCCTGCGCCGTTGAGGCCAAGCACCACGACGTGGCTACCTTTGTCGATGGCTAGATCAACATCGGTGAATACCTCAAGAGACCCATAACTCTTGCTGAGGTCTGTCGCCGTTAATGGAGTCTTGCCGCACGGCGCCGGGTCCGGAAACTTGATCTTGGCAACTCGATCCTGAGCCCGCTCCCCATCCGTCTCGGCCAGCAGGCGCTCGGCCCGCCTGACCATGTTGTGGGCCGCCATGGCCTTTGTCGCCTTGGCACGCATCTTGTCGGCCTGGCTGAAGAGCTGGTCCGCCTTACGCTCCGCGTTCAGTCGCTCCCGACGCCTGCGCTTCTCGTCGGTTTCCCGCTGCTGCAGATATTGCTTCCAGCCCAGCGCGTAGATGTCGAGCTCGGCGCGATTCGCATCCAGATGGAACACCTTGTTGACGCATCGCTCCAGCAGGCCCACATCGTGGCTGATCACCAGCAACCCACCGGAATGGGCAGCCAGAAAGTCGCGCAACCAGACGATCGAATCGGCATCAAGATGGTTGGTCGGCTCGTCCAGCAGCAGGGTCTCGGCTCCAGAGAACAAGATCCTCGCCAGCTCAACGCGCCGCCGCTGACCGCCAGATAATGTGCCGATCGGCTGGTGGAGCACGCGCTCTGGCAATCCGAGATTACTGGCGATCCGTGCCGCTTCAGACTCTGCTGCGTAGCCACCCGCAGCCGCGAGCTCGGCCTCGGCTCGCGCGTAGGCGGTCATGGCCTTGTCTCGGACTGTGGCGGAGTCATCACCCATCGCGAGCTCCGCACGGCGTAGTCGAGCAACAACTGCATCTAAACCGCGGGCAGACAAAATGCGGTTTTTGGCCAGCACATCGAGATCACCAGTCCGCGGATCTTGGGGCAAATAGCCGACAGCGCCAGTCCTGGTAATCATTCCACTTACAGGTTGTGCCTCGCCGGACAGGATCCTGGTCAGCGTGGTCTTGCCAGCACCATTACGGCCAACCAAGCCGATCTTGTCGCCGGGCGCCACCTGGAACGAGGCATGCTCCAGCAGAAGACGCGCACCGGCGCGTACCTCCACATCCCTCGCGACCAGCATCGGACCCACTCTTCCTGAATTGTGGCGACCAAAGATCGCTCTTCCAGACTCTCGGTCGGTCACAGAGCCGTAGGGAACGGTTCAGGACGACCACGGTCACCTTCAGCGCTTGACTTGCCTCTACAATTCCCAGGGTTTCAAGCCTCTTACGTTCTTCACCGGCCTCACCGCCCCGATTTGGCCTGTCAGAACTGCGTTCACGTAGCTTGCTGGCGGTCTGCGCAGGTTGCAACCTATGCAGACTGCCAGGAAACTACGTAAACCTAGGTTTCTGACGATGCGGTGAGCTCAGGAAGTGGCCACAGGGAGTGAGCGCAGGATCCGGATGTTGAAGTTGTCCGCGTACACCAACTCGCCGGCTTGATGGATTGCCAGCCATCGCTCGAACACCGTCTGCAATGCAATCCGACCTTCCAGCCGGGCCAGCGGCGCCCCCAGGCAGCTCTTCGAGAAGCTCCAGTGCGCGAAGCAGTTGGTCGCGTTCACTGCCGACAACGGCGCCGCCGCCACTGCGAACCTCTGGCAAGATCACTGCTCGAGCAACGCATGTTCGACTGGCTCGACGAAACCCTTCGCCGTACTCCGGGAAGCAGTGATCAATAACAGCCCGTTCCGACTCTGGCTGTGCGAGGTCTGGCCAGCCAGGTCCGAGTCTTTGGTAAAGCGCAATTGCCGCGGTGTTCCAGGTATCTGCGATCAAGGCCGCGCGCCCGCGTTCACTGACAAGAGTGTGCGACACCAAACCGCACACGCGTTCGGCAAGGCGTTGGCTTCGGAAGTTGGGATCAGTAGCGGCTCCCGCGCAGAGCAGCAGCGGATCGCCACTGAATGCTGCTCTCAATGCGGCCGAGTCTCGCAGCTCCTCCATCACAACAACCTCATTGTCAGCGAGCCAAACGGGTCAAGGACCTGCTGTGCGCCTCCACCAAGCAGTGCGAAGAAAGCTGCGTAAACCCAGGTTGCATACGGTCGGCATAGGTTGCAACCTGTGCAGACCGTATGCAACCTACGTACACGCAGGTTGCCGCATCCAGCCACGCCCAGCCGCGCCCAGCTGAAGATGATCACCGTCGAGATCGCGACCAACCGCACTCGGCTACGTCTGAGCGCCCGACGCGAAGGGGTTCGGGGAAGCTCGGCCAGCAGGCGCAGAAGGCTGAGGTGCTTGAAACTTGCGGCACGACGAAGTCAAACGTGCCGCCCAGACCGACCATCAACTTTTTGCGCCTGCTGACCGAGCTTCCCCGAACCGGCTCCCGAGAAGCGCTCAGACGTTAAAGCCCAGAGCGCGCAGTTGGTCGCGACCGTCGTCGGTGATCATCTCCATGCCCCACGGGGGCATCCAGACCCAGTTGATCACCCACCGATCGACCAGCCCCTCGAGCGCTGTCTGAGTCTGATCCTCGATCACGTCGGTGAGCGGACAGGCGGCCGAAGTCAGCGTCATATCGATGGTCAGGGATTCGTCATCCTCCAAGTGCAGGCCGTAGACCAGCCCAAGATCGACTACGTTGATACCAAGCTCAGGATCGACGACGTCCTTGAGTGCCTCTTCGATCTCCTCCAGCAGCGCCTGATCATCGCGCTCCGATTGCTCCTCAAGGTCAACCTCGGGAAGATCATCCGCCACTAGATCGGACGGCCGACTCTGCCGCTCTCCAGGATCGGCCGAAAGGTCCTCATAGCTGCGAGTGTCGGTCATTGCATCATCTCCTTAACTGCACGCGCTCTGCGCTCGCATGACCGCGTCTCTGAAGGCTGACCAGCCGATCAAGGCGCACTTCACACGCGCCGGGAACTTCGCCACGCCGGCAAAGGCGATGCCGTCCTCGAGGCGCTCCTCATCGGGCTCGATCTGACCCTTGCCCTGCATCATGGTCAAGAATTCCTCGTACAAGTCCAAGCCATAGGCCACCTCGTTGCCGATCACCAGGTCGGTCATGACCGAGGTCGACGCCTGGGAGATCGAACAGCCCATTGCCTCGTACGACACATCAGTCACGGTCTCCCCGTCGAGGTGTACGCGAAGCCGCACCTCGTCGCCACAGGTGGGATTGACGTGGCGGACCTCGGCGTCGTACGGCTCTCGCAGCCCGCTGTGATGCTTGCTGCGATAGTGATCAAGAATGATCTCCTGGTAGAGCTCCTCGACCTTCATCGCAGTCCCCCGAAGAAATCGATCGTGTAGTCCAAGCCTTCGATCAACGCATCGATCTCCGCATACGTCGTATAGAGGTAGAACGAGGCGCGGGTCGAGGATTGCACCCCGAAACGTTCATGGAGCGGCCGTGCGCAGTGATGCCCAGCTCGTACCGCGACACCCCTCGAGTCGAGCAACTGGCTGACATCATGCGGATGGATCTCCTGCCCATCAGGAGTCGTCAGCGTGAACGACACTGCGCCACCGCGATCCACCGGCTCGTCCGGTCCGAGAATTCTAAGGCCCAGCAGCTCACGCAGTCCGCGCAGCGCGTACGCGGTGATGTCACGTTCGTGCGCGCTGATCTCTTCCATTCCGATCGCCGTCAGGTACTGCGCGGCCGCAGCCAGTCCCACCGCCTGGGCAATTGGCGGGGTGCCCGCCTCAAAGCGATGCGGCGGCGGGGCGTAAGTCGAGCCCTCCATGGTGACGACCTCGATCATCTCGCCGCCACCGAGGAAGGGCGGTAGCGCTGCCAAGATCTCGTGGCGTCCCCATAGCACGCCGATACCCGTGGGGCCCACCATCTTGTGTCCGGTGAAGGCAACCAGATCCGCACCCAAGGTAGCCATACTGACCGGCAATTGCGGCACAGCCTGAGAGGCATCCACGATCACCGTGGCACCCACAGCATGACCCAGTGCGGCGATCTTGCTGATCGGATTGATGGTGCCAAGCACATTCGACACGTAGGCCACCGAGATGATCTTGGTACGCTCGTTCACCAGGCCCTCGGCTGCTGCCTTGTCCAGATCCAGCCGTCCCTCGTCGGTTACATCGAACCACCGCAGCACCGCGCCAGTGCGCTGGGCGAGCAGCTGCCACGGAACGATGTTGGAATGGTGCTCCATGACTGAGATGACGATCTCGTCGCCCGGTCGAAGGGAGCCACCGAGCGTGTACGCGCACAGGTTCAATGCCTCGGAGGCGTTCTTGGTGAACACCACTTCCTCCGAGCGGTTCGCGCTGATGAACTTCGCCAGCTGAGCCCGCGCACCCTCGAATGCCTCAGTGGCTTCGGCACCCAACATGTGCATAGCGCGGGCGACATTGGCATTGTGGTTCAAGTAGTGATCTTCGATCGCTTCGACGACAGCGCGTGGCTTCTGTGAGCTGTTAGCACTGTCGAGGTAGGCCAAGGGCCGCCCACCGACGGTCCGTTCCAAGATCGGAAAGTCGGCTCGGATGGCGTCGACATCAAAGGCGATCGGCTCCTCGGCCAGCGCCACGCTGCCGGCCGCCACATCGGCGAGATTAGTGGTATCCGGGTACTCCGGCCCGCCATCGAGCGACATGCTCTCTACTCCGCCCCAGCCGTCGCAGCCGCGCGTACATAGCGGTCGTAGCCCTCGGCTTCGAGCCGCTCTGCGAGCTCGTGACCGCCTTGTTCGGCTACCCGACCGGCCACGAAGACATGCACGTAGTCCGGTTTGATGTAGCGCAGGATCCGGATGTAGTGAGTGATCAACAAGACCCCGCGGTCGCCTTGCGCGGAGAAGCGGTTCACTCCGGCGGCAACTACTCGCAATGCGTCGATGTCGAGCCCTGAGTCAGTCTCATCCAAGATCGCGAACCGCGGGTTCAGCAGCTCGAGCTGAACGATCTCGTGCCGCTTCTTCTCCCCTCCCGAGAAGCCCTCATTGAGGCTCCGGTTCGCGAAGTCGGGATCCATCTGAACCCGTTCCATAGCAGCGTTGACTTCCTTCACCCAAGTACGCAGCTTCGGCGCCTGGCCGTCGAGCGCGGTCTTGGCCGAACGCAAGAAGTTCGACACGGACACACCGGGCACTTCGACCGGATACT
>Ga0307414_10002109_pt1 | contig 10366 bp, 10 predicted proteins | sample DK1Ometagenome_FD_203804 | JGI IMG/M metagenome (GOLD analysis project Ga0307414, IMG submission 203804) | Maize rhizosphere microbial communities from greenhouse at UC Davis, California, United States - DK15-O-3 | ecosystem: Host-associated > Plants > Roots > Rhizosphere > Soil | place: USA...
CATGCAGGTGAGCAAAAAAGACGGCATGCAGACTATGGACATGGCGTTGTTGGATATAGTTGCTCGGGGCTTGGTGACCAAGGATGAAGCTCAATCGCGCAGCTCGAATCCAAATCTTTTTGGCGCGGTGAATGCTGCCTCGGTGGCGCGCTGAGTCAACCATCAAACACGCAGGTATGAGGTAACGAGTGTTGAATCTCGAAGATTACTTCAGGGCGATGGTGGAGAAAGACTCCTCTGATCTCTATCTTACGGTGGCTCGCCCGCCGATGTATCGGGTTAACGGTAAGGTTCGGGCCAGCGAGCATGACTCGTTTACCCCGCAATCTCTCGAGGATCTGGCAAAATCGTTCATGAGCCACGAACAGTGGGAGGAGTTTAAACAAAAGAAAGAACTGAATCTTGCACTTTCCTTACCGAAAATAAGTCGTTTTCGCGTCAATGTTCTGCGCCAACGAGGCTCCGTCGCAATCGTTGTTAGAAAGATCAAGGTCGACATCCCATCCTTCGACTCGCTCGGGTTACCGCCGGTACTGAAAGATGTAGCGATGTTAAAAAGAGGTCTGGTGCTGGTTGTCGGTGCGACGGGCTCAGGTAAGTCGACTACCTTGGCTTCGATGATAGATCTTCGCAACAGCAATGATGAGGGACATATCATTACGGTGGAAGATCCGATTGAGTTTGTTCACAAACATAAAAATTCCGTAGTGACCCAGCGCGAGGTCGGCTTTGACACCAATTCATTCCAGAACGCTTTGGAAAATGCCATGCGACAAGCGCCGGATGTTATTTTGATTGGTGAGATTCGTACCTCCGAGACGATGGACGCTGCGCTAACTTTCGCCGACACGGGTCATCTTTGTTTCGGAACTCTGCACTCAAACAACGCCAACCAGTCATTTGAACGGATCCTTAATTTCTTTCCGCCGGAGCGATACTCGCAGGTGCTCTTGCAACTGTCCTTGAATTTGCGCGCTATCGTTTCTCAGCGGCTTCTCCCCGCGCTCGGCGGTGGACGTGTTGCCGCCATTGAGATTCTTTTGGATACGCCGCGGATGAAGGATTTAATAAAAAAGGGAGAGATTGACACGCTAAAGGAAGCCATGGAGCAGGGCATTCGGGAAGGCTGTCAGACATTCGACCAATCGTTGCTCGTGCTATATCAAGCCGGGAAGATTACCATCGCCGAAGCTTTGGCCAATGCGGACAGCGCCAATAATTTACGTCTGAAGATCAAGATGGCGGGACTAGTTACCGATGAGGCAGTCGAAGGAAATTCGTTGCAGCCTAGCCCCGAATCCAATGGAGAATCCAAAACCGATGTTTTGGGAGGGGCGAATATTTTCCGCCTTCAGGGAAGATAGATGGGAACAGATAACGTTCAGGATTAACCAGAGTCGCCTGCCTAAGAAATTGAATCCTGTCGACGGATCTTGCGAGCACTAGGACAGGAGGCAGAAGCTACCCCCAAGGAAGATGATGGAGATTAAGAGATTACTTCAGGTGATGGTTGAGAAGGAGGCTTCTGACGTTTATCTCACGGTTGGCAGTCCTCCTATGTACCGCATTGAAGGCATAGTCCAGCCTATCGGGGACGTTGAGTTTGCGCCGGCAGATCTGGAGAAACTCGCGGAGTCGGTGATGAGCGAAAAACAGTGGCAGGAGTTTAACGCAAAACTAGAGATGGATTTAGTGCTTGTCCTTTCAATTCCTGACCTCAGCCGGTTTCGCGTCAACGTCTTGCGGCAGCGTGGCTTTGTGGCGCTAGTAATTCGTAAGATCAGATTTGAGATCAGATCCATCGATCAATTGAAGCTGCCGCAGATACTGAAAGATATTGTGATGAGAAAGGCCGGCCTGGTCCTGGTGGTCGGCGCGACCGGATCCGGTAAATCCACCAGCCTGGCAGCCATGATTGACCACCGTAACTCGACGGCTCCCGGCCATATTATCTCAGTGGAAGATCCGATTGAATTCGTTCATCCTCACAAAAGATGCATTGTGACCCAGCGAGAGTTAGGGTTTGACACCCATTCCTTTGGAGATGCGCTCAAGCGTGCAGTTCGCCAAGCGCCGGATGTTATCCTGATCGGTGAGATCCGCGACAGGGATTCTATGGAAGCGGCGATCACTTTCGCCGACACCGGTCACCTTTGTCTCGGGACACTTCATTCAACCAACGTCAATCAATCATTCGAACGTATCCTCAATCTATTTCCGGCTGACCGCCACTCACAGATTCTCATGCATCTTTCCTTGAGTTTACGTGCCGTTATTTCGCAGCGTCTGGTTCCATCGATGGATGGAGCGCGAGTGGCGGCCATCGAAATCTTGATCGATACCCCGCGGATCAAAGATCTGATTAAGCAAGGGGACATCGACAGCCTCAAAGAGGCCATGGAACAGGGAGTTCAGGAGGGTTGTCAAACCTTCGACCAGGCGCTTTTCACTTTGTACAAGGAAAACAAAATCACTCTCCAGCAAGCGTTAATGAATGCAGATAGCGCGAATAACCTGCGCCTTAAGATCAAATTGGAGGGTTTGACCGGTGACGAGGCGCTGGACAAGTTGCTAGAGAATGGTAGCGCATCCTCGAGCAAAGGCGGATTGCAGATTCAAGGTAATCAACGAACGGGCACTAATTTCCGCCGAATCTAACAGCTGGGCAAGCACTATTAGCGAGCAGGATTTTCTTGACTTACCAGAAGGCTAAAAGGTAGATAAGCAAGTTTTAACGCATCGGGACGGTGGAATAGAACTTCGAGTGCCGGATACTTCTAGCTATGTTAACAACGTGAGCTACAGAACTTCGTGACCTGTAATGATTTTGTACCGGTTGACTCACGAAAACACCGCAATTTGCTCTAGGGGTAACGTCAATGAGGATAATACTTAGAACCCATGGCTGACCAAAAAGTTTACGCTCTTTTACTTCGCCCTGTGGGGCAACTGCTCGAAGCATTGCGCATTGAATCGTTTTCTTTATCCGTCGAGAACGAGGACTTGGTGGTGCGTGACAAAACGCCGGGACGCAAGCAGATCACCCCTCGGGAGAAAGCTCTTCTCGCGGAGTGGCAGGTGACCCATACTCGTCCGCAAGACAAGGAAGGCGCGTTGAAATTGGCCAGCGGCATTCTGGAGTGGCGCATGACCCCGGCCGACATTGATCGGCTCGAGCGCGAGGGCCAATCACGTCGCCGCAATCCTAATCTGACTCCGGATATTCACTCGGTCTCGCAGATGCTGCGGGTGGTCGGCGCGCTCGTCGATCATAAGAACGGAAGACTTTTACAGCTTACCAAGGAAGATCAAACGGTGACGTTCGAGTATGAACTCTTAAGCGGCAAGAAAGTCGTCGAAGAATTGGGAGTGCCGGCTCTTTATGATCTTTGGGTCCGCATCTACCGAAGACAAACGCCGAAATAGCCAAGCAGAGGCATTGATCCCAGGGTTCTTTCAACGGACTGAACCAGAAAGACTCGGCGAAGAAAATGGCTTTCACTAGTGACTCAGACGGGAATTCCACAATGAAAAGCGGTGAAAACTATACGCAGTTACTTCGTCCGGTAGGTCAAGCGCTGGAGTCACTCCAAATGGAATCGTTTTCATTAACCATGGACGGCGATACGGTAATGGTTCGCGGACGCAAGCACCGGAATCAGGCGGTTGGAAACTTGTCACAGCGTGGATTTTGGCAGCTATTCCGCTCCAATCGAGCTGCCGAGGTCGATGAGTGGGAGGAGGTAGAATTGCGCTATACGCCCGAGCAGCTAAGTCATATGGACGATGAGGGACGATCGAAGCGCGGCAATCTCGGCAGACCAGATGCTCATTCGGCATCGCAGATCGTCCGCGCTGTGGGAGCGCTTGTCGATCAAAAACGAGCGAGGCTCATGTCGGTTCGCAAGGATGAAGAAAAAATTGAGATTGAATACGAATTACCCCTTAAGGGCAGGGTAACTGAGGACTTCACGGTGGCGACGCTGTACGAGTACTGGGTACGCATGTATTTGAAACGGAGTAACCGTCTAGAGCAGAGCAAATAACTCGACGCTTCGGCTTACGGCGCCGGATGGGAATCGATCACATCCAGATCATTTCTTCTTTTCAGAAAACAGCCCCATCAGTCTTGCGATCGGATCAAAGTAACGATCGACAACTCGTTCTTTCAACGGAATGATGGCGTTGTCGGTAATATGAATGTGTTCGGGACATACCTCCGTGCAGCATTTGGTGATATTACAAAATCCGATTCCAGCCTTTTGCTTGATCAAATCGATACGATCGTTGGTATCCAGCGGATGCATTTCCAAAGCTGCCAGGCGGACAAAGAGCCGCGGTCCGGCAAAGTTTTTCTTGTTCTCCTCGTGATCGCGAATGACGTGACAGACGTTTTGGCATAGAAAACATTCTATGCATTTATGAAATTCTTGTACGCGGTCGATGTCTTCTTGAAACATGCGCCGAGTGCCATCGGCTTCCTTCGGCTTGGGCTTAAACGCAGGGACCTGTCGTGCCTTTTCATAATTGTAAGAGACGTCGGTGACCAGATCACGAATGAGCGGAAACGTTTTGATCGGTGAAACTGTAATCGTCTCACCGGGCTGAAACGTGTTCATCCGAGTCATGCACATGAGCCGCGGCTTGCCGTTGATCTCGGCACTACAGGAGCCGCATTTTCCAGCTTTGCAATTCCAGCGAACTGCCAAATCGTTTGCGTGTTGGGCCTGAATGGCGTGAATGACGTCCAACACCACCATGCCTTCCCCGGCCTCCACTCGGTAGTCTCTAAATTCGCCGCCGCTGCCATCGCCTCGCCACACCTGCATATGCACTTGTTGTGCAGCCATTACTTTTTCTCCTCAAGCAATAATTTCAACTCATCGGGCATCTCCGGAAGAGGCTCCTGTGACGCTGTAAGATCGCCGTTCTTTCGTCGCATGACAATATTGATTTTGGCGAACTTCGGATCGGTGTTCGGATAGTCATCCCGTGTATGTCCACCGCGGCTTTCTTTGCGCTCGATTGCCGCAACCGTTGCCGCTTCTGCAAACGACAGGAGGGAATGAAGATCCAGCGCCAGATGCCAGCCGGGGTTGTATTGCCGATTGCCCTCTACCTTCAAATTTCGCGCTCGCTCCTTAAGCTGTCCGATGACATCAAGAGCTTTCTTCAGCTCGGATTCGGTCCGGATGATGCCCACTAGGTTCTGCATGCAATCCTGTAAATCCGTATGCACCGAATACGGGTTTTCCTTGCCCTTGCTTTCAAAGGGCGACAACAGCTCTCGGGCATACAGATCAATTTGACCGGCGTCGACATCAACGGCGCCTTTGACTGTCTTGGAGTATTCCGCGGCATACAGCCCCGCGCGCCGGCCGAACACCAACAGATCCGAAAGCGAGTTGCCGCCCAGACGGTTCGCGCCATGCAAGCCGGCGGCGACTTCACCGGCAGCGAACAGCCCAGGCACGGTAGTCGCGGTGCTGTCTGCGTCTACTCTCACTCCGCCCATGCTGTAGTGGCAAGTCGGGCCCACCTCCATGGGCTCTTTGGTGATATCAACGTCCGCCAGTTCCTTGAACTGATGATACATGGATGGCAGGCGGCGTTGGATGTATTCCGTTGGCCGGCGTGAGGCAATGTCTAAAAAGACTCCGCCATGGGGTGTGCCGCGACCGGCCTTGACTTCGGAGTTGATGGCGCGGGCGACCTCGTCACGTGGTAGTAAATCCGGCGTTCGCCGGTTGTTCTTCTTGTCGTCATACCAGGCGTCGGCTTCCTTTTCCGTTTCCGCGGTTTCCGCGCGAAAAAACTCCGGGATATAGTTGAACATGAATCGCTCATTCTTGGTGTTCTTGAGCGTGCCGCCATCACCACGCACCCCTTCTGTCACTAGGATGCCGCGGACGCTTGGCGGCCAAACCATCCCCGTAGGATGAAACTGCATAAATTCCATGTCCATCAAATCAGCGCCGACATCCATGGCCATGGTTACGCCGTCGCCGGTATACTCCCAAGAATTCGACGTCACCTTCCAGGCTTTGCCGCCGCCGCCGGTTGCGAGCACGACGGCCTTGCATTTGAAGACGATGAATTTTCCGGTTTCCCTCCAGTACCCGAAGGCGCCGGTGATCCTGCCGCCGTCTGTCAGCAGTCGCTGTAGGTTGCACTCCATGTAGACGTCGATGCCCTTGTGAACCGCGTGCTGCTGAAGCGTGCGGATCATTTCGAGGCCGGTGCGATCGCCGACATGGGCCAGCCGAGCATAACGGTGCCCGCCGAAATCGCGCTGCAAAATGAGACCATCATGGGTGCGGTCGAACAGCGCACCCCATTCTTCCAGTTCGAGGACGCGGTCCGGCGCTTCTTGCGCATGGATCTGCGCCATTCGCCAGTTGTTGAGAAGTTTGCCGCCGCGCATTGTATCGCGAAAATGAACCCTCCAATTGTCTTCCGGATAAACGTTGCCCATGGCCGCGGCGATGCCCCCTTCGGCCATTACGGTGTGCGCCTTGCCCAACAGTGATTTGCAGACCAAGGCGGTTCTGGCTCCTTGTGCCGAAGCCTCCACCGCGGCGCGAAGGCCAGCGCCTCCCGCGCCGATAATGACTACATCGTAGTCGTGGGTTTCGTACTTTTCTTCAGCCATTAAAAGAACCTCAAATCCTGAATCACGCCCATTGACAGCAGCCGGACGTAAAGATCGGTCAAAGCAACCCAGATCAAGCTCACCCAGGCGTACTCCATATGGCGCTCGTTAAGCCGGGTTACAAAACTCCAAACGTTATATCGCTTTGGCGCGCTATGGAACGAGTCCAGGTAGCCACCGCAGACATGCCGACATGAGTTGCAAGAAAGACTGAACAGAGTCAGAAGAATAGCATTGATGAGAATGACGACAGTCCCCAAACCCATGCCGAAACCATTCGGAAAGCGGAATGCCAAAAACGCGTCCCACCAAAGAAATGCCAAAATTAAGATGGATAAGTAAAAAAAATAGCGGTGAAGGTTTTGTATCAGGAACGGGAAACGAGTTTCACCGCTATAAGATTTCGAGGCATCCCGCACGGCGCACGCCGGAGGCGATAGGAAAAAAGACCTATAATAAGCTTTGCGATAGTAGTAGCAGGTGGCGCGAAATCCGCCCGGAATCCATAGTACCAAAAATGCCGGCGACAGATTCCACCAGGATCCCACCAACGGAACTGAAACGTGGGCGCAGTCCTCCGCGATGCACGGCGAGTAAAATGGCGACAGATAAGGCGCCACATAATAATGCGCATTCTGTAAAGCCGCCCAGGTGGCGTAAATGGCGAAACCGCCGAGCACCAGAACCACCGTCAGCGGCTCTTTCCACCAGGTATCTTTGCGTAATGTACGGAACTGGTCGAGGGTTAGAGTTTTATCGCTCACGTTTTGCGTCCTTTAATTTTCTCCGCCGTTTTAGGTGTATGGACCGGTTACCGTTTAAAATCGCACGAGCCGAACACTTTTATCCGAGCATTCTATTTACAGCAGGCCGCGGTTCCTCAACTCAAAACAGGAAACCGTGGCTCTCGCTTCCGTGAAAATCTAAGGCAGGCGACTGTTGATGCGCAATGGCAGTACTGGGCCGCGACAGTTTCCTCTTTCGACTTGTTCGCTTTCTAGTCAAGGGCAAATTTGCGGATCTGCAGAACTCCTCTTTGGTTACTTTTATCTACCAAAGTCGCCTCACGCAGCCGCTATCGGCGACCGCGACTCTGCGTTTTGGACTTCAGATCTTTGGTGATTTAGGAAGATCGTCCGTATCTTTTCACCGCCTCCGGGACGGGGTCACCATTCCGGTCGTTGATGCAAACACAATTTTCGTCTTTGAAAGTTTGTTCGTGGATAATACCCTCGGCTTATAACAGAAACAAAATTGCTTTGCACGCGCTGGGTCACTGCTTTTCTCGGCCCGGCATGGTCATGCTCCAAGGCTCCAAAGCTCTTTCGAGTTGCTCCGGAGTAAGCAGGTTCTTTAACTGCGCCACTTCTCGAACCGTCTTGCCGCTTGCAACTGCTTCATGCGCAATGATCGCGGCGGCATCATAACCGATCAACGGAGCCAATGCGGTTACCGTCGCGAGGCTCTTTTCAACCAGCTCCCGGCAGCGAGCTTCGTTGGCTTCGATGCCGACGACGCATTTTTCAGTGAATGCATTGACTACGTTGGCGCTGAATTCAATGGCCTCCAGCAGTTTCAGCGTAACAATTGGCATTGTCACATTCAATTCGAAATTGCCGGTTTGACCGCAGAGGGTAATCGTCGCGTCACAGCCGATGACATGAGCCGCAACTTGAATGACCGATTCGCAGAGAACCGGATTGACTTTCCCGGGCATGATCGACGAACCGGGCTGCGTTTCCGGTAGACCGATCTCGCCGATCGCGCAGCGCGGTCCTGAACCAAGCCAACGTAGATCATTAGCTATTTTGATCAGAGTCACCGCCAGAGTCTTGAGCGCACCGCTGATATGGACCGAGGCGTCGCGCGCCGCCTGCGCTTCAAAATGATTCTCCGCCTCGCGAAAGGGGAGGCCCGTTTCTGCGGAGATGATCTTGATTGCGTGGGCAGCAAATTGCGGGTGGGTATTGATGCCCGTCCCGACAGCAGTGCCGCCGAGAGCAAGCTCCTCGAGGCCTTTCGCCGCATCTTGGATTCGGTCGATGGCGAGCTCAATTTGTCGCACATAGCCGCTAAATTCCTGGCCCAATCGAATCGGCGTAGCGTCGTTCAGATGCGTCCGGCCGATCTTCACAATGTCATCGAACGCATCTGCCTTTTGTTTCAGCGCACTTTGGAGGCGAGTCAGAGCGGGCAAAAGATTCTTACTGATCGCTTCCAGCGCGGCTATGTGAATAGCGGTAGGGATGACATCGTTGCTCGATTGCCCCATATTCACATGATCGTTAGGGTGTATCTCCTTGCTGCCGCGGGGTTTGGCAAATAGCTCAAGGGCGCGATTGGCAATGACCTCATTGGCATTCATGTTTGTCGAAGTTCCTGATCCGGTTTGGAAAATGTCGACAACAAATTCGTTATCGTGTTCTCCTGCGATCACTTCTCTGGCAGCATTGCGAATCAATGTGGCGAGCTGGGAATCTAGCAAGCCGAGAGCCTCGTTAGCCGAAGCCGCGGCATATTTGACCAAACCCAATGCGTGGATGAACATAGGCGGGAAGCCCACTCCGCTGACCGGAAAATTCTCCACCGCTCGCTGAGTTTGCGCACCGTAGTAGGCGCCCTTCGGCACCCGTACTTCACCCATAGAATCGCGCTCGATACGATATTCCCTCATGGCCATGTTCTCTCCCTTTGGGGGTGTTTTGCTAGAACTAAGTGAGTAAGCCAACCGTTGAGGATCGGAGTTGATTTTACGATGTGTTGTCTCGCACGATGAACAAAGTTAGTCTACCCAGGGCAGGTGGTTACGACAAGTATCTGTAAGCATGAAATAAATCATCCGCCAATAGCGAAAGCAACTTACGGACTCGAGCTTCTTCGATGTTCAATCCCGCACGGCCGTACGACCTTAACGTGGGTTATTTATCAGATGCAGGTGCGCAATAGTGGTTTTATCAAGCTCTAGAAAACGAATATGGCCATCGATGATCTTGCCAAAGCGCTAAGTCGAGCCAATACACGGATTGTGCAATGCCGAAGGTGTCCCCGGCTGGTTCGGTGGCGTGAACTTTGTGCCAAGGCTCCACCGCGGCGCTATCATGGAGTTAAATATTGGGCAAAACCGCTCGCCGGCTTCGGTGATCCTCACGCCCAGCTTTTGGTCGTCGGGCTTGCCCCGGCGGCCAATGGCGGCAATCGGACGGGAAGGATGTTTACCGGGGACCGCAGCGGCGACTGGCTGTACGGCGCGCTGCATGCATTCGGATTTGCCAACCAGCCGACATCGCAACATTGCGGTGACGGTCTTGAGTTAAACAACTGCTATATCACCGCCGCGGTTCATTGCGCTCCGCCGCTGAATAAGCCGACCTTGATCGAGTTTGAGAGGTGTCGCCCGTTTCTTGTTCACGAATTGAAATTGATGACGCAGCTGCGCGTGGTCGTCGTTCTTGGAAAGATCGCTTTTGATTCTTTTCTCAAGGCGTACAAAGAAGCCGGCAGGACAATTCCGAAGCCGCGGCCGAAGTTCGGACATGAAATCGTGACAATTCTGCCGGATGGCGTTACTCTAATCTGTTCCTATCACCCCAGCCAGCAAAATACTTTCACGGGTAAGTTAAGCCAGCCGATGTTTTATCAGATCTTCGATCATGCTAAATCGCTGCTCTGATTTTCGATCGGAATTGCACACAAACTTCGGCGAAGCTCGTGATT
>Ga0307414_10002111_pt1 | contig 10360 bp, 10 predicted proteins | sample DK1Ometagenome_FD_203804 | JGI IMG/M metagenome (GOLD analysis project Ga0307414, IMG submission 203804) | Maize rhizosphere microbial communities from greenhouse at UC Davis, California, United States - DK15-O-3 | ecosystem: Host-associated > Plants > Roots > Rhizosphere > Soil | place: USA...
AATCAGCAGTTTGTGGTAGATACCAATGTGGGAACGGTAAGCGGTATCGAAATAAATCCTTTTAACGATATTGTAAGTAAAGACAATCAGGTAACTTTAAAAGAAGTTTCAAATCCTGTGGCAGAAGAATTAAAAGTTTTTCCAAACCCGACAGAAACAACTTTTCAGGTAGAAATTCCTCAAAAAATGAAAGTCGATACCATGAATCTTTACAACGTAAGCGGGAAATTGGTTGCGCAGAACATCAGCAATCCGTATCCGTCAGAACAATTGGCAAGCGGTATGTATGTGCTGGAAATTAAAACAGCCGAGAAAACCTATCATAAAAAAATTATAAAAAATTAAAATGAACCTGTTGTTTGCCAAATAGTAACCTTAAAATAGTACATTTGTGCAACACAAAATGAAAGTATTGTAATTAATGGACGTATTAGTTAAATTATCGCAGTTTTTATTAAGTTTATCCTTATTAATTGTATTGCACGAGTTAGGACACTTTATCCCGGCAAAATTATTTAAAACACGAGTAGAAAAGTTCTACCTTTTCTTCGATATAAAATTCTCTTTATTTAAAAAGAAAGTCGGCGAAACCGTTTACGGAATCGGTTGGTTGCCATTGGGCGGGTATGTGAAAATTGCCGGAATGATCGATGAAAGCATGGATACCGACCAGTTAAAACAGGATCCGCAACCGTGGGAATTCCGTTCAAAACCGGCATGGCAGCGTTTAATAATCATGTTGGGCGGTGTAACTGTAAACTTTATACTGGCATTTGTTATCTACATTGGTATGACTTGGTTTTATGGCGACCGTTTCGTAGCAAATGAAAGCTTAAAAGATGGTGTTTGGGTAATATCTGATGATTTAAAAGCGGCAGGCATGCAATCAGGAGATAAGATTGTATCTATTGATGGCGAAAAATTAGTACGCTTTGATAAAGCACAGGCAAAAATGTTAACTGCTAAAGAATTGGTGGTAAACCGCAACGGTGTGGAGCAAGAAATTAAACTGCCTGTTGATTTTGTACAAGGAATTATAGAAGACAAAGGTGGTAAGCTAATTGTACCTCGTATGCCTTTCATTGTAGCTGGTTTTGAAGATAACTCGCTTAATAAAGAGGTGTTAAAAGAACGCGATTTTATAGTATCTATTAACGGAACCACAATTACTTATTACGATCAAATGGAAGGGTTTTTAAAGCCTTTTGCCAATCAAACGTTACCAGCGGTAATAAAAAGAGATGAAGTTGCACAGAACGTTACATTAAAAGTAGATAGAAACGGAAAAATTGGTGTGGCACCTGCCATGATATCGAACAAGGATGCTGAAAAGTTGGGACTGTTTAAGCTAACTACCAATCACCACAGTTTTTTAGAGTCGATACCGATTGGTGTTCAAACAGGTATTGATCAATTAGTGGGTTATGGAAAACAATTAAAAATGATTGTAAATCCTGATACAGGAGCATATAAAGGTGTAGGCGGATTTAAAGCAATATTCGATGTTTTCCCAAATACTTGGAGTTGGGAAATGTTCTGGAGCATTACTGCATTTTTATCAATTATGTTAGGGGTAATGAATTTGTTGCCGATACCTGCGTTAGATGGTGGTCACGTATTGTTCTTATTATATGAAATGATTTCGGGTAGAAAACCAAGCGATAAGTTCTTGGAATATGCACAAACAGTTGGTTTTGTTATACTTATTGCTTTGTTGTTGTTCGCAAACGGAAACGATATATTCAAAGCCTTAACAGGCAAGTAAAAAAAATAACGATTTTTTAAAAAAGGTGTTTGCAAAAAGGAAAAATCGTTCTATATTTGCATCGCAATAAAGGTAACACACCTTCCTCCTTAGCTCAGTTGGTTAGAGCATCTGACTGTTAATCAGAGGGTCCTTGGTTCGAGCCCAAGAGGGGGAGCAAAGTTGCCAAAGCAACACCTTAATTTTATTGCAAAATAGAAACTTAAAATTTAAGTTTCCTCCTTAGCTCAGTTGGTTAGAGCATCTGACTGTTAATCAGAGGGTCCTTGGTTCGAGCCCAAGAGGGGGAGCAAATTGCGAAAGCAGTGAACAATTTTAATATTTTAAGTTTCCTCCTTAGCTCAGTTGGTTAGAGCATCTGACTGTTAATCAGAGGGTCCTTGGTTCGAGCCCAAGAGGGGGAGCAAAATATATAAAGCCTTACAGAAATGTGAGGCTTTTTTGTTTCTAGGATATGCTTCTTTTTAGGTTCGAGCCCATGCTTAAAAATAATAGGGCTTTAGGTTAATTTACAAAAAGACGAGTAAAACACAAGCCTTACAGAAATGTAAGGCTTGTGTTTATAATTATACTTTTTTAGGCGGAAGGTCAAACGCAACGGCATTGTGTTCAAAATGTCCTTTATGTGCCCCGTCGCAAAAAGGTTTGTTTTTAGACAAACCACATCGACAGATTGATAGTGCTGTTCTGCCTTGCAGTCCGTAAGCGTTTCCGTTTTTATCTACAATTTCGAAATCTCCTTCTATTTTTACCGACCCATTATCATTAATGGTAAGTTTTGTTTTTGACATAGTTGTTTGTGTTATTTGTTTCGTCACAAAACTATGGATAATGTTGGTGATTTTTACTCGTGGCATTCAATTTAGAAACGTTCCTTTTAAGACAAAATTTAAGAAAAGGTATGTTTATTTTACTTTTTAATTAGCTTCTTCACTGCAGTCCCTTCATTCGTTTGTAAATGCAGTAAGTAAGTACCGCTTGTTAATGTTTCAATATTTAGTTGTATATTTATTTCGCTATTAAAGTTTTGTGTATTGATTAGTTTGCCAACTAAATCATATATCTCAACTTGTTTTATAGACATGTTCTCATTGTTAGTGATATTTACAATGTTATTTGCAGGGTTTGGGTATAAATTGAATTTTGATGAATCTAAATCGATTATATTTAGGGTTGGTAGTGTGTTAACAGCTGAAATTTTTATATTGTCAACCTTTAAAAAAGAATTACCGTAAAAATTGTCAGTAAAGAAGACGTGAAATCCGATCTGTACATATTCTAAAGGATTATCAATATCCATCTGTCTGTTTGATTTAACAGCATAATTCTTTGATGGAAATTCAAAATATAAATTATAATTATTATAATCTACATATATTATAATTTTTTGCCATGTATTTTGTTGAGCGAACAAAGCTGGTGTTAATGATGTGGCATGGCTATTATAAATTTCATATATTTCATTATTGTACATGGAGTCGATAAACATCCCGTGTGTACTATGTCCGCCTTTAATATCTGAAATACCTATGTGAATACGGTCTAAATTATCATATGAGTAGAGAAAATAATTGAAGTCAAACTCAATTTTAAGGATATTATTTTTAACATCTCTTATGCTCCAAAAACTTCCAATAGTATTAAATGCTGCTCTATGCATTCTATGACCTATGCCTCTTTCCTCAATATTTGTCGATTCAAGTAAAAGAATTTTACCACGACCACTTTCAGATTCTATTCTAAAATTATCATTGTGTACTGTTGAAAAACTTTTTGCGAACCTTTCCTCTGTATACCAATTTCCCTGACCAGGTATTATACCTGTAATATCGGTACCAATATTTCCTAATGTATAGCTATTAAAATCTTCACTATATAACACCTGCGCATTTACACTGTTAAAAAATAAAAGTATTGCAAAAGTTAAAAAAGTAGTTTTTTTCATAATTTCTTTGATTAATCATTAAAGATATAAAATTTATTTGTTTAAATAACAGTCTTTTAAATTGTAATCTAAAAATATGAAGTATAGGTTTTTAAAGTAATGTAGAAAATTACCTCCGTTTTTTAATATCTCGTACCAAAGCATCTACTACGCCTAAAATAACTACTTCGTCATTTTCATTGATTTGTACAGAATTGGCATATTCCGGATTTAAAGCTACCAGTTTGGAATTTATTTTATCGTATCGTTTTAAAGTATATTCCGATGAATTGATTGATACCACTACATCATCGCCGTGTTGAGGTTCATAATCTGATCGTAAGATTAAAATATCGTTTTCGTGATAATCAGGATACATAGACAAACCTTTTACCCGGTTTACAAACGTTGATTCTACTTTAGAAAGATACAGCTCGTCTAAACTTATGCGGTCGTTCAAAAAATCTTCGGCAGGTGAAGGAAATCCTGCATTCACACCTTCACGCAACTGCACATAATGTTTCTTGCCATTGGTGTTAATGGGTAAATATTCCAACTCGCTGCCAAATTTTATAAACTGTATCATTGTACTTCTAAAATATCGTTCCATTTTGTGGTGTAGTTCGGGCTTAAATGATCCTGACGCATTTTCCACGTTTTATCTAATGCCTGCGAAGCTAATTTTAATTTCTGTGTTCCGTATTTAGAATTCAGTTTGTCCATCGTATTCATTATTTCACGATGTTTAAAGGGTTCTTCTTCGAACAAATTAAACTGCTTTTCGGTTTCCGGAGCAATTCCGCCCACAATAACACCGGCTTTTTTGTAATGGAAACCTGCTTTAAAAATGATATCCAAACCTTTTTTTGCGTATTTGGCAATTTCAATATCAGAATTCGTCGGGTAGGGAATACTCACATTGACCGATCTTGAATATTGTTCCTGCTGCTCGTTAAACCGGTTGGTGTAAACAAAAACGGTAACCAGTTGGCATGTTGACTTCTGTTTACGCAGTTTAGCAGCACATGTTACGGCAAAAGTGGTAATGCGTTCTGCCAGATATTCTTTATCGGTATAAGTGGTATCAAAAGATCGGGTGGTTGCAATATGTTTTTTCGATTGTAATTCTTCCAGCTCTAAAACCGAAATTCCTTCTAATTCCTTTTTCAATCGAAGTCCCACTACCGAAAACTGCCTTCTTACATATTCATCGGGAAGCTCGGTGAACTGAATTGCTTTGTGAACACCTTTGCTTTTTAGTTTTTTAGACATGCGTCTGCCAATTCCCCAAACATCTTCTATATTCAACCATTGCAGTGCTTTCAGTCGTTTTTCATCAGTATCGATCAAATAAACACCTTCTAACTGTGGAAATTTCTTTGCGATATGATTTGCTGCTTTTGCCAATGCCTTTGTTGGAGCGATGCCCACACAGGTTGGAAGAAGTGTTTTTTGTAGAATTTCCCTGCGTATTTGTTTGCCACATTCATCAAGTGGCTGTGTAGAAAAATTATTGAAATGCAGAAAACATTCGTCAATAGAATATACTTCAACTTCGGGCGTATAATTTTTAAGGATGCGATACACCCGGTTGCTCATATCGCCATACAAAGCGTAATTCGATGAAAATACGTGAACATCCAGTTCCTTAAACTTATTTTTGTATTCAAATGCAGCCGCAGCCATAGGAATGCCCAGTTTTTTTGCTTCGTTAGATCGCGAAATAACACAACCATCGTTATTACTTAAAACAACAATGGGCTGGTGGCGTAAGGTTGGGTTAAAAATCCGTTCGCAACTTACATAAAAATTATTACTATCTACTAAAGCATACATTTTACAAAATTATCAATTTATAAAACGCAATAAAGTTAAAAATGTGTCGTTCTTAATTCTGTAAATTGAGTCTGTACAATAAAGGCATAATGCTTATATTTGCCGGCGTTAAAAGGTAGTCACTGTGTTTTTTTAAGATTAGTGACGCCGATAATCAAAAAAACAAATTTATTAAATGAAAAAACTTTTAAAAAAAATCTGCCTTCTGTCTATGGTGGTAGGTATGGGATCTGCGTATGCCCAAGAGAATAATCAGGTTTATTTAGGATTGGGAATGGGGTTAGATTACGGTGGCGTAGGTGCTAAAGTAGAATATCTTCCTGTAAAAAATGTAGGCGTTTTCGCAGGATTGGGATTTAACTTATTGTCGGTTGGCTGGAATGTAGGTGCTACTTACAAAATTATGCCCGATAAAAAGGTCTCTATCAATCCTATGGTTTTTTATGGATACAATGCGGTATCTAAAGTTTCAGGAGCGCCTAATTATGATATGACATCGTACGGAATAACATTTGGGGCGAATGTTGATATAAAAATGGGAAAACAGGGCAATAAGTTAAGCGCAGGAATTTTTGTGCCAGTAAGATCAGAAAAATTTATGGATAACTATGATGCAATGAAAAATGATCCTAGAGTATTTTTAGAGTCTAGCTTAATACCAGTAACAATAGGCGTTGGATACAATTTTAAACTGAATTAAACAGGCAGTTTTCCAAGCAATTTATTGGATACAGAAAAAAGAGGTTGCAGCAAGCGCTAGCAACCTCTTTTATTAACCAAAAAAAACACTTATGAAGTCACAAATGTAGAACATATTGTTTTTAAAAATCTTAATGTAGATTAATAAATTACGTTCAATTGCTTTCTTGCAAAATATTTATTCAATAGATAATAATTGAATTAAAAAGTATAGATTTTTAACAATAAAGACATGTTCCATTGGCATAAAATTTGCTGATATATACGTGAGAATAAACCGCAGCCTTTACAATGTAGCAGGTATTCTTATTAATACAAATTAGGTTTTAACTTAAAGAAAATAAGTGCGGTTATCCAAAATTAAGCGGGTGTAAAAACCCGCTTTTTATATTTTACTTCAGGTTTTGCGTAGAAATGTTGTACCTTCACAAAAATTACGTACCATGAAGTTAGATTATATGTTGCAGGTTACAAAGGTAGATAGTTGCAGTGATGCTATTCTACATTTGAAAGAGATAGGTATTAATTGCGAAGCTTTTTTTAATAAGTTACAGTTGGTGAAATTTAGTTTAGATACAAATATTTTTATAGAATTTATCAACAAAGCGGGGAAAAACAGTTTTTTTGATTCCAACGGAATTTTAATTAACAACAAATCGCAGTCTGCTTTTGGTTATAAAGTAAAGGTAGATTATCATTATCAGGGGAGTTTAGCCACACAAAAAAGTTGTGGAATCATCCTTATTTAAAGCGTAATTGCTATATTTTAAGAAGAATTACCGTTTATTGGAATTTTTTATATATCTTTGTAAAGAATTTATTGACAGGCTTTTGTATTTGCCTCTTCTGAAACAGTCTAAAACATCCATTTTTTCTCTCTCAGTTTTGCTTTTTTCAGTTGCCACATTTTAATTTTATGAACATTTAGTTGGCACATCTGATCATTTTCAGATTAATGAAAAAGCAATTATAGCATCATCTTTTTACTTATCGGTAAATAACAGCAATTATCAGGCTGCGATCTATTTTGTTTTCGTTTGAATAAAATCAACCAAAATACTAAACGTTAAATCGTTTTAATGCGTTGTAAATAAAGCAGAACAACAACGAGTAATAATTTAAAAGGTAATTTGGCAATAACAAGTCCAAGCTTTTTAAAAAGTATCCCACTAATTGTATCTTTTAGATATAATTGTTGAGATATGAAAAATGCCGGTATTCCGGTGAGAAACTATGAATTTTACAGATTTAAATATTATATCGCCTATCATGAAGGCTGTAACCCAAGCAGGATACACCAAGGCTACCGAAATACAGTACCAAACCATACCACATATACTTAACGGAAACGATGTAATTGGCTGTGCCCAAACAGGAACGGGAAAAACGGCATCGTTTGCTATACCGGTATTACAATTGTTAGATAAAAATCCGGCAGAAAAAAAAGGTATTCGTACTTTGATCCTAACGCCTACAAGAGAGTTGGCAATACAGATTAGCGAAAACTTTAAAACCTACGGAACATTTTTACGTTTAAAACATCTGGCAATTTTTGGTGGCGTACCGCAAGGAAAACAAATCGCAGCGTTAGACAGAGGGGTAGATATATTAATTGCAACTCCGGGAAGACTTTTAGATCTTATTGCACAAGGTTGCATTAAATTATCGCAGATTGAAATATTGGTGCTTGATGAAGCCGACCGTATGTTGGATATGGGTTTTGTGAACGATGTAAAAAAGATTCTTACAAAAGTTCCTGCAAAAAGACAAACCCTGTTTTTTTCGGCTACCATGCCGCAAGAAATCCGCAAGTTTGCTCAATCAATCCTTAACAATCCTAAAGAAATAAACGTTACACCGGTATCTTCAACAGCAGAAACCGTAAAGCAATCGGTTTATTATGTTGAAAAAGCAGAGAAGTTAGATTTGCTGATTCACATTTTAGAAGATCAAACAATACACCGTTCACTGGTTTTTGCACGAACAAAGCATGGAGCAGACAAATTGGCTAAAAAGCTTATAAAATCAGGCATTCACGCAGCTGCAATACACGGAAACAAATCGCAAAACGCCAGACAAAAAGCGTTGGAAGATTTTAAGAATTCAAAAATCCGCGTTTTAATTGCTACCGATATTGCTGCAAGAGGTATCGATATTGACGAACTGCCGCATGTGGTTAATTACGAATTGCCAAACGTACCCGAAACGTACGTTCACAGAATTGGTAGAACCGGACGCGCAGGTTATGAAGGGGTGGCTATTTCTTTTTGCGATACCGAAGAGAAAAAAGACCTTAAAAACATTCAAAAACTAATAGGCTTTAATATGCCTGTAGTTACGCAAAATATAAAAATCAACAATTAAAAGATAAACTATGGCAGATTCTTTTTCTAAAAAAGAAAATAATAAGAAAAAAACTAAAAAATTACAAGATAAACAATTACGCAGAGAAGACCGTAAGGACAATAATAACAAAGGAAAAACTCTGGACGACATGATTGTTTATGTTGATGTAAACGGTCATTTTACAGAAGTTCCGCCGCATCTTCAAAACAGAGATGCAGATTTGGCAAAAGCAAAAAGAGCTCAAGAATCGGCAGTAGATCCTAATGCAGATTTTACAGGAATTGTTACCTATTTAAGCGAAAAAGGATACGGATTTATTACAGAAGATAATACCGGTGAGAACGTATTTTTCCATGTTGGGCAAACAACCCAAACCGTAGAAAAACACAACAAGGTTAGCTATAAAAAAGAAATGACTCCGAAAGGATACAGAGCAATAGATATTAAAAAGTAACAGAATAATTAATTTAAATAAAAAAGAGATGCAAGAAGGCACAGTAAAATTTTTCAATGAAACTAAAGGTTTTGGTTTTATTTCACAAGCAAACGGTAACGAAGACGTTTTTGTACACAATTCAGGTTTATTAGAAAATGTACGTGAGAACGACGAAGTAGTATTCGATATCGAACGCGGACAAAAAGGTTTAATGGCAGTTAACGTTAAAAGAAAATAATAACAAACTGTTTATTAAAAAAATTAAGGGTATGTAAGCAATTACATACCCTTTTTTCGTGATTTTATTTTTACGGTATAATGTTAGAATTTATAAACAAACGCATTAATATTCATACCGGCACCTACCGATGCAAACAAAACAATATCGCCTTTAGTAATGTTGTGTTCTGGTAATTCGCTGTTTAAAATCATGGTAAGCAAAGTCGGAATGGTAGCCACGCTGCTGTTGCCAAGTTTGTGAATAACCATTGGCATTATATTTTCAGGGACAGAAGTATTGTAAAGCTTGTAAAAACGGTTCACGATAGCCTCGTCCATTTTTTCATTTGCCTGATGTATAATGATCTTTTTTAATTGATCTATAGAATATCCGCTGTCGTCAAAACACTTTTTCATGGCATTAGGAACATTCAACAGGGCAAATTCATAGATTTTTCTGCCATTCATTTTAATGAACTTTGTATCAGGGCAATTTTGGTTATTGTACGATTTTCCAAAATACAGATAATCTTTCTCTTTCATAGTAAAAGAAGCCGAAAGGTGCGATTTTAAACCAGAATCGTCGGTACTGATTTCTACAATCGCGGCACCGGCACCATCGGCATAAATCATACTGTCTCTGTCGTGAATATCAGAAACCCGCGAAAGCGTTTCGGCACCTATTACCAGGCATCGTTTTGCTATACCGGCTTTAAGAAAAGCATTTGCTTGTATCATTGCTTCAATCCAACCGGGGCAACCAAAAAGTACATCGTAGCCCACGCAGAAATTGTTCTTTATTTTTAAAAGATGCTTTACACGCGATGCCAAACTAGGCACCATATCAGACTGAATCGTTCCAAAACGAACATCGCCAAAATTATGTGCAAATATGATATAGTCTAATGTTTCTGGATCAATTCCCGAATTTTCAATTGCACGCTGTGCAGCAATAAATCCAAGATCCGAAGTAACCTGATCGTTTTGCGCATAACGTCTTTCTTCAATACCCGTAATCTCTTTTAGTTTATCGGCTATTGTAGCATTATCTTGTTGTAGTATATGCCCACTTTCATCTAAAAAATGATGTTTATCAAAAAATAAATTAGTAATGGTTTGCGAAGGGATGTAATTT
>Ga0307414_10002112_pt1 | contig 10357 bp, 8 predicted proteins | sample DK1Ometagenome_FD_203804 | JGI IMG/M metagenome (GOLD analysis project Ga0307414, IMG submission 203804) | Maize rhizosphere microbial communities from greenhouse at UC Davis, California, United States - DK15-O-3 | ecosystem: Host-associated > Plants > Roots > Rhizosphere > Soil | place: USA...
TTTCGCCTTTTTGACCGTATTTCACGGCGTGAATGCTTTCGGCTCTTTTCTTTTTCAGCCAGTCGGAACCGTCCAAAGGTGGAAAAGTAGTACCATTTCCTTTTCCTGTTGCCAGATGGCATTGCATACAAAAATCAGTATAGACTTCTTTACCGCGTGCCATACTTTTTTGCAACGGAGTTTGCTGCTCTTCTTTTAAAGGCAAATAATCATTATTGGAATAGGTAAAATGTGTGGGATTTGAAAAATACAAACCCATTAAAAGTGTCAGGCTTACGCCAAAATTTATTTTAGTAAATAGCATTTTAATTTTTTTTTCTGGTTTTAATTTATCGAAGCGTTTGCTTCCACTTTTTTATAACAGATTGCGAAGCAATCCGCGGTAATTAGTTGGGTATGATTTTTACAATTCCTTTTCCTTCTACACCCATGTAGATAAAGCCATCCGGTCCCTGAGTGACGCTACGCAAACGACCCACATCGGTCGCAATTTTTTGTCTGGCGGTAACTTTTTCACCATTAAGTTTTACTAATTCCAAATATTGAAATTTAAGCGAACCTACCAATAAATGCCCTTTCCAGTCCGGATATTTATCGCTGGTTACAAATACCATTCCGCTGGGAGCGATAGAAGGCAGCCAGTAATACAAAGGGTTTTCAATTCCCGTTTTGGTTTGTTCGTTACTGATAACCGAATTATCATAATCAATACCGTAAGTAACCACTGGCCAGCCGTAATTTGCCGCTTTTTTGACAATATTGATTTCGTCACCGCCTTGTGGACCGTGTTCGTGTTCCCACAGAACACCCGTTTCAGGATGTATTGCCATTCCTTGCGGATTGCGATGACCGTACGAATAAATAGCTTCTTTGGCGTTTTCTTTCCCCACAAACGGATTGTCTTTCGGGATGCTGCCATCGTCATTCAGGCGGTAAATTTTACCGTTGTCGCGGCTAATATCCTGCGGATTTACAAAATGATTGCCGCGTTCTCCAGCCGAAAAAAACAAATAACCGGCATTGTCAAATACTATACGGGAGCCAAAATGCTGCCCTTTGGTAGTATTGGGTTCGCATTTGTATAAAGATTCTATTTGTGTCAGACTTTCGTTTTCCAGTTTAGCCCGGATTAATTTGGTGTTTCCACCTGTGCCTTCGCCTTCGGGGGAAGCATAGGTAATGTAAATCCAGCCGTTTTGAGCATATTTAGGATGCAATACAACATCCAATAAACCGCCTTGTCCACGGTTGTAAACCGCAGGAACATTTTTTACTTCGGTTTTTGTACCGTTTGTAACATGATATAAAATCCCTGATTTCTCCGTTACTAACAGTGAACCATCGGGTAAAAAAGCCATTCCCCAAGGATTGTTAATGCCTTCTACTACGGTTTCTAAAGTGTAGTTTTTTGCCTCTTCCTGTAATTGAATGTCGTTCTCTTTTTTTGACTGTGCTTCACAATTCAAAATAAAAAAGGAAAATAATACTATCGCTAATGGCTTCATAATTTGCTTCTTAAAACTTTTTTTAAAGATAATAAAAAAGTTGAATTGAAGAGGTTTATCAGTTTTTTGGTTTTCTTTCAGCAATTTCATGCTCAATGACTGCGATGCATTTAGTAAGGTTGTTTTTTATATCATTGCTCCAGAAACGCAGTACTTTCCAGTGGTGGGATTCCAGAAAAGTATTGACTTCTATGTCCCGTTGCATATTCCTTTCAATTTTTTTGATCCAGAATTCTGCATTGGTTTGCGGTTTCTTTCTGGTTTCCCAGTCTTTACCATGGAAGAATTCTGAATCTACAAATATGGCAATTTTAAGTTTTTTAAAAGTTAAGTCCGGTTTACCAAAAACAGTTTTGTTGTTTTTACGGTATCGGTATCCTAAGTTCCACAACGCTTTTGCTAATGTGATTTCAGCTTTGGTTGCTGTGCTTTTTATAGCACGCATGTTTTTGGAACGTTGTTGTGGATTGTGGACGTCCATTTTATGAGTTAATGGTATTGGATTAATTAATAGACGGAGTTATGGTATCAACATTTTGAAGAATTAATCTAATTTTTTGATTTTAAATGATTTTTCCACTAAGAAATTATCAAGAGTTGAATCTTTATCATGTTGAGCGATTAAAAATTTTTTATCAATAGTATAAAAACATTTTCCATTAAGTAATCTAAAATTATGTTTCATAATTTTTTCTGCATCTTCTTCGGTTATTTCTTTTTCATAAATTTTAAATCCAGATTTTGAGCCGTTATTAAAAAAAGAGATAAACTGATTTCTAAATTCTATTTTTGTTTTTAGTCTAAAATCTTTGATTTTGTTTTCGTTAAAAGTAGAATATGATTTTAAAACATATAGAAAATTTATTTGGTATTGATGAACGAATAATGTGTCTCTATCAAACAATCTGTCTTCAAAATGAAAAGATTTTACAGGAATTTCTTTTTTATGCTTTAAACAATGTCTGTCGAAATCTTGAACATCTTCGATATAACCATAAATAAAGAAATTTGGTGTAAGATTATAACCTTCAGTTATTTTATCACGATATCTAATGTTATCTTTATAAAAATCATTTTTATTTAGTAAATCAATATTAAATTGAATTACATTTTTAGCATAAGTAAACTGTTTGTATTTGGATAATTTACCAGCTTCATTTCCCGATTTATAATATTTAGAATCACCAATATAAAAAATATCTGACGTGTCAATTAACGATTTGTAATCAAAAATATGATCTATTATTTTACCATCCTCATTGTACTTTAATTCATCTAATGAAACGTTATCAACTTCTTTCTTTTCATCTAATTCATCTGAAAACAGTTTGTCAATCATATCTTCAAAAACTAGGTTATAGTTTCTAACGGATATAAATTCTTCTTTCTTCTTTTTGTTGCTGCTATTGTCGGTTTTAGAGAAATAAAGTTCACATAAAACATACATTCTTTTTAATGTGTCAGAGAAATAACGATATTTTATTTTCTTTAGTTTTGAAAGACCATTTTTTTGTAGTCTTGCAAAACTTTCGCCTTTGATAATATTATAGCTCGGATCTATTTTAAGATGCAGTTGATGCTCTTTATTGAAATGATTTAATATTGAAAAAAAGTAAGTCAACAATTCTTCTTCTGCATTTTGAACTTTCTTTTTATTATTAATTTCAATATAAATTGGCGTATTGTTAGAAGAAAATATCGGCAAAGATTTTCTAATAGTTTTATCCCATTTAGGCTTCTTTACTTGATTGGATTTATATTCAATATGCTTATATAGAATAGTGTTTTTGTTCTTTTTATAAAAATTAACCATGCTTAAAAGCAAGTCCAAATAAGAATATTCTAAATCTCCAAGATTAGTGTTTAATTCAAAAGCCAATGAAGATTCAATAATTGATGTTTCTTTAATTCTTCTTTTATATTCCGTAAGACTATTATAGAAATAAACTAATAATTGGCGAATCCATTTGTAGTTTTCATTATGTTTAAATGATTCTAAATTTTCAAAATCAAATAAATCATCCTTCGAAATCCCAAAAACAGTTTCTTGATAATCTTTCATAAAGACTTTAGGCAGCATATAAACCAGCTCTTTTTTCTCAAAAGAATGGTAATATCCTACCGAAATTATTTTGCCTACACTTCCGTTTTGATTGTAAAATTTTGGGTCATCAAAAGCTGAAGCTAAGTTGTCTATTGAATAATCTTCGCCTTCAATTAGAATTTTCATTTAAATAATGGTTGGTTCAATATTTACCGCTTTTAAAATCTTTATTATTTCCTGTTTTCCGTTAGTATTTGTTGGGAAGAAATCTTCATAAGTTGTTCCTTTTTCAAAAATAGAGTCAGAACTATCTTCATCCTTAAAAACATCATTCCATAAATAGAAAACAGCTTTGTTTATAAACTCATTTAAAGTTATTTCTTTTGAATCTGATTTAATAAAATAGTTTCCAATACACTTATCCATTCCAAGATTTTGGTTTGTTTTTATAACTGCATTTACATTTTTGATAAAATCAATCCATTTAAAATAAGTTGTTTCATCAATTTTGACTTTGTATTCAAATGACTCGTTTTCCGGAAGATCATCATAACAAATAGGAATATATTCCCAATCCCAACGTCTTTTAAAAGCACTATCCATGGGGAAAAGTGATTGATCAGAAGTGTTCATAGTAGCCAATAAACTCAAATTAGGAGGAAGTTTCAGTCCATAAATAATACCTTCATGTTCTGCTCCAAGTTCTTTAATTAAATATTGGTATAATTCTGATGAAGGTGCTACATCATAATTACTATTTCTATCTAATAATTGAAAAATATCTCCGAAAATTTCGGCACAATTACCTCTATTAATTTCTTCTATAGCTAGAAAATATTGATTATGTGAATCCAACCAAGCTTTGATGTAAATATTAATAAAGACCTGTGGTACAAACTCATATTTTATTTCGCCATCTTTCGAAATAGGTTTGTAACCACCTACAAAACTAGTATTGTCATATTCGGGATGAAACGTGACTCTTTCATAGAATCCTTTTCTATCTTTTAGTATTTCATTTACTTTAAATGACTTTCCGGTTCCTGGTGCGCCATAATATATAATATTTGATTTTGCTGGAGCATCAATTCCTTCATTTAATGGAACAGAAAGTAAATTACATAATTCATAAGAAAGACTTAGATGATATGCTATTGTTGCAATATATGAAGATGTTTCATTTACAACATTAGACTGTTTTAGAACTGGTGAAACAAAAAAGTCACCCCTGTCAATTGTTTTAGATCCAAACCACCAATCATAATCTGTTAAAAAGTTTTTAAAATATACTCTATCTTCAATTTCTCCAAACTTCCCTTCAATCAATAGATTCAAGTTGTCCGGTATCTCATTTCCTCGTAATTGTTTTATTGTTTCACTTGAAATTTGAAATTCATTTACGATACTTTTATAATGCAATATTGAGTTTAAGAAATCAAAGAAAAATGAAGCTAAATAAAACCATTGATTTGGAAATATTATTTTAAGTCCTTTTGATGTTGTAACTGTAGCGGTGAAGTTTTGAAATACAATTTTATCACTTGATTTTTCATGTAATAATTCAGAAAATTTTCTTTTGAATTCTTGAGGTATAACAATTTCAAAATTATTATAAGCTAATGATTTTGCATTAGCAATTTCTCCTAAATTATTTAGGTTATTTAATATCATAATAATTGTTTTTTAATTTCATTAAAAACAGTTTGAATAACAGGAACAGACACACTGTTTCCAAATTGTTTGTATGCTTGGTTATCAGAAACAGGAATTATATAATTTTTGGGATAACCTTGTAAATTTGCTGCTTCTCTTGGAGTTAATTTTCTAGGATTAGCATTTTTTTGTTCTATTAAAATTTCACTACCATCTTTGTAATAACGTGCAGAAATTGTACTTGTATATGGAGTATTTTCATTTACTGAAGAAAAACCAAATCCATTTCCTTTTTCTTTATGTTCTTTTCTTCTTCTAATATGACCAGCAAATAACTTATCTGATATTGTATATTTATTGTCTGGATTTTTCAATAAAATATCTCCAACTTTTGTTGATTGAATATTAATCAAATTATCTTTATCATATATTACTTTGTTATCTTTATTGATACCTAAAGGAAATTTAAAAGTTTTCTTTGTTTCCTTTAACCAACCTATAATAAAAATTCTTTCTCTGTTTTGTGGTATTCCAAAATTTCTTGAATTCAAAATTTCTGTACTAACATCGTAACCTAATTCATCAAGAGTTGCCAAAATCGTTTTTAATGTATTTCCTTTATCATGATTTTTGATTCCTTTGACATTTTCTAAAAAAACAACTTTAACTGGCTTCCCATTTTTTTTTCGTCTATTAATTATATCAACCACATCAAAAAATAAAGTTCCTCTAGTGTCTTCAAAACCTTTTTTTAGTCCTGCATGTGAAAAAGGCTGACAAGGAAATCCACCACATAAAACATCAAATTCCTCTGGAATATATTTTTTTGTACTTTCTTTAGTTATATCCCCAAAAGGAGTTTCTCCAAAATTGGCTCTATAAGTAGTTTGGGCGAATTTATCCCATTCAGAAGTAAAGACGCATTTACCACCTAAATTCTGCAAAGCAATCCTAAATCCACCAATTCCTGCAAATAAATCAATAAATTTAAAACTATAATCTATTGGTGTAGGGAATGGGACTTTTTCTACTTCGAAAAGTAAATACTGCTCAGCATCATCATAAAGAATATTTAATTTTTCTTCTTCATTTTTATATTCAATAATCTCTTTAATATATTTATAGGCTTCTTTTTCATAATGCTTTTTTACTCCATTACGATAATTATGAAGAAAATGAGTCACTACAGCTTTTTTATTGGTGTCTTCTGATTCTCCTATATATTTTTTGAATTTTTTATTATCAAATTCATCAATTGATATTTTTACTTTCATTTCTTAAAATTTTTGTCGTTGAAGAATGTTGTAAAGTCAACATCTAAGGCGAAGATTATTTTTTCAATTATAGTTATTGATACATTTCTTTTGCCTTTTTCAATGTCAGAGATATAGTTTCTGTCCACATTTGAAATGTTAGCTAAATGCTCAATTGAGATTTCTTTTTGTTCTCTCAGCATTTTTACTTTTTGACCAAATTTTTCTTTAATATTCATAGTTTATAAAATTAGATTTGCGCCTACAATTGACCCGCCTACAGTTGTAAGCACAAGAGCTGTTTTTGTGAACAATTTATTAGCATGTTTAAATAAAGGATTTTGAATGGAAAACAGGAAGTAAATACTTTCCAATTCCCCTAGCCCTGACCGCAGTGGAACTCCTTATTTTTTAGGCTTGTATTTTTTTCTTGTGCCAAAAGAGCGACTTTAGGAGCTCCTTTTTGGCGCTTAGAAAAAAACAAGACTATAAATAAGAGTGGAGCGAAGGGCAGGAAATAGCTTCTTATAAAAATAGTTCTCGATACTTTACAATTTTTATTGTAATATTTTTTCTTTTTTGCTTGATCAAAAAAGAAACAAAAAAATATTCATGCGTTCATATTGTTTTTTTTGTATTCATGAATCTTCGATTTCAAGTCTTACGCTTCCTCGTCGGTCAAATTAGTTTTCGAATACTAAAAGAGGCAGCACTCGTCCCGAAGCATCGGGACTCAAACAGCTTTTCTTTTTAAGTATTCTTCAAACATTTGACACTCGACTGCGAAAGCTAAGGACAGTAAAACGTAAATATAAACGGTTATTTTCATAATGATAACATCCTATAATCTTTTGAAAAAATTTCATAGGAAATCGTTGTAGTTTTGGGATATTTTTGTAAAATCATCAATACGTTGTAGGATATGTTTATTGGTGGTGAGAAATTAAATATAAAATCCCATCTTTAATAAATGAAAAATTTACCATTATTAGATATCGCTATTATTGTCATTTACTTGATGATTATGATAGGCGTGGGAATTTATTTCTCCAGAAAAAACAAGAGTTCAGAGCAATATACGAAGGCTTCGGGAGCGATTCCGGGTTGGGCTATTGGCTTGTCATTGTATGCTACTTTTCTGAGTAGTAATACTTTTTTAGGTGTTCCGGGAAAAGCTTTTGGCAGCAACTGGAGTGCTTTTGTGTTTAGTTTGTCGATGCCTTTTGCGGCAATTATTGCGTACAAATTATTCATTCCGTTTTACAGAAGCGTACAGGAAGTTTCGGCTTATTCGCATTTGGAAAAACGTTTTGGATTATGGGCAAGAACTTATGCAGTGGTGTGTTTTATTTTTACGCAGCTGGCCAGAATGGGTTCGATATTCTTTGGAATTGCGTTGAGTTTACAGGCACTTACGGGTTATGACATGCAGTCTATCATGCTGGTTGTGGGTATTTGTATTGTAATTTATACGGTTTCGGGCGGAATTGAAGCGGTGATCTGGACTGAGGTAATTCAGGCGGTTTTACTGACTTTTGGAGCCTTATTGATTTTGTTTACTATTGTTAACAAAGTGCCGGGCGGTGTGAGTGAGATTATCGAAATAGGGAATGCCAATGATAAATTCAGTTTGGGTTCTTTTTCATTGGATTTTAGTTCGCCTACTTTCTGGGTAATTTTATTATATGGTTTCTTTATCAACCTGAACAACTTTGGTATCGACCAGAATTATGTACAAAGATACCACGCAGCGTCTACTAAAAAAGAAGCGGCTAAATCTTTATGGATTTGTGTTTTGATGTACGTGCCTATTTCGTTACTGTTTTTTATTATAGGTTCTTGTCTGTATGCCTATTACCATATTAATCCTGAATTAATTGAAGGTGTAAAGTTAAAAGCAGCTGCCGAGGGACTTCCTTTAAGAAGCACTGCCGAACAGATTAAGGCTGCAGCACAAAACCTGAAACCATCGGATTATGGTGATAAAGTAATGCCGATGTTTATGGTGAAAGAAATCCCAACCGGATTAGTAGGATTGATTATTTCGGCTATTATGTCGGCGGCAATGAGTACCATCAGTTCAGGGATGAATGCTACGGCAACAGTTTTTTGCATTGATATTTATAAAAGATATTTCAATCCTGATTTAGGAGAAAAGCAATTTCTAAGACTGCTTTATATTGCTACAGCCGTTTTTGGAATTGCAGGAATGGGTGTGGGAATTATGCTGATAGGAACTAAGAGTGTTCTGGATATCTGGTGGGAACTGAGCGGAATATTCTCAGGCGGAATGCTGGGATTGTTCTTGTTAGGAATCCTTAGCAGACAGTCTAAAAACATGGAAGCGATGATTGCAACGGCCATCGGGTTAGTGGTGATTTTATGGATGTCTCTTTCAGACAAAATTGCAGTGAGTTATCCGGCTTTAAAAAGTCCTTTTGATACCAATATGATTATTGTGATAGGGACGCTAAGTATCTTTTTGACAGGAGTTATTATTACCCGAATCAGAGGGAAAAAACTGGAAAGCAGTATTTAGGGGAAGTTGGGAGTTAGAAGTTAGTAGTTGGGAGTTTGAAGTTAGAATAAAGAAAATAGAATAAAGAAGTTAGAAGGCGGAGAAAAGCTTTGTGAACTTTGTGTTTTATAAACGGCATTAAAGAAAAAAAAATCTTAGTGTGCTTTGTGTTTAAAAAAAAGAAAAAGATTATATCGGTAATTACGGACTGATTGCCAGTTTAATGTTTACCGAATTACTAAATAAAGAACGATGAACAATTCAAAAAAAGGATTTATTCCGGTGATGTTAACACCATTTAATAATGATGGCAGCATTGATTACAAAACATTAACAGATCTTACAGAATTGTATTTAAAGTCAGGGGTTACTGGTTTATTTGCCAATTGTTTGTCTAGTGAAATGTTTGAATTGTCTGAAACAGAACGTCTTCAGGTGACGAAACATGTGGTTGATGTGGTGGCGGGTCAGGTGCCTATTGTGGCTACGGGAACTTTTGAAGGAACCATTGCAGAACAGGCTGATTTTACTAAAAAAATCTATGGTACGGGAATCGATGCTGTGATTTTGATTTCAGGTTTACTGGCTAAAGAAACGGATTCGGATGCTGTTTTTGTTGACAATGTACACCAATTATTAGATTTGACACCGGGAATTCCAACGGGTTTTTATGAATGTCCGGTTCCTTATAAAAGAGTGCTGACTGCTGCTCAGTTAGAAGATTTTGTCAATACAGGTAGAGTAATTTACCATAAAGACACCAGTTTAGATATCAATCAGATTAAAGCAAAACTGAGCGTGGTAAAAAATCCTGATTTTGGTTTGTATGATGCGTACATGGTACATGCTATCGAATCGTTAAAAGCAGGTTCGGCAGGATTGTCCTGTATTCAGGGGAACTTTTTTCCGGAATTAATTGTCTGGATTTGTGATAATTATAATGATGCTTCTAAGGCAGATGAATTAGCGGCAGTACAACGATTTTTAGAGTCTAATATGGGTGTTATGCACGATGTATACCCTGTAGTGGCTAAATATGCTTTGCAAAAAAGAGGTTTGCCTATTTCGAATTTTACTCGCAGAGAAGTAGGTGATTTTACTCCGATTGTAAAATATGCAGTAGATCAGCTGCAAACAGAATATGATATGCTACAGAGTGAATTATCATTCTAAGTTATAAAAAGAAATACATTTTGGTTAGTGTATGGTTAGTGTTAGTTTTTAGTGATTATTAAGTCGTCTGTTCGATTGTTTTTGTGTCGTGACCGCTCCTCCCAATTTTGGTCATTGTATAAAAATGTTAAGAACTTTTTTTTGACCATAATTTTGGTTCTGAATACAATTTCCAATGGAAATTTTTCGAACAGATGGGTTAATAATTTTT
>Ga0307414_10002113_pt1 | contig 10356 bp, 9 predicted proteins | sample DK1Ometagenome_FD_203804 | JGI IMG/M metagenome (GOLD analysis project Ga0307414, IMG submission 203804) | Maize rhizosphere microbial communities from greenhouse at UC Davis, California, United States - DK15-O-3 | ecosystem: Host-associated > Plants > Roots > Rhizosphere > Soil | place: USA...
TAGACAATTCCGAATTTGAACAGTATAAGGAATTATATGGCCAAAGCATCATCTGCGGATTGGGCAGAGTGGATGGCTGGGCAGTGGGCATTGTGGCCAATCAGCGGAAGGTTGTGAAGTCCAAAAAGGGAGAAATGCAATTTGGTGGAGTCATCTACTCCGATAGTGCCGATAAAGCCGCCCGTTTCATTATGAACTGTAACCAAAAGAAAATCCCCTTGGTATTCTTACAGGATGTGACAGGGTTCATGGTGGGCAGCAGATCAGAACAGGGAGGAATCATTAAAGATGGGGCGAAAATGGTGAATGCAGTTGCGAACTCTGTGGTGCCTAAATTTACCATCGTTCTGGGGAATTCTTACGGTGCCGGAAACTATGCGATGTGCGGTAAAGCTTATGACCCAAGATTGATCTACGCATGGCCAAGTGCAAAGATTGCGGTAATGGGTGGATCGCAGGCGGCAAAAGTGTTGCTGCAAATTCAGGAAGCTTCGTTAAAATCAAAAGGAGAAACCATTACCCCGGAAAAAGAAGCAGAACTGCTAAAGGAAATTACAGACCGTTATAACAGTCAGACGACTCCTTATTATGCCGCGTCGAGGCTATGGGTGGATGGCATCATTGATCCTAAGGAAACGCGGAAAGTGATTTCTATGGGAATAGAAGCAGCCAATCAATCGCCGATAAAAAAGGCCTTCAATGTAGGGATTATCCAAACCTGATCTGCTGAAGAAGAGAATAAAAGCACTGATTTATAATCCCTTAATCATAATGCGGCTTTGTTGCATTTTGTCTCTTGTGCAAAGCAGGATAAAAGTGTAATTTTGTATAATAATAGAAAGAATAAATAATATGTCAGAAGAAATAGAACACGTTCAATGTTTAATTATAGGTTCAGGACCGGCAGGATATACTGCAGCAATTTATGCGGCCCGCGCAGACCTGAAACCAGTAATGTACACCGGTATGGAGCCGGGTGGACAATTGACACAAACCACCGATGTCGATAATTTTCCGGGATATCCGGGTGGAGTTATGGGACCGGAAATGATGGAAGACTTCCGTAAGCAGGCAGAACGCTTTGGAACGGATATCCGCTTTGGTTATGTGAGTTCTGTAGACTTTTCTTCTATGCCGCATAAAGTGGTGGTAGATGACATTAAAACCGTTACTGCGGATACCGTGATCATTTCTACAGGGGCTACTGCAAAATGGTTAGGCTTACCTTCAGAACAAAAATACAATGGTTTTGGTGTTTCTGCATGTGCAGTATGTGATGGCTTCTTCTTTAAAGGACAGGATGTCGCAATTGTTGGTGCTGGTGATACCGCTGCTGAAGAAGCAACCTACCTGGCTAAGCTTTGTAAAAAAGTATACATGTTGGTGAGAAGAGATGAATTCAGAGCTTCAAAAGCAATGGTTCACCGTGTCTTGAATACCCCTAACATAGAGGTGGTATACCATACGGAAACTCAGGAAATCATTGGTAATGGTAAAAACGTAACTGCAGTGAAAGTATTGAACAACCAGACTGGTGTGGAGTCGGAAATTCCTGTAGAAGGTTTCTTCGTTGCCATTGGTCATAAGCCAAATACAGACATCTTTAAAGGATGGTTGGATATGGATGAAACAGGTTACCTGCAAACCATTCCGGGTTCTACAAAAACAAATGTAGAAGGGGTTTTTGCTGCTGGTGATGTTCAGGATCATTATTACCGTCAGGCAGTAACCGCTGCAGGATCAGGATGTATGGCTGCATTGGATGCAGAACGTTATCTTGCTGCTAAAGAACACGAAGTGAAAGTTTTATCTTAATAGATATCAAGATATCATGACCTCATGATGTCAATGAAGCGGGTTCCTTATGGAGCCCGTTTTTTTTTGCGATAAAATAACCATCGGTAGTCAGATTCGGATATATTAGACTTATGAGTCCATTAAAGAATGTTGTGGTACCGGATGAGGTTGTCCTGAGTAAGATTTACTTTCTCAGAAGCCAAAAAGTGATGCTGGATAGAGATTTGGCAGAATTGTATGACGTTAAACCGATCAGATTGCGGGAGCAGGTTAAACGAAATAAGGATAGGTTTCCGGATAATTTTATGTTTCAGCTCACAGAAGAAGAGGTCAATAACATGGTATCGCAAAATGCGATACCATCAAAACAAGCACTTGGAGGCGCTTTTCCCTATGTTTTTACCGAACACGGAGTCTTAATGTTATCCAATGTCCTGAAAAGCGAAAGGGCGTTACAGATGAGCATCCGGATCATAGAAATTTTCGTAAAACTCAGGGAGACGCTGTTGTTGCATAAAGATATCGCCCTCCTCGTAGAGCAGGTAGAAAAACGAATGGGCAAACAGGATGATAAAATAGAACTTTTGTTTAGTTACTTAAGTCAGTTTATGGAAAAGGAAGCTGAACCCAGGAAGTCAATAGGTTTTAAGTTATAACCGCTCTTAAAGACTTATTCTGAAGGATTTTTTTTATCTTGTGCATGAATTGAAACCAGATTATTGAACCCAACTTTTGGGAATGAGCAGCTGTTCACCGGGCTGAAGAAATTCCAGAAGATTAAAACGAAGCATTAAACACAAAACACACAAATGAAAAAACTATTTACAATTGTTCTGCTGGCATTTCTTGCAGTAGAAGCATCAGCACAGCAAGACCCGAACATGGGCATCATTCCTGCGCCAGTGTCCGTTAAGAAGAACAGCGGAACCTTTAAACTGGATAAAACAGTCGTTTTAATGTCCAATGAGCCTAAAAATTCAAGGATGGCAGATTTGCTAAATGCTTTTGTCACCACAAAAGGTGGTTTTGCCCTGAGAGAAGTGAAATCTGAAAGTGCAGGCGAAAGGGCCATCATCCTGACCTCAGAAGGTGCCGGTCAATTGCCTGCTGAAGGTTATAAAATCAACATTACAGATAAAAAGATTACGATTATTGGTCAGGAAGCAGGATTGTTCTACGCGGTACAATCCATGATGCAACTGATGCCGGAAAGACAAAATGACGAGATTCTGATTCCTGCAGCTGAAATCAATGACTATCCCCGTTTTAAATACAGAGGAATGCACCTGGATGTATCCCGTCATTTCTTCCCGGTTTCTCTGGTTAAAAAATACATTGATGTCATGTCTCAGTATAAACTGAATAACTTTCACTGGCACTTAACAGACGATCAGGGATGGAGAATAGAAATTAAAAAATATCCAAAGCTGACTTCAGTAGGAGGCAGCAGAAACGGAACAATCATCGGACATCACCCGGGCGTAGGAACGGACAATAAAGAATATAAAGGTTTTTATACCCAGAATGAAATAAAAGAGGTTCTGACTTATGCAGCAGCAAGGTTTATCAATGTGGTTCCTGAAATTGAACTTCCGGGACATGCTTCAGCTGCAATTGCTGCTTATCCTGAATTGAGCTGCTTTCCGGAAAGAGATACTTTTGTAGATGCGAAAACACCTTGGTCTGGAAGCAGAAAAGGCAAACAGGTACAACAGCAATTTGGTGTATTTGACGATGTGTTTGTACCTAACGACAACACCTTTAAATTCCTTGAGAATGTATTGGATGAAGTGATCGCTTTGTTCCCTTCTAAATACATCCACATTGGTGGTGATGAATGTCCTAAGGAATATTGGAAACAAAGTGAATTTTGTCAGAAGCTGATTAAAAAGTTAAACCTGAAGGATGAACATGGACTACAGAGCTATTTCATTCAAAGAATTGAAAAACACGTCAATAAAAGAGGTCGTTCTGTGATCGGATGGGATGAAATCCTGGAAGGTGGATTGGCACCTAACGCTACCGTGATGTCATGGAGAGGCACTGAAGGTGGTATTGCTGCGGCAAAACAAAGCCATGATGTGATCATGACACCTAATGCAGGTGGTTTGTATTTTGACCATAAACAAAGTAATTCTCCGGATGAGCCGACCAATATTGGTGGTTTTGCGCCGTATACCAGTTCTTATGCTTATGATCCAATGCCTAAAGAACTGAATGCAGATCAGCAGAAATATGTGATCGGTGTTCAGGCAAACCTTTGGACAGAATACATCCAGACACCGGTAAAAGTAGAATATATGATCATTCCAAGGGTGTTCTCTTTAGCGGAAATTGCCTGGAGCCAGCCTGAGCGCAAGGACCTGAAAAACTTCTCTGAGGAACGTCTTCCTTTGCATCTGGCAAGATTGGACCAGACAGAAACCAATTATTGGGTACCTACACCACTGGGCTTAAATGAGAAGGTGATGAATGGAGAAAACTTCCATATTGAACTTAAAGCTCCGGTACAAGGATCAAAAATCTATTATACATTAGATCTTACCCGTCCTTCAATTAACGGTAACTTGTATACTAATGGCGTGAAAGTGATCGTTCCTAAAGGAGAAAAACGCGTTTTGAAAACCCTGGTGATCACGCCGGCAGGTAAACAAAGTGTGGTAACAGAAACCATTTTAAATAATGGTGCTGCGGATGTAAAAGCTAAATAATTGTTCGTTAAAAAAAGATAAATGATGAACCTAGGTAAATATTTCATGAAGTTGCCCCTGCTATTTGCAGGGCTGCTTTTACTGGCTTCCTGTGGAGACAGCACTTCTGAAAAGATGGCAGCTAACAAATCCGCTCAACCTGATGTAAAAAAGCCTGCGGGCCAGTTTCCTTTCTATAAGGACATTGCGATCCGTCCGGGAATTAACTTTGAGGTAGTCAGCTGGGGTAAGGGAGTGGATAGTGTAGGTGGATACCTGATTTTATTATCAGATACGCTTAGAAACAATTACAAATCCTTTTCCAATGAACGCAAAGGGGTCATTACTGATGCCTGGAACATGGATCTTGACAATGATGGCAATCCGGAACTCTATATTGAATTGCTTAGCAAGAAAAATGTACTGGACCTTAATGTTTATGAATATGCGGGTGGCGAATTCAGAAAGATCAGTTTCCCTCCTTTGAGCAGTTCCATGAAAAAGGTGTATCAGGGTGGAGATAAATTCATCATTAAGAATGGCGATTTATTCCGTTCTTTTCCGATGGTGAATCCTAAAGATACGACCATTAAGGCCGGAGCAATTAAAATGCTGCAATACCGCCTGAACGGGAATAGCTTCTCCACAAATGAAATAAAAGAATAAGCTGGTTTCCGGCAAACATTACAAACAAAAGGCTGGTTTTAAACCAGCCTTTTGTCTTTTGCAACCTGTATGGCTTCCGCCTTTGAGTTCACATTGAGCTTGCTGTAAATATTTTTGGTATGCGTTCTCACGGTTTCTATTTCGATAAACAGTTCTTTTGCAATCTGTCCGCGGTCTTTACCCGTGGTCATCAGTTCCAGAATCTGGGTCTCTCTTCTGGTGAGCGGGGAATCCGGATTTCTTTGTAAAGAAAGAATCACTGTTTTTGCCACATCAGGACTCATCGGGCCACCGCCCTGAACCACATCTCTGATGGCTTCAATCAATTTAGCTGTAGGGGTATTCTTTGTAAAGTAGCCGGAAGCACCATTTGCCAACGCATCAAGAATGGTCTTTTCTGTTTCATAAACCGTCAGCATGATGATGTAAACATCCGGCAGTAATTTTTTGAGGATGGGTAAGGCATCAATACCATTCGTTCCGGGAAGCTGGATATCCAGGATGATGACATCAGGATTGTCTTTGACAATTTTATTTCTTGCCGAATCAAAAGAAGGATAGGTCGCCACCACTGTATAAGGGGAGGTATGGTTAATTAAATAAGCATATCCCTCCCGGATGGTCTGATCGTCCTCAATGATTACTATTCTTGGCTCCGGCTGATTATACATTTGTAGCGCGCATTAACGTGGAAAGATTAACCCTTAGCATGATCTCTGTACCTGAATGGTCCGAATTGATATTTAGTTTTGCGTTGATTCTTTGTGCTCTCACGTTCATATTGTTTATTCCATGCCCATCCATGGAAGCTGCAGCATCAAGTCCCTGCCCGTCGTCTTTAACCCCGATTTCGAGAACCCCATCCTGCACTGTTGCTGAAAAAATAACGATTCCTGCTTTGGAATGTTTCAGCGCGTTGTGTATCGCTTCCTTAAAGATCATCAGCAGGTTCCTGCTCATGTCTAACGATAGTTTCCCGTCATGATGATTCAACTGAATGTGATCTTCAAACCGGACCGGAGTGCTGTTAAACATTTCCTTCCCGAATTCCCGGATGTGCTCCAGCAATTCGCTCAACTTATCGTTTTTAGGATTTAGCGACCATAATATATCCTTGGTACCCCTATATAATTCATTCACATTGTCGTTGATCTTTGAGATGATATTTCTCTTTTCAGTATCTTTCTCATCAATCATACTGCTCAATACTTCTGATAAGACGGAGATACGGGTCAGTTTGTTACCAAGATCGTCATGAAAATCTTCAGCAGTCTGTTTTCTCACCTTAAACTGCTCTTCCAGTTTGATCTTTAACCTCAGTTTCCGCTTACGTTCTTTCAGGTTGATGATGATGTAAACGGCTAAGAGAATGAGCAGGACAATGAGCACAAAGATAAACAATCTGAATACACCAGTCTGATAATAGGGAGGAGTAATTTCGAAAGTAAAAGAAGCCGCATTGAGGGAAGAAGTTCCACTTTTTGTAATGGCCTTTACCTGAAAGGTATACCTGCCCGGAGGAACGGAACTGAAATTCATAGAGGTATTGCTGATCGTCTCGCTGAACTTGGTATCCAGTCCGATTAAACGGTATTGATAGAGTAAGCCCTCTGGATTGGTTAGAAAAATACCCGTAAAATTGACGATAATGTTATTTTGCTGGTAAGGAAGCGTGATGATCCCATTCAGGTCCTCTGCCTTAAAAGTCGTTTGTTGTTTTTGCTGATGTCCTTTGTTCTGCGCAAAGGCGGTTACAGAATTAATGTAAATATAGGGCTTGCCGGATTTTGGAATATAGGAGGCACTGTTGTAAACAATAGCTCCTTTTGTGGTTCCTATCCAGACCTTGTTTTGATCCTGAAGAATGGCATTTTGATTGCATTCTACCAGGAGTGCCTGTTCATTGTTATTTTTGATGACACTGAAATTGCTCGTGTTGATCTTATTGATGCCTTTCCCTGTTCCTACCCAAATGATACCCTGGTCGTCGGCAAGCATGCTGTAAATGTGATCTGAGGCTAATCCATCACGGGTACTGATGGCTCTGGTCTTTCCTGTTTTCGGGTTCCAGACCAGTACCCCGTTATCTGAGGTGCCAAAAAGAACGGAGCCTGCTGCTTTAGACATACAAAGGACGCTGGAGCCTGCAAGTTGAGGAAGTTTGAGCTGCGAGATTTCATGTTTGGAATTGATCAGGTAAGCGCCATCCTGTGTTCCGACCAGAATCTCTCCAAGATAAGTTTCCAGCAGCGTACTGCCAAATTGCCGGCCAATCCATTTCAATTGTTTGCGTTTTTGGTCCAACAGAAAACAGCCTGCGTTGGTCGACAGCCAGATCTGCCCGCGACTGTCTTCCAGAATGGTGTTGTAGGCAATGGCATGCTGGTCTTTGACCATTTGCTCCATGCGCTTGCCATTGTACCTCCAGAGCCCGCCATATACGGTTCCTATCCAGATGTTTTTCGCCCGGTCATTGTACAGGAAGTTGATGTTCCTGCTGCTTTCCATATCGGAGGGAATGCTGATCTCTTTGATCTTTCCATCTTTATATTGAAAGAGGCCTCCATAAGTACCCATCCATATTTCGTCTGCTGAGGGACCTTTAGCGAGACTCATGACAATCTTACTCCTCAAGCCCTGGGACTCGTCAAAGATGACATAGCTGCGGTCAATAAACTTAAATAATCCGGTGCCATCTGTTGCCAGCCAGATGTTGTTCTCCGCATCCTTAAAAATGGCATTCACCATGTTGTTGCTGAACCCGTTTTTTCCGTTGAAATGAATTAGTGCGGTATCGGTCAGGTAATAGGCGCCGTTTGCTGCACCAATCCAGATATTGCTTTTTGAATCCTGTTCTATGACTTTAAATTTCCCGGAAACGTATTGAGATATCTTGCTGTTTTCTGCGGCAAAGAGCCCTTCGTTGGTTAGAAACCATAATTTGTTTCGATGAAACCTGTCGCTGAGAAAATCAGTAATGTATAAATTTTTTAACTGATCATTGAGCGGATGTGGCCTCCATTTTTCGTTTTCCAGGTAGAAAATGCCCTTTCTGAGTACGGCAATGGCTACTTTTCCACTGTCATCTATCTTCAATGCGGTTACATTGTCATCGCCCTCATGGCTAATGTTCAGGAATTCGGTTCCGGTTTCACTCGTCTTGAAGAGTTTTGTTGAGCTAAGGCCATAGACGATTCCCTCCCGGCTGGTCACCAGTTTTCCTACCCATTCTTTGGTCTGTTTATAGTTGTTGAATTTCTGTCCGTTAAACTTTGATATCCCCCAGGCAGTTCCAACCCATATCTCGTCATTTTTATTCAGACTAAGCGCCAGGGTGAAATTGTTGTTTAGGCCATTCGTCTTGGTATAACTACAGAATTGTTTTCCATTAAAGCAACTCACTCCGCCAAGGGTGGTTACCCACAACCTGCGTTTGCTGTCCTGAGTGATGGCCGTAACCTGTGATTGCGTTAAGCCATCTTCAATGTCATACTGACGGAAGTTGTAGCGCTGAGAAAAACTATATAAACTGTTAAACAGCAGTAGTATTCCAATGAAAATAATTTTTTTGTAGTACACTGTAGGTGGGAATTCAGAGTTTAAACCACTGTAAATATATTTATCCCTGCACAATTAAAAAATACCCCTTAAAGGGTGATATTTTGTGAAATATGAAATATACCCCCTGAGGGGGGAACAGACAGTGATTAAGCAATGTTATTTTTGTTAAATAATTTACAAAAGAACTCATCTTCGCTGGTTTTTATACTATGGATCTTGAACAAAAATATAAAGTGGTCTATGTGACGGACATTAGAAGTTCTCTGGATTTCTTTATGAACAAGGTCGGTTTGAAAAAACAGGAAGAATTGAACATCCCCGGCAGAGACTGTGCGGTATTGAAAATGTTCAATGGTGATTTTTTAATGTTGCTGCAAAATGAGGAGTTGGAACCCGCACCAGTTGTTTTATATACCGATGATTGTCTGAGGGACCATTACCGGCTTAAAGAAGGAGAGGTGCAAGGTTTAACGGAGCCGGTTTACCGGGCGGATGGGGTAGCCATTGAATTTCCGGATCCCTGCGGCAACAGGTTTGTATTATTAGAAGAGAGAGATTATACCGATGCCTAATTAAAGAAGACATGAAGTATCAGAGAACACTGGTCAACAAAAATGAAGTCATAATTGAGTCTGCCTATGATTCTTTTCATCCGGAAATTTCCGGCAGGTACGCGATTGACATGATCTTTAGCGGATCTGCCGATTATACCGCTTCTAACCGGAATCTGACGCTTTTCTCTGAAAATTTCATCTTCTTTAACCAGGAAACTTCTTACACTAAAAGAATCAATTCTCCATCGAAAGTCCGTTCCATGTCGGTGTTATTCGACCCTGATTTTGTGAGTGATTTTGACTATTCAAGAAGAGCGAAAGACAGCATTCTCCTGGATGATCCTGAAAATAACCGGAAAGAAGCGCCGGTTTTTGTAGAGGCCATCTATCCTTTGCAGGGCAATATGAAGTTTAACATGCTGCACCTGAAAAAACACATCGATGAGGGGAGTACCGATGCCTTGATGCTGAGCAGTTATCTCGAACATTGCCTGATCAATTACTATGAAATCTACCATTCAGAGGTGATCAACAGGGAAGCTTCCCTGAAATTTCTCAGCCATACTACCAAGTCTGAAATCTTAAGAAGGCTATCCATTGCCAGAGATTACATCATCAGCAATTACAATAAAAATATCTGTCTGGAAGACATTGCCAGGATTGCCTGCCTGTCTGTAAATCATTTCCTTCGTACTTTTAAACAAGCTTACCAGCAATCACCGCATCAGTTTTTAACGAGTATCAGGTTGCAGCAGGCAAAGTACTTTTTGCGAAATACGGATTACCCGATCAATGAAATTGTAGATATAGTTGGTTTCGAATGCCCAAGCTCATTTATCCGCCTGTTCAGGAACTCTTTCCAGGTAACTCCAGGGCAGTACAGGTAACCTTTTTATTACTGTTTTTGTTTCCGAAAAGTGTTTTTAGCATATTGATATTCAGTTGTTTAGCTGAACTTTAATAAAAAAACATCTCATGAAAAAAAAGCTAACAATGTGCATGACAATACTGTGTATTGGTTGCACTTTCGCCTTCGGCAAGTCTTTTGAAGACCGCCCCCTAAAAAAGAATATAAACAGTAAACCCGT
>Ga0307414_10002115_pt1 | contig 10353 bp, 9 predicted proteins | sample DK1Ometagenome_FD_203804 | JGI IMG/M metagenome (GOLD analysis project Ga0307414, IMG submission 203804) | Maize rhizosphere microbial communities from greenhouse at UC Davis, California, United States - DK15-O-3 | ecosystem: Host-associated > Plants > Roots > Rhizosphere > Soil | place: USA...
CCAGCCGCCCTGGCTGCCGCCAAAAAAGCCCGCGCGGCCGAACCGGCCAGCCGTCATCTTCCGCGCCTGTTCAAGCGCATGCGCCGCATCGGCGGCGAGCAGTTCGAAATTCTGCGTATATTCGCCTTCGGATCCGCCCGTGCCGCGCTTGTCGTAGACGAAAACCGAAATCCCCTGCGCCGCCATCGTATAGCCATAAAGGCCGCCGATCGGCGAACTGCGTTCGGACCCGTGGACCATCACGACGAGCGGCCGCTTTGCCTCGGCGCCGGGCGGTTCGATCAACATGCCCGTCATCTTCGTACCCACGCTATCGAAGGTCGCCGGCGTCTCGCGGAAAGCAACGGGCTGCCAAGCCGTGCCTTTCACCGTCACCCGACCGGTACCGCAAGCCAGCGGCGCATTCGCGTCAGAGGTAAGGCCGCGCCGGCCGTCACGGAACAGGTAGCGTAGCCCCGGCGCGGGAATCGTCGGGAGCTTGGCAAGAACAACGAAATCGCCGTCGGGGGCGGCATAGGTGCCCGGCGTGCAAAGGGTTTGCGCAAGAACCGGCGAGGCCGGAAGCGCGGCGAGGAGCAAAAGCGTGCTGGCGAATATCTTCATACCGCCGTATTATTACGACAACACAGCCATGGCAACTAGTCCTGCGGCTGCACGGGCAACGAAACCGTATTCCCGCTCACCGATGGCCGCTCGGGCCGTTTCGCGACCGCAATCACCAGCCCGATCAGCGCGACCATACCACCGGCGATCGACAGTGCGGCCCAGCGATAGCCTTCAAACGCGGTCGAAAAGCCCATCGCGATGATCGGAATCAGCACGCTCGACCACGCCGCCTGCCCCGGCCCGACCGCGCGAATGACGTTGAAATAGAGTGGAAAGGTCACCGCGCTTGCGATGATGCCGAGATAGAGCACGCCGCCCAGATAGACGGCGGTCGGCTCGATCACCGGCGGCCCGGTGGTGATCCACGCATAGGCGCCGTCGGCGAGCGCGCCGAACAGCATCGCCCAAGCGATCATTGCCACCATCGACTGCGCGCGCGCGAAGGCCGTCCCCTGCATCACATTCGCGGTCGAGGCGCTCATCACGCCCGCGAGCGTCAGCGCGGTGCCGAGCAGCACTTCGCCCGCTCCCACCGCAGCGACGCGATATTCGTGGAGGATCATCAGCCCGACGCCGACGATCGCGATCCCCGCACCCGCAAGGAAGCGTCCCTGGAGAGGCGTCTTCAGAAAAGCCCGCCCGAACAATGTGTTGGGCACAATCAAGAGCGCGAAGAGCACCGCGACAAGGCCCGAAGTGATATGCTGCTCGGCGCGATAGACGAAGTTGAAGTTGAGCGCGAACTGGGCAATTCCGAGCACCGCCGCAAAGGCCATCGCGCGCGGCCCGATCCACAACCGTTCACGTCGCATTGCGGCAAAGGCGAACATCGCGATCGCTGCGACGGCGAAGCGATAGGTCACCGACCAGCTCGGCGGAACGACGCCGAGCTGCCCCTTGATGACGATCCAGGTCGAACCCCAGATCAGCGTGACCAGCACGAAAGGCAGCAAGACGCGCGGGCTGAGCAGCGTCGGCTGCTCGCTGCTCATAGCTGGCCGATCGCCGCCGCCAGCGGCGCGACCGCTTCGGCATCCTGGTCCCAGCTGACCACGAGGCGCGCGGCACCCTCTCCCCAGTCGTAGAAGTCGAACCCGGCGGCGCGCAGCTTCGCGGCTTCCCCGGCGGTCAGGCGCACGAACAACTCGTTCGCCTCGACCGGATACATCAGCCGGCCGCCGCACGCCGCCGCGAGCTTCGCAGCGCCGGCATTGGCGGCGCGCGCGTTGGCGAGCCACAGATCGTTCTTCAGCATCGCACGGATCTGGGCAGCGACGAAGCGTCCCTTGCTGAGCAAATGACCGCCGCGTTTCTTGAGTTCGCGCACCCCCGCGCCCCCGCTGCCGCCGAAGAAGACGATCGCTTCGGCCATCATCGCGCCATTTTTGGTGAAGCCGAAGGACAGCGCGTCGACCCCCGCGCGCCAGGTAACGTCGGCGGGCGCGCAGCCGAGAAAGGCAACGGCGTTGGCGAAACGCGCGCCGTCCATGTGCAGCTTCAGCCCCTTGCCTTTCGCGATCTCGCTGATCTCACCAATCTCGTCGGCACGCCACGCGAGGCCATATTCGGTGGCGTTGGTGATGCTGACAGCCGCTGGCTGGACCTGGTGCACATCCTGCCGGATGCCGGCGATCCGCGCCTTCAGGGCGGCGACATCGATCTTGGCCCCACGTCCCGGGAGCGGCATCAGCTTCGCGCCGCCCGAATAGAAGGTCGGTGCCCCGCATTCGTCTACCTCGATATGCGCTTCTTCGTAACAGAGAATCCCCTGCCACGGCCGCACGAAATGCGCGAGGATGATGCTGTTCGCGGCGGTCCCTGTCGGGATCCACACGACCTCGCAATCCGTCTCGAAGAGCTCCGAAAAGGTGGCGTCGAGCGACTGGCTGAGCGCGTCGCCGTCATAGGCCGTATCGACCTGATTGGCGGCGGCCATCGCCTCCATCACGGCGGGATGAACAGTCGCGGCATTGTCGGAAAAAAATCGGGTCGCAGTCATGCCCAGCGCCTTAGCGCAGGAGCGAGCCGCTGCTAAGCCTTCATTTCTGCTGCGGTTCGGTGGGCAGGTCTGTCGGATCGTCCACCGTCGATCCGCGCGAAAGGCTAGCTCCGCCCGCGACCCCAAGACCGCCGGCCATACCCATGCCCATACCCCCGCCTCCCCCACGCCCGCCGCCGCCAGCGCCGCCGCGCGTCTCGCCGCTGCGGCCACCGCCCTTGCCACCGCCGCCTGATGGGCGTGTTGGTCCCTGCAGCGGGATCGTTACGTCGGCGGGCACAGGATCGAGGTCGAGCGCCTTGCGGATGAAATCGCGCAGCTCGATCACCAGGTCATGGACATGCACCGGGCGCCCTTCGGCCAGTTCGCTCGCCGCGCGGCTGGCAAGCCGCACCTGCGTTTCGGTGCCGAGCAATATGATATCGGACAGCGCGGCCTCGACGGCGTCCCGAATGCGGCGCGGCCGGTCCGATTCGCCTTCCGGCCCGCCATCCGCCGCGCTCTCGTCGGACAGGTCGACCGCCGGCTCTGCCGCCGCTGCGCCGCCCTGGCGCCTGATGTCGCGCAAATGTCGCGGATCGACGACCAGATCGCCGGTGAACGATCCGCCGAGCGTCTTGTACGCCGCCATCAACGTGCGCAGCCGCTCGTTGATCTGGCGGTTCATTCGTTCGCGGCGCTGCTGGATCGTCATCATCACCATCAGCCGGATGCCGACGCCGATCAGGGTAAAGAGCGCCAGACCGAGCAGCGTCATCCCGATGCTTTGCCACGATGAAAAATCGAAGAAGCGCATGGGGGAATAGTGCCGCCGATCACCGCGCGGCGCCACCGGAAAATCCGGTGCGCCGATCAGCTCAGATGCCGAGGGCGTCGGAACAGTCGAGCGCGGACGCGAGCTTTTCGCGGAAGCCGGAAACATCGGATCCCACATCGACCAGCACCGCATCGCCGATCGAACCCGCATCGATCCGGTCGTGGAGCGCGATCGTCAGCGAATCTTCGGTGAACAGATCGCCGACGAAACGGCTGTGCACCACGAAACGAAGACGCGCGGGCGAGGATTCGATCACCACCGCGCGCCATGCAGGTCCATAACTCGACTTCGCCCACAATTTCGTGCCCAAAGGAACGGCGCGCGTCGGCTTGCCGGTCACGACGGCGACGTTGATCATCGTGCGGTCGGCGTCGTTAAAGGCCTGCCGGATCTCGATCGACCCGCCGTCAAAGCGCGCGGTGCATTCGCCCGCCGTGCGGGTCACATAGCCCAGATCGGCATAGGAGGCGTCATTGAAGGCGGGGGTCAGGCTGGCGGCCGCCAGCAAAAGGGAGAACATGGACCAAGGCTCCTGTCGAGACCGGGTCCGTGCCCGGCCGCTTTATTGACCCTGTTTCGCGAGTAATTTCAAGCGCAAGGCATTGAGCTTGATAAAGCCCGCCGCGTCCTTCTGGTCGTAGGCACCGGCATCGTCCTCAAAGGTCACGTGGCGCTCGCTATAGAGGCTGAATGGCGACTTGCGCCCGACGACGCTCGCATTGCCCTTGTAGAGCTTGAGGCGGACGGTGCCGGTGACATTCGCCTGGCTGTGGTCGATCGCCGCCTGCAGCATCTCGCGTTCGGGCGCGAACCAGAAGCCGTTATAGATGAGCTCGGCGTATTTCGGCATCAGCTCGTCTTTCAGGTGCGCCGCACCGCGGTCGAGCGTGATGCTTTCGATCCCCCGATGCGCGCGCGCATAGATTTCGCCGCCCGGCGTCTCGTACATGCCGCGCGACTTCATGCCGACGAAGCGGTTTTCAACGAGATCAAGGCGGCCGATGCCATGTTTGCGGCCCAGGTCATTGAGTGCCGCCAACAAAGTGGCGGGCGACATCGCCTGCCCGTTCAGCGCGACGCCGTCGCCGCGCTCGAAATCGATCGTGATATATTCGGGGGTGTCGGGTGCATCCTCAGGGTTCACCGTGCGCGAATAGACATAGTCGGGGGTCTCTTCCCACGGATCCTCGAGCACCTTGCCCTCCGACGAGGTGTGCAGGAGGTTCGCGTCGGTGCTGAACGGGCTTTCGCCGCGTTTGTCCTTCGGCACCGGAATCTGGTTCTTTTCGGCGAAGTCGATCAGCGCCGTGCGGCTGGTCAGGTCCCACTCACGCCACGGCGCGATCACCTTGATGTCGGGATTGAGCGCATAGGCCGACAGTTCGAAGCGCACCTGGTCGTTGCCCTTTCCCGTCGCGCCATGCGCGACCGCGTCGGCGCCGGTTTCCTTGGCGATCTCGATAAGCCGCTTCGAGATCAGCGGGCGCGCGATCGACGTGCCGAGCAGATAATCGCCCTCGTAGCGCGCATTGGCGCGCATCATCGGGAAGACGAAATCGCGGACGAATTCCTCGCGCACATCGTCGATATAGATATGCTCGGGCTTCACGCCCATCAGCTCGGCCTTGGCGCGCGCGGGCTCGATTTCCTCGCCCTGCCCAAGGTCGGCGGTGAAGGTCACGACCTCGCAGCCATAGGTGACCTGCAGCCACTTCAGGATGACGCTGGTATCGAGGCCGCCCGAATAGGCGAGGACGACGCGCTTGAAGGACTCGGACATGATGCACCTTTGGCGAGGGAAAGACGCGGGCGCGGCTAGCAGTCCGCCGCCGTGGGCGCAACCGGCTTGGCGCCCCGCCCTGTGGAGGCTATCGTCGCGTCCGGGAGAAATGCCATGGCCAAAGCCGAAATCAAGACCAGGGCAACCGAGATCCCGGTTGCCGATTTCATCGCGGCTCTTCCCGATGCGCGCCGCCGCGAAGAGGCAGCCACGATCGATGCGATGCACCGCCGCGTGACCCGCCTTGAACCGACGATGTGGGGACCGTCGATCATCGGTTATGGCAGCTACGACTACGTCTATGACAGCGGTCATTCGGGGACGATGTGCCGTGCCGGCTTCTCACCCCGAAAGGCCGCGATAACGCTCTATCTGATGGGCAATTACTGCGACCGGCAGAACGAGGCCGACGCGCTGTTTGCCAAACTCGGCAAACACAAGACGGGCAAATCCTGCCTCTACATCAACAAGCTCGCCGACGCGGACCTCGATGTCCTCGAACAGATCGTCGCGCTGAGTTGGGACAGCATGAACAAATATTATCCCGAATAGCGATCTTCCGCCGCCGCCATGTAATTGCGCGTCAGCGGCAGCGCGTGGCGGCTGCGCGCGAACTGGATCTGGTAATTGCCCATACCGCCGCTTTCGAACGCCGCCGTCGCCCCCGCAAGGTAGAAGCACCACATGCGGAAGAAGCGGACGCCCATCATGCGGGTTATCTCGGCCTCGTGCGCCAGGGTCCGCGCATACCATTGGCGCAGCGTCAGCGCGTAATGCAGCCGCAGTGTTTCGATATCGGTGGCGATCAGCCGGCTCTTCTCGCTCGCCGCCAATGTTTCGCTGAGCGCAGGGATATAGCCGCCGGGGAAGATATATTTGCGGGTGAAGGCGTCGGTCGATCCGGGCTTGCCGAACCGGCCGATCGTGTGGAGCAGCATCACCCCGTCGGCGGTCATCAAATTGGCGGCGGCGCGGAAAAAGGTCTCGAAATTGGGCGCGCCGACATGCTCGAACATGCCGACCGAAACGATACGGTCAAACCGTCCCGCCTCGCGCGCGGCAAGGTCGCGATAGTCGATCAGTTCGAATTGGACGCGATCGGCGACCCCGGCCGCCGCGGCGCGCTGGCGCGCGAGCGCAAGCTGCTCCTCGGACAATGTGATCCCCAGCACCTCGACCTGCTCGAGCTTCGCGAGCGTGATCGCCATCCCGCCCCAGCCGCAGCCGATGTCGAGCACCCGCTGCCCCGGCGCGAGCGCGAGCTTCGCCGCGATATGCGCCTTTTTCGCGGCCTGCGCTTCCTCCAGCGTCATGTCGGGGCGCGGCCAATAAGCGCAGCTATATTGCATGTCCTCGTCAAGGAAGAGGCGGTAAAGCTCGTTACCGATGTCGTAGTGATGCTTGACGTTGGCGCGCGAACGGCGCTGGCGGTTGATCGAGCCGATCCGCGTCTTCACCCACTCGGCGCGCTGGCCCAGCCACGTCTTGTCGTGCAGCTTTGCGCCGCGGTCCCACGGCGTGTTCGAGCGGATGAGCGCGACCAGCTCCATGATGTCGCCTTCGACCAGCTCCATCTCGCCATCCATGAACGCCTCGGCGGCGCCGATGCGCGGATCGAGGATAATACGGCGCATTCCCCTGCGGCTGGTGAAACGGATGGTGACATTGGGGAAGCCGTCGGCCGGCTGGCCATATTCCTCGCGCGAGCCATCGGGCGCGACGACGGTCAGCCGTCCCTGGCGAATGATCCGGGAGAGAAACGGACGCAGAATCGACATATTTTATGCACCGAACAATTGCACCGCGAAAAGGCCGAGGTCAAATCCCGGCATACCATTCATAATCGATGCGATCCTCCCAATAGCCGCCCCTGCCCGCGCCAATGCCGTCGAGGCTCGCGACAGCCTCGATCGCGGTGACATATTTGGCGTGCTTATACCCCAGCTGGCGCTCGATCCGCAGACGCAGCGGCGCGCCGTTGGCGATCGGCAGCACGGCATCATTCAGCGCCCAGGCCAGGATCGTCTGCGGATGGCGCGCGTCGACCATGTCGCAACTTTCATAGTAGAGCGCGTCGCCGAGCCGGTCGGCGCAGCGGAAGACGATATAGCCCGCGCTGTCCTTCACCCTGGCCGCAGCGAGGATGCGGCTCAGCTGCACGCCCGTCCATTGCCCGATCGCGCTCCACCCCTCGACGCAATCGTGGCGTGTGATTTGCGTGCGCTGCGGCATCGACCGGATGTCGGCCATCGACAGCGACAGCGGCCGCGCGACGAGGCCGGAGACGCGGACGCGCCAGTCGGCAAAGCCGCTCGCCGCGTGCGCGGAATAGTCGGCGCCGGCGGGCAGGCGCGTGCCGTTGGGACGGAAATAGGGCGACAGGTCGGCGCGGGTGAATTCGCGCGCGAGCGCACCGCGTTCGATCAGCGCGCGCTGGCTCGCACGGTTCATTTCCTCACCCATCGCCAATATCTTGCGAACCGCGGGCGCGTCGTTGATCGCGTCGCAGCCCGACAGCAGCGGCAGCGTGCCGGCCGCGGCGATAAGCCCACCGGCGCGCGCAATGAGCTGGCGGCGGGGGAGGAGGATGTCGCTCATGCGGCTTCCTCCCGTTCGGGTGGCAGGCGGAACCAGCCCGTGACCATCGAGCGAAGCTCGTTGACCGGCCCTGCGAGCAGCACCATCGCGATGTGGACGAGGAAGAAGGCGACAAGGGCCCATGCGGTAATGAAATGGATCGAACGCGCCGACTGGCGCCCGCCGAAGATGTCGAGCAGCCACGGCCAGGCCGCGTTCATTCCGGGCGACATGGTGAGCCCCGTCGCGATCATCAGCGGCAAAGCGACAAAGATGACGCCGATATAGCTGAGCTTTTGCAGGATGCCGTAGCGGGCCGCCGCTTCACCCTTCGGGAAGCGCAGCCGCGCGTGATCCTTGACGTCGTGCCAGATATGGCGCGACGACCATTCAGCGCGGCGTACGTGCAGATCCTTGCGCAAATGCCCGCCAAAGAGCGTCCAGAGCATGTAGAGCGCCAGTCCGATCGACAGCGCCCACGCGAACAGCAAATGCCAGCGCCGCCCGTCGGCGAGGCTGTAGCTCGTCGGGATCGTCGCCCAGCCCGGAAAGGCCCAGGTCTTCGCAACCCCTTGCGCGTCGGTCCAGCGGCCGAGCACGCCCGTCGTTTCGATCTGATAATCGCCAATACGCAGATAGCCGCTATCCGGCGTCGATCCGATCACCAGCCACGCGCGGTCGAAGTTCGCGCCATATTCGCCCCAATAAAGGCGCGGGTGCGCATTGAAGATCATCAGCCCGCTCATCAGCAGAACCAATAGCGCGGCGGCATTGACCCAATGCCAAATACGCGCCGGCAACCGGTGGCGATAAACGCGCACCGGTCCGGCAGGCTTTGGGGGAGCGACGGGAGTTTCAGGCTCGGCCATGGTCCCGGTTCGCTCCTTTCCTTCGATCGGTTACGCGGCGACCTCCGCGGCATATTCCTCGCGATAGCGATTGCGCAAGCTGACCTTGTCGATTTTTTCGCTGCCGAGCTTGGGCAACGCGTCGTTCGACATCCAGATCTTGCACGGCACCTTGTAAGGGGCGAGGCGTGCGCTGAGGAAGGAACACATATCCTCCGACCCGACGCTGCTGCCGGACTTCATCCAGATCACCGCGCCGACGACTTCGCCGAGCCGCTCGTCGGGCAGGCCGAAGACGGCACATTCGTTCGCCTCGGGATGCTCATAGATCGCGGCCTCGACTTCCTGGCAGCTGATATTCTCGCCGCCGCGGATGATGATGTCCTTCTTGCGGTCGACGATGAAGAGGTAGCCATCCTCGTCGAGATAGCCGAGGTCGCCCGAGCGGAAATAGCCATTGTCGAAGAAGGCCGCCTTCGTCGCCGCTTCATTGTTCCAATAGCCTTCGAAATTGCAGACCGACCGGATGCAGACTTCGCCGACGCCGCCCTGCGGCACCGGCTCGCCATTATCGTCGAGGATCGCCAGATCGACGAGCGGTTTGGACGCCGGCCCCGTCGACATCGGTTTCGCGAGATAATTTTCGTTGATGATGCCGCATCCGACCGCATTGGTTTCGGTGAGGCCATAGCCAAGCAGCGGCTTGCCTTCGCCCATTTCGGTCGCGAGACGCTTCACATGCTCGGGCGGCCGCGGCGCGCCACCGCCAGCGTAGCTCTTGCACGTCGACAGGTCGTAATTCTTGCGGTTCGGGTGGATCAGGATTTCATAGCTCATCAGCGGCACGCCGACGAAATAGTTGCACTTTTCGTCCTGAATCAGCCGCATCGCCTCTTCGGCGTTCCATTTCGGCATCAGCACCAGTTTCCGCCCCAACGCGAAGCTTTGCAGGAACACCGGAATTTCCGCGGTGACGTGGAACAGCGGCGTGCAGATCAAGGTGGCCGGCTGGATATCCGACATCTGCCCGTCCTCGGTCAGAAGGTGGACGATGCTCGCGGTCTGCGTGACATAGTTGAAGATCGCCTGGCACACGGCCTCATGGCGCGAATAGGCGCCCTTCGACTGGCCGGTCGAGCCCGAGGTGAAGAGGATCGTCGCCAGATCCTGCCCGGTCAGCGCCGGCAGCACCGTCTCCGCGCTGCCGCCTGCCCCGGTGATCGGCGCGATGGCCTGATCGATCGGCCGGGTGAGGTCGAGCGTGATCACCTTGGCGCCATGCTCGACCTCTTCGAGCCGCGCCGCGCGCTGGACGTCGGCGATGACGAGCTTGGCTTCGCTGTCGAGGATGCCCGCGGCGAGTTCGCCGCCCTGCCACCAGCCGTTAAGCAAGGTCGCGCAGCCGCCCGCCATCAATATCCCGATATAGGTGACGCACCACGCATTGGCATTGCGCATCGCGAGGCCGACGCGGTCGCCGCGCTGGACCCCGAAACCATCGACCAGACCAGCCGCGACCTGCCGCGCCGCCATATAGACCTGTTTGAACGACAGTCGCTCGTCGCCTTCGACAAGGAAGGTCGCGTCGCCATGCTGCATGGCAAAAAACGCAACATAATCGGCGAGGTTGGTCGGCGCGTTGGTGATGAAGGGCAGCTGGCGACCGAAGCGTTCGACGGACCCGACCTGGATCGGTCCGCCCGGACCGGTGATCAGATTATAGGAG
>Ga0307414_10002116_pt1 | contig 10352 bp, 5 predicted proteins | sample DK1Ometagenome_FD_203804 | JGI IMG/M metagenome (GOLD analysis project Ga0307414, IMG submission 203804) | Maize rhizosphere microbial communities from greenhouse at UC Davis, California, United States - DK15-O-3 | ecosystem: Host-associated > Plants > Roots > Rhizosphere > Soil | place: USA...
TGATCGCCTGGCGGACGCGCGCGTCCGTGAGCGGGCCGCGCGTCGTGTTGAGGGCGACGTGCACGAAGCGGAGCGCCGGCACGCTCTGGAGGCGCGCCTTGCGCTCGTCGGTCTGGTCCCACTGCCGCGTCTCCCCCTCGGGCACCTGGAGCACGTCCACGTTGCCGCTCTCGAACTCGGCGACCGCGGTGCTCGGCTCGGGGATGATGCGGGCGAGCAGCGAGTCCGCCTTCGGGCGGCCTCCCCAGTAGGCGTCGTTGGCGGCGAAGCGGAGGTAGTCGTCGTGGCGCCACTCGACGAACTTCCACGGCCCCGTGCCCACCGGGCGCTCGCCGAAGTTCGCCGGCACCGAGTCGGGGACCACCGACGCGACCGGCATGGCGAGCAGCTTCGGGAAGATCGCGAGCGGCTCCGCGAGGGCGATGACGACCGTCGAGTCGTCAGGCGCGGTGAGGCCGGCGACGCGCGGCGCCCGGCCGGCGTTGAAGTCGCGCGCGCCGCGGATGGGCATGAGCGGCTCGGCGCGCCCGCCGCGCGACTTCGGGTCGAGGACGCGCTCGAAGCTGCGCACCACGTGCCGCGCGGCGAACGGCGTGCCGTCGTGAAAGGTGACGCCGCGCCGCAGGTGGAAGGTGTACGTCAGCCCGTCGGGCGAGAGCTCCCAGCGTGTGGCGAGCGCCGGGGCCACCTGCGCGTCGGGCGTGAAGCCCACCAGCCCGTCGAACACGTAGCCCACGGCGCGGCCGGTGGGCACGTCGGTGGAGAGTGCCGGGTCGAGCGAGCGCGGGTCGTACGTGTCGCGCGAGTCGACGAGCGTGGCACGTTCCGGCGCGCCGTCACCACCCTGACACGCAGCGGCGGCGACGAGGAAAGGAAGGACGATAAATCGCCGCATTGCAACTTCTTAGTCCCGGTTGACAGGGGGGGGTGGAGCGCGAGAACTTACCGACCCTTCCCCCATGCGTCAATCGTGAGCTACCTCCTGTTCGCCGACGACAACGAGGACATGCGTTCGATGGTGCGCGCGCTCCTCGAGGTCAACGGCCACGAGGTCGCGCTCGCCCCGGACGGCCCGTCGGCGCTCGCCTCGATCGAGCGGCGGGAGCCGGACCTGCTCCTCCTCGACGTGGACATGCCGCGCATGAGCGGCTTCGACGTCTGCCGCACGGTGAAGGCGAACCCGTTCACGGCCCGCATTCCGGTGCTGATGCTCACCGCCGAGGGGGACATCGACAGCAAGGTGCAGGGGTTCGACGCGGGGGCGGACGACTACCTGCCCAAGCCGTTCGACCCGCGCGAGCTGCGCGCGCGCGTCACGGCGCTCCTCCGCCTGGTGCGGCGCGAGAGCGACCGCAACCCGACGAGCGGGCTCCCCGGCGGGCGGGCGATCGAGGAGGACATCGCGCGCCGCGTCGGCCGCGACGAGAGCTTCGCCGTCTGCTACCTGGACCTCGACAACTTCAAGGCGTTCGCCGACACCTTCGGCTTCGCCGTCGCCGACCAGGTGATCAAGGAGATGGGCGGGGCGCTGCGCGAGGCGGTGGAGGCGACGGGGACGCAGGAGGACTTCGTCGGCCACATCGGCGGCGACGACTTCCTCGTCGTCACCACGTCGGACCACGCCGAGGCGATCGCCGAGGAGAGCGCGCGCCGGCTGCGCGAGGTGGTGGGGCGGATCGTCGGCCCCGAGGCGCTGGCGCTCGGCACCTTCTCGGGGCTCGACCGCAACGGCGCGGTGCGCCGCTTCCCGATCGCCCGCGTGTCCACGGCGGTGCTCGCGGTGGACCCCGAGTCGTTCGTCTCCATGAACCACCTGGGGCTGGTGGCCGCGGAAGTGAAGCGCAGGGCGAAGAAGCAGGGCGCCGGCACCATCCTCGTCACGTCGGTGTAGCACCGCGGGCGGCGGCTCGCCACGCCGGCCCGCCCGCCCCGCGCTCACCGCTCCCCTCCACCGCAGGCAGCAGCCAACCCAGATGCCGGACGACCAGCAGCGGGGCCGCGAGCGCGCGGCCGCGGAGTACTACTACCGCCGCCCGCTCGCCGGGCGGGACCTCGTCCCCGCGCTCGGCGCGGCGGTCGCGGCGGGGCTCGCCACCTTCTACGTCGTGCGCGTGCTCACGCAGCGCACGCCGCTCGTCATCCGCACCCCCGGGCGCCTCGAGGCGCCCGGGCGCGGCGCGACGCGGCGGCGCCGGCGGACGCGCGACCAGGGGTGACCGCGGCGCCCGCCGGCCGGCGCATGCGCTGGCGCGCGGCGGCGCTGCTCGCCTGCGCCCTGTTCGCCTGCGCCCTGCTCGCCCCCGCGGCCGCGCGCGCGCAGGAGGTCAACTGCGACGCCGGCGACGTCGAGGTGCGGTCACTCGAGTTCCGCGGGAACGAGACCTTCTCCGACGCCGAGCTCGCCAACGCCGTCGTCGCCACCCCGTCCAACCGCTTCCAGCGCCTGTGGGGGCTGCGCCGCCTGTTCGGCGTGCGCCGCTGCATCGCCCGCAGCGAGGTGCTCCTCGACCGCGCGCGCCTGGTGGTGTACTACCGCAAGCGCGGCTTCCCCCGCGTGGCGGTCGACACGCTCGTGCGGGACGTGGACGGCGGCGCGGCCGGCGACAGCGCCGCGCGCGCGGCGCGCGACGTCTCGCGCGACCCGGTGGCCGCGCGCGTGGACGTGACGTTCACCATCGACGAGGGGCCGCCGACGCTCATCGACTCGCTCGCCGTGACCGGCCTGGACGACGTGCCGGAGGCGCCGCGCGTGACGCGCCAGCTCCCGGTGCGCGTGGGCGGGCTCTACGACCAGTACGCCATCGAGCTGGCGCGCGACAGCATCCGCCGCCGGCTCACCAACGTCGGCCGGCCCTACGCCGACGTGCTCGTGCAGCGCGACGTGCGGGCGAGCGCGCTCGACACCGCGCGCACCGTGGCGAAGCTCACCTTCGAGGTCATCCCCGGGGTGCCGGCGCGGCTGGGCGAGATCACCGTGGACGTGACGCCGCGCGAGGGCTCCACGCAGCAGGTGCCCGACGGCGTGGTGCGCGACATCCTCGGGCTGCGCGAGGGGCGGCTCTACCGGCAGAGCGAGCTTGAGCGCGGGACGCGCAACCTCTACCAGACCGAGGCCTTCCAGTCGGTGAAGCTCGAGTACACGGCGGACAGCGCCCGCCCGGAGCTCGACTCGACGGTGGACGTGCGCGTCCTCCTCACCGAGCGCTTCATGCACAGCGCCCGCGTCTCCGCCGGCTACGGCACGCTGGACTGCGTGCGCACCCAGGGCGAGTACGTCAACCGCAACTTCCTGCACGGCGCGCGGCGGCTGGAGCTCACCGGCCGGCTGTCGAAGATCGGCGTCGGCGAGCCGCTCGCCTTCGGCGGCGCCAAGGGGTTCTGCGGGCAGGCGCTGCGCGACCCGTACAGCGACACGCTCAACTACTTCGCCGGCGCCACCCTGCGGCAGCCGTCGCTGTTCGGCCTGCGCACCATCCCCGACCTGACCCTCTTCTCCGAGCTGCGCTCGGAGTACAAGGCGTACCGCCGGCGCACCAACTTCGGCGCCGTGGCCTCCCTCACCCGCGAGCGCTTCTTCCGCGCCCCCATCACCTACGCCTACGAGCTGGCGTACGGGAGCACGGTGGCGCAGCCGGCGGTGTTCTGCGCGGTGCTCCAGCGGTGCAACCCGGAGGACCAGCGGGCGTTCACCGATCCGCGGCTGCTCGGCGTGGTGAGCTTCTCGGCGACGCGCGACCGCACCGACAACTCGCTCAACCCGACGCGCGGCTCGCTCGCGCGCCTGACCTTCCGCCACGCGTCGCCGGCCGTGCTCTCCGACACGGCGCTCCAGTTCAACCGCTTCATCGGTGACGTCGCGCGCTACTGGCGCGTCGGCTCCGGGGCGGTCTTCGCCGCCCGGCTCCAGATCGGGGGCGCCCTCGGCGCGCTCGACCGGACGCTGCCGCCCCAGGAGCGGTTCTACGCCGGCGGGCCGACCACCGTGCGCGGCTTCCGCCAGAACGAGCTGGGGCCCACCGTGTACGTGGTGGACGGCTACGACACGGTCACCACGAACGGCGTGCTCCACTTCGAGGCCGACTCGACCGTGCGGCCGGAGCGCTTCGTCCCCACGGGGGGGAACACCGTGATCGTCGGCAACGCCGAGCTCCGCTTCCGGAGCCCGCTGTTCCCCGACCTCGCGCAGCTCACGCTCTTCACGGACGTGGGCGAGGTCTGGAACCGGCGGGCCAACCAGGGCAACCTGGGCTTCGAGCAGCTGCGCGTGACGCCCGGCTTCGGGGTGCGCGTCTTCTCCCCGATCGGGGCCATTCGCGTGGACTTCGGGTACAACGGGTACCGGCCGTCGAGCGGCGCCGCGTACTACAACGTGCCCACCTCGGCGGACCCGGACGCGCCGCTGCTCTGCGTCAGCCCGGGCAACACGATCCCCGTGCGCGCGGTGGACGGCGCGCTCGTGCAGGACAGCTACGACTCGTGCGACGGCGCGCTCCGGCCGAAGCAGGAGTCCAACTTCATCCGGCGGTTCGCCTTCTTCTTCGCCATCGGCCAGGCGTTCTGAGGCGGGGGACGAGGCACGAGGTGAGGGGGACAGGGTGCCTGCCCGGGCGGCACCCGTCGCCGCGCTCGCCTATGTTCTTCTCGTTCCTCTGATCTCGTCCCTCGTCCCTCGCCCTTCATGACTCGCCGCCGCTTCGTCGTCACCGTGAGCGCCATCGCGATCCTCGCGATGATGCTCATCGTGCTCGGCGTGGCCGTGGGCGTCACGCAGACCGCCTACGGGCGCGCCTGGGTGCGGCGGGCGCTGGTCGCCCAGCTCACGCCGGCGGTGAAGGGGGGGAAGCTCTACGTCGGCAACATCAGCGGCGGGCTGATCACTGGGGCGACCATCGACTCGCTCGAGATCCGCGACGCCGACGACTCGGTGTTCGTGGCCACCGGGCGCGTGACGGTGGCCTGGGACCCGCGCGACCTGCTCGACCGGCGCGTGCTCCTGAGCGCGGTGCGCGTGGAGCACCCCTTCGTCCACGTCCGGAAGGGGGAGGACGGCGTCTGGAACTTCCGGCGCATCTTCCCCTCCGGCCCCCCCAAGCCCCCGCGCACGCAGCCGGGCTTCGGCGACTTCATCGTCGCCGACACGGCGACGATCTACCGCGGCGCCTTCTACCTGACGATGCCCTGGCACCCGGCGGACTCGCTGGGCTCGGGCGCGCGGCGCGACAGCGCCATCGCCTACAACCTCGCCCGGCGCGACGTCGAGATCCGCGAGGTGCCTCCGCCGCGCGGCGCCGGCCCGCGGGCGCCGCGGCGCTTCGTGAAGAGCTGGCGGTGGACGCGCGCGGAGATCGCCGCGTCGCACGTCCGCCTGGCCGACCCGGACAGCGCCGGGCGCGCGTTCGTGCTGAGCCGGCTGAGCGTGGCCGAGAGCGACCCGCCGTTCCGCTTCTCGAACGTCCGCGGCACGGTGCGCATGCTCAAGGACTCGCTCTGGCTCGACGTGCCGCACTGGGACGCGCCCGCCTCCACCGGGAGCGCGACGGGCAAGGTGGTGTGGGGGAGCGACCTCCCCACGCGCTACGACATTCGCGTGGTGGGCGACTCGGTGTCGCTCAACGACGTGGCGTGGGTGTACCCGACGCTGCCGCGCGCCGGCGGCGGCCGCATGCTGCTCCACATCAAGAACCAGCCGGCCAACCTGAACGTCCTGGAGTACGCGATCTCGCGGATGGACGTGCGGACGACCGCGTCGCGCCTCACCGGGCAGATGACCTTCGGCGTCGGCGGGCCGGTGCTCGTCGTGAAGGACGTGGCGATGCAGGCCGCGCCGCTCGACTTCGCGCTCATCCGCACGCTGAACGGCAAGCCGTTCCCGTACGACTGGCGCGGGCAGATCACCGGCAGCGTGCGCGCCCGCGGCGGCCCGCTCAACCGCTTCCAGGTGGACCAGGCGGACTTCGTGTTCCGCGACGCGAACGTGCCCGGCGCGGTCACGCGCGGCGCGGGGCGCGGCGGGCTCGACATCCTCTTCCCGGCGTTCACCGCCTTCCGCGGCTTCGACGTGGCGGTGGAGCAGCTCGACCTGCGCACGCTGCAGTTCCTGAACCCCGACTTCCCGCGCCTCGGCGGCACGGTGCGCGGGCGCGCGGTGCTCGACTCGAGCTGGCTGGACGTGCGCTTCCGCGACGCCGACCTCACGCACCGCGACGGGCCGGACGCGCCGTCGCGCTTCACCGGGAGCGGGCGCGTGACGTGGGGCGACGAGTTCATGCGCTACGACCTCGCGCTCCAGGCGCAGCCGCTCTCGCTCACGACGCTCGCGCGCTCGTACGCGGCGCTGCCGGCGCGGGGGAGCTACCAGGGGCCGCTGCGCGTGATCGGCACGATCGCGGACCTCGACCTCACCTCGACGCTCACCGGCCCCGCCGGCACGATGTCGGTGGACGGGCACTTCGACCTCTTCCCCGCCGGCTACGCGGCGCGCGGGCGCGGGAGCGTGGCCGGGCTCGACCTGCGCACGCTGCTCCCCGGCCTGGCGGCGGCGCCGGCCACGAGCCTGTCGACACAGTTCGAGATGGACCTCGCCGGCGACTCCCTCGCCAACCTCACCGGCGCGCTCGCGCTCGACCTCGAGCGGTCGCGGGTGGAGGCGGTGCAGCTCAACGGCGGCCGCACGCGCCTGCGCTTCGAGGGCGGCGTGGTGCGCGCCGACACGATCGCCGTGGAGAGCGAGGTGGCCACCCTCGCCGGCGCCGGGGCGATCGGCCTCTCGCGCGCGCACAGCGACTCGCTGCGCTTCACCGTCGGCGTCGGCTCGCTCGACGCGCTCCGCCGCGTGCTCGGCGCCGCCGAGGGCGACACGCTGGCGGGCGAGCTCACGGTGCGCGGCGTGGCGGTGGGCTCCGTGGACAGCCTGGGCGTCACGGGCAGCATCGCCGGCCGCGGGCTCTACGCGTCCGGGGTGAGCGCGGCCGACCTGACCGGCCGCTTCAACCTGTTCGGGCTCCCGGCGGCGGCCGCGGGACACGTGGGTGTGCGCTTCGACAGCGTGAGCGCCGGCGGGCGCCGGCTCCAGTACCTCGTCGCCGACGCGACGCTGGAGGGGCCGGGGCTCGGCCGCTTCGCGGTGGACGCCGCCGACGCGCGCGGCACGCGCCTCTCGGCGGGCGGCAGCGCGCGCGTGGCCGGCGACAGCGCGGACGTGGCGGTGGACAGCCTGACGCTCGCGCTGGGCGAGCACGTCTGGCGCCTCGAGGGCGCGGCCGCCGTCCGGCGGACGCCCTTCGAGCTGGCCGTGGACACGATGGTGCTGCGCGGCAGCGCCGGCGGGCGCGTCATCCTCGGCGGCGTGCTGCCCGCGACCGCGCCGGTGCGCTTCGCGGTGCGCGCGGACGGCGTCCCCCTGGCCGACTTCGCGACGCTCGCCGGGAGCGGCGGGACGCTGGACGGCGCGGCCACCCTCGCGATGACGGTGGGGGGGACGCGCGAGCGGCCGACCATCGACGCGCAGGCGTCGGTGGCCGACGGGCGGTTCGGCGACGTGCGCGTGGAGCGGCTGACCGCGACCGGGCGCTACGCCGACCGGCGGCTGGAGACGGCGCTCGGCCTGCGCACCGGCGGCGAGGACCTCGTGCGCGCCAACCTGTCGCTCCCCCTCGACCTCGCGCTCGTGCCGGTGGAGCGGCGCCTGCTCGACGAGCCGCTGCGCGGCACGGTGCGCGCCGACAGCGTGAACCTCGGCCTGCTCGAGGCGATGACGAGCGCCGTGCAGCGGGCGAGCGGGAACCTGCGCCTGCTCGTGGACGTGGGCGGCACCTGGGAGAGCCCGACGCTCGACGGGTCGGTGCTCGTCACCGACGGCGCCATGACGCTGCCCGGCCTCGGCGTGCGGTTGGAGCGGGTGAGCGCCGACGTGGCGCTGGCGCGCGACAGCGTGGACATCCGCCGCATCGCCGCCTCCACCACCGGCCGCAAGACGGGGTCGATCACGCTGCGCGGCGGGCTCGGGCTCGCCGACCGCGACGACCCGAGCTTCGACCTCACGCTCAACGCCAACTACTTCCACGCGATCAACAAGGCGCGCGTGGCGGACCTCTACCTCTCGACCACCGGGCCGCAGGGGCTCCACCTGGCGGGCTCGGTGCGCCGCTCCCGGCTCACCGGCGGCGTGTTCGTCCCGTCCGGGCAGATCTACATCCCCGACATCGCGCGCAAGAACGTCGTCAGCCTGGACGACCCCGAGTTCTACCAGATCGTGGACACGACGCTCACGACGAACCGCACGCTGCTGCCGAACGCGCCGCCGGCGGTGGTGCGCAACCTCACGGTGGAGGACGTGCGCATCGCCATGGGGGAGGACGTGTGGCTGCGCTCGAGCGAGGCGAACATCAACCTCGGCGGGGACGTGGCCGTCACGGTCGGGCGCGACGAGCGCGACCGGCGGGACAGCAGCGACGTGCTGTTCGCGCTGAGCGGGCAGCTGCTCGCCGAGCGCGGCACCTACCGCCTGAACCTCGGCCTGGCGCTGCAGCGCACCTTCGAGGTGGAGAGCGGGACGCTGCGCTTCTACGGCGACCCGGACCTCAATCCCAACCTCGACATCTCCGCCGTCCACACGGTGCGGCAGGCGAACCAGAGCGACCGCGACGTGCCGATCCGCGTGCGCATCGGCGGAACGCTCGCCCAGCCGACGCTCACCCTCTCGAGCGCCGACCCCAACCTGCAGCTCTCCGAGAGCGACGCGATCAGCTATCTCATCACCGGGCAGCCGAGCTTCGTGATCGCCGGCAACAACCAGCAGTACACGTCGCAGGCGGCGGGGGTGATCCTCCCCTCGATCGGCAGCTACTTCGGCGACAAGGTGGCGAACTCCCTCGGCCTCGACGTGGTGCAGATCGAGACCTCGGGGAGCACGGCCGCGGGCACCGGCGACCTGTTCTCGTCCACGCTGGCGAACACGCGCTTCGGCGGCGGGGTGCAGATCGGCAGCCGGACCTTCATCCGCGCCAACCTCGGCCTCTGCCCGTTCGCGCAGGAGCTCGGCATCGGCAGCACGAGCGGCGGCGGCGGGAGCGACCGGCCGCTCTACTCGAACGTGCTCACCTCGATCGGCGCGAAGCTGGAGTACCGGCTGAGCGACAGCTACTCCGCGTCGCTCGGCCTCGACCCGCCGACGAAGGAGGTGCTGTCGTGCGCGTCGCGCGGCGCGACGCCGAGCAACTTCGTCACCACCCCGCAGCAGTTCGGTCTCGACTTCACGCGCAAGTGGGAGTTCTAGCGCGGCCGGGCGCGCAGCCCGTGCGGCGCGCCCTGCTCGTCGTGAACCCGGCGGCCCGGCGCGCCCGGCGCGTGCACGCGGCGGCGCGCGAGGCGTTCGCCCGCGCCGGCGTGGAGTGCGACGAGGTGGTCACCGCCGCGCCCGGCGACGGCGCGGCGGCGTGCGCCGGGCGCCACGGCGCCTACGACGCCGTGTTCACCCTGGGCGGCGACGGCACGGCCATGGAGGTGGTGGGGGCGCTCGCCGGCACCGGGCGCGCGGTGGGGGTGCTCGCCGGCGGGACGGGCAACCTCATCGCCCGCACCCTCGGCATCCCGCTCGACGTGCGGCGCGCGGTGCCGGCGCTCGTCGCCGGCGACGTGGCGCGCATCGACCTCGGGCTGCTCGACAGCGGCCGCCGCTTCGCGTTCGCCGCCGGCGTCGGCATCGACGCGCGCATGATCGAGGGGACGCCGGCCGCGCTCAAGCGGCGCCTGGGCGTGCTCGCGTACGTCATCACCGCCGCCCGCGCCGTGCTGCGGCGGGAGCGGTTCATGGTGCGCGTGACCGTGGACGGGGAGGTCCACGAGCGCGAGGCGGCGGCCGTCATGGTGGCCAACTTCGGCGCCGTGCTCAACGAGCTCATTTGGCTGGGCCCCGGCATCCGCCAGGACGACGGCCTGCTCGACCTGTGCGTCTTCTCCCCCCGGACGCACCGCGACGCGGCGCGCATCATCTGGCGCCTCCTCCGCAAGCGGTTCGACGAGCAGGACGCCTGCCTCCTCTACCGGCCCGGCCGCCGCTTCCGCGTCGAGACGACGCCGTCCTGCCCCGCGCAGGCCGACGGCGAGCTGCTGGGCGCCACCCCCTTCGAAGTGGTCGTCGAGCCGGGCGCCGCCACGCTGCTCGTGCCGCGCAGTTAGGCCCGGTCGTCCGTCCATTGCTGCCGCGTGCAGAATGGATACATTGGACCGCCGCGCCCGCCGCCCCGGCGTGCTCCCCGCCGCTTCATCCCCGCATGGCCGACATCCGCGCCCGCGCCGCCGCGCCCGCGCTCACCGACGACGACGTCACTTCGCTGCTCGCCGCGCTCGCGCCC
>Ga0307414_10002117_pt1 | contig 10351 bp, 7 predicted proteins | sample DK1Ometagenome_FD_203804 | JGI IMG/M metagenome (GOLD analysis project Ga0307414, IMG submission 203804) | Maize rhizosphere microbial communities from greenhouse at UC Davis, California, United States - DK15-O-3 | ecosystem: Host-associated > Plants > Roots > Rhizosphere > Soil | place: USA...
CGCCATAATTAATTCATTCATTTAAATCAGCTAATTATGGAAAAGCAACAAGATCAGATTTCACTGTTCCAGGTATCAGAAATCAACGTGACTTATAATCCAAAATTCAAGGCTTCAGAAAGGCCGGCTATTACCACTTCGAAAAACGCTTACGACATTCTCTCTCAAAGTTGGGATATGAATAAGATTGAACTTCTTGAACAGTTTAAGATAATCCTGTTAAATAGGGCCAATAAAGTATTAGGAATATATGAAGTATCATCCGGCGGTGTATCCGGTACTGCTGCAGATCCAAAATTAATTTTCAGTATTGCCTTAAAAACCTGCGCAAGCAGTATCATATTAACACACAATCATCCTTCAGGTCAGCTAAAACCCAGTGATGCTGATCTTAGAATTACCAGAAAAATTAAAGAAGGAGGAAATTTCTTAGATATCAGTGTACTTGATCATGTAATTATTACTGTAGATGGATATTTTTCCTTTGCAGATGAGGGGCTGATTTAGCCCTTTTTAGTGAGCCGTCTTAAAATCAATTAACCCTTTTTCTTCAGTCAACGATTGCAAAGAAAGCAATCATTCAGGTAGTTACCTAGTAACAGCTAATAGGCTTATGCAAGATGACATTTCATTCTAAAACGATAGAATTTATGTTTAACAACCAACATTAATTCTCCTAAAGCTCTTGTTTAGCTGGAACAGCTGTGGCCGGAAAATTGAAAAAAAATGAAGGGCTCTTTAGTTATCTGACTTTTCAATGTTTCACTATAAATCACAGATTTGAATAGCCTTCTGAAAAGACGAAATTTTGTCCTTGTTCACAGGGATAAACTCCTGTGCTATATACCCGTTAAACCCGGTGGCGATAATGGCTTTTATAATAGCAGGATAAAATAGCTCCTGACTTTCATCGATCTCATGACGACCCGGAACACCGGCGGTATGATAATGAGCATAATAATGATGATTCTCCTGAATCGTACGTATGACATCTCCTTCATCAATTTGCATATGATAGATATCGTAAAGCAACTTAAAATTCTCACTGTCCAAACGCTTGCACAATTCCACGCCCCATTTGGAGTTGTCGCACTGATAATCCGGGTGATCAATTTTACTGTTCAATAGTTCCATAACCAGCACCACATTATGTTCATGGGCGAGTGGCAAAACTTGTTTCAATCCTTCCAGGCAATTATTTAAGCCGGTTTCATCATCCATTCCGCGTCGATTTCCGCTGAAGCAGATTAAGTTCTTATAGCCTGCTTCAGCGACCTTTATGATCATATCAGAATAATTCCTGACTAAAGTTGGATGATTAGCTTTTGTATTCCAACCATCAACCAGGTTTATTTCAGCACCGTTGCACATAGACGAGTATAATCCGTGCTTTTGGAGAACAGGCCAGTCTTTCGGGCCTACCAGATCGATAGCCGTCATTCCTATTCGTTTCGCCTCTTTGCAAAGCTGATCGATAGGCATTTCGTCCAGGCACCAGCGGCAAACAGAATGATTTACATTGCCTTTCAAACCTCTTTCAATTTTATTATTTGCCATGTTAAGCGACGTTAGCTTTTCGACCCCGGTAACAGCAACCGCACCAACGATCCCTTTTATAGCAGTTCTTCTATTTAATACATTCATAATCAAATTTCATTAACGTTATAGGTCGGCCTATCCGATCGCACAAGCTCCTTATGCACCTGATTCACAATGGAGGCTCCGGAACGTTTTTTTGGCCTCTGTCAGGTTCGCCTCCGGTCGTGTTCCATTGAGAAACCCAGAAATTTTTATCTCGTGCCGGTGGATTTCAAGCACTTCTTCTACAATTCACTTTCGTTAGCAGTATTAGTGCCCAACTTATTTTGACGATGCTGTGTAACAGAATGGTTGGATGGACGAACATTAAGTTCCGCTATCTCCTATTCTTTTGATAACCTCTATACACGCCCGGCTATTGTGATATGGGCATTTCCATAACCCGATCTTATCTTGATTCCCCATCGCTTCACCATCATCAATTACCCCCCAGATCCACTCACCATTCTGTTTATCTAAGATGTTGTTTTGAGTAAACTCCCAAACTTTCAAAGATTTTTCGAGGTAGCTCTCGTTATTAGATAACTGATAGGCATTGAAAAACCCAATCATTGCCTCCGCCTGTGCCCACCAATGCTTCTCCCTGACCATTTTTTGGTGGGATGGTTCATACTCGTAATATAAGCCTCCATCGCCAGCTAAGCCTTCAGCCGCTGCGTCAGCCATTTTTATAGAAGCTTCTTTCACCTTCAAAATCAGACCCTCATCTTCAATCACCTCTGCTGCTTCCAATAAAAGCCACGCTGCCTCTATATCGTGCCCGTAAGAAACAGTGTCAGACTTTCTAACCCAGTTCTCGTCGAAGAAGAGGGCCAGATGACCACTTTCGGCAATAATGTAGTCGAGAAAATTCTGTATCAGGATGGCAATTTGCTCTTTCAATACCTTATCCTTCCAGATCCGATAAAGGTTGGTGTAAGCTTCAAGAACATGCAAATGGGTATTCATGGTCTTCTTTTCATTAACGTCTTTCTCACTTAATCGCAGATCAAGGATATCATCCCAGTTTTTGGTGAAAGCTTCGAAGTAACCACTTTTAATCTTATCATATGCCTTTTCTAGCAACACATCAAAAAGTTCCAGTGCGTAAGTTTTTGCCTCTAACCTTTTGCTTGCCTGATAATATTCACTAAAGGCATAAATAGTAAATGCTATGGCGTATACCTGTTTTTTTGTATCCAAAGGTGCTCCAGATGGCGTTACTGTCCAGAATACGCCGCCAAGTTCCCTGTCAATCAGATGGTCAACGATATAGCGAAATGCTTTGTCCGCCATCTCAAGGTACTCTGGTTTCGGCTCCATACTATACGCTGCCGAGAAAGTCCAAAGAATACGGGCATTGAGGACTGAACCTTTGGGAGCAGAATGATCAGGTATATTGTTATAATCAACCTTTCCCAAGAACCCTCCATATATACTATCGGTGCTGAATTTAAGCCAGTACCCCAAAATATTATGTAACTCTTGTTTAACTTCGGCGCTGTACACTCCTAATTGGGTGTCGGGTAGAACTTTCGGCATTGATTTGAAAACTTAGTATGTGTTAAGTTGTGTGCTTCGAATCCGCTCACTACTGCAGTTTAAAGTCTTGATTTCCTTTTTTCAGAGTCTGGTTATTATTAACAATGCTACAGATTGTTTCCACAGATTTTGCCGAACGTAACCCGTCCTCCGCAGTATTGATAAGGTAATCCAATAGCTGCTCAACAGTAGAAACCGCCACGTGCTGGCGAGTATCAGAAGAAGCATAGTAAATGAATACCCTACCATCTTCGTCAGCTATCCATCCATTGCTGAACACAACGTTTGAAACATCTCCCACTCTTTCTTCACTTTCAGGAGCAATAAAGTACCCGTTCGGTTTATGGATAACCTTGGTTATATCGTGCAGGTCCGTCATGAATAAATAAAGCACATAACGCAATCCTGCTGCTGTATTTCGTACTCCATGGGCCAGGTGCAACCAACCTTTTTCTGTTTTAACTGGAGCCGGGCCAAGACCATTTTTTGACTCGTAAACTGTGTGGTATTGTTTCTTGTCAATTACAATTTCCTCTTCGATGACCGCATTTTCAATAGTTGAACTTAATCCAAAGCCGATCCCTCCTCCTTTGCCGGCTTCAATAAAGCTGTCTTGAGGGCGGGTGTAAAAGGCATACCTACCATCTACAAATTCGGGATGAAGAACGACGTTACGTTGCTGAGCAGAAGGCGTCTTAAGGTCCGCAAGACGATCCCATGTAAGAAAGTCTGTGGTACGAACAATGCCGCACTGGGCCACTGCCGAAGACTGATCTCCCTCGGACGCTTGAGGGTCACGGCGTTCTGTACAAAACAGACCGTAGATCCAGTCATCTTCATGCTGAACTAGGCGCATATCATAAATATTAATATCGGGTTCGTTCGTCTCTGGAATTAAGCACGGGTAATCCCAAAAACGAAAGTTATCTATTCCATTATCGCTTTCTGCGACAGCGAAGAAGGACTTTCTATCCCGACCCTCTACACGTGCGACTACGATATATTTTCCCTTAAATTTAATTGCACCTGAATTGAATGTAGCATTAATTCCAAAGCGCTCCATTAAATATGGGTTTGTTTCAGGATTTAGATCATAACGCCATTCTAAAGGAGTATGAGCAGCAGTCAGAATGGGATTTTCGTATCGACTAAATATTCCATTGTTAAGTTCCTCAACCTTGTTTGGTTTTGACAATAGGGTTTCGTGGGCCAGGCGGAGAGCACCTAGGCGCTTTTCAAAAGTTGGATTTGTTGTTACCGTTGTTTCTATTTTTGTTTTCATATTATTGTTTCAATTGAAGGGTTGGACAACTTGTTATCTGCGAAGCTTTCTTATTCTCAAACTAAGTCAGTATCTGTTCAGGTATAGACGAATCTTCGATCGCCTTCTCCTTTACTGCTGACTGTGGCTCTTCCTTCAATTTGTCCCACCAGGTTTTCTTTAAAATGAATCCTACTAACGTAAGAACCGATACGGTTACTAGCAGCGGTGTTTTCATTCCCAATATGAGATACAAAGGAAGGACCGTTAAACAGAGTTGAGCTACTATGCCGACAACAACATTGAACATATCCAACTTAAAATTGCCATTAGGTTTAAATAAGGGATCTTCTGCCTTAATCTTCTCATAAATAGGCTTCCAGAATCCCCAGGGACGAACAGTTCTGTAAAAGTTTATCAGTGTTGACTCGTCAGTTGGAGGAGCCGTATAGGTTCCGACAAAACAACCAGCTACCGAAATAAGAAACAGTAGAGGCCAAACATAAAGCGGCAGAATATTGGTGAAAATAAAGGGAAAAACAAGTGCTGCAGCGATCCCTGCGGCCATGCCCCAGAAGAAACCATTGGCATTAAAGCGCCACCAGTACCATTTGAGTACATTGGCTGCAATGTAACCTCCATAAAGGGCGCCCACGATCCATTGAAGAATACTGTTGACGTCTTTAGCAAAAAAACCTAAGACTACGCCAATTGCTACGACAATAATCCCAACGAGATAATTTGCTGTCATGATTTTTTTAGTAGAAGCCTCGGGGTTAATGTATTTAAGATAAATATCGTTGACTACATAAGCTTGAGCTGCATTTAGAGTACCTGAGAAGGTCCCCATGAATGCTCCAAGTAATCCGGTTAATACCAGACCCAGTATACCGACAGGAAGGAAGGTATTGATAGCCGCTGGAAGGATACGTTCAAAATCCGATGCCCCGGTTTCGCCGCTGATGTCCAGCTTCTGGAAATATAATAACGCTAATACTGTAAGGCCGATGATCATCGAATAACGAATAGGTAGCAGAACGATAGAAACGAACCCGGTCATTTTTGAAGCGTCTTCAGGGGAGCGGGTTGAAAGAACTTTTTGCATATCATAATTTGGTGAGGGCCCCGCCATACTTGCGAGAACACCTTTAAAAAGCATCATCATAAAGAAAACACCGAATAGCCCAAAGCCATCATCCTCAATTTTTTTATTAGCAGCAGGCAGGATACTACTCCAGTCTAAATCCAGGGTCCAGCCAAAGAACGGATCAGTCCATCCGGCCGGAACCACCAGCTCCTTTCCATGTAGGTGAGTCATCGCGATAATTGCGATTGCTACACAGCCAACAGTCATGATGGCATATTTGATCACATCACCCAGCACTATGCTGTGCATTCCTCCAAGGATTGAATAAAACATCGCAAACAGCGTAAAAATAATGCCGTAAAAATGAGCAACATAAGGTGCTGACACATAGAAAGGCAGATATGGCTGCACCATGTTCCAGGGGACGAAGACTTCTATGAATTTCCCTAACCCGACGAAACCGTATGCAAGAAAGCCGAGGCAACCGATTAAAGCAAAAGCCACAACAATATTGTGTGACCCTTTTACTCCTTTACCCTCCAGTCCAAAACGGGTTGCTAGCCATTCAGCTCCGGTATTTGCATTAGAGCGTCGAAGCCATTTTGCCAGAAACATCATATTAAATACTTGGTTGAACACCGGCCAAAGCCAGGGGATCCAAATGCTTTTAAAACCATACACGAAACATAGCGCTACCATCCACATGGTTCCGCTAATATCGAACATGTCGGAAGCGTCGCTAAGTCCCAGCATATACCATGGTAACTTTTTACCTCCCATTAAATAACTTTCCTTATTCTGGCGGGCTTTGTTTCGATAATACCAGCCAATCATCACCATCATGATGAGGTAAAAGACGATCATTGAAACGTCGATAATTGTTAAATTCATTACTTATTCGATATTACTTTGTTTAAAATGCATGAGCAGAATACATGAGCTATGGAACTTTGATTGGCACAAGTGTTCCCTCCCGTAGAAACAAGGGCCAGATACATTTGCAATATTGTCTACTCTGTGTTGATATTATGACTCCAAGATTTTGAGTTGGAGTCGCCAGTTGAAGACCTGTTATTTAAAGATTACCGATACTTTTTCGCGTTTTACACGTCTATTGTTGTGGCCGCTGATACATTGTCCGTTTAAGTTCATCCGCGAACATTACATAGGCACTACTTTTAAACTGCAGGAAATCTGCTTCAGCAGGATGATTTTTGTAAGGGGTCCAATAGGCAGTTACTGTATTGGCCCATACCAATACATAAGCCATTTCAATTTTCTGAGCCTGAAGGCCGGCAAGGAGATTTTGAGTGTACCAATTATTTACCGTTAAGTTTTGCTGACCTGTTTCCGTGAAGGCAGCGATTTTATTTTTTTGTTTAGCGTAATCTGAGACAATTTTGAGCTTATTGGAGATAGTTGCACTGGAACTATTACTGTTAAGACCATAATTATCTGTACCGAGAACATCTACAAAGTCATCACCCGGATAAAATTCAAAATACTGTCCGGAACTAGTGTAGTCTCCACCGGGCGACCAGCAATAAAGGAAGTTATGGACCCCTAATTCCTTTAGATAATTAACAGTAAACTGATACAGCTCCTTGTACTGGGCAGGAGTGCAATGATTTTTTCCCCACCAGAACCAGCTTCCATCCATTTCGTGGAAAGGCCTGAATATTACGGGGACCAACTTTCCATCAGCACTAATAAGGGAATTAGCATATTCGGCAATTTGTCTTAGAGACCCCTTGTACACATCATGATGCGAACCGCCCGGCAAAATTTTACTTACTGCTTCTACGGGCGATTCATTCCAATTAAAGCTACCCTTCGAAACTGGATTATTATAGTGCCAGGAGTACGTGTTAATGCCTCCCCTGTTATATGCTTCTATCGTAAGTTCTTTAGCAATTTGTCTTTCGTAATCGAACCAACCTCCCTCAGCCCAACCAGCAATGTAGTTGAAATCGTGTCCGTAAACTACGGGGAATGAACCAGTAACTTCCTTCACATCGGATTTTTCCTTTGATGGACGAGGAAGGTGTTGTTCGTTCGCCCAGGAGGTTGAAGAGTTCACCACTCCCCTCTTCGTTGCGTCCTGTTGCCCGAAAAGAATATTTTTCTTCGCGACCATTTTCATGTTGTAGAAAAGCCAGGCAGTCTCTTCCGTAACGTTTTTATCAACTAACCATGCTTTTATCGTCGAAAGCTCCGGAATTACTTCCTGCTCTTGAGATGGAGGCTGTGGTGCAGGGTCTCTACCTCCTCTCTTTTTACACCCAAGTAAACAACAGCAAGAAAGCAGTAACACTAATAATATTTTCGAGAATCCCAATTTAGTTTTTTGCATTCTTAGTGCTTTACATGTTATCAAATGATCCCTATCGCCTTGCCTGGCAGATCAGCGTTTCTATTGTTTTATCAATCTAAGCATCAAAACATCCTGCCCTGGTATGTTAGCTTTTAAAAGTTTCTTAGTCGTTCCCTGGTCTTTTTTTGTCCAAAGGTTACGAATCTTATAGGTTGTAGAGACGGCATCTAGTTCTCTTTTTGCAAAAGAATCTACTACTTTGTTTTCCTGCCAACTGAGTTCTATTGACCCTGAACTTTTAGAACGATTTAGGAAACATACGGCCCAATCACCATTTTTTAATGGCTTATACCATGTTTCAACACTATCTTTTAAGGAGTGCTTAAATCCCTGTATCCCCAGTGCATCCTGATCTATCGCAATAACGTCTTTGTTCGTCAGAATGTCGACCGTTTGCTTATTCATAGCTCGTAAATCATTCCCCGCAATTAGCGGAGCAGCTAGCATAGCCCACATGGAGAAATGGGCACGATCTTGATTTACGACCATTCCGTTTCCAACTTCCAGCATATCAGGGTCGTTCCAATGACCTGGACCCGCAAATTCGCGTAAACCTTCTTGTTTATCCAAAATTTGCATCACTCCCCATGACTTCCAGGTTCCATGATCTTCCACACAGTCGAAACAGTTGTAAATATCACCAGTTGTTCTCCATAAATGACCGACCGTTCGTCCCCAATCCCAGGGCTTATCGTTACCCCACTCACAAATACTAAGAACCACAGGCCGCCCGGCTTTACGTAAGGCTGCTGCGATAGTCTTATAACCTCCTTCTGCCTTAAGCCCTTCTGTGTTGCACCAGTCGTATTTCAAATAATCAATACCCCAACGAGCATACATCAGAGCGTCCTGAAACTCATACCCCCTACTTCCGGGGCGTCCGCCGCACGTTTGAGAGCCAGCATCAGAATAGATACCGAGTTTTAATCCCTTTGCATGAACATAATCTGCAAGAGCTTTCATTCCAGAAGGAAAACGTTGAGGGTCGGGATGGATGAAACCAAGACTATCCCTGTCTCCGTGCCAGCAATCATCAATATTAACATACGTGTATCCGGCTTCTTTCATCCCGGAAGAAACCATCACGTCGGCGATTTCACGTATCATCTTCTCATCAACATTACATGCAAACTTATTCCAGCTATTCCAGCCCATAGGTGGAGTTAAAGCAAGGTCTTCGAACTTTGTATAATTTTGGACATAGTTGTTTCCCTGAGCATAACAGGTAAACGACATGGCTATTGCAGCAGTTAAGGATAGTAGTATAGCTCTCATTGTTTATTACTTTCTCGTTTTATTTTTTGATTTACTAAGCTTTAAAGTTTCTGCGGAAAAGGAAATTCAACGCTCTTTTCCAGATCTCTGGACCAGGACCATACACTATCGAAGTATCTTCCAAGTCCTGGCGTTGAACGATTTGAGTTGTGTAATTCCATTAAACGGCATCCCTATCACACAAAGCGATAAGAAACAGCTCTGTTGAACAAGGATCCTTCTTTATACTAATGTGGGCGTTAAAAAGCCTGGCCGGCCCCGAATACCAACCAGGCGTTGACGTAGTGATCTTACTACTACTTAACTAACAAAATATTATCAAAATAAAACAGATCTGGATCGCCGTTAATTTGCATTATCAAGTTTTCCAATGAGCTAACACCAGAACCTTTGAAGGTATCGAGATCAATTTTGTGATAGGTCCACTTGTTAGCTGGAATGGTAACCTGAATGCCTTTTGCCCAGTTAAAATTTAGAGAAACAACTCTATCAGTTGAAGAACCTTTAGTCCAAAATGTCAGATACTTGTAAGGAGCAAGGCTCACAGAACTTTTCTGGGCCAACTGAATTCCGCCCCATCCGCCTGTGTACTCTGCACTCAACCCGTTTGCGCCCGAGATCTTATTTAAAATTGACACCTTAAATTCAGTACTCCAGGACCAATTGTCTATGTTAGTGTTAAACGCATCGTCATAAATCGCATAGGCATTAATGACATACGTAAACTCCTGCTCGCTTACCTTTGTGCCGGATGAATTCGTAATTGCCAATTTGACCCTACTTGCGGTGCTAGCAGGCATTTTTACTGTTAACTCCTTCCTGCTTTTCGAGATAATTTCAGCCTCTACTGTTGTTCCGTCAATAACTACTTTTGAGACATCTTCAAGATTGATTCCCGTCAATGTTACAATTTGCCCCGCTTCGATATCGACCGCTGAGGTTGCACTAATTGATGTAAGGGCAATTACTTTAAAGGGGATCTTGACGCTTTTACCGGCTGTATTGGTAAAGATGATATTCTGAGGGCCCCCACCTGCTGTATCTGGTATCCGGAAGACTATTGACCGGTCTTCATTGAACACCGGATTTAATCCAGCTGGCACGCTGTCTTTCTCAAATATAATCGAACTAAGGCTACCTAAACCCGATCCCTTAACAATCAGAACATCCCCTCCGGATCCTTCTCCCGGATCAATGGCACTTACCTGAAGGTCACCTGCAGGATGTTCCGGCA
>Ga0307414_10002118_pt1 | contig 10348 bp, 24 predicted proteins | sample DK1Ometagenome_FD_203804 | JGI IMG/M metagenome (GOLD analysis project Ga0307414, IMG submission 203804) | Maize rhizosphere microbial communities from greenhouse at UC Davis, California, United States - DK15-O-3 | ecosystem: Host-associated > Plants > Roots > Rhizosphere > Soil | place: USA...
CGCTGCGGCCTGTGTCCGTGGCATCGTCCCGACGTCATACGCACTGGAGTAGTGACCCCAGAACGTCAGGTGTGCGACGTCCGTGGCGCCGTTACGGTTCTTCGCCACCAACATCGCAAGGTCCCCGCGCTTCTCGCCCATGATCTCCCGGTGCAGCAGGATAACAACGTCCGCGTCCTGCTCAATGGATCCCGACTCCCGAAGGTCCGAGATCGTCGGCATCTTGTCCTCCCGCTGCGTCGACCCACGGTTGAGCTGGGAGAGCGCGATCACCGGGATCTTCATGTCCATCGCCAGGATCTTGAGCTGCCGGGACATGTCCGAGACGAACTCGTGCCGGGGCCGGCTGTCCCCGGGCGGCTGAGACATGAGCTGCAGGTAATCCACCACGAGGCCGGCCAGGGGTCTGCGGCGGTTCACGGACCGGGCGAACCGTTTGATGTCCGTGATCGTCACCCCGGAGTTGTCATCCACGAACAACGGCACGTCCTGCCAGGCGGCACGTCGGGTCCGGATCTTATCCCAGTCCCCGGCCGTCAGGTCCCGCTCGATCAGGTTCTTCAAGTTGATCCGCAGATCCGCGGACACCGCCCGCATCTGCACATCGGACTCACTCATTTCGAGGGAGGAGAACGCCACCGAACCCTTCGCCGTCATGGCCTTGGCCAGCTGCAACGCCACAACGGACTTCCCCACGGACGGGCGGGCACCGACCACATAGAGCCCGCCCGGACGCAGGCCGCCGATGATCTCATTCACCGCGTTCCAAGGTGTCGGGATGTAGTCCGGTTTCTCGTCCAACTGGTCCAGCATCGTATCGATGGTTTCCCCGAAGGACCGGACCGTCGACGTCGTGGCCTTCGATGTGGAGTCGACGGCTTTGCGGGCAAGTTCAACGAGTTCACCCTCGTCCCCGGGCTGGTGCGCCATCATCGCGATCTTCCCGCCGGCCGTCGCCAGCCTGCGTCGGACAGCAGCCTTCGCCATGATCGCCGCGTAATGCCCTCCGGCAGACGGTGCGTGGCACCCCTCAGCGAGCCCGTGGACGTATTCGACACCACCGACCCTTTCGAGGTCCCCTGCGCTCCTGAGCGCTCCTGATACGGTCACAGCGTCGACCGGTTCACCCTTGGTGTGGATCTCCAGGATCGTCCGGTAGATCGTCTCGTGCGCCGGCCGGTAAAAGTCCGGGCCAGTGACCAAGTCCGTGACGTCCTGAAAGACTTCACGGGACAGCATGAGCGCCCCGAGGGTGGAGCGTTCCGCGTCATCGTCCTGCGGGGGTGCCATCATCTCGTTCATGCTGCAGCCCCGAACATGGTCGCCTTCTGCTCCGCGGTGAGCCGGTTTCCCTTGTGCCAGTACCCGCGATCGTCAAGCCACCACTTGGCCGTGGCATCGGCGGTGGCCGGGTCCAGGTGCAGGTAGGTGCCGGACTCATCCCGGGTCAGGTGCGCGTCATAGGTGGCGAGGCCGATGAACGTCTCACAGCACACGGCGCAATGGCCCGCACTGTCGCCGCCGGGGAAGGTCTTGCCGCACTTGGGGTGTGTTGCCTTGCTCATGAGTGTGTTCCGTTCTTGTGGAAGTCCTTGGACCATGGGCCCGTGATCACTGTCTGCTGTGGTGTTTCGTCCTCCCAGCGCTCCCCGTTCAACCAGGTAGCGGGGTAGGCGAGGAACTTGGCCTCGGTGCCCTTGGACTCGGCAGCGAACCGGCGGACCGCTGCCATGAGGACGTCCTGGCTGGCTTTCTTCCGGGCCGTTTTGAATGCTGTCCGGGCGTGGCCCTTGTCCGTTTTCCGCGGATAGGCGGCGTACCACTCGTCGAACTCGGCCGCGCCGTCAGGCGGGGGAGTAGTACTTATGGGAAGGGACGGGATGGGATGGGTCGGGGTAAGGCGAACTTCTTCCGAAGTTCCCTCGAACGTTCCGGTGTTGTTCGGCTGAACGTTCGCCTGAACATCCGCGGTGCCCTTCTTCTTCGCCCGGACCTGACGCATCCGCTCCCGCGCCTCTTCCCGCTCCGCTTCCACGGCTGATTTGAGTGGCTGGTAGTCGTCCCAGTCCTTGAACTGGTAGATCCCCGGGAGCGGCTCAAGCCACAGCCCGGCGTACACAAGCTCGTCGGCCTGCTCCTGCCCTCCTCCGAGGCGCTGGATGGACTTGAGGCCGATCTCCCCGTCCGTGAGGTACGCGGCGCACCAAGAACCGGCCAGGGTCCACACGCCTACCGATTCGAGGGAGAGCTCGACAACCTTCGGGTGTCCGTGGAACCCGTCGTCGACTTTGAACCAAGGCATCAGGCAGCCACCTCCCGGAGGGCGCGCTTCCTGGCCGCGAGGTCCCGCTCGTAGGCGTTGTAAGCCTGCCGGCACGCATCACACATCGGCACCTGATAGCGGGTGTGCTGACGGTAGTTCGCGTACGTCCCACACCTTGAAGGGTCGAACACCCCGTTGGGGAGCTTGATCTCGTCCACAACCGCGAAGTTGTTCCCGCGATACTGATAGCCCGGCATCACGCGGCCGCCTTCCGTGCAGCCCGATACCCGGCCATGTAATCGGCATAGGCCGTCAAGCAAGCGTCACAGGCCGGATCCGCCGCACGCTGATGCCTGGCATACCCCGCGTACGTACCGCACTTCGACGGATCAAATCCCGGCACCCGGGCCGGAACCGATTTCAGACGCTCCCGGTAAGCCCGGGTGTACGAGGCATGCCGGTCACGGCACGGCTGGCACGAGAGCGTGCCTTCCTTGAGGTGCCGGCGGTATCCGGCGTCCGTGCCGCAGTTCGGGTACGTGACGGGTTCAGGCCCTGCGATGTCCAGCCGCGGGTCGACGTCATGGAACTTGCCCTTGTACTGGTAGCTCATGCTGCCGCCCTCGCGATCCTGGCCTCAGCAGTCTTGGTCATGGCGCGGAAGTCGCCGCCTTCCTTGAAGGTCCAGCCCTGCCCGGGGAAGTACTTCCTGATCGTCATGCGGGACAGCCCTGTCGTGCGGGTAACTTCGCGCTGTGAAGCTCCGTCCGCCAGCAGAGCGCCTACCCTGTCCAGCACCTCCTGGCTCACGGGAATGCCGCGCCTCATGCCGCCACCTCCAGCGAGTCAGCGACGATGCTGGCAAGGTCACGTGCAGCCGGGGGAGTGACCGCGTTCCCGGCCTGCATGGTCCGCTCTTTCATGGTGCCGAGGATCGTGTAGTCCTTGGGGAAGTCCATGCCCCACATCTGTTCGTGCGGCTGGATCATCCGGAACGCGACGTCGGCGACGTCCTGCTCGGTGTAGGTCATGAGCCCGTGGTGGTTGCCGCCGGCGGTGATCGTGGTGAACGGCTTCTCACTGGCCGGGGTGGCTACGGCGTTGGACCGTAGCGTGACGACGAGGCCGTGCCGGTCCCTGGTGGTGAACGTGCTGTAGGGGTCCGTGGTCGGCTTCGGTGATGGGGAGCCGTAGAACTGTGTGAGGATGCTGGCCGCGTTCGGGTAGCGGTTCAGGCCCTCGACGATCTGCCGCATGGTGGCGGCCGCGAGGGGTTTCTTCCGGTCGCCGATGCGGGCGCCCTTGATCGTCCAGTCGATCGCATCCGACGCCGGCTTCACAGTCGGCTCGAGGATCGCGTTCCGGCACGAGGTGTTCGGGCATCGGTAGTGGTACTGCTGGCGGTACTTCCCGACGATCTTCGACGGGTCCTTGAACGCCTGGATGCACCGAACCCTGCCGTGCGTCTCGCACTCGGCCATCGGGCGGAGCCGTTCGAAGTCCGGGGCCTTGTTGCCTTTGCGCCAGAACACGATGTAGACGCGGTCCCGTGACTGCGGGGCGCCTTCGCCGAAAGCCTGGGCGTGCATGGAGTTGAGGCTGATGATCTTGTGCTCATAGCCGAGGTCGCCCATGGACTGCAGCCAGCCGCGGAACGGCTTCCACGCGGTGACCTCGACGACGTTCTCGGTCATGATCGCTTCGTACTGGTGGACTTCGGCGAACCGGGGCACGTCGTACATGGTGGCGCGGGACCGCTGCGCCGCCTCATCCGGCAGTCCGTCCATGAACAGGGAGTCCTGCCCGTCCCACTGCTCCCGCTTCACACCTTTGGCGACGGTGAAGTTCGTGCATTCCGGGGAGGCCCAGAGCAGGTTGGTGCGGGGGGTGAACTCCGGCCGGATGTGCGCGATGTCCGCGCACGCATGGTCGGTATCTGGGTGGTTGTACCCGTGGGTTTCGATGGCGCGTTCCCAGTGGTTCAGGGCTAGCTTCACGTGGAGGCCTGGGACCTGCATGATGCCGGAGCTGGATCCGCCGGCGCCGCAGAAGAAGTCGGAGACGGTGAGGCCGCTCATGCTGCGTCCTTGTTGACGAGGTTGTAGGCGCTGGTGCGGTTGACGCCCAGGGCTTCGCCGAGGAGCTTGTAGGTGGCGCCGTCACGCTGTGCGACGCGGGCTGCGCGCTTGCGGAGGTGCTTGAGTGTTTCGTAGAGGTGAGACACCTCACGCAGAATCGTGAGCGAATCTTGAGCCTCTGCTATTGCGGGCACGACGGAATTACCGTTATCGTTCATGTAGAACAGTTCCTTAGTTGGATCGCAGACCCGTCAGGCGGTAGGACGCCGGGCGGGTCTTTTCTTGTTTGCTTACAGGTACAAGTGTACTCCAATGTTCCCTAGAGTTACCCATGTAATACGTGCGACACGCTGATTTTGTACTCTAGTTTTCGCTAGGGATACCTAGCCCAGTACTCGCCTGGGGGCACACGAAAGGGGTCCGCCGAGCTGATGCTCAACGGGCCCCGAAGGTTCGTGTTATTCAGGCCTAAAAGGGAGGTTCCTGGTCGGGACCGTTGCCCCAGCTGCCGCCGGTGGATGCGCCGGCGTTGGCCGGTTCTGCCTGCTGGCCGCCCCACTCGCCGCCGGATGCCTGGCTGTTGCCGCCGAAGCCTCCGCCACCATTGCCGCCGTTGCCGGAGCGCTGGGTGCGGTTCACCTTGGCGTTCGCGTACCGGAGGCTGGGCCCGATCTCGTCGACCTCCAGCTCGATGACGGTTCGCTTCTCGCCTTCCTTTGTCTCGTAGCTGCGGGACTTGAGGCGGCCGGAGACGATGACGCGCATACCCTTGGTGAGGGACTCAGCGACGTTCTCCGCTGCTTCCTTCCAGACCGAGGCGCGGAGGAACAGGGTCTCGCCGTCTTTCCACTCATTGCTGTTGCGGTCGAATGTCCGCGGGGTGGACGCGATGGTGAAGTTCGCCACCGCCGAACCGGACGGGGTGAAGCGGAGCTCCGGGTCATTCGTGAGATTCCCGATGACGGTAATCGTGGTTTCGCCTGCCATAGTGTTTACGCTGCTTCCTGACTAGTGATGATGTTGTGTGACATATCGAGGTACTGGCCTTCGTCGTTGAGGTAGACGAACCGGCCGATCTTGGGGATCCACACCGGGAGGGTGTCGATCTCAAAGTCTGTTCGGAGTTTCCATCCGTTCTTGCGGGCCTGGGTGGCGAGGTCCGGCATGGCCTCGACCAGATCATTCCAGCGGGCACAGACAAGCAGCCCGTTCGCGACACGGTTCCGGGACTTCACCCCGCCATGCCCGCGGCCTTTGCGGTGGTGATGGATCAGGTCGCCGACGCATTCCCCGCCGGCGCCGTGTACGACGCAGCCGAGGTCCCTGGCGGAGATCGCGATCTTCTGGGCCTTGCTGAACCCGTTCACGCGGCCAGTCCTTGTGCCGCGCCTTGTGCGGACCACTCGGACCGGATCGCGGAGTTCAGGGAGCGGCCGATGTCCAACCGGTCCCGCAGGACACGGATGGATTCCCGGGCCGCCCGGAGGACCTGGTCCGCGATCTCCGCGTCCAGCTTCAACTCCGCCGACTCCAGCACCGCCGTGTACTTCCGGACATCGAGGTTCCCCTCAGCCTTTAGGAAGTTGCGGGCGAACGTCACCTCATAGCGGGCCCGCGCCCGGACCGCGTCCTCGTCCAAGCGGCGGATCTCCTCCTGCTTGGTGTCGAGGTCGCGGCCGAGCTGCGCGAGCTGCTTGACGACATCGTTCGTCGTGGGAGTGTTCACTCGTCCTCCTCGACCGTGACAGTGCCGACTGCGTAGCGCTCCCGGCGTCCGATGGTGAACGCCATCTGCCGGCGCTGTTCAACGACGTCCTCGATGTCATCACGGTCATCAGAGAAATAGCCGTCGATGGTGGGCTGCCCGGATGCCTGGTTGAACTCGACCACCACGTACCCGACGGAGCTCACGCGGCGGCGTCCTGTCGTGCCGGTTCGATCTGGGGGAGTGCGGAGCCGGCGGCGAGGTCGTTGAGGAGGCCACGGCGGTAAGCCATCGCGATCTTCTCCCGGCCGTCCTTGGCATAAGTGATGGTGAACGAGGACGGGGCCTTACCCGGGACGCGCTTGATGCCCGGGATGGCCTCGCCGGTTTCGACGTCGATGAGTTCCCCGTCGTCGCCCTCGATGGCGTTCTTGACCTTCTCGGCCAGCCAGGACGGGCGGACCCGCTTCACCTCGCGCTTCTTGGTGGCCGGTATGACTTCCACGTCGATCCCACCCTGCGCCTCAGCCCACTCAAACAAGGCAGCCTCATCGAACGTCTGGTCCGCCGGCTTGCCCTCCGGGAGGGTGATGTTGCCGACCTTCGTCCCGTCCGGCAACGTCACCGCGAAAGACTTGGTGCCCTCATCGTTGAACTTCTCGAGCAGCTGCTCCAGGTGGTCGGCGCGGGCGTCCTTCATGAAGTCCGCGAGGGCGTCAGCGAAAGTCTTGATCAGGGCAATACGCAGGTTGTCAGTCTTGATGCTCATACCGTCACGCTCCGTTCCTGCAGGGCCTTGCCTGCGGCTTTGATTCCGTCGATTACTGCCTGTGGTGCGTTCATGTTCTGCGCCTTCGTGAGGAGGTCGAGGAGCATGTCGCGGTTGTTCCTGGCACCCTTGAGGAGTTCGTCCCAGTTCGGCTGTTCGTGCCGACGGGCAGCGAGTGCCTGCGCTCCGGCGTCACCGGCCGCTGCGGGGCGGGCCGGGGGAGTGTCCTCGCGGCCCTTGTCGTCCTCGGCGTCGTGCAGGTCGCCCTTGTGCCACAGGTCCAGCGCTGCACCGAAGCGCATGCCGGCGTTGCGGAGTGCGTCGCCGATGGCTTCCTTCACGGCGTTCCCGCCGCGCTTGCCCTGCGCGTCCCCGTAGCCCAACCGGGTCACGCCGCAGATGCGGAGCTTGATCCACAGCCCTCCGTCCTTGTCGAACGCCGGGAGCCCGTCCTGGCCCACTGCCATGGGCTCCCACGACCATTCCGGGTCCACCTCGAGGAGACGGTCCGTGAGGGCCGCGTGGCCGACGTAGTCCAGGTGCACGGCAGGCATCCCGTGGTAGCCGCCGCACTCCCGGCAGTTCGAGCGCGGGGAGTCAGCCTTGTAGGGCTTGGGGAGTTTGTTGATCTGGTTCGGTTCGAACGGCTCGCGGAGCCGGGCGAGGCCGGTCGTCTTTTCGGTGCTCATCGGGTCATCTCCACAAAGGTTGCTGTGATGCCAAGGTCACGGCCGCCGCAGGCGCGGGCGGCTTCCTTGGCGGCGTACTCGTCCAGGCCGTAGGCGCCGATCACTTCACCGGTTTCGCCGTACACGATCCACTGGCCTTCGGGCCGGTCGTCCTGTGGTTCCCAGCTCATCGGGTCAGCTCCTGCTTGTTGGCCCACGCTTCGAGGCGGGCAGTGGAAGGGTTCACGTATCCGGCGGTTACTTCGGCCTGGGTCTGAGGGGCGCCGTCACGCTCACAGGTGCAGTTGCAGACGTCGCCGCCGCAGTCATCGCACTGGTAGAGCCGGCCGCAGTAACAGGGGCTCAGGACGGCGCTCACAGTCCGGCCACCAGGAACGGGGCCGCAGCCATTAAGTGGAGCAGGACGTAGCCGAGGAGCATCGCCGTGGTGAGTGCGGTGAAGCGGACCCCTGTGCGGATCCGGATCTGCCGGGCGGTCATGCCTTCACCTGCGCGGCGAGCGGGGTGAGCGCTTCGATCCACTGCGCGGCTACCTCGGGCTTGACCCACAGGGTTACGGCAGCGTCGTCGAGGTCGCCCTCGTCAACGTTGACCATCACGCGGTCCCCGATGACGTGCTTGGGCACGACAACCATCCTGCTCGGGTGGCTGATCGTGACCCTCATGCTGCCAGCTCGTAACGGGGCTTGATGTGGCGGACAAGGCCGTCGATCGTGGACCGCAGGTAGGGGAAGTACCGGCCGATCAGGTACGCCCGGTTATCAAGGGTCCGCTGTTCGTTGAGGTGGACCTCGTCGTCGGTGCCGGCGGCGATCGCTTGGAGGTGTTTGATCTGGTCGATCAGTTCATCGATGTCGGCCCAGTGGAGGTCCTGGTCGATGCGGTAGGCGATGGCCCGGGTGAGGGTGCGGACCTCTTCCTCGGTTCGGCCGTGGAGGGATTCCTCGGCGACGAAGTGGCGGACCTCTGCGTAGATGATGTGGGCGGCGGTGGCCTTGTCGAACAGGTACTCCGCGTTAGACTGGCTGTGAGTCATTGCTTTTCCTTTGTCGGTGTGTGATGGCTTGTGGAAGGTCCCGTGGCATCGGGGCCTTCCTTTTTTGCTTACAAGATGAGCCTACTAGGGAACAGTAGGGAATACAAGTGGGAACTAGGGAACTGCCTAAACGGGTGGTTCTGTCGGCTCCAGCACACCCACACGGCGGAACTGAACCTCATACGCGACGTTCCCCAAATGCTGGTCAGCCCACGCCCGGGCCTGCCCATCAGTGTTGAACCCCGTCTCAACCACCCGGTCACCCTGACGCACCACATACTCGACACCGGCAGCCTTGAAATAGCCGGCCTCAAGAACAGCTGCGACCGCGGCGTCAGCGACCTGGGCGAGGAAATCCTCAGACTCCACAACATCAGTGATCTTGTGCAGCACCGCTGCATGCAGGTCCTCGTTCATGCGCTTGCCCTCGGCTGCAGGGCCCGGTAACGGTCCACGTCCTTCCACGGAATCCTGAGCGGAGAGTTCCGTTTCCCGCTGCCGGCCTTGTACGCGTTCGGGAAGTCACCGGATCGGGCCATGATCCGGATCGTCTCCGGATGGTGCGCGAGGTAATCCGCTACCTGGGCGACAGTGGCATCCCCATCCCGGCTCATGACTGCACCTCGTTGGCGATCTCCAGCAGCACGTCCGCGTGGCACGGCTTATCCAGCGGGCACCAGCACGCCAAGTCCTTGCCAGCGAGCTCGGTACGGATCTCATCCCCGCGGGACTTGTGCCGGTATTCGAGCATGTCCAGTTCGCCGGTCACGTACTCACGGAACAGAGTCACGCACTCTTCGCGGGTGGCGTCACGGACATCGTGCCAGGTGATCTTGTAGACCCTGTCACCATGGGCGTTCAGTGTGTAGTCGCCGCCGTGGTGGAAGGCGTGCTTCTCCTCGGAGGTCTTATGCAACCGGCCCTCGAACTGCCAGGACTCCGTCCCGTCCACCCGCGGGAACCGCAACTGAGCGTCCCCGATCCGGTATGGGTTGCCCCACTTCGAACCGCGCCCGACGTAGATGGCGCCCTCGGGCATCCGCCATCCCTTAGTCCGCTTCCGCTGCACTCTTACCGGGCTCATGCCGTCACCTCCTGCGGCAGGGACATGATGTGATCGGCCGCCGACTGGAGCGCGGCCATACGGGACGTCTCCTGCGCCACCACGGCGGCGTCGTACTCCGCATACCAAAACCGCTTGGACGGGGGAGAGATCATGCAGCACGGCTCCTTACACTGATAGATCCGAATCATGCCGTCACCTCGTCAGCAGCCGCGAGGACAACCCGGTTAGGCTCATCCGCCGGCAGGCGTCCATCGGTGACGCACTTCAGGCAGGCGTCCACACGCTGCCCGATGAACCACCCGGCCTGATGAAACGGCAGGAGCGGTGGTGCTGAGTCGAACGTGGCGTCGTCGTGGTCGAAGCAGACGTCGCAGAACATGCGCCACTTCCCCGGCTCTGAGTTGAAATATGACCGGCTCATGCCGCCACCTGCCAAACCCTGCAGGCCCCACCGGAACGGCCAGGGCGCCGGGAACGGTGGAACCCGACAACCTTGATCAGACCGGCGTCATTAGCCTGGCGGAACACCGTGCCCCACATGGCTGGTGAGGGGGGATCGCGCAGGTCTGCAACCTCGGTCAACGTGAATGCGTCGAATGGGCGGCCAAGCGCGGCTACTTTCTGGAGCGCCTCGAGGGCATCGGCCGTCCAGTCCAGATCGTCTAGGGCGATGGCCTTCATGCTGGGATCCTGTCTGCGTCGTTGTGCGTATAGAGTTCGTTGCGTTTGGCCGTTACGGCAG
>Ga0307414_10002119_pt1 | contig 10347 bp, 12 predicted proteins | sample DK1Ometagenome_FD_203804 | JGI IMG/M metagenome (GOLD analysis project Ga0307414, IMG submission 203804) | Maize rhizosphere microbial communities from greenhouse at UC Davis, California, United States - DK15-O-3 | ecosystem: Host-associated > Plants > Roots > Rhizosphere > Soil | place: USA...
CCCGGCTCGGCCTGCTCCAGCAGACGGATGCGCGGTGCCCCTGCGTCCCGCACGGCGAGTGACTCGACGCGCTCCACCGGCACCACGATGTCCGCGCGCGCCGGAAGCGGCGCGCCGGTCATGATCTCCCAAGCGGATGCCGCATCGTCCCGCGGCATGTCGCCCGCGCCGATGCGGGCCGCGATCTCCCACTCGCTGCCGATGGCCTGTGGCTGTCCGCCCGATGCAAGCGCGACGCCGTCCATCGCCGCATTGTCGAACGGCGGCAACGCGATGCCGCTCACCACGTCACGGCCCAGCACGCGACTTGTCGCTGCGGCGAGCGCGACCTGCTGTACGGCGAGCAGGCGCGCGCCCTCCAGCATCCGCGCCAACGCCTCGTGGTATCCGATCACTGCGCCTCCCTGTGCCCAAGGCCTGACGGCCGGCTCCAGCCTAGTGCCGCCCTGGAGTATTGCCAACCCGAGCGCACGAACCCGCGCCCTCACGACCCTGAAGCCTGCGACGGAAAGCCGCAACCGATTGACCCATATCAAGGACAGCCCCGTGGCGCTTGCCTAGGCTGCACCCATGGCCAGCCTGTCCTCCCTGTTCGATCCCGAGCTGCTGCGGCGTTACGACACGCCGGGGCCGCGCTACACCTCGTATCCCACCGCGCCGCAGTTCTCGCCGGGCTTCCAGGAAGCCGACCTGCGCGAGATGGCGGCGATCACCAACGGCGATCCGATCCCGCGCCCGCTGTCGCTCTACCTGCACATCCCGTTCTGCACCAGTCCGTGCTTCTACTGCGGCTGCAACCGCATCATCACCCGCGATACCGCGCGCGGCGCCGCCTATCTCACCCGGCTGTACCGCGAAGTGGCGATGACGTCGGCGCTGTTCGACCGCGACCGCGACGTGGAGCAGGTGCACTTCGGCGGCGGCACCCCCAACTTCCTGTCGCCCGCGCAGATCGCCGAAGTGATGGACGTGCTGCGCCGGCAGTTCTCGTTCGCGCCCACCTCAAGGCTGGACTGCTCGATCGAGCTCGACCCGCGCTTCATCACCCCGGACGAGGTGGGCGAACTCGCCGCCGCAGGCTTCAACCGCGCCAGCCTGGGCGTGCAGGATTTCGATCCGGACGTGCAGCTCGCCGTCAACCGCATCCAGAGCGTCGAACAGACGCTGGCGATCATCGACGCCTGCCGCACGCATGGCCTGCAGTCCGTGAACGTGGACCTGATCTACGGCCTGCCGAAGCAGAGCCTGGAGGGCTTCTCGCGCACGCTCGACATCACCCTCGAGGCACGCCCTGATCGCCTGGCGATCTACAGCTACGCGCACCTGCCGTCGATGTTCCGCCCGCAGCAGCGCATCAACGCCGACGACCTGCCCTCGCCCGGGGTGAAACTGGGCCTGCTGCAATGCGCGATCGACAAGCTGGGCGAAGCCGGCTACGTCTACATCGGCATGGATCACTTTGCCCTGCCCGGCGACAGCCTGGCGCTGGCGCAGCAACGCGGCGATCTGCACCGCAACTTCATGGGCTACACCACCCACGCCGAGAGCGACCTGCTGGGGCTTGGCGTCAGCGCGATCAGCCACATCGGCCCGAGCTTCAGCCAGAACCCGCGCGACCTGGGCAGTTGGGAGCAGGCCATCGACCAGGGCCACCTGCCGGTGTGGCGCGGCATGCGACTGGAAGAAGACGACGTGATCCGCGCGGACGTGATCCAGCGGCTGATGTGCGACGGCGCACTGGACTACCGCGACCTTGGCCGGCGCCACGTGGTCGACTTTACGACCTATTTCGCCGACGCCCTGGAGCGCCTGCGCCCGCTCGAAGACGACGGCCTGGTGGAGCTGGCGAGCGACGGACTGCGCGCGACCTCGCGCGGGCGGTTGCTGTTGCGTATCATCGCGATGTGCTTCGACCGCTACCTTCCCACCGCCGCAGCCTCGACGCCTCGCTTCTCGCGCACGGTGTGACCTCGACGGGAGTATCCGCATGACCTCGCCGCTGGTCTTCCCGCGCACCGACGCGAGCGTGGTTGCCGACGATGGCGATGCCCTGCACTTCTGCTCCACGTGTGCGTTCTCGCAGGCCTGCCTGTCCGAGGGCATGGACAAGCGCGCGCTCATGGACCTGCACGTGCTGGTCGAACACGTCGGCCCGCTGCGCGCGGGCGAGCACGTGTTCCGCGAAGGCGATCCGTTCGGTGCCATCGCCGCGGTGCGCGCGGGCACGGTGAAGACCTACCAGATCGACCGCAATGGGCACGAACAGGTGCTCGGCTTCCACCTGCCCGGCGAGGTGATCGGCCTCAACGCCATCCACGGCGACCGATACCCGTGCAACGCCATCGCGCTGGACACGGTGATGCTGTGCCGGTTCTCGTTCCCCAAGATCGCGCTGCTGGCCGCACGCCTGCCCAACCTGCAGGCGCACCTGTTCAAGCTGATGAGTCGCGACATCGGCGTAGCCTCGCTGTTCGCGCGCGACAACACGGCCGACGAACGCATGGCCGCGTTCCTGATCGGCCTATCGCGCCGGCTGGCCGCACGCGGCTTCTCGCCGCGCCGCTTCCAGCTGACCATGGCGCGCACCGACATCGCCAACTACCTGCGCCAGGCCCCGGAAACCGTCAGCCGCGTGCTGCGCCGTTTCGAGAAGGACGGCCTGCTGCACATCAAGCAGCGCGATGTCGAGATCCTCGACCTGCCCCGCCTGGAAGCCCTCGCGCTGAGCGTGCTGCGGGATTGAGGCGATGCCCCCTGTAGGAGCGACGTAAGTCGCGACCGCACGGCCCGACGGCCGCTCCGCGTTACGAAGGCCGGAAAGTCTCGGGTCGCGACTTACGTCGCTCCTACAGAAGCACCCAGCGCCCTATTCCACCCCCGCTTGACCTGCGTCATGGAGCCCCCGGGCTGGCGCGCCGATGATGCGGCCGTTCCTTCAGGAGAGCCGCATCATGAATTCGACACGCAAGTTGTGGGTGGGGTTGGCGGCCCTGCTCATTGCGTCGTTCGCCGTCCTGCTCTGGGTCGGCAGCGAAGTGCATCGCCAGGCGCCCCCGTTGCCCGAGCAGGTCGTGGCGGAGGACGGCCGGGTTATCTTCACCCGCAAGGACATCGAGACCGGCCGCCAGGTGTGGCAGTCGATCGGTGGCCAGCAACTCGGTTCCATCTGGGGTCACGGCGGTTACGTGGCGCCCGACTGGGGCGCGGACTGGTTGCACCGCGAGGCCGAGGCCATCCTGGATGGATGGGTGAAGCGCGACACCGGCGCGGACAGCTACAAGCAACTGGATGCCGCCACGCAGGCGGCGTATGCCGCGCGCGTGCAGGCGCTGATGCGGCCGAACACCCATGACGCCGCAACGGGCACGATCACGCTGTCGAACGACCGCGCCGACGCCATCGCCACGGTCGGCCAGCACTACCAGAGCCTGTTCTCCGCCGATCCGGCCACCGGCGACCTGCGCGAGGCCTATGCCATGCGCAACGACACCGTGCCCGATGCCGAACACCGTCGCCAGCTGACCGCGTTCTACTGGTGGGCGGCCTGGTCATCAGTGACCGAGCGTCCCGGCGAGAAGATCAGCTACACGGCGAACTGGCCGGCGGATGAGCTGGTCGGCAACACGCCGCCGCCGAGCGCCTTCATGTGGACGGTCTTCAGCGTGCTGTTCCTGATCGCCGGCATCGGCCTGCTGGGTTGGCACTACGCGGTCAACCACGGCGATGAAATGGCGCCGGTACTGCCCAAGAGCGATCCGCTCGCGAAGATCAGGATCACGCCCTCGATGCGCGCGACCGCGAAATACTTCTGGGTGGTCATCGCGCTGTTCATCGTACAGATCCTGCTGGGTGCGATCACCGCGCATTACCAGGTGGAAGGCCAGGAAGCCTACGGCTTCGCGCTGGCCGACATCCTGCCGTACTCGCTCACGCGCACCTGGCATACGCAACTCGCGGTGCTGTGGATCGCCACCGCGTGGCTGGGCATGGGCCTGTACATCGGCCCGGCGATCTCCGGGCATGAACCGAAGTTCCAGCGCCTGGGTGTCAACTTCCTGTGGGCGTGCCTGTTGATCATCGTGGTCGGCGCCTTCACCGGCCAGTGGTTCGCGGTGATGCAGAAGCTCGGGCTGGAACACAACTTCTGGTTCGGCCACCAGGGCTGGGAATACGTCGACCTCGGCCGCTTCTGGCAGTGGTTCCTCTTCATCGGTCTGACCCTGTGGCTGGTGCTGGTGGGCCGCGCACTGTGGCCGGCCATCCGCAACGGCGGCGAATCGCGCAGCATCGTCAGCCTGCTGTTCCTGTCCACCGTGGCGATCGGCCTGTTCTACGCGGCCGGCCTGATGTGGGGCGAGCACACGCACCTGTCGATGGTCGAGTACTGGCGCTGGTGGGTGGTGCACCTGTGGGTGGAAGGCTTCTTCGAAGTGTTCGCGGTGGCGGTGATCGCCTTCCTGTTCACTCGCCTGGGCCTGCTGCAGACGAAGACCGCCACGGTGGCGGTGCTGTTCGCCACCATCGTGTTCATGGCCGGTGGCGTGCTGGGCACGCTGCACCACCTGTACTTCACCGGCACGCCGACGGCGGTGATCGCGCTGGGCGCGAGCTTCTCGGCACTGGAAGTGGTGCCGCTGGCCTACGTGGGCTTCGAGGCGTACCACAGCTGGAAGATGGGCAAGGCCACGCCATGGATGCAGCGCTACCGCTGGCCGATCCAGTTCTTCATCGCGGTGTCGTTCTGGAACCTGGTGGGCGCGGGCCTGTTCGGCTTCCTCATCAATCCGCCGCTGCCGCTGTACTACATGCAGGGCCTGAACCTGACGCCCAACCATGGCCACACGGCGCTGTTCGGCGTGTACGGCATGCTCGGCATCGGGCTGATGCTGTTCTGCCTGCGCGGCCTGAAGCCGGACGTGGTGTGGAACGAGAAGCTGCTGAAGACCGCGTTCTGGTCGCTCAACATCGGCCTGGCCGGCATGTCACTGCTGACCCTGCTGCCGCTGGGCATCCTGCAGCTCAACGCGGCGCTGGAGCACGGGTACTGGTTCGCGCGCTCGGCGGAGTTCATGCAGCAGCCGATCGTCGACATGCTGGTGTGGATGCGCGTCCCGGCCGACACGCTCTTCAGCGTGGGCGCGCTGGCGCTGGCGTGGTTCGTCGCCAGCCTGTGGCTGGCCCCCCGCCGCGAACTCGTGCCCGTAGCGCAACCGAGCGAAGCCTGACCCTGGAACCGGCCTCTCCGGGTGGGGAGGCCGGGCCACCTGCTGCAGGTTGCAGCAAGAGAGCCGCACAAGCGGCTCTCTTTTTGTCTGTTGACGGCCATACCGCCGCGCCGCCATCCTGCGCCATCACCGCAAGGATTGCCGACCATGAGACCTTGCCCGAGCCACTTGCTCAGGAGTCGCCATGAAGTTGACCAGCCTGCTCGTGATCATGGCCGTCGGCGTGGCCGGGTTGTATACCCACGATCTGTACAAGACAAAGCGTGCGCTCCAGACACAAGCGGCGAGCACCGTGCGGATCGCAGCCACGCCATCGCAGTTTGACCGACCTTGGGGGCAGCAATCGATCGTTCGACCACCTCCCTCACGCGCATCCTCACACAGCTGCGATGGACGAACGCATTGCTCGCAGATGCGGTCCTGCGCAGAAGCGACATATTTCATCCAGCACTGTCCGAATACCAAAATGGATGGCGATCGGGATGGGATTCCTTGCGAGAATCAGTGGTGCAGCTAATCGCATGCGTCTGCCATCGTTCATCGCTCGTGACCCTTCCTGCGACGCAAACCCGAGCGACCGTCATGCTCACGATTCCCTTCGCAGTCGTCATAATCCTCGCCCAGGCGCCGGCAGTCGCGCAGGTCTGTCCCGCCGACCTCATGCGGATCGATGGAGTGGACGTCGCCGCACCGGCCAATCGTCTTGTGCAGGCCTACGGCACGCCGATCGCCCGGAATGACATGGACGGTGAGCACTACGAAGAGGAGTGGGTATTCGACAAGGCTCACGCCTACCTGATCTCGGGCCGTGTAGAGCATCTCGCATCCTCACGGAAGGGCTCGTGCACGGGCCGTGGCATCTGCGTCGCCGGCACCCTGGACGACGCAAAGCAAAGGTTCGACGGCTTCGTTCGCAGCGAAGACGGCAACTCGTTGCATTGCGCCGATACGGAGTCCGCCTGCTCCCTGGTCGTGGAGGGCACGCCGCGGATCCGCAGGCTTTTCCTCCAATGCCTTCCCTAGGGACTGCGGATAGGGAACCCATCTCTTCATGCCCGCCTACATCATCCCGACGCCACGCGAACGCCTGATCGCGTTCGCCAAAGTCCTTCTTCCGCCGCTCGGCGGGGGGGCACTGTTCCTGACGGCGCACCTTTATGATCGACATGCGGCCGAACTGCCTTTCTGCGAGCAGCTCCCCTGGATGTGGGTCGTCGTCATGACAGCCACGGCGGTGCTGGCGAGCTTCGCCTGTCTGTCCGGTTGGAGTGCCTTCAGGATATGGAGGTCCGGACAGTATCCCGCACCCGGCACATCGGTATTCTTCCGCACGCGCGTGCACACGGGCTGGTGGGCGCGTACGAACGCGATTGCCTATGCGATTGTTTCGCTCGTTTTTGCCGCCTTCCTGGTGGCGTTTCTCAGCATGTTTGTTTTTCCCGAGTCGGGGCTGTTCGGCCTCTGGCTGCGTGGCTGCGAGCCCTGATCGAGCGGGCTCGCGTAAGAGCCAGCGTAGCCCAGGTAAGCCCAGCGCACCCGAGGCGCTCCACACGGATGCGTTACGTTTCCCCGGGTGCGGCCTTTGGCCTTACCCGGGCTACTTGCTCCAACCTAGCCACGTTCCGTTATCCACGAAATCTCCGGAGGTCCCATGGCAGTCGCAAGGACGGCGTTTTTTCTGCTCGCGATCTCAGCGATATGCTGGGTAGCGGGTTGCACCCGGAACGGTACTGCCGTGGTCGTCGATCACCAGACCGAAGGCAACCTTGAGTCGAAAAATCCACTCGGTTGCATCGACTCCGCCGCCGCCAGAAGCACGGATACGCCGGCAGATCTCTACCAGGGGGTTGCCGCCTGCGTCGCTGCCGGCAACCTGGAGAACGCCACCCTGCTGTACGCGCTTGCAGGCACTTACGGGCGCTTCGACATGCTTCGCGTGACCGACAGAAGCGCGCACCAGGCGATCACCGTACTGCAGATGCAGGCGCTTGGCCCTCTCCCCAAAGAGAAGAAGGACGGATTCCAGCAAGCCACGATGAAGATGAAGGAAGATCCGGCACGTCTTGCCGCCTCGTGCGCCGAAATCCGCCGGATCGGTCCGCCTGACTACGTGCCCCGTTACATGATCCAGCACGGCATGGGCGCCTTCTTGCCGGACAATGGCAACGGGCTCGATGAAGCCTTCGACGGAGCGACGGCTTGGGAGCAGACCCTCACGTCCTACCTGAACTGCCCAGCAGGAAACTCGGGAAACTGATCGTCCGTCGAGGGGTGCAAGCGGCCACATACGCCGCCGATAAGCAAGGCGGCTTCACGAGCGCGCGTAGTTCACTACGAACACCCACCACAGCACTGCCCCGCCTTATGCCCGCGCGATTCGTTCTCGCCGACTTCCGCATGTTCGCCGGCCTCCTTGAGGATGGCGATCACGCGTTCGGTGGGCAGCGTGGTCATCACGACCAGGCGACCGGTGCCGGATTCCATCGTCACTTCGGCTTCCGGGTCCCAGGCGCGAAGCGCCTCGGTCATGGCCTGCTGGCGTTGCTCGGAGGATGCGTGGGCGTTGTCGGACATCGGGCTTCCTGTCGTCGTTGGTGCGCGCTTGCGCGGATGACGGGACTGTAGGCGCTTGCCGTTCGCCGGGCCTTGACCCGAATCAAGACAGCGGCAGCCACCGAATCACGGCCCGCCTGACCCATGTCAAGGCGAGCGCATGCGGGCGCGGGCAAGCTGCCCGCATGAAGATCGACATCGTGCCTCCACCCCGCCCGCGTGCCACGCCACCGATGCCCGGCCTGTCGCCCGCGTGGCTCGCGCACGCGCCGCACCGGCTGATGTTCTTCATCGGCGCCGGCAACGTACTGCTGGCGATGCTGTGGTGGGCGCTGTGGCTGGTGGCCACACGCTGGGGCCTGTGGACGATGCCCCAGACGGCGATCTACGCCGGCTGGCTGCATGCGTTCCTGATGCAGTACCTGGTGCTGCCCAGTTTCATCTTCGGTTTCCTGCTGACCGTGTTCCCGCGCTGGATGGGCATGGCCGACCTGAAGCGCTGGCACTACGTGCCGGTGGGGCTGGGCCTGATGGGCGGACAGTTGGCGATCCTGCTCGGCGTCGCAGGCTGGCAGGCGGGGCTGACCGTGGGCCTGTGGATGGCGCTGGCCGGCTGGACCGCCGCGCTGCTGACACTCGGCCGCTTGCTCGCCGACGACAGCGCGAAGACCTGGCATGCGCGCTCGTGCTTCGCCGGGTTGCTGCTGGGCTGGCTGGGACTGGTGATGTTCATCGCCTTCGCCTTGGGTGCATCGCCGACCTGGGCCTTCGCCAGCATCAAGCTCGGCAGTTTCGGCCTGCTGCTGCCGGTGTACGTGACGGTGGCGCACCGCATGTTCCCGTTCTTTGCCGGCAACGTGGTGCCGGGTTACGTGCCGTGGCGTTCGCTGCCGTGGCTGGGCGCAGTGTGGGCGTTGCTGATGCTGCATCTCGCCCTAGAGCTGATGCACGCCTACGCGTGGCTGTGGCTGGCCGACGTGCCGCTGCTCGTGCTCACCGCATGGGCGGTGCATCGGTGGTGGCCGCGCGGCAGGATGCCGGGCCTGTTGGCCGTGCTGTTCATCGGCACCGCGTGGTTGCCAGTGACGTTCCTGCTGTACGTGCTGCAGAGCGTGACCTTCCTCGCCACCGATGAGTTCGTGCTCGGGCGCGCACCGATGCATGCGATGTTCATCGGGTTCTTCGGCAGCCTGCTGGTGGCGATGGTGACACGGGTGACGCAAGGCCATTCGGGACGGCCGCTGGTAATGCCGAAAGTGGCGTGGTTCGCCTTCATCGCGATCCAGGGGGTGGCGGTGATGCGCATCGTCGCGGATATCGCGCCGGATGCGATGGCGTGGCAGGCCGCCGCCGCCGTGGGCTGGCTGCTGGCGCTGGCGCCGTGGGTGGGGCGGATCGGCGGCATCTACCTGCGTCCGCGTGCGGACGGGCGGCCGGGATGAGCGCCATGATGACGTTCTATCCCGACATCAAGCTGGTCCACATGGGCGCCGCGATGACCAGCGGCACGCTGTTCGCGCTGCGTGCGCTCGCCCTGCTGGCCGGCATGCACTGGCCACGCGCCGCAGCGGTGCGCTACCTGAGCTACAGCATCGACACGGTGCTGCTGACCGGCGCGATGATGCTGCTGACGATCCTCCCGTCCGGCCTGTTCGCCAATGGCTGGCTGGTGGCGAAGATCGCCTTTCTTGTCGCGTATGTCGGGCTGGGCATCGCGGCCTTCCGTCCCGCACGCGGGGCCGGTGCGCGTGCGCTGCTGGTGGGCACGGCCGTGCTGTGCTTCCTGCAGGTCTACGGCATCGCGCGCGCGCATGACCCGTGGGGCTGGCTGCTCTGGCTGGGGAATTGAACGTCATGGACACTTCACTGGACACGTCGTTGCTGCCGGACGTCTTCGCCACCTGTGCGTGCTGCGTGCGCGAATCGCTGGATGCGGCGGGCGTGCTGCTCGATTGCGCATCCATCCCGCACGAGACGGAGAACGACGCATGGCACATGCCGTGACCCTGCTGCGACTGGATCTGCGCGATCTGGCCGCACCCGAACCGATGCAGCGCATCCTCGACTGCCTGCGCACACTGCGGCGCGGCGAACGGCTGGTCGCGCTGACACCGCATCCACCCGTGCCGTTGCTGCCGATCCTCGATGACGAAGGCTTCGCTTACCACGTCTACGCGGGCACCACGGGCAGCGCCTGCATCGCGATCTGCCACGCAGAGGACAGGCACGCACTGGAACCGCCGCGCGCGGCATGAGCGGGCTGGCGTTCGCGCAGGCGCCGCCGCCTCCGGTGCCGATGCGCTTCCTTCAGGTCGCGCTCGCCTGGGGCCTTGTCGTCGGCCTGTGGCTGGCGTGGCAGGGCGAGGTGGCGTTACTCTCGCGCTTGACGCCGGCCACCCTCGTGCTGGTGCACATGCTCGCGCTGGGCCTGCTCGGCAACGCGATGCTGGGCAGCCTGGTGCAGTTCCTGCCGGTGGCGGCGGGCAGTCCGCTTCCCTGCCCTCGCCTCGTGCCGTTGCTGCACGCGATGTTCAACCTCGGCATCGTCCTGCTGCTGATCGCCCTGGCA
>Ga0307414_10002120_pt1 | contig 10346 bp, 21 predicted proteins | sample DK1Ometagenome_FD_203804 | JGI IMG/M metagenome (GOLD analysis project Ga0307414, IMG submission 203804) | Maize rhizosphere microbial communities from greenhouse at UC Davis, California, United States - DK15-O-3 | ecosystem: Host-associated > Plants > Roots > Rhizosphere > Soil | place: USA...
GGCTGAAGCGCGCCAGCGCACCACCGGAGAACATGTTGAACATGTCCACGATGGTGCCTTCCTGCGCCTGCATCAGCTGCAGCATCGCATCGGGATTGACGCCCGGGACCGGGATGTAGCAACCCAGCCGGTACACCAGCAGCGCGCCGAGCACGAACAGCAGGCGCTGGCGCAGTTCGGTGAACTTGCCGAGCCCGCCGCCGACGTTGCCGGCCGTCTTGCCTTGCGCCATGCCGCGCTTACTCCCCGCCTTCGACCGACGCGATGCGGCCGCCGGCAGCTTCGACCGCGGCCCTGGCACCGGCGGTGATCAGCAGCCCGGTCAGGGTGAACGCCTTGGTGACGTCGCCCTTCTTGACGATCTTGGCCTGCTTGGCATTGCTCGGCACCAGCTTGGCGGCCTTGAGCGCGGCGAAGTCGATGTTGCCGGCGTCCAGCTTGTCCAGCTGGTACAGCAGCACTTCGGCGGTGTCCTTCTTCTTCATCGAGGCGAAGCCGATCTTCGGCAGGCGACGCTGCATCGGCATCTGGCCGCCTTCGAAGCCGGCCTTGATCTTGCCCTTGCCGCTGCGCGCGAACGAACCCTTGTGGCCGCGGCCGGCAGTCTTGCCCAGGCCCGAACCGATGCCGCGACCCACGCGCTTGCGATCCTGGCGGGCACCGTCGGCGGGGCTGAGTGTGTTCATTTTCATCGGATTATTCCTCGACCCGGACCAGGTAATGGACCGTGTTGATCAGGCCGCGTACCTGCGGGCTGTCCTTGAGTTCGCGCATGTCGTTGAGCTTGTTCAGGCCCAGGGCCTTCACTGACAAGCGATGGCGTGCCTGGGTTCCGCGCAGGCCCTTGACCAGGCGCACCTTGACGGTGCCGCTGGACGTCGCGGGGGTGTCCTTCTTAGCCATGGTGCAGGTCCTCCACCTTCTTGCCGCGCTTGGCCGCGATGCGGGCCGGCGAATGCATTTCGGTCAGGCCCTTGAGCGTGGCGCGCACCAGGTTGATCGGGTTGCGCGAACCGGTGGCCTTGGCCAGCACGTTCTTGACCCCGACCGCCTCGAGCACGGCGCGCATGGCGCCGCCGGCGATCACGCCGGTACCCTCGGACGCCGGCTGCATGTACACATGCGCCGCGCCGTGGCCGGACTTGACCGCGTGCCACAGGGTGCCGTTGTTGAGGTCGACGCTGGACATGCCGCGGCGTGCCTGCTCCATCGACTTCTGGATCGCGACCGGCACTTCGCGCGCCTTGCCGTAGCCGAAGCCGACCTTGCCGCCGCCGTCGCCGACCACCGTCAACGCGGTGAAGGTGAACTGGCGACCGCCCTTGACCGTCTTGCTGACGCGGTTGACCGCGATCAGCTTCTCGATCATGCCGTCGTCGACTTCCTCGCGGTTGCGATCACGATCGCGGCCCCGCGGTGCCCGTTGTTCGTCTGCCATCTGGATGCTTCCGTAGTTTGAAAGGATTTGCGGCGTGGCCGCTTATGATTGGGATGTGTCGCGGGCGTTCCGGCGCCGCCACAACTGGCGACGACGTCCGATGCCATCCGCATCGGCAGATCGAGCGACGCGGGGCAGACGCCCCACGCATTGAGGCATCAGAACTGCAGGCCGCCTTCGCGGGCGGCATCGGCGAGCGCCTTGATGCGGCCGTGGTAGCGGTAGCCGGAGCGGTCGAAGGCGACCTTCTCGACACCGGCGGCCCTGGCCTTCTCGGCAATCGCCTTGCCGACCTTGGCGGCGGCGTCGGCGTTCTTGCCGTTCTTCAGGCCTTCGCGCACGTCGGCCTGCAGGGTGCTGGCCGCGGCCAGGACCTTGGAGCCGTCGGCGCTGAACAGCTGCGCGTACAGGTGCTGGCCGGTGCGCAGCACCGACAGGCGCGGCACGCCGAGTTCACGGATGTGCGCACGGGTCGACTTGGCGCGGCGCAGGCGGGCAATTTTCTTGAGCATGGTCTGGTTCTCCGAAAGCTGAAAGCGCTGGCTCTTGACGAGCGTTTACGCCTTCTTGGCTTCCTTGCGGATGATTTTTTCGCCGGCGTACTTCACGCCTTTGCCCTTGTACGGCTCCGGCGGACGGAAGCCGCGGATCTTGGCTGCCACCTCGCCGACGCGCTGCTTGTCGGCGCCGGCGACCAGGATCTCGGTCTGGGTCGGCGTGGTGATGGTGATGCCGGCCGGGGCCTTGAACAGCACCGGGTGCGAGAACCCCAGCGACAGGTTCAGGTCCTGGCCCTGCATCGCGGCGCGGTAACCGACGCCGACCAGCTCGAGCTTGCGCTCGAAACCCTCGGACACGCCCTTCACCATGTTGGCGATGATCGCGCGCAGGGTGCCGGCCAGCGGCACCAGCATCGGATCGGCCGCCGACAGCAGCGCATGGCCGTCTTCGACGTTCACTTCGATACCGGCCGGCTTGGCGATCGACAACGTGCCCTTCGGGCCCTTGACGCTGACGTTTTCGGGCTGGATGGTCAGTTCGACGCCCTTGGCCAGGGCGATCGGCTTCTTGGCAACACGGGACATTGGAATTCTCCTGTGTGGTCATCCATGACCACGAGCATCAAACACCGGCCATCCTGGCCGGACTTTTAATTTAGGCCACGAAGCACAGGACTTCACCGCCGACGCCCTGATGGCGCGCCTGGCTGTCGGTCATGATGCCCTTGGAGGTGGAGATGATCGCCACGCCGAGGCCGCCGAGGACCTTCGGGATCGCGTCCTTGCCGCGGTACTGGCGCAGGCCCGAACGCGAGACGCGATGCAGGCGCTCGATCACCGGCTTGCCTTCGTAATACTTCAGCACGATCTCGAGCTCGGCCTTGGCGCCGTTCTCGGTCACGCGCGCGCCGCCGATGTAGCCCTCGTCCTCGAGGACCTTGGCGATCGCGACCTTGATCTTGGACGACGGCATCTTCACCGACGGCTTGCCCACGGCGGCCGCATTGCGGATGCGGACCAGCATGTCGGCGATGGGATCAGTCATGCTCATTGAATGTCACCTTTGAGTGCACCGATATCCGCGTTTGTGCGAATTTCGAATAGCCATCGCGACGGCTGTCGCGATGGTGGAACGTTTTACCAGCTGGCCTTGCGCAGGCCCGGCACGTCGCCGCGCATGGTCGCTTCGCGCAGCTTGTTGCGGCCCAGGCCGAACTTGCTGTACACGCCGCGCGAGCGGCCGGTCAGGGCGCAGCGGTTGCGCTGGCGCGACGGCGAGGAATCACGCGGAAGCTTCTGCAGCTTGGTCGCGGCGTCCATCTTCTCGTCGAAGCTGGCGGTCTGGCTGCTGACGACCTGCTTGAGCGCTTCGCGCCGGGCAGCGTACTTCTTCGCCAGCTTGGCGCGCTTGGTCTCGCGGTTGACCATCGAGGTCTTTGCCATAGTCTTGGGTCCTGCCTGGATCAGTTGCGGAACGGGAAGCGGAAGGCTTCGAGCAATGCCTTGGCTTCTTCGTTGGTCTTGGCGGTGGTGGTGATGGCGATATCCATGCCGCGGATCGCGTCGACCTGGTCGAAGTCGATTTCCGGGAAGATGATCTGTTCCTTCACGCCCATGTTGTAGTTGCCGCGGCCGTCGAACGAACGACCCGACACGCCGCGGAAGTCGCGCACGCGCGGCAGCGACACGTTGACCAGGCGGTCGAGGAACTCGAACATCTTCGCCCGGCGCAGCGTCACCTTGCAGCCGATCGGCCAGCCGTCGCGGATCTTGAAGCTCGCCACCGACACGCGCGACTTGGTGACCTGCGGCTTCTGGCCGGAGATCTTGGCCATGTCGGCAGTGGCGTTCTCGAGGATCTTCTTGTTGGTCGCCGCCTCGCCCACGCCCATGTTGAGCGTGATCTTGGTCAGCTTCGGCACCTGCATCGGATTGGTGTAGCCGAACTGCTTCATCAGCTTCGGCACCACTTCTTCCTTGTAGAACTGTTCCAGTCGGGTCGTCATCACTGCATCCTCAGGCGTCGATCGCCTCACCGCTCGAGCGGAACACGCGCAACCGGCGTCCATCCTCGAGCACCTTGATCCCGATGCGGCCGCCCTTGCCCGAGGCAGGGTCGAACAGCATCACGTTCGAAACATGGATCGGCGCTTCGCGCTCGATCACGCCGCCTGGCTGGTTGGCCTGCGGATTCGGCTTGGTGTGGCGCTTGACGATGTTGATGTTGGACACGACGACCTTGTCGCCGGCCACGCGCATCACATCGCCACGCTTGCCCTTGTCCTTGCCTGCGGTGACGACGACGTGGTCACCCTTCTTGATACGGTTCATGTCTTCTTCCTCCGCTCAGAGCACTTCAGGCGCGAGCGAGACGATCTTCATGAACTTCTCGGAGCGCAACTCGCGGGTCACGGGCCCGAAGATGCGCGTGCCGATCGGCTCGTGCTTGTTGTTGAGCAATACCGCCGCGTTGCCGTCGAAGCGGATCAGCGAGCCGTCGGCGCGGCGCACGCCCTTGCGGGTGCGCACCACGACGGCGTCGTAGACGTCGCCCTTCTTGACCTTGCCGCGCGGGATCGCATCCTTCACCGACACCTTGATGATGTCGCCGATGCCGGCGTAACGGCGCTTGGAGCCGCCGAGCACCTTGATGCACATCACTTCCCTGGCGCCGGAGTTGTCGGCCACGTCGAGGTGGCTCTGCATCTGGATCATGTCTCGAGCCTCCTTATTCGGCCGCGCGGGCGAGGATCTCGACCACGCGCCAGTTCTTGGTCTTGGACATCGGTGCGCACTCGGCCACGCGCACCATGTCGCCGGTGTTGCAGGCGTTGGCGGCGTCGTGGGCGTGCAGCTTGGTCGAGCGGCGGATGTACTTGCCGTACAGCGCGTGCTTGACCTGGCGCTCGACGAGCACCGTCACCGTCTTGTCCATCTTGTTGCTGACCACGCGGCCTTCGACCGTGTGCAGCTTCTTTTCAGTCTTTTCGATCATGTCGGCCATTCCTTACTTGGTCGCGCCGGCTTGGAACGTGCCGAGCAGGGTGTTGACGCGCGCGATCTCGCGACGCACCCGGCGGGCCTCGTGGGTCTTGGCGAGCTGGCCGGTGGCCTTCTGCATGCGCAGGGAGAACTGCTCCTTGTGCAGGTCCAGCAGGTGGGCCTTGAGCTCGTCGGCCGACTTGCTTCGCATTTGCTTGAGTTCCATCAGCGTACCGTCCGGGTCACGAATGTGGTGGTCACCGAGAGCTTGGCCGCGGCCAGGCGGAACGCCTCGCGCGCGGTGGCCTCGTCGACGCCCTCGATCTCGTAGATCATCCGGCCCGGCTGGATCTGCGCGACCCAGAACTCGACGTTGCCCTTGCCCGAGCCCATGCGGACTTCGATCGGCTTCTTGGTGATCGGCTTGTCGGGGAACACGCGGATCCACATCTTGCCGCCGCGCTTGACGTAGCGGCTGATGGAACGGCGCGCGGCCTCGATCTGGCGCGAGGTCAACTGCCCGGTGGCGGTCGACTTCAGGCCGAATTCGCCGAAGCTGACGGCGTTGCCGCTCCATGCCAGGCCGTCGTTGCGGCCCTTGTGCATCTTGCGGAATTTGGTGCGCTTGGGTTGCAACATGACTTATTCCCTCGCCTCGCGGTCACGGCGCGGCGGACGCGGACGGTCGCTGCGGTCGCCCCGCGGCGTGTCGTCCTGCTTCTCCTGGCCGACCTGGCTGAAATCGAAGATCTCGCCCTTGTAGACCCACACCTTGATGCCGATGATTCCGTAGGTGGTCTTGGCCTCGGCGAACCCGTAGTCGACGTCGGCGCGCAGCGTGTGCAACGGCACGCGGCCTTCGCGGTACCACTCCGAGCGCGCGATCTCGGCGCCGTTGAGGCGGCCGCCGACGTTGACCTTGATGCCCAGCGCGCCCAGGCGCATCGCGTTGCCGACGGCGCGCTTCATCGCGCGGCGGAACATGATGCGGCGCTCGAGCTGCTGCGCGATCGACTCGGCGACCAGCTGCGCGTCGAGTTCGGGCTTGCGCACCTCGGTGACGTTGATGTGCGCCGGGACGCCCATCAGGTCGGACACTTCCTTGCGCAGCTTCTCGATGTCCTCGCCACGCTTGCCGATCACCACGCCCGGGCGGGCGGTGTGGATCGTGACGCGCGCGGTCTTGGCCGGGCGCTCGATCAGGATCTTGGAGATCCCGGCGGCGGCCAGCTTCTTGCGCAGCATCTCGCGGACCTTGAGGTCGGCGGCCAGGTAGCCGGCGTATTCCTTCTTGCCGGCGTACCACTTGGAGTTCCAGTCCTTGGAGATACCAAGGCGGATACCGGTCGGATGTACTTTATGACCCATGCTTATTTGCCCCTGCCGGCTTCGCCCACCACCACGGTGATGTGGCTGGTGCGCTTGAGGATTCGGGTACCGCGGCCCTTGGCGCGGGCCATGAAACGCTTCAGCGTCGGACCCTCGTCGACCATGATGGTGGTGACCTTGAGTTCGTCGATGTCGGCGCCCTGGTTGTTCTCGGCGTTGGCGATCGCCGACTCCACGACCTTGCGGATCATGTGCGCGGCTTTCTTGTCGGAGAACTTCAGCAGGTTGACGGCGCGCTCGGCCGACAGGCCGCGCACCTGGTCGGCGACCAGGCGGGCCTTCTGCGGCGAGATGCGCGCGGTGCGCAGGACGGCTCGGGCGCCGGTGTCGTTAGGCATCGTGGTCATCTCCTTACTTGCCCGACTTCTTGTCGCCGCCGTGACCCTTGAAGGTCCGGGTCAGGGCGAACTCGCCGAGCTTGTGGCCGACCATGTTCTCGTTGACCAGCACCGGGATGTGGTTCTTGCCGTTGTGGATGGCGATCGTGTAGCCGACCATTTCCGGCAGCACCATCGAGCGGCGCGACCAGGTCTTGATCGGGCGCTTGTTGGTGCCGGCGGTCTCCACCTTCTTCATCAGGTGGTGGTCGACGAACGGACCTTTCTTCAGTGAACGTGCCATGGTCGATCAGCTCCTGCGGTCGCGCACGATGAACTGCTGGGTGCGCTTGTTCTTGCGGGTCTTGTAACCCTTGGTCGGCACGCCCCACGGGGTGACCGGATGCGGGTTGCCCTGGCCGGCCTTGGCCTCGCCGCCGCCGTGCGGATGGTCGACCGGGTTCATGGCCGCGCCGCGGACGGTCGGCTTGACGCCGCGCCAGCGCGTCGCGCCTGCCTTGCCCAGCTTCTCCAGGTTGTGCTCGACGTTACCGACTTCACCGATGGTGGCGCGGCACTCGGCCGGCACCTTGCGCATTTCACCCGAACGCAGGCGCAGGGTGGCGTAGACGCCTTCGCGGGCGACCAGCTGCACGCCGGCACCGGCGGCGCGGGCGATCTGCGCGCCCTTGCCCGGCTTCATCTCGATGCAGTGCACGGTGGAACCGACCGGGATGTTGCGCAGCGGCAGCGTGTTGCCGGTCTTGATCGGCGCATCGCTGCCCGCGATCACCTGCTCGCCGGCCTTCAGGCCCTTGGGCGCGATGATGTAGCGGCGCTCGCCGTCGACGTAGCACAGCAGCGCGATGTGCGCAGTGCGGTTGGGGTCGTACTCGATCCGCTCCACGCGCGCCGGAATGCCTTCCTTGTCGCGCTTGAAGTCGATCATGCGGTAGTGCTGCTTGTGGCCACCGCCGATGTGGCGGGTGGTGATGCGGCCGTGGTGGTTGCGGCCACCGGTCTTGCTCTGCTTCTCGACCAGCGCGGCATGCGGGGCGCCCTTGTGCAGGCCCGGCGTGACCACGCGCACGGCCGAACGACGGCCGGGAGAAGTGGGTTTGAAAGTCATCAATGGCATGGATTCATGTCCTCATTTGAAGTTCTGACAAGTCAGAACTTCGTCAGGCCTTGGCCATCACGTCGATCGACTGGCCGTCGGCCAGCTTCACGTATGCCTTGCGCCAGTCGGCGCGGCGGCCGGTGCGGTTCTTGAACGCCTTGGTCTTGCCCTTCACGTTGACCACGTTGACCGCCTCGACCTTGACGTCGAACAGCGCTTCCACGGCCACCTTGATGTCGGCCTTGGTGGCGTCGGTCGCGACTTCGAAGACGTACTGGTTGGACAGTTCCTGCAGGCGCGCGGTCTTTTCCGACACCCGCGGCGCGCGGATCACGTTGTAGAGCTTGGCGCTGTTGTTCACGGACAGGCTCATGCCAGCCACTCCTCGATCTTCTTGAGCGCGTCGGACGTCACCACGACGGTGTCGGCGCCGACCAGGGCGACCGGGTCCAGGCCCTGGACGTCGCGCACTTCCACGTACGGCAGGTTGCGCGCGGACAGGTACAGGTTCTCGCTCGCTTCCTCGGTGACGATCAGCGGGCGCTGGCCGACCTGCAGGTCCTTGAGCCGGGCGACCATGCCGGAGGTCTTCGGCGCGTCGATGTCGAAACCATCGACGACCATGATCCGGCCCTGGCGATTGAGCTCGGACAGGATCGTCGAGATCGCCGCGCGGTACATCTTGCGGTTGACCTTCTGCGCGAAGCTGCGCGGCTTGGCCGCGAAGGTGACGCCGCCGCCGACGAAGATCGGGGCCGTCAATGCGCCATGACGCGCGCCGCCGCCCTTCTGCTTCTTCGACTTCTTGGTGGTGCCGTTGACTTCCGAACGCGTCTTCTGCGCCTTGGTGCCGGCGCGGCCGGCGTTGCGGTAGGCGACCACGACCTGGTGGACCAGGTCGCGGCTGAACTCGCGGCCGAAGACCGCGTCGGAGACCGACACCGTCTTGCCGCCGGCCTTGCCGTTGTTATCGGTGATGGACAGTTCCATCGTCAGACTCCCTTGCTCGTCGGGCGCACGATCACGTCGCCGCCCGGTGCGCCCGGCACCGCGCCGCGGATCGCGATCAGGCCGCGCTCGACATCGACCTTGACCACCTGCAGGCGCTGCGTGGTCTGGGTGTCCGCACCCATGTGGCCGGACATCTTCTTGCCCGGGAACACGCGACCCGGGGTCTGGCGCTGGCCGATCGAACCCGGCGAGCGGTGCGACAGCGAGTTGCCGTGGGTGGCATCGCCCATCTTGAAGTTCCAGCGCTTGATCGTGCCCTGGAAGCCCTTGCCCTTGGTCACGCCCTGGACGTCGACGATCTGGCCGGCCTCGAAGATGTCGGCGCGGATCTCGCCGCCGATTTCGAAGTCGCCGATCCTGTCGGCTTCCACGCGCAGTTCCCACAGGCCGCGGCCGGCTTCGACCTTGGCCTTGGCCAGGTGGCCGGCGGAAGGCTTGTTGACCAGCGCGGCGCGCTTGCTGCCGACGGCGACCTGGACGGCGCTGTAGCCGTCGCTCTCGACCGTCTTGAGCTGGGTGATGCGGTTCGGGGTCGCCTCGATCAGGGTCACCGGCACGGACTTGCCGTCTTCGGTGAACAGGCGGCTCATGCCGGCCTTGCGACCGACGATCCCCAACGAATATTTCTTCGTCATGATCGGATGCCTCAGGTCAGCTTGATCTGGACGTCGACGCCAGCCGCGAGCTCGAGCTTCATCAGCGCGTCCACGGTCTTGTCGTTGGGATCGACGATGTCGAGCACGCGCTTGTGCGTGCGGGTTTCGTACTGGTCGCGCGCGTCCTTGTCGACGTGCGGCGAGGTCAGGATGGTGACGCGTTCGATCTTGGTCGGCAGCGGGATCGGGCCGCGCACCTGCGCGCCGGTCCGCTTGGCCGTTTCCACGATCTCGCTGGCCGAGCGATCGATCAGGCGGTGATCGAACGCCTTCAGTCGAATCCGGATTTTCTGGTCCGCCATGACGGAATTCCTCGTTGAAAGAGCGACAGGCCGGCGGCTGGGTGCGCCGAACCTCGGTGGATGCCAGTGGCGTTCCGGGACAACCTGCCCCGGCGGCGGCCCTGCCGTGAATCCTTGCCTGAAAAACAAGGCAGGCCGGTTGCCCGGTCTGCCCAGAGGGGAGCTGCAAACGCGAAAAGACGCCCCGCCAGAGTGTCCCGAAGAGCTTCGGGACGGGCGGAGCAGCTGCCGCGCGACATGTTCCCTGTCTGGCGAAAACGACGCGCATCCTGCGCTTCATTTCGCTGGTGCGGCGCCTTCATGGAACAAAGGGGCCGCGGAGCCGCACATTCTAGCGGGTATCCAATCGATCACGCAAGCGTCATCTTCTGGAAACCCGGATCCCCGGTTAGGCCGGAATCGGCCAGGACCGGGTCCGCTTCACGGGGCCCACCACCAAAGTCACTGGATCCCGCTTTTGCGGGGATGACGTTCCGGCGGGCGTCCGCGCAAGCGCGGACGTCACGTCACTTCAGGATTTTCGCCACCACGCCGGCGCCGACGGTGCGGCCGCCTTCGCGGATCGCGAACCGCAGCCCTTCGTCCATCGCCACCGGGTTGATCAGCGACACCACCATCTTGATGTTGTCGC
>Ga0307414_10002121_pt1 | contig 10346 bp, 7 predicted proteins | sample DK1Ometagenome_FD_203804 | JGI IMG/M metagenome (GOLD analysis project Ga0307414, IMG submission 203804) | Maize rhizosphere microbial communities from greenhouse at UC Davis, California, United States - DK15-O-3 | ecosystem: Host-associated > Plants > Roots > Rhizosphere > Soil | place: USA...
TGATGCAAATGTGATTAAAGCGATTAAGCGACCGATAAAAGATATCGATTATGGTTTCGCTGGAGATATTTTAGCAGATTCGGTCAACACGTTGTCCATAAAGAAATTCTTGGATGCTGGTTTTACCCCGGTGTTTTCGGCTATTACTCACAATGGAAATGGACAATTATTAAATACAAATGCTGATACAATAGCTTCATCCCTAGCGTTGGCTCTTTCCGAATTGTATGAAACGTCATTAATTTATTGTTTTGAGAAAAATGGTGTACTGACCGATATTAGTGATGAAGATTCTGTCATAGAAAGTATCAACTTCGAAAGTTTTGAAAAGTTGAAATCCCAAGGCGTCATTAGTGAAGGCATGATTCCAAAGTTGGATAATGCTTTCAATGCCATTAGTAAAGGCGTTAAAAATGTTTATATTGGTAATGCTTTAAATTTACACTTATTTCAACAAGGTAAATTTGGTACTTGCTTAGCAATAAAATAATCAAACTAAACTGTATGAGAAAAGTAACTATAATTGGATCGGGCAACATCGGATTAGCACTAGCAAAAGGCTTAGTAAAATCTAATGAATATCATGCGAATAATATAACACTGACGAGACGTACCCTACAATCCCTTCAGGAGGAGAAAGAATTAGGTTTTGATGTGAGTGCAAATAATCAAGAAGCTATTGCAGGTGCCGAAGTTATTGTGTTGGCCATTTTACCTCAGCAGATTCGGAAAGTAATGGAAGAAATCCATCCTGCATTATCATCCGGCCAAATTGTAGTTTCTGTCGCATCTGGAGTTTCTTGTGCTCATATCAAAGAAGTGCTAGGCCTTGATACGATAGTGGTGCGGGCAATGCCTAATACAGCTATAGCTATTGGGCAGTCGATGACCTGTATCGCAACGGATACTGCCACTTCGGAGGAAGTTGCCGTGGTAGAACGGTTGTTTGAAACAGTTGGTTCAGTAGTTGTGATTAACGAGGATTTGATGACATCTGCGACGGCTTTATGTGCCTGTGGAATTGCTTTTTTCTTGCGGAGTATTCGTGCGGCATCGCAAGGAGGGGTCGAAATAGGATTTCATGCTCATGATGCGTTGAAAATGGCCATACAAACTGCTAAAGGGGCTGCAGATTTGTTGTTGCAGACAAATAGTCATCCCGAAAGCGAAATCGATAAGGTGACGTCACCTAAAGGATGTACAATAGCAGGTTTAAATGAAATGGAACACAATGGTTTTAGCTCTGCTTTTATAAAAGGGATCAAATTCTCCGCTAAACAGGCCGGAGGTCTATATAATGACTAGTATTGCCCAGTTGACCGATGATAGTATTGATTTGCTTAAACAGATGATTACTATAGCCTCATTTAGCAGAGAGGAGGAAGGTACTGCATCTTTAATTGGTCAACATTTAATGAAATTTGGTGTAGACGCGCATCTCGTAGGCAATAATGTAATCGCTTATAATCAACATTTTGATAAAGACAAGCCTACAGTGCTGTTGAACTCGCACCACGACACGGTCAAACCTAATCCTGGTTACACCAGAAATCCATTTGCGGCATCGATAGAAGCAGGTAAACTGTATGGATTGGGAAGTAATGACGCTGGAGGTTGCCTTGTATCCTTGATCGCTGCATTTTTGTATTATTATTCCCAAAAAGATTTAAGATATAATATTTGTCTCATAGCTTCAGCCGAAGAAGAAGTATCTGGGAAAAATGGCATTGAAGAAGCCTACAGACATGTTCCTTCTTGTGAATTTGCGATAGTAGGCGAACCGACGCTTTTAGATTTAGCAGTGGCTGAGAAGGGGTTGATGGTATTGGATTGTGTTGCTCACGGCGAATCAGGACATGCCGCTCGTGAGGAAGGTGTAAATGCAATATACAATGCCTTGGAAGATATTTATTGGTTTAAGAACTATCAATTTGAAAAGATATCATCGTATCTGGGGCCTGTTAAGATGTCTGTGACTATGATTAATGCTGGTTCTCAACATAACGTAGTTCCTGCTTCCTGTTCGTTTGTTGTAGATGTACGCACAACTGATATGTATTCCAACGAAGAAGTGTTGAACATCATTCAATCCCAGGTGCAATCGGAAGTAATAGCACGTTCTACACGTCTAAATTCTTCAACTATAGACCTTCAACATCCCATCGTTCTTTCGGGTATAAAATTAGGTAAAAAGACCTATGGAAGTCCGACCATGAGTGATCAGGCCTTGTTGCCTATACCATCGTTAAAAATCGGTCCGGGGGATTCGGCGCGTTCGCATACGGCAGATGAGTTCATATATCTCCATGAGATTGAAGACGGAGTGAAGTTATATATAGATCTTTTAAGAGATATTTTATAATCAGAAATATGAAAATAAAAAAGGTATCATCGCTGTCAGTGATGATACCTTTTTTTATTACAAATAGATATGCTAGATCAGTTGTTTCAATAAACTGGTCCAGCTGACCAAATTTCCTATTATTTTTTCTAAATCATCTGAATTCACACGTTCCTGTTGCATGCTATCGCGATGGCGAATGGTGACTGTATTATCCTCCAGTGTTTGGTGGTCTACCGTGATACAGTAAGGAGTGCCAATTGCATCTTGACGACGGTAACGTTTACCGATTGCATCTTTCTCATCGTATTGAATATTGAAATCTAACTTCAGTTTGGCCATTATCTCGCGAGCTTTTTCTGGTAAACCGTCTTTCTTTGTCAAAGGTAAGATAGCAGCTTTTACCGGAGCGATAGCGGGATGGAATTTCAATACTGTACGCGTGTCTGTTTTTTCTTCAGTAGATAGATCCTCTTGTACTAAGGAATTAGCTAGTACAGTAAGGAACAGGCGATCCAGACCAATCGAAGTTTCAATTACATACGGAATATAATTTTGATTAATTTCCGGATCGAAGTACTGCATTTTTTTCTTTGAGAACTCTTGGTGCTGTTTTAAATCGAAATCAGTGCGGGAGTGAATGCCTTCTACCTCTTTGAAACCAAATGGAAATTCGTATTCTATATCCACGGCGGCATTCGCATAGTGTGCAAGTTTTACATGATCGTGGTAACGGTATTTGGTTGGATTGGAACCTAAAGCCAAATGCCATTTTAAGCGAGCGTCTTTCCATTTCTCATACCATTCCAATTCCGAACCTGGACGCACAAAGAATTGCATTTCCATTTGTTCGAATTCGCGCATGCGCATAATAAATTGTCTGGCAATCACCTCATTTCGGAAAGCTTTACCAATCTGAGCGATCCCAAATGGGATTTTCATTCTTCCTGTCTTTTGTACATTCAGGAAATTTACAAAAATACCTTGAGCGGTTTCAGGACGAAGATATACCTGTTCTGCACCATCAGCCATAGCGCCCATTTGCGTAGCAAACATCAAATTGAATTGACGTACATCAGTCCAGTTTTTAGTTCCTGAAATAGGGCAAACGATATTATGCTCTTCGATTATAGCTTTCAAGCGGATAAGGTCATCTGCATTCAATGCATCGTCTAGATCTTTTTGTAATTGTGCTGCTTTATCTGTTTTACCGTCCTTTTCATATCGATCGATTTTATCTTCGATCAGTTGATCGGCGCGGTACCTTTTTTTAGAATCTTTATTGTCGATCATCGGATCGTTGAATCCATCAACGTGACCTGAAGCTTTCCAGGTAGTAGGATGCATGAAAATTGCAGCATCAATACCCACAATGTTTTCATTCAACTGCACCATAGATTTCCACCAATAGGTCTTTAGATTGTTTTTTAATTCCGAACCTAATTGGCCATAGTCGTAAACGGCACTTAAACCGTCATAAATTTCACTTGAAGGGAATACAAAACCGTATTCCTTCGCATGAGAAATAATATTTTTGAAAAAGTCGTCTGTTTGCTTACTCATAAGTCGCAAATATAAATAAAAGAACAAAGATAAAAGAACAAAGATTAGGTATGGGATAACAAATCCCGAACCTGCTGTGTCGCATTTTTATTATCTACTTTTTTGATAATGTGCTGGATAATTCCACTTTCATTAATGATAAAAGTTGTACGGGCAGTGCCCATATATTTTTTTCCATACATGTTTTTCTCCACCCAAACACCATAGTCGTTAACAATTTTTTGATCTTCATCCGCTAGCAAAGTAAAAGGCAATTCAAACTTAGCGATGAATTTTTGGTGTGATTGTTCGTTGTCAATACTGACACCGATTACTTCAAATCCATCGTTAACCAAGCTTTGATAATTGTCACGGAAGTTGCAAGCTTCGGTAGTACAACCGGGCGTATTATCTTTTGGGTAAAAATATAATATAACTGTCTTCCCTTTGAAATCGGAAAGTTTTACGGTCTCACCTTTTTGATCTTTCGCGATGATTTCAGGAGCTTTATCTCCTATTTGTATTGTTGCCATATATTTAAGATTAAAGAGCAAGAAGCATCGTCGTCTTTGCTCCTTGTTTCTGATTTTATTTTGTAAATTTTACCTCATACACTTTTTCATTGTTTTTCCAATCTTTTACAACGAGCTTGAATGTATAAGTTCCCTTGGGTAACGAAGGGTCAAAGCGATGCCACAGGTGCCTGTTCTTGGAGTCGTATTCCATTAATACCCATTCGTCGTTAATATAACCGTCGAAAGACTGAATTCCTGAGAAGTTATCGGATATCGTAAAATCTATTTTGGCTTGTGTCGATACATTTTTGCCGTTACTGAGGTTACGTGGAGTGATCGTAGGAGCAATCGTATCTACGGCGACATAAAAGTTTCCGAAATTACGGGTGTTTACAGTCACCCAGCCATTTTCAAATTTACCTCCTTCAGAGCCAGACTCAACTGAAGCAATTAGAACTTTGGTTTGTAAGTGTGTAGGAAGATTAGTTGGTTTGATACTCAATTTATACGAACTAAATAGTGGGATCAAACTATTGTGTACTTTTTGCAATAAGGAATATCCAGTAGCCACTTGCGGTCCTTCGCTGTATTGAAAATCCAACTGGTCATACAATACACCTATCGGCATGTCAATTTTAATATTAGGGGCCTCGAATTTGTTTTCTTTGTTATAAGAGAAGTGTTGAATTCCCAACTGGGGATTCGGTTTTGGGATATAAGTTGCTTTATTTTGTACTTTAAAATTTAATTCGCTGCAATTCCCATGCACATCTTTTACGACATATTTTACGTCATGAACAAGATTATCCTCCAATTCGATAATCCCCTGATTTTCTAGTAGCTTAAAAATGTCAATTGGATTACCCGGATCTTTAAAGCTTTTTTGCACTTTAGCCTTTGTTATTTTCCAATAGGGGTAATCGATGTAGGAATGAATCCCTCTAGAAGTATTGAAGTCTAATTCTTCAAAGATAACCGTTGAAATAGGTTGGGCATCTATAAATAGTTCAATAGAATATACACCGTTTCGAAATCCACCAGTGCGATGTCTGTCGATCGCATTGATCCCTAAACCGAATTTGCCATTTACTGGGATTACTGCCGGCGAGGCCAACGTATATCGACTTGAATTGACGCTCTTCACCTTTTGATGTCTTCTAGGTGTATGCTCATTGAAAATCCCATCATTAAGATCATAGATGGTGACACCACTAATCGTGGGATTAAATCGATCCGTAAAATGTAAACCGAATAATTGTGGGTTTAAAGGATGCTGGCTTTTAGTATCTCTGATTTCAAAATGTAAATGTGGACCACCTGAGCCTCCGGTATTTCCGGCGTTGCCAATGCGTTGGCCTTTGGCTAGAGTTACCTGACCGGGTTTGAGCGCGATGTCGACATCAAATCGTTTTTGCTTATATTGCTCGGCACGAACGATATTTGTAAGCACATCGTTAAAGCTGTCCATATGGAGATAAACTGAAGTATATCCGTTGGGATGATCAATATAGACAGAATTGCCTCCCCCTCCGATTTGCACACGGACACGCGCGGCGTATCCTTCTGCAGCAGCATGCAATGGAAGGCCGATTCGCTGTTGCGTGCGGTAGTCGTCACCGGCATGGAAATGAGTTGAACGCAACTCTCCAAATGTGCCCGAAGCGTCGGGCGTAATATTTAATGGGTTACGAAAGTAGCCTTGAGGATAGTTTCTCGAAGTAATTATGCTATTATTTTGGGCGAATGAAGCTAAATAAAGCATTCCACAGCTTAAGAACAGGATAAGTTTAATCATAATTATTTTATATTGCAGATGAACATAGACCTACCTTCCAAAAATCCTTCCAATTGGTCTCCGATTTGAACCGGACCTACGCCTGCAGGGGTACCCGTATAAATCAAGTCGCCTTTCCGCAACGTGATATATTTCGAGATAAAGACGATAAGGCTGTCAAAATCAAACATAACATTTTTAGTATTGCCTTCTTGAACAGTTATACCATTTTTTGATAGCGAAAAGGCGAGTTCTTTTACATTTTCAAATTCTTCCTTGGGAATCAAATTACTGATAACAGCTGAATGATCAAAAGCTTTTGCGAGCTCCCAGGGTAAACCTTTTTCTTTATGGATGGATTGAATATCCCGAGCTGTAAAGTCGATTCCCAAGCCTAGCGCGTCATAATATTTATATGCATATTTTGGAGAAACATGTTTCCCTTCATTACATATCCGAATCACTACTTCTACTTCAAAATGTACGTCGTTCGAAAATTCCGGGTAATAAAAGTCCTTATTGTCTTTTAAGATAGCCGTATCCGGTTTCATGAAAATAACAGGCTTTTCTGGAACTGGATTATTTAACTCTTTCGCGTGATCTACATAGTTTCTGCCTACCGCTATTACCTTCATCTATTTGTTTTTTTATTTATATATCTGCCTGCAGTATGCGGGAGTCGTATATAATTCAAGTGATAGTTATTCCTCCTGAATTCGGCTCAGCAGGTACTCCTGAATGCCGTGCGATTAAACACACCACAATAATTATTAATGCGATTATATTGAATGCCATATCAACAGGGACTCATATACGCAAAAATAGGTAAAATAAAAATAATGCTGCTCGCGTAAGTTCGTATATAATTTTCTGGATGAAAAATAAAATAGTTTATGAATTGATTCCGGGAAGATATAACGGAGCATTAAAAATTGAAGTGTAATTTTCTATGGCAAATTTGAATATTGACAGTATAAAAGATAGAACGTAGGATGCTTTTGTTATTGGATCGGGATCAGTGGTAACGAAATGAAGAAGGGAATTTTTAATAAATAAGCACGTCGTAATGCGATATGCTTATTTATTAAAAATACTTTTAAACTTCTACGGTAGAATCCATTTTAAAGTCATCATCCATTAAATGTACGATCTCCATTGATTTTTCGTAGTTTGTTGATTTCTTAGAGAAAAAATCGTGTTGTGTTGTTTCGGTATTCAGACCGTTTAATACGATTGGATTTACCTGCTTTACTTCAAAAATAGGATCAAATCCTAAATTCATTAAGGCTTTGTTTCCATTGTATCGCACATATTCTTTTACTTCTGCAGTAAGACCTACAACAGTATAAAGCTCTTCGGTATATTTGATTTCGTTTTCGTACAAATCATTAAGTAAAGCGAGGAATTTTTCTTTGACTTGTTCTTTGTTGGATAGCTTTGCATATACTTCTTGTGCGATTAAACCTACAAATACACCATGTATAGATTCATCTGCCACAATCTTTTTAATAATATCAGCAGATGCGACCATTTGTCCTTGTCCACATAGCCACAGTGGAAGGAAGAAGCCTGAATAAAACAAGAATGACTCTAATAATACCGAAGCAGCTAATGCCATGAATAATTCTTCGTCAGAAACATTTTCTTTATCGATCGCACGATAATATCTGTCGATGGTTCCTGCCTTATATTGCAAAAATTTGTTTTCCGCTACCCAACCAAATACATCGTTTATTTCATTTGTTGTCGATACTGTGGAAAAAATAGTAGAATATGATTTGGCATGTATGGCTTCCATCATACACATATAAGATAGCACAGCTTTGTTTTGCAATGAATTTATATGATCGATAATTTTAGGCATGCCCGTGTGACTTTGTAATGTATCCAATAAGGTCAAGCCTCCCAACGCCTTTTTATAGCATTCTTTCATATCCCAGCTTAAGCCTTTCCAGCTATCAATATCTTTTGAAGGAATGTACTCTGTATCAATCCAAAACTGTCTGATATTTTGCTCCCAAAACATTAATGCATAATCGTTGTCCGGGGTGTTCCAGTTTACCGCTGTAAATTGTTTACTCATAAAATAATTAAAAAGTCAAATTTAAAATTTAAAAATCAGTGTAATCTATTATCCGCCGGTGGTTGGAAACAGTACTGACAATGGAAAACCTGTGCTTGCCTACGTTGTTGAAAAAATCAAAAAAAATATCGATGTAATATTCTATTGACTTTGTTTCTCTAATATTTCAGATCTAATGTCTAACATTCGTTTTTATGCCGAACACGAGACACATTCGTCAATGCTTGACTTGCGTGTACGTGTGTAATACAAGGATTTTAAGCCTAGTTTGTGTGCATAGATATAGTATTTAGATAGGTCGCGTGTACTATCCTTTGAGTTAGTATGAAGAATCGTTGAGACACCTTGATCAATATGCCGTTGGATTACCGAAACAAGCTTTAATACCTTGAATTGGTCCATATCGTATGCCGATTTAAAGTAGAAATAATTGTCATTTGTCAAATAGGGCATAGGATAATACGTTGTGCTATCTCCATACTCACGTACCTCAATGATATCGACTACCGGCATTACGGATGCAGTTGCATTCATGATGTAAGAGGTAGATTGATTAGGAGCAATAGCTAAGCGGTAAGCATGATATATCCCGTGCTCTTGTACTAACCCTTTCAAATTTGTCCAGTCAGATATGGAAGGAATATGTACTCCTTCAAATAATTCTTTTACTTTATCTGTTTTAGGTGTGTACTCGCGGCTTAGGTACATGTCAAAATAAGAACCATCGGCATAGCCTGATTTTTCAAAACCTGTAAATGTTTTGTTGCGTTCTTTTGCAATTTCCATAGATGCTTCTAACGAATAGTAGTTCATCATCATGAAGAACGTATTTGCAAAATCTAAAGCTTCTGTAGACTCGTACATGATAAAGCTTTTTGCTAAGAATCCATGTAAATTCATTGCCCCTAAACCTACCGAGTGCAATTCGCGGTTCGCTTTTGCGATAGAAGGTACCATCTCGATATTCGTTACATCCGATACGACTGTCAACGATCGCATTGCGGTTTTTACCGTCTCTTTGATTCGTTTGTTATCCATTACCGTCGCGATATTTAACGAGCCAAGATTACATGAAATACCATAGCGGATCGTGTCTTCTCTACCATAAATTTCGATGTCAGAAACTTCCGAAACTTGCATGATTTCTGTACACAAGTTAGAGAATTTAACTTTTCCTATTCCATTCAATGCATGTGAACGGTTTGCGTTTTCCTTAAAGAAGATATATGGATAGCCAGATTCCTTTTGTGTTTGTGCTATTTTCACCAACATGTGGCGGGCATTAATTTTTTTCTTCTTAACGTTTGGATTCGTGATTAACTCGTCATACATCTCATCCATATCCATTTCGTCAAGAGGTTTGCCGTACTCTAGCATTACGGTATGTGGATAAATCAAGTAGCAGGCTTCGTCTTTTTCGGCCAGTTCCATAAACTTATCAGGAATGATGATACCGATGGATAACGATTTAATACGTACTTTCTCATCGACATTAATCTTTTTACAATCTAGAAATTCTTCTATATCAGAGTGGAAAATATTTAAGTATACCGCTCCAGCCCCAGGACGTTGTCCTAATTGATTGGCATAGGAAAACGTATCTTCCATAATTTTCATGATAGGTAATACACCACCAGCACGGCCATCTACACCTTTTATCGACTCACCACGTGCGCGGATTTTTGAGATATTAAAGGATACGCCTCCACCTATCGACGATAATTTCATTGCGGAGTCGACAGCATAGCCAATACCGTTCAGATTGTCTCCTATTTCATCCAGGAAACAAGAAACGAGTTCTCCAGAACGTTTTTTTCCAGCATTCAAGAATGTGGGGGTAGCAGGCTGATATTCTTGATTGATCATTATTTCAGCATATTGGATAGCTTTTTCGACTCCCTCTTCCCGTGCCATAAATAAGGATACTGCCACGACACGATCTTCGTAGCGTTCTAAGAATTTCTCTCCCGTGTCGTCGCGTAGTGCGTAGCTTTGAAAAAACTTAAAAGCCGCCATAAAGGATTGGAAACGGAATTTCTTCGCATATACAAAATTGTAAACTTCTTGCATTTGCTCAAACGTAAACCATTG
>Ga0307414_10002122_pt1 | contig 10345 bp, 12 predicted proteins | sample DK1Ometagenome_FD_203804 | JGI IMG/M metagenome (GOLD analysis project Ga0307414, IMG submission 203804) | Maize rhizosphere microbial communities from greenhouse at UC Davis, California, United States - DK15-O-3 | ecosystem: Host-associated > Plants > Roots > Rhizosphere > Soil | place: USA...
GAAATCGTCGGGCAGGTGCCACGGCATCGCGTTGCCGCGGCCGATGGCGCGATTGCGGTCCAGCGCGGCGATCAGCGATATACGCATCACGCGCGTCAAACGGCGACCGGGGCCTTGATCGCGGGCAACGGATCGTAACCCTGGATCTCGATATCGTCGTAGCTGAAGGCGAACAGGTCGGTCACTTCCGGATTCAAGCGCAGTGTCGGCAACGCGCGCGGTGCGCGCGACAATTGCTCGTGCGCCTGTTCGTAGTGGTTCGAATACAGGTGCGCGTCACCCAGCGTGTGCACGAAATCGCCGACGCCCAGGCCGCAGGCCTGCGCCACCATGTGGGTGAGCAGCGCATAGCTGGCGATGTTGAACGGCACGCCGAGGAAGATGTCGCCGCTGCGCTGGTACAGCTGGCAGCTGAGCTTGCCATCGACCACGTAGAACTGGAACAGGCTGTGGCACGGCATCAGCGCCATCTGCGGCAGGTCGGCCACGTTCCAGGCGGACACGATGAGGCGGCGCGAATCCGGATTGCGCTTGATCTCGTCCACCAGCCACTGGATCTGGTCGATTTCGCGGCCATCGGCCGTGGCCCAGCGCCGCCACTGCTTGCCATAGACCGGACCAAGCTCGCCGTTCGCATCGGCCCATTCATCCCAGATCCCGACCTTGTGTTCCTTCAGGTAGGCGATGTTGGTCTCGCCTTTCAGGAACCACAGCAGCTCGTGCACGATCGAGCGCAGGTGCAGCTTCTTGGTGGTGACCAGCGGGAAACCTTCGTTCAGATCGAAACGCATCTGCCAGCCGAAGACGCTGCGCGTGCCGGTGCCGGTGCGGTCCGATTTCTCGGCGCCCTGTTCCAGCACGTGGCGCAGCAGGTCGAGGTATTGCTTCATGCGCTTTCCTTGCCTGTGTGCTCCGCTGCGGGGATGACCGGCTGCAGGGTCGGCGAGCGGTGCGATCGCCACAGCCAGTAAAGACCGAGCACGATCAACGGCAGGCTCAGGACCTGGCCCATGGTCAGCCAACCGAAGGCGAGATAACCGTGGTCGCCCATCTGCGCGTCGGGCACGCGCACGAATTCGACCAGGAAGCGGAAGCACCCGTAGAGCAGCGCGAACATCCCCGACACCGCATAACGCGGACGTGGCTTGCTGGAGAACCACCAAAGCACGCAGAACATCACCAGGCCTTCCAACAGCGCCTGGTAGAGCTGCGAGGGATGGCGGGCGAAACGATCCAGCGCACCGGAGGCGTACGCAGCCTGCAGCCGGGTCGGATCCAGTTGCAACGCGAGCACGTTGGGATCGGTGCTGGGAAAAATAACCCCCCATCCGGCATCGGTGTACTTGCCCCACAGTTCGGAGCCGATGAAGTTGCCGATGCGGCCGAAGCCCAGGCCCGCCGGCACCAGCGGCGCGACGAAGTCCATGGTGTCGAAGAAATGCATCTTCTGTTTGCGCGTCCACCACAGCGCCGCGATCATCACCCCGAGCAGGCCGCCGTGGAAGCTCATGCCGCCTTCCCACACCTTGAAGATCATCAACGGGTTGTCGAGGAACGAGCCGAACGAATAGAACAGGATGTAGCCGATGCGCCCGCCCAGGACGACGCCGAGCATGCTGTAGAAGGCCAGGTCCGACAATCCGTTCATGTCCACGCCCGGCAGGCGACCCGCGCGGATGCGCTGGCGTCCCAGCCACCAGGCGGTGACGAAAGCCAGCAGGTACATCACTCCGTACCAGTGGATCTTCAAGGGGCCGAACGACAAAGCGATCGGGTCGATCTGGTGGAGATAGGTCATGCCGGCCTGGGAGCGATGGGCGAGGCCCTATTTTGCCCGAGTGCGGAGGCTTTGGCCCTCCATTCAAGGGGAAGGAGAGGTTAAACCAGGATCAACGGGCGATTGGGCAGTTCATCCCGGTCCGGATCGCCATCGACCTGCGGGAAATGTCCGGCCAGCAGGTCCGAAACCGCCTCGATTCCGCGGATCACCGCCTGTTCGGGTTCACCGGCCCGCAGGCGCTCCTCCATCAACAGGCACACGCCGCGCCATTGTTCGGCGCTGACCAGGTCCCTCAAGCCGCGGTCGGCGACGATTTCCAGCCGATGGTCGGCCAGCAGCAGGTAGATCAGCACGCCGTTGTTGGCTTCCGTATCCCAGGTACGCAGGCGCGCGAACGCCGCTTCGGCGGACTGTCGCGCCTGCACCCCACGCAGGACCATGACGGCCGGAAGTTCGGATTCGACCGCGAACATGACCTCGCCGCGATGGCGCAGTTCGCCCGCGGCGATCGCATCGGCGATGCGCTGCAGGCTGTCCTCCGGGAACAGGTGCCGGGCCGAACGCGCGAAGACATGGCGGAGAAGGCGCATCACCAGCTCCCCGAGGCACCGCCGCCGCCGGACATGCCGCCACCGCCCGACCAGCCACCGCCGCCGCCACCGAAACCACCACCTCCGCCGCCAAACCCACCGCCGCCCCAGCCACCGCCGCCGCCGAAGCCACCCCAGCCGCCATGGCGGGCGTAGCGTCCGGCCGACACCGACATCAGCCCGTAAAACAGGCCGATGACGCCGGCGACACCGGCCAGTGGCAAGAGCGACGACATCAACCAGGCCACGCCGCCGGCCGCGCCGCCGGTGAGCAGGCTGCGCACGCCCTTGGGCGCCTTGCCCAACACGCCGCGGATGAAGCTGGCGGCGATGAAAGCCGCGACCAGGGCGAAGATCCAGTTACCGCCGCCACCGTCCTGTGCGTCGCGATTGTCGCTGACCGGCGCCGGAAGCTCCTCGCCCTCGACCAGTCTGACCAGTTGCGCGGTGGCGTCGGCGATACCACCGCCGTAGTCTCCGGCGCGGAATTTCGGTGCCAGGTATTCCTGGATGATGCGGTTGGCGATGGCGTCGGGAATCGCACCTTCCAGTCCATAACCCGGCTGGATGCGCACGCGGCGATCGTCCCTGGCCACGACGAGGAGTACCGCATCGTCGACGTCCTTGCGGCCGAGCTGCCACTGGTCGAACACGCGCTGCGTGTACTGCTCGATGGTTTCGGGCTGCGTGCTGGCGACCACCAGCACCTGCAACTGGCTGCCCTTGCGTTGCTGCAGGGCCAGTGCCTGTTGTTCGAGCTGCTGCTTACGCGCCGCATCGAGCGTGCCGGTGGCATCGACCACCGGCGAGGTCAATGCAGGGATCGCGGCCTCCTGCTGCGCCCATGCGGGCAGGCCGGCGCTCAACAGGAGGACGAGCGCGAGCGCGCGTCGCAGCATGTCTATCCGCTATCCGCTGTCGATCAGTTGCCGGGCGCGGGCGGGGGTGGCGGTGCGGGCGGAGCCGGCGGGGGCGGCGTGTTGCCAAAATCCACCGCGGGCGCCTCGGAAATCTGCGCCTCGTTCTCCACGCTGAAATTGGGCTTCTGCTTGTAACCGAACATCATCGCGGTGAGGTTCTGCGGGAACGAGCGCACATAGGTGTTGTAATCCTGCACCGTGGCGATGTAGCGGCCGCGGGCCACGGTGATGCGGTTCTCGGTCCCTTCCAGCTGCGCCTGCAGGTCGCGGAACGACTGGTCGGATTTCAGGTTGGGATAGTTCTCGGTGACCACCAGCAGGCGCGACAGCGCACCGGACAGTTCACCTTGCGCCGCCTGGAAGTTCTTCAGCGATTCGGCATCGTCGGCATTGACGTTGATCTGCCCGACCCGCGCGCGCGCGTTGGTCACGTCGGTCAGCACCTGGCGTTCCTGCTGCGCGTAGCCCTGCACGGTCTTGACCAGGTTCGGTATCAGGTCGGCGCGGCGCTTGTACTGGTTCAACACTTCGGACCAGCCGGCATTGACCGTTTCGTCCTTCTGCTGGATGGCGTTGTAGCCGCAACCCGAGAGCAGCGCGACCAGGGCGAGGATCAGGATGGAACGCGAAAGCAGGCGCATGGCGGAGGTCCTCCGGTTGGGCTACGGCCATTGCAGCACCGACCCGTGTCCGGCGCAACCGCCATGCAGATACCGGATTGCGAGGATGCTCTGCCTGGCTTTGTCCCTCAAGGAGATTTCCTTGATCCGAACTTGCCCGGATGCTCCCGCTTCAACGCGAAAAGCGTCCGAACGAGCTCGGATCCACAGGCAGGAGCATCGAGCGGGCTCGGACCTGCGAATAAAACCGCGCTACGGCACAACCGGATGCTGCTGCTGGGCACCGCGACGACGCATCAGCAGGTTGAGCCATTCCACCAGCACCGAGAAACCCATTGCGAAATAGACGTAGGGCTTGGGCACGTGGACCTCGAAGCCATCCAGGACCAGGACGACGCCGATCAGCACGATAAAGGCCAGCGCCAGCATCTTGATGGTCGGGTTGGCATCGATGAAATGGCCCAGCGGATTGGCCGCCAGCAGCATTACCGCCACCGCCAGCAGGATCGCCGCGATCATCACCGGGATGTGCTGGGCCATGCCGACGGCGGTGATCACCGAATCCAGCGAAAACACGATGTCGATGATCGCGATCTGCAGGATCACGATGCCGAACACGCCGGAAGCCCGGGTGGTGTTGGGATTCTGATCGTGGCCACCGGAGATCAGCTCGCGGATCTCCATGATCCCCTTCACCAGGAGGAACAGGCCGCCGAGAATCAGCACCAGGTCGCGCACCGAGAAACCCATGCCGAACAAGGGGAACAGGTCGCTCTGCATGCGCGCCAGGAACGCCAGCGAAATCAGCAAGGCGATACGGGTGATGCAGGCCACGGCGATGCCGAACTTGCGCGCCACGTCGCGCCTTTCCTGGGGCAGCCTGCCCACCGCGATGGAGATGAACACCAGGTTGTCGATGCCCAGCACTATCTCGAGCGCGCTCAGGGTGACCAGGGTGAGCCAGACGTTGGGGTCGGCAAGGAATTCGAAACTCATCGGCAATCAGTCCTTCAAATCGGAAAAAGTCGTGGGCCCAGGATCAGGCCCCAGCACAGCAATACGTTCATCATCAGCACGAACACGGCGGCCGAACCCATGTCCTTGGCGCGCCCGGCCAGTTCGTGGAATTCCGGACCATAGCGTTCGATCACCGCCTCCACCGCCGAATTCAACAGTTCGGCGGACAGCACCAGCAGGCAACTGCCGATCAGCAGCGCACGTTCGATGCCGCCCTGCCCCAGCCAGATCGCCAGCGGGGTCAGGGCCACCAGCAGGACCACCTCCAGGCGGAACGAGGATTCGTGCAGCCAGGCCGCACGCAGGCCCTGCATGGACCAGACGGTGGCCTTGAGGATGCGGCCCGGCCCGCGGGGCATATGCCCTTTTTCATCGGCCATGTCGAAAGAGCTCAGCTAAGGTGGGCATGGGCTGGGCGAGGCTCTGCCATTGGGAAGGCATCGATTTTGCCACAAGGCGCCGACCGGCGACCGTGGCCGCGCGTGTTTGCGCTGCTCGGCGTGGGCTGGTCCACTAGGGTAAATCCGCACCGGAACCGCACCATGCCCTCCATACGCCCGCTCCACGCCTGCCTGCTCGCCAGCCTGCTGACCTTGCTGCAGGCGTGCACCAGCACCCAGTCACCGCCGGTCGGGCCACCGCAGGTGCCCGAGCAGGTCTCCAGCGCGGACTGGGAAGCGGACATGCAACGTTTCGCCGCCACGGACGCCATCGCACCGCCGCCGAAGCACGCGGTGCTGTTCATCGGCAGCTCCTCGATCCGCTTCTGGGAGACGCTGGCGACGGATTTCCCGGGAGTACCGGTGATCAACCGTGGCTTCGGCGGTTCGCAGATCCGCGACAGCACCTGGTACGCCGACCGCATCGTGGTGCCGTACGCGCCGCGCATGATCGTGCTCTACGCCGGCGAGAACGATCTCGAAAGCGGACGCAGCCCGCAGCAGGTGCGCGAGGACCTGGAGGCCTTCGTGGCGCGCGTGCGCCGCGACCTGCCCGCGGTACGGATCGCCTACATCTCCAGCAAGCCCAGTCCCTTGCGCGCCCACATGCTGGAAGCGGAACGCCAGGCGAACGCCCTGATCGAAAGCGACGCGAAGCGATTGGACCTCCTTTTCATCGATGTCTTCACCCCGATGCTCGATGCGCACGGGCAACCCCGGGGAGAATTGTTCCGCGAAGACCGGTTGCACATGAACCGGACCGGCTACGAATTGTGGAAACAGGTGGTCGCGCCCTACCTGCTCGCAGACTGATCCGGCCAGTAACGGATCCGTAACCACACCGGGCATAGATTCACCGCTCCCTTCCAAGGAGCCAGGCCATGGCCGTGAACTACATTCCCGACGGTTACCACACCGTCACCGCCTACCTGATGGTCGATGACGCGGCCAGGGCGCTGGACTTCTATCGCGATGCCTTCGGCGCGGAAGAACTGTTCCGACTGCCGATGGGCGACAAGATCGGCCATGCGGAAATCATGATCGGCGACACCCACCTGATGCTGGCCGACGAGTTCCCGGACATGGGCGCATTGGGACCTAACAGCCGCGGCGGAGCCACCGCCAGCTTCATGATCTACGTGCGCGATGCCGACGCCGCCTACGACCAGGCCGTGAAGGCGGGCGCCAAGGCGGACCGCCCGTTGAAGAACGAATTCTGGGGCGACCGCATCGGCACCGTGATCGATCCATTCGGGCACAAATGGTCGCTGGCCACGCATGTGGAAGAAGTCGGTCCGGAGGAAATGCAGCGCCGGATGCAGGAATGGAGCCAATCGCAAGCGGGTGGCTGACCAGAACCGGCGAGCATCCTGATGTTGTGGGAGGGGCTTCAGCCCCGACGCTTTCGGCAAGGTAAAGCGTCGGGGCTGAAGCTCCTCCCACCCGGGTAACCGGCGGCTGCCCGATCCGCGGACTTCTCGCCTGTTTCCACTATTCCTCGCCGAAGATGGCGGTGCCGCGTGAGCCGTCCAGCTTCACCCAACCGCGATACATGCCCGAGGTACTGAACGGCATGGCGATATTGCCATCGCGATCCACCGCGATGGCGCCACCGTCGCCACCCGACTCCGGCAGCCGTTGCAGTATCACCGCATCGGTGGCCTCCGCGAGGCTGGCGCCACCGTAGGCCATGCGCGCGGCGATGTCGTGCGCCACCGCATTGCGGATGAAGAACTCGCCCCAGCCCGTCCCCGACACCGCACAACGTTCGTCGGCCCAGGTGCCGGCGCCGATCAACGGCGAATCGCCGACGCGACCGAAGCGCTTGTTGGTCATGCCGCCGGTGGAAGTGGCCGCGGCGAGATCGCCGTGCGTATCCAGCGCAACCGCGCCGACGGTGCCGAAGTATTTCCCGCGCAGGTTGTCGGCATCGGTACGGGCATCGGCGGCTTCGGCACGCTCGCGCGCCTGTTCCTGATCCAGTTGCGCGCGACGCGTGTCGGTATCGAACCAGTCGTTGGCCACGCGCTCGATCCGCGCCTGGGAATCGGCGAATCGCTCCGCGCCGGCGCCGATCATCATCACGTGCGGCGATTCCTCCATCACCGCGCGCGCCAACCGGACCGGATTGCGGATGGTTTCCACGCCGGCCACCGCGCCGGCGCGGCGAGTGCGGCCTTGCATGATCGAGGCATCCAGTTCGTGCCGGCCCTCGGCGTTGTAGACCGCCCCCTTGCCCGCGTTGAAGCGCGGCGATTCCTCCAGCACGACTACCGCTGCCTCCACCGCATCGAGCGCGCCACCGCCATCGGCCAGGATCACGCGTCCCGCTTCCAGGGCCCGCTCGAGGTCGGCGCGGATCGATTGCTCGTCGGCCAAGGACAACTGGTCGCGTTCTATCACCCCTGCGCCGCCGTGGATGACCAGGGTGAATTGTCGGGCTTGCGGGGTCATATTGGAGATCGGCTGTGGCCAGCCTGAAGAATAGCCGATGCCCATCCCCCCGGAGGAGCGCAACTACTGCTGGCGCAGGGCTTCGATCGGATCCAGCTGCGAAGCCTTGCGCGCCGGGTAATAACCGAAGAACAGGCCCGTGCAGATGGAGAAGGCGGCGGCCAGCGCCACCACCTGGCCGTTGAGGACGATGGGCAGGTCGCTGAACCTGCCCACCAGCAGCGCCCCGACGACGCCGATGAGGATGCCGATGACGCCGCCGACCAGCGAGATCAACATGGCTTCGGCGAGGAACTGCCGGCGCACGTCCGCGGGGCCTGCGCCGACCGCCATGCGCAGGCCGATTTCGCGGATCCTTTCGGTCACCGAAACCAGCATGATGTTCATGATGCCGATACCGCCGATGATCAGGCATATGGTGGCAACCGCACCAAGCAGTTTCGACATCAGGTTGGTGGTCGCGGTGCGGGTGGCCACGATCTCGGAAATATTGCGCACGTTGAAGTCGTCCTCCTCGCCCGGCGCGATCTTGTGCCGCTGACGCAACAGCGCTTCCGCTTCGCCCTGCACGTAGCCCAGGTCCTTCGCGCTGGTCACGGTCAACGCGATCTGCATCACCGCGCCCGCGGGCAGGCCCATCGCGCCCATAAGCCGCCGGCGCGCGGTCTGCAGCGGCACCATCACCACGTCATCCTGGTCCTGGCCGAAGCCGCCCTGGCCCTTGGCCTTGAGTGTGCCCGCCACCACGAAAGGCACGCGCCCGAGGCGGACGGTCTGGCCCACGCCGCTGTCGTCGCCGAACAGGGTGCGGCGCACGCTGTCGCCGAGGATCACGCTCTTGCCGGCGCTGGTGTAATCCTGCGCATCGAAACCTTCGCCGTTTTCGATCGTCCAGCCATTGATGTCGAAATAATCCGCCTGCACGCCCTGCCAGCTGGTCGCGGCGTTGTTCTCGGCGTACACCACCTGGGTGCTGCCGCGCAGCGCGCCGGCGACGTACTGCACTTCCGGGATCTCGTTGCGGATCGCTTCCACGTCACCCTCGTCGAGGGTGAAGAAGCTCCCGGAACTCATCCGCACCCCGCCGCCACCGCGACGGGCGCCAGGCGAGATGTCCAGGCGCTGGGAGCCGAGCCCGGACACCATCTTGTCGATTTCCGCCTGCGTGCCCTGCCCCACCGAGACCATCACGATCACCGCGGCGATGCCGATGATCACGCCCAGCGAAGTCAGCGCGCTGCGCATCCAGTTGCCGCGCAGGGCGAAGATCGCGGTGCGCAGGATGTCGAGGAAGTTCATGCTTGCGGTCCCGTCGGCGCATGCTCCACGCGCGGATGCGCTTCTTCATGCAATTCGCCGTCGCGCATCACGAAGATCCGGTCGGCATGCGCGGCGACCTCGGCGTCGTGGGTGATCAGGATCACGGTGTGGTCGTCGTCGCGCAGGCGCTTGAACAAGGCGAGGATTTCTTCGCCGGTTTTCGAATCCAGCGCGCCGGTGGGTTCGTCGGCCAGCAGGATCGGCGGTCTGTTGATCAGCGCGCGGGCGATGGCCACGCGTTGCTGCTGGCCGCCGGAAAGCTCGCTGGGGCGGTGCGAGGAGCGTTCGCCCAGGCCCACCGAGGCCAACGCCTCCTGCGCGCGACGCTTGCGCTCCGCCGGCGGTACCTGCGCATAACCCAATGGCATGGCCACGTTGTCCAGCGCGCTCATCCGCGGCAGCAGGTTGAAGCCCTGGAACACGAAGCCGATCTTGTCGCGGCGCAGGATCGCCAGTTCTTCCGCATCCAGCGTGGCCACGTCGATGCCATCGCATTCGTAGACGCCGGCGCTGGGCGTATCCAGGCAACCGATCAGGTTCATCAGCGTGGATTTTCCCGAACCCGAAGGCCCCATGATCGCGACGAAATCGCCGCGCCGGATCTTCAGATCCACGCCTTTCAAGGCCACGACCTCGGCTTCGCTGCCGGGCGAATACACCTTGCCCAGCCCACGCGTCTCGATGACCGGCACCGTCGCCCGGTCCCGGCTCGGATTCTGGGCCTGGTTCTGGACCTGGTTCCGGCTCATTCGGCGGCGCGCTCGCCGGTGATGATCGCATCACCCTGTTTGATGTCGCCGGAAACCTCGGTATTGGTGCCGTCGCTGGCGCCGATGCGCACCTGCACCTGCTGCGGCTTGCCGTCGACCAGCTTGTACAGCGGCGCGCGCCTGGCGCTGGTCAACGCGGATACCGCCGCATCCCATTGCTTGCGCTGGGCCTGGTCCAGGCTGGTGCGGAATGCGGCGAAATCCTGCTGGTAACGCTCGATCATGCGTTGCCTGATCTGCGCCTGCATGTCGCCGCCGGCACCGGCGGAGACCATGCGCGGGCCACCGCCGCCAAACATGGAATTGCCGCCGCCGGTCTTGGCCGCCGCCTGGCGCGCCGCCTGGCGTTCGCGGATTGTCGCGGCCGCTGCATCGAATGCCGCCTGCTGTTCCGGATTGGCCTTCAGTTGCGCGACCGTGCGCGCCAGGTCGTC
>Ga0307414_10002123_pt1 | contig 10343 bp, 7 predicted proteins | sample DK1Ometagenome_FD_203804 | JGI IMG/M metagenome (GOLD analysis project Ga0307414, IMG submission 203804) | Maize rhizosphere microbial communities from greenhouse at UC Davis, California, United States - DK15-O-3 | ecosystem: Host-associated > Plants > Roots > Rhizosphere > Soil | place: USA...
TTGTGCTCTTTGGGATCTTCGTCGAGGATTTTTTTCAGCTTTTCCTGGATTTCCTCCAGCATCTGGTTTTTGTCCAACACATGAAGTGTCTGGGCCGTCAGCGCTTTGGACTGGGCGTCCACCTCCGCGGCCATCCGCGCCTCCAGGAGGTTGATGTTCTCCTTCTCGGTGGCAATCAGCTTTTCCTTGATCTCCAGCAGTTCATTTTGCCGGTCCAAAAGTGTCTTGCTGCTTCTGATCTTCAGTTTTTGCCGGTTGATCATCGCCCAGGCCAGCCCGATCAAGACTGCCAAAAGAAACAGCAACAACCAGCGAATCCTCACTTCTGCCCTGCTTACCTGCTCCAGTTGAGCGATCTGGGATATCTTCTCATTGACTTCATACTGTACTTCTTTGACGGCAAGCTGTCGGGCCGCTTCTTCCGAAAAGATCACTTCGCTCAGCTGCCGGGCCTGCTCCAGGTAGGCAACGGCCGCTCGATAATCCTCCTTCAGTTCACTCGCCTTGGCCATGTCAACCAGCGCACTCCGTATTTGATATCGGTTTCCCAGCCTTTCACTGAGTGCCAGGGCTTTCCTGGAGAAATAAACTGCCGAATCGGGATCTCCGGATTTGCGAAACACATCGCCGAGATTGTTCATATTTCCAATCAGGGCCGAGCTGTCGCCGGCTGCCAGATTATTCTCGTAGGCTTGGGAGAAATAATAAAAAGCCGAATCGTACCGCTGCAGGTCCTCGTAGATGCTACCGATATTCTCCAACACAAAAGCCATATCCGAATTATCCCCCTGGTCTTTGAACATGGACAGAGACTCGTTCTGATAAGCCAGAGCCAGGGTATAATCCCCCTTCTTTTCATACATTCCACCCATCAACCCTTTTGAGACGGCGATTCCATGCCAGTTGTCGGCTTCTGAATACAACCGCAGCGCTTCCCGGTGCCTCGCCAGTGCTTCCTCCGGCGTCTTGATCTTGTAATAAAGCTGCCCGAGCAGGTTATGTGTTTCGGCTAGGCAGACGGTACAATTCAACTCCAAAAACAGGGTTTCTGCTTCGTATAGCGGACTCAGGGCTTCCTGGTACAGCCCAAGTCCCATCAGCAATTGTCCGCGCAAGGCCTGAGCCCGGCCAAAGTCCAGATCCTTTTGCTCCCCGGCATCCTGAATCAGACCCGAAACCATGCGAAAGGCCATTTCCGGATCCTTTGACGCAGTGAAACTCGCTTCCTCTAAGATCTGAGCCTTCGACGGTTCAGGAATCTGGGAAAACACCTCTGAAAAACTGCTGAGTAGAGAGAAAACAAAAAAGAGACACCTTCGCATCCTACAAAAATCCGGCTGCTCAATGAACTCATTGTTAACTGCCTGTTTTCTTTTGATGAAAGAATGCTTCCGATGGTACTTCTCCCCGGATGGGAAAACCCACCTCTCCATATATAAATTCTGGAAGAGCGTCGGGCCAAACTCCAACGTCTGAACCCTTTCTTTTCAAGCCTTAGCTGAAAGAACGCAGCGCGGAAACCGATGAACCTGCTTTTTTTAAACCCGCGAAATGCGGTATATTTTGTGTGAACTTTCCATATTCGGGCCTAGTTCAAACCGCGGAAAACGAAGATCCAATGAAACTTGAAGAATTGTTTGAATCCTATCTGGGGGGAAAAATGAGCGAATCAGACAAGGGGATTTTTGAAAAACTTTTGAAAGAAAATCCTGAATATCAATCACAACTGAACACTTTCAAACGAAAACACAATACCGGAACAGAAACTGCCCCCCCCGATCTGGCTACCAAAAAAACTATTCTCAAAACCTGGATCATTCCGGCTGCAATTGCCTGCGTCCTTGTACTGTCAGGCTATCTGCTGTGGATCACCTTAGGCATGAGCCCAGGCGAAAAGCTTTATGCCAAACACTACGAACCTTTGCCCAATCAAGTCCCAAAAAGCGCATACGGAGAACTAGCCGCGGACATCAAAACCCAAGCTTTTCAGGCCTATGATGCCGGGGATTTCGAAAAGGCCGCGACGCTGTTCCAGCAGGTAGAATCCCAACCTGACTCTGAGTACATCCTGCTGTACCACGGAATCTGCCAACTGGAACTCGGCCGTCCCGAGAAAGCCATTCCTCTGCTGAACCTCGTAAACGGAGAAACCGCCATTGCGCCAAAGGAAGTGGCATCCTGGTATGAAGCCCTGGGGTACTTCAAGATGAACATGTTGGACAAGGGCACGCAGTCTCTGAAGGTGACTGCCGCCAAACCAAACCCCTACCAAGCCCAGGCCAAGACCATCCTCGAAAGCCTGAAGTAAGGAACAACTGCTTAGCAGTTAAACTATTTCACCGCAGAGCCGCAAAGATTTTCCTAAAAAGGTCACAGATTCGCTCAGACTTCTTTGAGCTCCTTCGCCGTCTCTGCGAGAGAGAAAAAACTTCACGCGAAGACGGAGAGTCGCCAAGAATCCGATAAATGGAATAGACCCAACGGACTTTGCGCTGTCGTCTGAAGAATTCAAGAAAAACTCTGCGCCTTTGCGTCTTTGCGAGTCGGAAAAATTTGGGGTTCACAAAAGAGAAATGACAGGGCCTAGCAAATCCGTCAATGGTAGTTTTAAAATTTTGGAAATAGACAAATAGGAGGTGGTAAGCTTTCGTCCAATTCAAGCAGTGGAAAAAACTGCTGCGCTGGATTTCATCAGTCTACCACAAAACATCATTCGGATAGGCGCGGGGGCCGACGCAGCAGCGGGCCGGCGTCCGGCCTTGTGCGGTAGGAGCTTTGCTGCGTCTTGATTTTTTCGTTCTTTTTTATCAAGAAAAAAGAACAAAGAAAAAGAGGAGCCTAAACGAGCTTCGAGGCGGCGTTTAGGGGTTGGGCAACATTCAACTCATTGACAAGCCAGAATAAAATGCTGAAGTATCAGTGTTTTCTAAATCATAATATACGCTGTCATTGGTAGAGAGAAAAACTCCACGCGAAGACGGAGAGTAGGCTATGTGACCTAAAAACAATTATAATCACATGAAAACCCACCTTACCTAAAATTCTCCTTTGGTTCCCAGCCCCTTATCAACTATTTTGCTTTGCAGTCGGACTTTTTGACCGCCAACCCAAAAAACCTCAACCTATGAACAAGCCCCTACTTGCGCTACTCTTTGCCTCAGCCCTGACTTTTTCCTGCGAAAAACCCAAACCCCAGCTCACCGCAGAAGAATACGCTGCACTGACTGACGAGCAAAAACGCTCTGTAGAACATGCCCTCGACGGCATCGAAGTGACGGATGACCGCCTGGAGCTGACGCTCTTCGCATCCGAACCCATGATGACCAACCCGACCAATATGGACATCGATGACCGGGGCCGGGTTTGGATCACCGAAGCCTATAACTACCGCACACAACTCAATCCGAAAAACCCCACCAAAGCCGAGGGTGATCGGATCCTGATCCTGGAAGACACCGACGGTGACGGCAAGGCCGACAAATCAACCGTTTTCTATCAGGGAACCGACATCAATGCCGCCTTAGGCATCGCCGTCTTTGGCAACAAGATCTTTGTCTCCGTCAGCCCGAACGTCTTTGTCTTCACGGACGAAAACGGCGACGACGTGCCGGACAGCAAGGAAGTTCTCTTCACCGGAATCGGTGGTGAACAGCACGATCACGGCATGCACGCCTTTACGTTTGGAGCAGACGGCAAGCTCTATTTCAACTATGGAAATGAAGGTAAAGGCCTGCACAAGGGTGACGGTTCGCCGATCCTCGACCCGATGGGCCGACCGGTCAACTCCGAAACCGCACCCTATCAGGAAGGTATGGTCTTCCGCTGCGATCCGGACGGCAGCAATGTCGAGATCCTAGGCTGGAATTTTCGAAACAACTACGAAGTGGCCGTGGACAGTTACGGACGCATGTGGCAAAGCGACAACGACGACGACGGCAACAGATCAACCCGGATCAACTTTGTGATGGACTATGGCAACTACGGCTTCAAAGACGAAATGACCAAGACCGACTGGAGAACCCGCCGCATCAACATGGAAGACTCCGTCTGGCAGCAACACTGGCACCTGAATGACCCTGGAGTGGTTCCGAATCTGGTGCAAAACTACGCTGGTTCGCCGACTGGAATCCTCGTCTATGAGGGCAAACTCCTCCCTGCCGAATACCAAAACCAGGTCATCCACGCCGATGCCGGACCCAATGTGATCCGCATGTATCCGGTGGAGACTTCCGGTGCGGGCTTTACCGGCGAGGTGAAAGCGATCCTGGATGGCAATGCCCGTGACAACTGGTTCCGTCCCTCTGACGTGACAGTCGCTCCTGACGGTTCGGTCTTCGTCTCCGACTGGTACGATCCGGGAGTAGGCGGACATGCAGTCGGCGATCTGGACAAAGGACGCGTCTACCGACTGGCTCCGAAAGGCTCAGATTACAAGGTTTCCACTCCTGACTATTCCTCCGTCGAATCCCTGATCGAGCTGGTGCAGAATCCCAATCGCGCCATCCATTTCAAAGCTTTTATGGCATTGAAGGAAAAAGGAGACGAGGCAAAAGAGGCCCTGGAAAAACTCTATGAATCGGAGGATTCCCGCATGAAAGCCCGTGCGTTTTGGTTGCTGACAAAGCTGCCCAATGGCAACGAATACATCCAAAAAGCCGCAACTGACCCGGATGAAAATATCCGCGTGGCTGCTGTCCGCGCTTCCCGAATCAACCAAATGAACGATGCCAACTTCCTCTTGACCATGGCTGGTGATGCTTCGGCTCAGGTGAGACGGGAAGTGGCTGTGGCGATCCGTTATCAGGATCAGCCCGCCGTATGGCAAAAGCTGGCCGAGTCCTACAAATCTGGCGACCGCTGGTATTTGGAAGCTTTGGGCATCGCGGCGGAATACCGATGGGACAGCTACCTGGCTGCCTATCTGGACAAAGCCACTACAGACTGGACCCCATCGGCCGAAGCCAAGGACATCGTCTGGAGATCCAGAGCGGCAAACACCCCCCAACTGCTGGAGCAACTGATCCTTGCGGAAGACAGCCCTGCCGATCATCGCTACTACCGCGCACTGGACTTCCAGAATGCCGATCTGAAAAACCAAACCCTCAAAAACCTGCTGGCCAAAGGCCAAAACGAAGACCAGGTCATCATCCTTCGTCAGGCCAGCTACGACACTGGAAAACCCGATGCACAACTTCTAAACTTGGCCAAAGCCAAGGCCGGAGAGATCGCCGACGACCGCGACTTCCTCGATATCGTGCGCAAGTACGAACTCAAGGATCAAAAGGACCGACTGCTGAGCATCGTCTACAAAGAAGGCGATGGACGCCAAGCCAGTGCCGCAGCAGGAATCTTCACCAACCTCTATGGACTGGGAGAAGTGGAAAAAGCGATGAAAGATCCGGATCAGGCCAAAGCCATCGCTGCCATCCGCAAGTTTGGTGTGGTGGACAACAAAGAGATGGCCACGCTCCTGAGCAAGCTCTGGAACAATCCAAAAGCCCCTGCCGAAATCCGCACTGCAGCCATGGAGGAGATGAAAGGCTACCAGTCTGAGGCTGCCCTGTGGGAATATGCCGAGAAGGATCAAATTCCAGCCGAACTTCTTCCTATCGCACAGAAGATCCTGATGTCCACTTGGAACTCCAACCTTCGTCAACTTGCCACCGAGAAGTATGGCAGCAGTCTGAATACCAACTATGACATCCCCAAGATGCTGGCCGCTACTGGCGATATCGAAAAAGGAAAGACCATTGCCGCCACCTACTGCGTGGCTTGCCATAAGATCGGAACAGAAGGCATCGACTTCGGGCCGGGCCTGACAGAGATCGGCGACAAACTCAGCAAGGAAGCCCTGATTAACTCGATCATCAATCCATCCGAGGGCATGGGCTTCGGCTATGAAACCCAACTGGTCAAGTTCAAAGACGGCAAAGAAATCCGCTGCATCGTCAACTCCAAGACTGAAATCGACCTGATCGTGAAGCTGGTCGGCAGCAGCGAACAGACCATCTACAAGCTGGCCGACATCGAATCCATCACCCAGCTTGACGAATCCCTAATGCCCAAATTCCCCTTGACCGAGGAAGAATTGGTGGATCTGGTGAGTTATTTGGGGACACTGAGGAAGTAGCAAGAATAACAAGTCTTAAATGTGGAGGAGTTCATTTGTATAAATATAGCCTGAACGTGATGACGTGCAGCCGAATCTGTAAGCTAATTGATTCTGAAAATGCCTGAAGATAAAGACATGCCGTGGGAGTATTGGGATGATGATGAATGGTATCCCCGAATGAGTGATGAAGACAAGTTGGTATTTAAAGAATTAAATAAGCTGCGTCATAGACACAATAACGGGTGGATTTCCGACGACCGATTCTTTTCGGCGATTGACTGCATTGAGTTTATAGGATGGCTGTCTGATTACGAACAATCTGAAATCAATAACAGGAAAAGAGAAAAGCAAATCAAAAAAGAGCAATTAGAAAGGGATGAAAATCGACGAAGGGTTGAAAAGGAATTAGCTAGAAAGGAGTTTGATGAAGGATTTGGGTGCTTTGCAATCATACTTTTTTTAATATTTATTTTATGGGGTTTTCTTTCTGGTAATTTCGATAAAACGTAAACCTAAAAACAATCGATTTATATGCTCAACAACTTCTTCAGAATCAATATGCCCTATGGCATTATCCGCAACGACAAGGGCGAATGGACAGCTTTCAATCGAGAGTATCTGCCCTTGGGATTCAACGATACCCAGTATAAGGATCGATTGCCAAAAGCTTTGGAGGGCTATCCAGTATGGACCAAATACAAGGCCTTAAACGAGACAACGTTAATCTCCCTGGCATGGAGTGACTCCGGAATCAGTAGGGATGAAGAAGGGAAAATATATCAGATATGGTTTTACAATGATGGATCAAATCCTTCAGCAACTGAGAAAAAGGAACATTGGGACGCTTACTTTGAGAAGATAAAACGACTTTCAAAGTTTCAGAAAGGATGACGCTTGAGGAAATTGAGTCATATCGAGAAAAGGTGCTCCAGATAATGTTTGATGTCCAAGTCACGATTTATAATGCTAAGATTATCGGAAACACATCAACTGAAGACGAAGACTGGGTGAAAGATCATCCTTTTTTTAGGCACTACTTTTCTCAAATGAAATTTATAGCTGTAATTCAGCTCGCAAAGCTTTTAAGTCAAAGTGATAATCAAAAACTGAACTTCCAAAAATTCCTCAAAAGACTTCAGTCCGAAAAGCTTCCGGAAATTAAGTCGGCCTCCGGAAAGGAAGTTATCGAAGATAAAATTGAATTTTATTCGAAGCACCAATTAATGAAGCTGGAGGAAGATATAAATGCCGCTATCGAAAGGCATAAATCCGACATCAAAAAACTGAATGATGCCAGAGACAAAGTATTTGCTCATAGCGATCCCAATTTCAAGGAGGGATTTATTTCATGGCCAGCAATTGAATCTCTAAGCGAATTAGTTCATTTTATATATAATAAAATATCGGGGGATTTCACCAATACCGAATTTATGTTTCCCAACAAGAGAACATGGAGTCCTGAATGGGTCATTGAGAAAGCAGCATCAACTCGACCAAAGAGACCCCGGAAATAGACAGATTCTTTTTGTGGCGACACTAGATGTTTTTAGGGATCCCGTCAGGGTGTAGTTTGACGTCGGCCTAAGTGTAGTTTGCAACTACGCCTTTCTATCAAAATGAATTTGCAATTCAAATTTACCAAATGCATAAGCCGATCAAATTGACCCCCTGTCGCCGCTGGAAATTGACCCCCTCGAGTTAATTGGAATTTTGGGGTGGAAAAGTGGGTACTCAGGAGTGCGAAGTTAAGTGCTGGGTTGATTAATTTTTCTTTTTTTTCTTAGGGACTCTCCCTGTAATTCTATCCGATGAGCGTCATGAACAATCCGGTCCATGATCGCATCTGCCAAGGTTTGGTCTCCTATCACCTCATACCAAGCCTGGAGGGGAAGCTGCGAGGTGATGATCGTGGATTTTTTGCCATGACGGTCTTCTATAATTTCCATCAACAGCATTCTGCTTTGCGTATCCAGTGGCTGGATACCGAAGTCATCCAGGATGAGCACGTCCTGTTTTTCGAGCTTGATCATTTCCTTGATTGCCGAGCCATCCGCTTTTGCAAGTTTGAGCTGGGTGAGTAACCGGGTGGTGTTGGCGTAAAGGACTTTTTTTCCTTTGCTGCAAGCCTGGTTTCCCAAGGCGCAGGCAAGGTAGCTTTTGCCTGTGCCGGTACTGCCTGTCAGCAGGATGTTTTCCCCCTTGGTGATATAACCTCCCTCTGCCAGTCTGAGGATTAGGTTTTTGTCCAACAGGCGGTCGGGCTGGAAGTCGAGTTCTTCCACCGCCGCCTTATATCGGAATTTGGCATTGCGCAAGCTTCTGGCCATGCTGCGGTTTTGGCGTTCATCCCATTCGTTTTCGATCAGGAGCTGAACCAGTTCATCGGCTGTAAGGCCGGACAGGGACTGGGCCTGGGTAGCATGGTGGAAGCTTCGGTACATTCCGTAGAGCTTCATTCTTTTCATTTTTTCGAGTGTTTCTTCGATCATCGGTTTGTGGGTTAGGTATAGTATTCTTTGCCTCGTATGTTGACATGATTGGGGGTCTGGACCGTTTCGTCGGGTTGTTCGTCGCTATAAGTCAGCGATTCAAGGTTTTTGGAGAGGATATCCTCGATAATCGGGTAATTGTAAATCCCGTATTCAGAGGCTCTTTTGCAGGCGTTGACCAGTCGTATTTTCCCGACTCTTTTTGCCAGGTTGAGTATTCCCGAACAGGAATTGTATCCCTGTTCGGCGTGGGCCTTTCTGTCCATCAGCATGGCCATGTAGTCTCCGACCTCGGGGCTGATCTTGTTTCCTTCCCGCACAAAAAACTCAAAACTCCTGTTGGACATATAATTTTGGCCGGCTGACAGATGATCCGGGGAGGAGGTGTATTTATGTCTTCGAAAATCCCTGCGATGTTGGGCTATCCGGTGGTATTTGTAGTAGATCTCCACCCGATCGAGATTGTAAAGGACTTTGACTTTTTTTCCCATAAACTGATGGGGGGCACTGTAGTAATGCTTGTCTTCGGCAAGACAGACATGGGAGTTGGTCATCACAGTGCATATCCGGGCCTGCATCAACAGGTAGGGAAGTTTGGGAAGGGCTTGCAACGCCTGACGCTCCAGCTGCTCAAACTGCTCCCTGCGGCTCTCTTCACCCCGCAGTGCCCGGTCATTGTATGCCGCCAATAGAGGGCGTATGGCTTCGTTGAGAGCTTCCAGAGAAAAGAACACCCGGTTTTGCAGGTGGATGTAGATCCGCTGGTAGGCCAGCCTTACGGCCCCTTCCACCAGGGACTTTTCCCGGGGGCTGCGGGGACGCGTCGGCAGGATGGTGGTCCCGTAGTGTTCGGCGAAGGATTCAAAGGTCTCATTCAGGATCGGTGCGTATTTACTACCCTTGATCACCGCAGCTTTCATGTTGTCAGGCACGATTCCAACAGTAACTCCACCGAAAAACTCGAACATCCTGATACAACTCTCTGTCAGAGACTCTGTTTTCTGGGACGGAGCCGCTTCTAGGTAGGTATACTGACTACAACCGAGCACCCCCAGAAAGACGGGCACGGGCTTGTGTTCTCCCGTCTCAGGGTCTGTGATATACAGTGGTTTCCCCGCATAGTCTATAAATGTTTTTTCCCCTGCCTTGTGCTCAAAGTGCATGGTCAGGCTCCTCTTGTTGAGATATTCGGCCAGGTAGGCTTTGAACTGGCTGCAGCGGTACCCTTGCGGATGTTTGGCGTAATATTGTTCCCAGAGCAACTGCTGGGTCATTCCCTTTCGACGGAGCTCCTTGGCAAGTGACGGAAGTAGAACCTTGAGGATGTCTAGCCGCTCTCCTATCTGTTTGGGAATGGGAGAGCCTAGAATTAATTCCGAAAGTCCTTCGTCTGTAAGCCCTTCGGCTTCCTGAAAGGTGAGACCGGTTTGCTTAAAACGTCTCAGATAGGCTTTGATCGTGTTGCGGGAAATTCCGGTCAGATGGCTCAGCTGTTTGGTCCCGCGGCTCTGTGAGTGGCCTCTTAAAATCTGTCTAATCTTATTCATGGTTAGGGGTCGGTTCGCCATCGGTCAGGAGAATTTGTTCTCCGTTCCAACAGCCTTCCTGAGACCACTATTCCAATTCCAAAAAACAATCCCCCAAGGGGGTCAATTTACTCCGGCTAGCGGGGGTCAGTTTGCTCCGGCCAGCGGGGGTCACTTTAGTCCGGCTAATGGGGGTCAGTTTCGCCGGTTTTTGCA
>Ga0307414_10002124_pt1 | contig 10343 bp, 8 predicted proteins | sample DK1Ometagenome_FD_203804 | JGI IMG/M metagenome (GOLD analysis project Ga0307414, IMG submission 203804) | Maize rhizosphere microbial communities from greenhouse at UC Davis, California, United States - DK15-O-3 | ecosystem: Host-associated > Plants > Roots > Rhizosphere > Soil | place: USA...
TTGTTGCGCCAGTTATTAGGGCTATTTTATTCATGTGTTTTTTATGATATAATTTTTATAGATGGATTTTAAAGGAATGATGGTTTGTAATTTATATTCTAAAAATACTTAAAACTGTTTAAAAATGATAAAATTATTAGCCAAATAACACATTAGTGAAGTTTATCTATCAAAGAAGTTTGATTTACATCATTTCTAATATTTTTAATTTAAATATCTGAATGTTAAATATTTACAATATAAAACTTAATGAGATTTTAAAATTACAATCTATAACAGATTGTTTAGACGTATATACAGTTACTATAAATTTTAAAAAACAAAAACTTATGAAACTACTTATGAAATTAAAACTGATTGTTTTTTCACTTTTATTAATAACTTTTTTTTCCTGTGATGAAGAATCAGAAAACAGTCCCAACGCCTCAGATCCAACAATTTCAGTAAGATTGGTCGATTCACCTGGCGATTTTAAAGCCGTTAATGTTGAGATAGTAGATGTGATGATTAAAATGGATGATGATAGTGATGATGAAAGCGGATGGATATCACTTGAAGCACAAAACGAAACAGTAAACCTTTTAAATTTTACTGGCGGAGTTAGCAAGGTTTTAGTAGATAGATTTCCTATACCAACTGGAACTTTAACACAAATGAGACTAGTACTTGGTGATGGAAATACTATTGTTATTGAAAATGATCAAGCAGTTGACGAGGAATTTGATCTTAAGACGCCAAGTGCACAGCAATCTGGTTTAAAACTTAAAACGAATGCGGTTATAGAAGAAGGGTTCACATATGATTTCGTTTTAGATTTTGATGTGCAAAAATCTATTGTGATGAGTGGGAATTCGGATAATATTATTTTAAAACCTGTTTTATATGTAAGTACTGAGGTTAGTTCAGGAATTATAGAGGGAACGATTACACCTACTGATGTGCCTTCTACAGCATCAGTATTGGTTGATGACAAAGGAACACCGGAAACAGAAGACGATTTTGTGATATCAGCTTTGACTGATGAAACAGGTGCTTTTGCATTGTGGGGAGTTCCTGCAGGAACCTACGAGGTTATGGTAACTCCTTTAGATGGGGAATCTGAATATGTTTCAGGCGGCGCAACAAACATTGTAGTAGTTAATGGAGAAATCACAACAATTTCAGCCCCCATTGAGTTAATGTTCAGACCGGGTTCAATAAGTGGAGACGTAACGAACAATTTTGTGGTATCGGTAACATTAAAAAATAAAGTTACTAATGAAATAATAACAACGATAGATTCTAATGAAAATGGGGAGTTCCTTTTTGAGGATGTTCCTGCTGGCGAATATATAGTCACTATTAGCGCGACTAATTTTGTTTCTCAAGATATTGAAGTTACTGTAGAACCTGATACTCAAGCGACAATGGAAGTTGTTACTTTGATAGCGGTATAGTAATAAAAAAAATAAAATAAAATTAAAATAGCATAGCCTGAGGTTATGCTATTTTTTTAACCTATAATTAACGCTGTTAAATTTTAACATTTAACCAATTATTAACAGCAAACCAAGAAAAATTTTAACAATTTGCATTGCTCGAATAAGGTCAGTATATTCGGCCTTTAAAAACTAAAAAATGATGGAAGATACAGGTACAATTGATATCAAGTCTATTAACGAAAAAATTGAAAGGGAAAGTGCTTTTGTTGATTTGCTTATGTTAGAAATGAACAAAGTGATTATTGGACAAAAACACATGGTCGAGCGATTGCTTATTGGTTTATTGGGTCAGGGACATATTTTATTGGAAGGTGTTCCTGGTTTAGCAAAAACATTGGCTATCAATACCTTGGCACAAGCCGTTCATGGAAGTTTTAGTAGAATACAGTTTACGCCAGATTTGTTACCAGCCGATGTTACGGGAACATTAATCTATAACATGAAGCTTAACGATTTCTCCATTAAAAAAGGACCTATTTTTGCCAACTTTGTATTGGCAGATGAGGTTAACCGTGCGCCAGCCAAAGTGCAATCGGCGTTATTAGAGGCGATGCAAGAAAAGCAAGTGACCATTGGTGATGAAACCTTTAAACTTGACAAGCCATTTTTAGTAATGGCAACCATGAATCCCGTAGAACAAGAGGGAACATATCAATTGCCAGAAGCACAAGTAGACCGTTTCATGCTTAAAACAGTGATTGATTATCCTAAAATTGCCGAAGAGCAATTAATCATGAGAGCGAATATGAAAGGGAGTTGGGATAAGGTAAATCCTGTGGTATCTGTAGATCAAATTTTAAATGCCCAAAAAGTCGTTCGTGAAGTTTACATGGACGAGAAAATTGAAAAATACATTCTTGATATTATTTTCGCCACCCGTTATCCAGAAAAATATAAGCTTGCCGATTTAAAACCATTAATTTCTTTTGGAGCGTCCCCTCGTGGAAGTATCAATTTAGGAACTGCCGCAAAATGTTACGCATTCATCAAACGTCGTGGTTACGTGATTCCAGAAGATGTACGTGCCGTAGTGTATGATGTTTTAAGACACAGAATAGGTATTACTTATGAGGCTGAAGCCGAAAACGTGACTTCCGTAGATATCATCAATAAAATTATAAACGAGATAGAAGTACCTTAATTAGTTTACACTATTCAGTGGCAGTAATCAGTTTTTTCTTTTACTGGAAACTGAATATAATTTACTGCAAACTGCGACTGTAAACTGTTTACTAAAAGATGGATACTAAAGAATTACTAAAAAAAGTACGTAAAATAGAGATTAAGACACGCCGTTTGTCTGATCATATTTTTGGAGGGGAGTACCATTCTACCTTCAAAGGTCGTGGTATGACTTTTAGTGAAGTGCGTCAGTACCAATTTGGTGATGATGTTAGAAATATAGATTGGAACGTTACTGCCAGATATAGCGAGCCTTTTGTAAAGGTTTTTGAAGAAGAACGTGAACTGACCATGATGCTTATGGTAGATGTTTCGGGTTCAGAATTATTTGGTACTGTTGAGCAATTTAAAAATGAAATAGTTACGGAAATTGCTGCTACATTGGCGTTTTCTGCAACACAAAATAATGATAAAATAGGGTTGATATTATTTTCAGATAAAGTAGAACTCTATATTCCGCCAAAAAAAGGACGTTCCCATGTACTTCGCATCATTCGGGAACTGATAGAATTTCAACCAGAAAGTAAACGCACAAACATAGCAGAAGCCTTAAAGTTTTTATCGAACGTGATGAAAAAGAAGGCGATTGTTTTTGTGTTATCTGATTTTATTGCAGACGATTATCAGCAAACCATGAAGATTGTTTCGGGCAAACATGATGTAACAGGTATTCGAGTTTACGATAAACGTGAAGAAGAGATACCAAATTTAGGGATGGTTCAAATGGAAGATGAAGAAACAGGCGAATTGATGCTTGTCAACACATTATCCAAAGCAATAAGGTTGAATTACGGAAAGTATTATCAAGATAAAGTAAACTATTATAAAGATAGTTTTACTAAATCTGGAGCAGGAACCATTGATTGTCGTGTGGACGAAAGCTACGTGAAAAAAATGTTGGGGTATTTTAAAAGAAGAGGATAATTTTAAGTTAAAAGTTAAAAGTGGAAGGTTTAAAAGTTGGAAATATAGTGTTTAATAGAACGAAGTCCTCGGTCTTAGGTCTTCGTTCTTCAGTCATCGGTCTCCTATCTATTTTCTTTTTTCTATTTTCTTTTGTCTCTTTTTCCCAAGTAAAAACGTCTATAGATTCCACTAACATCAAAATTGGTGAACAAATTATTTATAAAATTGAGGTTGAGGCCAATCCCGATAATTTAGTGGTATTTCCTGAAGGGCAAACGTTTATGCCTTTAGAAATGGTAGATTCTTATCCAATCGATACCATCAAAAATAAAGACAAGTATAATCTTATCAAAAAATACGGGTTAACCCAGTTTGATTCTGGCTCATACACCATTCCGAGACAAAAAATCATCATCAGCGACAAAACTTTTTTTACCGATTCTTTAAAAGTGGAGGTTAATACCATTGTTGTAGATACCCTGAAACAAGGTTTGTATGATATTAAACCCATTATTGAGGTTAAGGAAATGGGGAGTGATTGGTGGAAATATTTACTATATATTTTATTAGCCTTAGCCATAGTTGGCGGTTTGTTATATTGGTTTATTTGGCGAAAAAAACCACTTACGGAAGATGAGCAAATAGCATTGCTTCCACCGTATGATAGAGCAAAATTGGCTTTGAAAAAATTAGATGAATCTAATTATCTTGAAAACGAAGCAATAAAGGATTATTATTCTGAACTGACTTTCATCATCAGACGATATCTGGATGAAAAGGTTTATGACAGAGCTTTGGAAAGCACTACAGATGAGCTTATTAACCGATTGAATTTATTAAAAGAGGCTAACCAAATAGAGATTAGTAAAGAAGATATTAGAAATTTGGAAAATATTTTAAAACGTGCCGATTTGGTTAAGTTCGCGAAATCTGCTCCAGACATTGAATTGGCCAAAATGGACAGAAATACCATTGATATAGAAATAGATCATGTTAAGGAAGCACTGCCAGAACCAACGGAAGAAGAAAAACTTTTAGATGCCAAATATAAAGAAGAATTAGAGCGAAAAGCCAAACGTAAAAAAATTATCATCACGGTTGCGATATGCGTTTTTTTATTGTTTGCTACTGTAACGGCATTTTCTATAAAATATGGTTTTAGTTATGTAAAGGACACTATACTTGGACATGATACCAAAGAATTATTGGAAGGTGAGTGGATAACTAGTGAGTATGGTTTTCCTCCAATTACGATTTCAACGCCAAATGTTTTAAAGCGTATAGAAGTGCCAGTTCCTGATGATTTACAAGGAAAAATGAAGTTGACAACATTTGCTTTGGAAAAATCAGGGAAGTTTACATTAGTGATTTCTACCAATACACTAGCGCAGGCTCAGGATAGTTTAGATATTAACCAGGCCATTGAAAACAATTTAAAAACTTTGGAAAGTCAAGGTGCACGGAATATTTTAACGCACAATGATAAGTTTACAACACCTAATGGAGCTGATGGCGTTAAAACTTCAGGAACCATGCAGTTCCCGTTAAAGGGAACTCAAAATTATATGGATGGCAAATATATATTGTTAAGTTTTGTTGCTAATAATCAAATCATTCAACAAATAACAATCGCATGGCAACAAGATGATGTGTATGGAGAAGAGATGGCAGAGCGTATTGTAAATTCAGTCGAACTTAAAAAAGCCGAGGAATGATGTTTGAAGGAGTAGAGTTTGTAAATAAGGAATTTTTTTGGTTGTTGTTGGCTTTACCTTTGGCAATACTTTGGTATGTATTAAAACATAAAAAACAGACAGCCGAACTTAAAATTTCCAGTTTAAAAGGTTTTAAAATAACAAATTCAGCATTGCCAAAATTTAAGCACGCACTATTTGTATTGCGTTTATTGGCATTGGCTTTATTGATAACGGCTTTGGCACGGCCGCAAACGGTTGATGTCTCAACCAAAACAAAAACAACACGTGGTATAGATATTGTCATTTCGATTGATGTCTCTGCAAGTATGCTTGCCAAGGATTTGTCTCCTAATAGATTGGATGCTTTAAAAGAAGTGGCAGCGGAGTTTATAAAAGGACGGCCAAATGACAGAATAGGGTTAGTGGAATACGCGGGTGAAAGTTATACAAAAACCCCTATTACCAGTGATAAAGCCATCGTTTTACGTTCTTTAAATGACATTAGATACAATACTATTATTGAAGGTGGAACTGCGATTGGTATGGGTTTGGCAACTGCTGTTAACCGACTAAAGGATAGTAAAGCCAAAAGTAGAATTATTATTTTGCTAACGGATGGTGTCAATAATTCCGGATTTATAGATCCAAAAATAGCGAGTGAATTGGCGGTTGAATACGGCATTAAAGTATATACCATAGGTTTAGGGACTAATGGTATGGCTTTGTCGCCGGTTAGTATAGATGCTAGAGGCGAATTACAATATGCCCGTGTACAAGTAGAGATAGATGAAGCTTTATTAAAAGAAATTGCAAAAGTAACTGGAGGTCTTTATTTTAGGGCGACCAATAATCAAAAGTTGGAAGAGATTTATAATGAGATCAATAAGTTGGAAAAAACAGAAATTGAAGAATTTAAATATTCCAATTATGAAGAATTGTATCGCCCATTGGTGCTTTTAGCATTGGGATTATTGATTTTAGAATTTCTGTTAAGAAATACGTTATTTAGAAGCTTTGTTTAATAGATGTTAGATAATAGACAAAAGACAATAGAATATAGATATAAAAAAAATTAGAGAATTCGTGGCAGCCACAACTAAACAACTCCACAAAAAACAGATAAACAATAATGTATCAATTAGATGAAAAAATATGGTTTTGGGTTTTAGGGATTATTCCTGTAATCGTCCTCATTTTTTTGGTGCTTCAAATCTGGAAATATAGAACGCAAAGTAAATTTGCCGATAAGCAATTACTTAACAGATTAAGTCCAAACAAATCCGTATTCAAATCCATTTTAAAAATAAGTGTGTTGTGCTTGGCCTTTGCTTGTTTTGCTTTGGCACTTGTAAACCCTAAAATCGGTACCAAATTAGAAACTATCAAACGTGAAGGTGTCGATATTGTTTTTGCTATTGATGTTTCCAAAAGTATGTTGGCGGAAGATATTGCGCCAAATAGATTAGATAAATCAAAACAATTGGTGACTCAAATCATCAATAATTTAGCAAGCGATCGTATTGGGATTATTGCTTATGCAGCAAATGCGTTTCCTCAATTGCCCATTACAACAGATTATGCCGCGGCAAAAATGTTTTTGAATAACATGAACACAGATATGATGTCTTCCCAAGGAACGGCCATAAATGAAGCCATTGAGTTATCCCAAACGTATTTTGATGACGAAAGTCAAACCAATAAAGTGCTCATAATTATTTCTGACGGTGAAGACCATAGTGAAGAAGCTGTTGCTATGGCAGAAGTAGCTAACGAAGAAGGGATTCGAATTTTTACCATAGGGGTGGGCGATGTAAAAGGAGGTCCCATTCCAGAAAAAAAGAACGGCATTATTTTAAATTATAAAAAGGATAATAATGGACAAACCGTTATTACAAAATTGAATGAAGAAACACTTCAAAACATTGCTGCTGTCGCCAATGGCATTTATATCAATGGGAAAAACACCAGCGATGTTGTAAAAAATATTGGAGATATATTAAACCAAATGGATAAAACCGAGTTTGAAACCAAGCAGTATGCCGATTTTAAGAGTCAGTTTCAATGGTTTTTAGGTTTAGGGATTTTCTTTTTGCTTTTGGATATTTTCTTATTGGAGCGAAAAACAGCTTGGTTAAAGAAATTGAATTTATTCAATGAGAATTTTTAGTTTATACAATTTAAGATTTTATAAATTTTTTAACTAACAAAAAACCAAGGTTTTATATCTTGGTATGAAGAATTAAAGACACATGAACAAATCTATTTTTATATTAATCCTATTATTGATAACATCATTTTCCTTTGCTCAAGAACAAGAGAAGGAAGATGAAAAAACAATAAGAAAAGCCAATAATTATGTCTATGAAGGCAATACATTATTGGCTGATAAAGAGGATTTTGTTTCAGCCGAAATGGCTTATAGAAAAGCTATTTCAGAGCGATCAACCACAACGGCTGGTATTTACAATCTAGGAAATTCTTATTATAAAAGTAAAAACTACGATGAAGCTTTATATCGATTAGATCAGGCTTCAAAAACAGCAACTTCCAAAGAAGAGAAACACAAAGCGTTTCATAACATGGGAAACATTTTAATGAAAAACAAAAAGTGTAAGGAAGCTGTTGAAGCTTATAAAAGTGCTTTAAGAAATGACCCTTCGGATGAGGAAACACGGTATAATTTGGTTATAGCTAAAGAGTGTGCCGAGCAGCAAAAAGACCAAAATAAAGACGACGAAAACAAGGACGATAAAAATAAAAAAGACGAAGACAAGAAGGACGAGAATAAAGACAAGGGCGATAATAAAGAGGATGACAAGGATAAAGGCGACGAAGATAAAAAAGAAGGTGACGATAAAAAAGATGATCAAGGCAAGCCAAAAGATGAAAAAGATAGTAAAGAGCCACAACAACCAAAACCGCAACCCGGTCAATTATCTCCTCAGCAAATAAAAAACCTTTTGGAGGCGATGAACAATCAAGAACAAAAGGTTCAAGAAAAAGTAAATGCCGATAAGCAAAAAGGCGTTAAAGTAAAAACAGATAAAGATTGGTAGCTGTCATTCCTGATTTCGCAGGAATCCATAAAGATAGAATCAAATGAAACTACTAAAACACATATCACTATTAATTCTACTGGCAACAAGCATGCTGTCTGCTCAAGTAAAATTTGAGGCAAAAGTCAGTAAAAACAGACTTGGTGTTAATGAACGTTTACGAATAGATTTTGAAATGAATCAAGATGGCGATAATTTCAATCCGCCAAGTTTTACAGATTTTAGGGTTATTGGTGGGCCAAATCAAGCGGTTAGTAATTCATGGATTAATGGTGTAAGATCTTACCATAAAACCTATAGCTATTTTTTAGCTCCAACAAGACAGGGCAATTTTACTATTGCTCAAGCTACCATTAATATAAATGGCGAAACCTATAAAACAACACCAATAAAGGTTGAGGTAACATCAGCAGTTGAAATTCCGAAAGACCCTAACGATCCGCAATATCTTGCAAATGAAAACATTCATTTAGTAGCCGAGGTTTCTAAAACAAATCCGTATTTAAATGAAGCCATTACCGTTGTTTATAAACTTTATGTTTCACCAAGCACAGGTGTGGAAGATACACATGAAGTAAGTAGCCCTAGGTATAATGATTTCTGGAGTCAGAATATTGATAATCAAGGCCAAAGAGTTCAAATGGGTACTTACAATGGTGAAAAATATCGATTTTTAGTTTGGCGTAAAACGGTATTATATCCTCAAAAAACAGGTAAGTTGGATATAGAGCCATTAAGTATTGATGTTACGGTAATAGTGCCAACAAACAGACGGGATATTTTTGGGAATGTATTAACTGAAAGAGTTAAAAGGACTATAACTGCGGGCAAAAAAACCATTGATGTTAAACCATTGCCTGAAACCGGAAAACCGATTGATTTTACAGGAGCTGTTGGTAATTTCGATTTTAAAGTATCTACTACAAAAACACAATTAGATGCTTCAGAATCTTTACAAGCAACCGTGGAGGTTACTGGAAATGGAAATTTAAAATTATTTAATTTACCAAAATTAACCTTGCCAAGTTCGTTGGAAGTGTATGAACCAGAACATAATGAAAGTGTTAGAACCGATTTGGCTGGTATGCAAGGACGCATTGCAGATACATATACAATCGTACCACAGTTTAAAGGGAAATATCCCATCCCTAGTATTTCATTCTCGTATTTCGATCCAAAAACAGAAACTTATAAAACCTTAAATTCCACCGAAGTCGTTATTGATGTTTTAGAAGGTCCGGTCTCAGGCGCGGTAGCTAATTCTAATTCGGGAGCAAAACAACAGGTAGTTTTGAATAAAGACCAATTTGCATTCATTAAAACAAAAACCAATTTTTCATCTACAACATCTAATTATTTTTTCAAAACGCCATTGTTTTGGAGTACCTTATTACTGCCATTATTAGCGATTCCGTTGGCGATTGTCATCAGAAGGAAAAAAGCAGATAGAGATGCTGATGTCTATGGAAACAGAATACGATTAGCAGATAAATTGGCTAAGAAATATTTAAGCAATGCCAAAAAATCATTGGGCAAAAAAGAAGAATTTTACATTGCCATGGAAAAAGCTTTGCATAATTATTTAAAAGCAAAACTGCACATAGAAACTAGTGAATTAAGTAAAGATAGAATCAACGAATTGTTGTTGGAACGTGGGGTTGAAGCTGAAACAATGACAGACTTTAACAGCATCATGCTCAATTGTGATTTAGCAAGATATACCCCTATTACGGCAGTAACCATGCAGGAAGATTATGAAAAAGCGGCCAAAACCATTTCATTAATTGATAAACAAGCCCGATAAAATTTAATTCCCGCAAAGGCGGGAATCTTTTGATAAAAGAGTAAGAATGAAACGACACCTAATTATATTAATTTTTATAGTAACAAGCTTGGGGTTTGCTCAAAACAGCACTTTATTTGAAAAAGGTAATACGTTGTATAATCAAGGCAAATACAATGAAGCCGTTGGTGCTTATAAAGCAATTCTTGATACAAAAAACCATTCTGCTGAATTATAT
>Ga0307414_10002125_pt1 | contig 10343 bp, 7 predicted proteins | sample DK1Ometagenome_FD_203804 | JGI IMG/M metagenome (GOLD analysis project Ga0307414, IMG submission 203804) | Maize rhizosphere microbial communities from greenhouse at UC Davis, California, United States - DK15-O-3 | ecosystem: Host-associated > Plants > Roots > Rhizosphere > Soil | place: USA...
ATCCCCCTCGCTCAACGAGCCGGAGCAGCAGATCGAGCTCCAGTGCCTCCGGCAATGCCTCATCAAAGCCTTCGGCCTCAAGAAAAGCCTCGCGCCTGAACAGCCAGTGACGGGACATCGCCGCGGGAAAACTCAGGAGATAATCCAGGTTGAACGCGGAGCGAAACGCGCCACCCAGGGACCCGTCGGGCATCCGCAGCAGCTCATCGGCGAAAATCGCCCGGCACTCCGGGTGCTCTAGCAAGCCAAGCACCGCCATGAGCAAACCATTCGGAGTGAATTCGTCTCCGGCGGACACCAGCATGAACCACTCATACCCGCCCTGTTCAACCTGACGGTTCAGGACCGCGGCCTGCTGATGCAGCGCAACGCCCGGCAGGCGAACGACGCCGTCGACACTCGCCCCGGTTTCTCCAGCGGAAAGCACGATCACGTCGATGTTCAACGCAAAGCTGGCTTGAATACTGCCAAGCGTGGCCGCCACCGCATCGTCCGTATTCAGTGGATCGAGGATGAAGATAGCGATGCGCGGCAAGACCTCAAAGGAGGCAAGGTGGTGATCGATCAATTGCCGCTGCACGGGCGAGATCACCCGCGCGTCCAGCCAGGCCTTCAGCTGGTCGCTCATCGATACCTGCCGGGGCGCGGACTCCAGAGGTTCCGCCGCGCCTGGCCCGCCTTCGCCCTTGGTACGCGCTTCGACCCGCTGGATCATGTCGAAGTAATAACGTGCACCGTCCTGGTACGGAACCTGGGCGACAGGCATCAGTGCCTGATTGCGCGTTTGCCCAAGCGTCGTCAGGCAGGCACTGAACAGTGACCAGCTGAAGCAGGCTTCGTAGTGTTCTCGCGCGGCAGCGGATTGTTTCTCGAGAGCGGCAGCATCCAGCACCGCCAAAGCGTCCAGCAATTGATCGGTATAACTCCAGCAAATCGCTCCCGGGTACCTCAGCGTCTCGCCGCAGACATAGGGCGCCGACGGGTTCGCATGGAACGCAATGGGCACACCGGCGCCCAGCATTTCAACCAGACCACGGCCACCACCGAGCGGAAAGGACGACAGATAAAGATCAACGCCCAGTTGCTGGACCGCCAGCCACAGACTTGGCACCCAGCCGACATGCTCGAAGGTGTCGACATCCAGGCCACGCTCCACCAGCTCGGCGCGAACCGCCTCGATCACGTGCTCCGGCAGGTTGCCAATATGAATATGCCGCCCGCCGGTTGCGGCAACGACATCGGCGATGAACGACCGGAACTCGATATGGTACGGCTCCGAAAACTTTATCCAGGAGCCCGCCGTACAGGTCACCAGCGGCTTGCCCGCTCTCTGCGCCTGATTGGCGACCCCCTGGTCAGGGCAGGTCAACGGAATGTAGATGTTGTCATCCTGCCAGGCCTGGCACCTGGAGAACTGCCAGGGAGACAGGTCCAGGTGGCGCAGGTGCGGGACCCTCGCGCCAAGGCAGAGATTGTGATCCGCATGGTGATAGAAATAATAGTTTTCGCAGAACTCGGGCAAACAGGCGGCGATGATCGGCGCGTCCTGGTGATGGTTGAACAACACGCAACTGTCAGGCTGCAAGGTCCTGAGGAAATGCATGATCCTCAACGTCCGGCCGACCAGCGACACGTCGCCCAGAACCTGCACCGAGGCTCCTCGACGTTCGAGTTGTGCTATGGCCTCGGCCGCGCCGCCGTTCCTGCCGAACAAATCGGAAAGGATGATGACGTGATCATGATCCGGCGCTGCCGAAATGAAGTCTTCGAGCATTCTGCTGTGCCCACCGGAGATATACAGCTCGGTGGCCAGGTACAGCCTCAACGGTTTTTCCCGTATGGGGCTGGGCGACGAAACCGCGTCGACCTCAAGAAAATCAAGCAGCGCCCGTCCGGCCCCCTGCAATACGGCATCGAGCCCCGCAGAGTCGAAGACGATGCCCGACATACGTCTGTCGTCGTATATCCGGGAAACGCTCCTGACGATATCCGCCAATATCGACTCAAAATCGTCGAGCGACCCACAGGCCGCCACGCGTTGTTCCAGAGCGCCAAGGAGACTGTCACTGCTAGGGTTTTGACTCACAACTGAATTCCTTCTTGAACGCGCTCTGAACGGTGAAGAACACACCCGGTACCGAGTGCGGAACCGACTACCGACCAGCCGTAGCCGATGTTGTTAACGCGGCCCACGGCCCCACGGGACGCCTGCCGCTATTGACCATGAAACTCACGCACGCAGCGGCAGACATGCTCGACTTGCTCCCCGCCGAGATGCGGGCCGATGGGAAGACTGATCACCCGCTGCGCCAGTGCCTCGCTCACCGGCAGGCGCCCATCGGCGATGCCCAGCGATGAGTAGGCCGGCTGCCGGTGCGGGGGACAGGGGTAGTGGATCAGGGTTTCAACGCCACGCTCGGCGAGAAACGCCTGCAGTTCATCACGCCTCTGCGACTTGGCCACGAACAGGTGCCAGGACGACGCGGCTTCGGCCGCCGTGGTCGGCATCTCAAGCCCCGCGATCCCGCTCAGCTCTCGAAGGTAGGCCTCCGCAATGCTCCGGCGCGCCAGGTTGTGGGCGTCCAGGTAGCGCAACTTGACGCGCAACAGGGCGGCCTGGAGTTCATCCAGCCGCGAATTGGCGCCCGGCTCCTCGTGCCGGTACTTCACCTCCGAGCCATAATTGCGCAGGCGCCGCAGGTGGCTCGCCAGTTGGGCGTCCTGAACCACTACAGCACCGCCATCGCCGAGGGCGCCCAGGTTCTTGCCAGGGTAGAAACTGAATGCCGCGGCGCCGCCCCATTGCCCTGGTCCCTTGCCCGCCCATGTCGCGCCGTGGGCCTGCGCCGCATCCTCGACGAGCGCGAGGCCATGCTTCTCTGCGATGGCGGCCAGGCGAGGCATGTCCAGCATCTGCCCGTACAGGTGGACGGGAATGATCGCCTGGGTTCGCGCCGTGATGGCCGCCGGCACCAGGTCGATATCCAGCAGGCCGGTGTCGTAGTCGACATCGACGGGAACCGGCACGGCTCCCGTCGCCGAAACGGCCAGCCAGGTCGCGATGAACGTGCTGCCGGGCACGATCACCTCGCCTCCCGGGCCGACGCCCAGGGCCTTCAAGGCCAGGGTCAGGGCATCCAGCCCGGTACCGACCCCCACCGCCTCGCGGACGCCGCAATAGCCGGCGAAAGCCTGTTCGAAACCCTGCAGCCTTCCACCTAGAACGTAATGGCCACCGTCCAGGCACTCGGCGAACGCACCGTTCAGCTCCACCGCCATTTCGCGGTTGATCGCCCCGAGGTCAAGGAACGGAACCCTCATGGTTTCGCCTCGGTGGCGCTGACGAAGTCCCTGTAGTCACGGTAGTAATCGGCTTCGTCGTAATGCTCGGAGGCGATCACCATGCACACACTGCCAGAGGAAAAGTTGCTGATCTCGCGCCACATCATCGACGGTACATACAGCCCGTAGAAGGAGCGGTTCAGGTGATACTTGAACGAGGTCTTGCCGTCGTCCAGGGTGATGTCGAAGCTGCCGGACATGGCGATGATCATCTGCTGCAATGTCCGGTGCGCATGCCCACCCCGGCTCGCGCCACCCGGTACGTCGTAGAGGTAATAGACGCGCTTGATGTCGAACGGCACATGCTCCCCGGATTCCACGAAAGTAAGATTGCCGCGTGGATCCAGTACCCGTGGCAAGTCGACTATTTTCACGTCCTTCAGAGACATCAGCTTCTCCAGTAGTTATCCAGGTACCCGACAAGGCGTGGGCTTGCCGGCTTGCGCTGCAAAGCAGCATTCATCGCTTCGGTACCGCGCGCACCGCGAGGTTCGCCAGCAACTCGGCAGGCAACTCGTCACCCAGTTGATTCAATGCATCGATCAGTGCCGGCGAGTGGCCGAGCATCATCGAGTTTGGCAAGGTCTTCAGGAAGAAGCCTTTTTCCTCGACCACGCGGTAACCCGCGGTGTCCAGGTGCTCACGCAGCAGGGGCAGGTCATACACCCGCTGGTGCCCTACCACATGGTCGCGCGGACTCAGGGAATCCCGTTGTGGTTGCAGCCCCATCAACACGGCGAGACGCCGGTGAATGGAATCTCGGTTCGGCACGACGATGATCAGCTCACCGTCATCCGCGATCCAGCGGCTCATATGCCGCAGCAGGCTGACCGGCTCGTCCACATGCTCCAGCACATGCAGCGCCAGCACCTTCTGGAAGGGCCTGCCAGTCTCGTAGGCCTCGAACAGGGCATGGATGACCTCCACCCCCGGAAACCTGTCGCGAACGCGGGAAACCAGGCTCGCGGCGCCTTCGACAACGGTATAGTTGCCAACGAGCGGGCTCAGCCGCGCCAGCGTGATGCCGTCTCCGTAGCCCAGCTCCAGCACCCTGTCCGTCGCCTCCAGGCAGGAGGCGAGCCAGTCGCAGCAATACGCCTGGCAGGCGCTCTCGATGAACTTGTCCGGCACCTCGTCGTTGAGGTGGTAGTCCTGGGCGATTCGTTCCAGATCCGCGTAGCTGTCTTGCATGATTATCCCCACTGTTCAGCGAGCCTGAGCCCCTGAACGATCTGATCGTTGAGCGATGATGCTCCCATGCCCAGCAGTCCCCCGGTGAGTTCCAGCTGCGGTCGGTCGGCAAGCACCACCGCCAAGCGCGCTGCATCCTGCACGGCGGCGGCTGTCGGCAACGGCAGCGCGTTGGCGGCCCGGATATGCCGCAGCACCTTGAAGGCCCCGGGATCGGCGATCACCTTCAGGCGCACGAGCTCCGCCACCATGCAGGCCTGCTGCTGATCGGTATCCGTCGCGCGATAGAGCCGGGAAAAATAGGTCGGGTTGGTTTCGACGCTGATGCGGTGCCATTCAGGATCCAGCCCCGCGCAAGCGTCCTGATCGGTGATCCGGTAAACCGCATAGTCGGGGTCCAGGACGAACAGGCAGCTTGCCGTGTGCACCAGCAGGTCGCGGTGCACCAGCCCCAGCAGAATGGCGACGGAAACCCCCGGTACGGCGGCGGTGGCGGGCAGCTGCAGTAGCTGGCTGGCGCGCTCCTGAGTCACCCCCAGTGCCAGGTGCCGACTGCGGTATGCCAGCCCCTGCACGGCGACCGCGTAATAACCATCGGTTTCCAGTGTCAGTGCGGTGACCGCCCCTTCGATTATTTCCACGGCGCTGTCTTCCAGCGCACGCTGCATGGTCGCCACCAACTCGCCGGAGAAGCCACCGGCAGCCGACCAGAAGGGGTATTCGGCCAGACAGTCCGGCTCTCCCGACACGGCTTTCGCCAGGGTTTGCGGGTAATAGAGCGGGAGCCAACCGAGGCGGTGATAACGCGCCACGATGGACGACGACGGCACGCCAAGAATCTTTTCGCACAATGGTTCGAAGCAGGCGCCATGCAGCGTGGGACCATGGTTGAACAGGGATGCCTGCTCGTAGGTCGCACTGTCGTATTCAACCGAGGCGACCTTGTGGGACGCGTGCAGTCGATGAGCCGATGAGGCATCGGCCAGCTCACGCCGCACCGCCCCGCCATCGGCCAGTGAGCTGAAGCAGTCCAGGCGATTGGAGATGACGAAATCCGCGTGACGGTTCCCGGCCGCGAATACCTGCGGCGTGGGCACCCGAACCGTGGCAACGTGCCGGTCGAGATAGCCTGCGGCCAGCGCGGCAAAGCGCGCGGAGTCGTTGCGGCGGCTCGGCTGATAGTCGCCCAGGTCGGTGGACTGCGCGGCGCTGGCGGCTCGCTCGAACAACACCATGCCGATGTCGAAGTCGTGGCCCTCGAGCCGGGTACCGGCAAAATGGCCGCCGGCCGACTTGCCGTCCAGCAACAGGCCGACCCTGCGCCCTTTCGCTGCCAGTTCGAGGGCGGCGACCAGCATGGCGATGTTGTTGCCCAGCAGAAGGATGTCATGCATGTCTGGGCCTCGCGTTGACATAGATCTCCGAGCCGAAGGCAGGCAGGTGACGAACCAGGCCGGACAAGCCCCGTAGCATCGCGGGCGTCATGAAGCCGCTGTCACACAGGGCCTGCATCTGCGCATGGGTAAAAGGCTTGATAAAGTAGCTCGCCTTGCCAAACACCTCGAACCCCTGGCTTTCCACCAACGCGACCAGGCTGTCGAGGTCGAAGGTGGAATGCTGCTGCATCCGCTGCTGCGTCGCTGACAGCGTGAAAGGGTCGTCGATCAGGCCCATTTCCACGGCCAGCAGCCGGTGCAGGGACAAGGCGTTGGGAACGTTGACGTGCACCACCGTGCGCTCGTGGCAGTGCCGCTGCAAGGCGCTCAGCAGGCGCTCGGGCCGCTCGACCTCGTGCAGCAGGCTGCTGACGACGATCAGGTCATGGCCGCCGTCACGCAATGGCGCCTCAACATCCTCGACAAAGCGCTCGACGATCCGCACCGAGCCCCGCCCTTGCGCCAATTGACGGGCATGCCCGGCGAACTGCGCGGAAGGCTCGATGACAGTGACATCCAGCGCCGCATCCAGGTCGAGAAACAACGGCAACATGCCACAACCGACCTCCAGCACGCTTGCCGGCATGTGGCTGGCGATCTGCTCGAGCACGAGCCGGCGCCGGAATTCCAACTGCGTGGCCTCGAACGGCAGCTCATGGTAGCTGCGGCTGTAGCCTTCCATGTCACGCTTCAAAACGCTTCTCCAGACGGAACTTGAGGGACTCCTGAAAACCCAGGCCACGCTTGAAATGGATCAGGCCATGATTCAGCTGCATATCCAGCGTGGACGTTCCTGCGTCCAGCAGCTTTATGTCCCGCCCCTGGCAGCTCAGGTAAATGGCTTCGGCGAGCATGACCACCGGGCTGCTCTGCGCATAGCCAGGCAGGTCACCCCAGTAGAAGACATAGAGAGCATCCTGGCTCAAGCGCAGGCAGATGGCCGCTGCCACCATGTGCCCCTGCAACTCGCACGCGAAAAGCTCCAGGGCCTGGGGGAAGAGCGTCTGCATTTCCCGCACCAGTGGCTCGCTCATCGTCATGGGATAACCCTTGCTTGCGCGGTTCTGCGCAATGACAGCGTAGACATCGGGCAAGCGCTCCGGCGCCACCGCGAATGCCTGGAACCCCTCTCGGTGGCATTTGTTCAGGCGCTTGCGGTTGGCGTGGTTCACCCGCTCGGCAAAGGCTTGCGAGTCGACATGCATGGCATAGTTGAGGTCCACCAGCGACTCGTGGAACCCCAGGGAGCGCAGCACGAAATACTGCAAAGAGCAGCTGGCCGGGTCGTGCTGCATGGGCGCGAGCAGAATTTCCACGGCACGCGCGCCCTTTTCCAACAGATGAGCCTGTACTGCCGTCAGAAACGCCAGCAGGTCGCCCGTGGAAAGGTCCGTCACACAACTGAGACCGCCGAAGGTCCCACGGGCCGGGCTCCGGTAGCACCCCTCCGCCGTTTCGGTGAGATGCAGGGTGATGCAGGCCTTGCCCTTGATCACCCACTGGAAGTAGCTGCCCTTCTGCCCGGCGTGCAGCTTGAAGAACCCTGGCGAGTTGAACAGGTGCAGCGGATCTTGAGGCAGAAACTGGTCAATGATCAGCACACTGGCCTCCCGACCCCACCAGGGGCAGAGAAGACACGCTGGCATCCACTTTCCAGAAAACCGAAATCCAACATTGACCGGCACCCTCACCCGCTTCGCCAAACGCAGCCCGGAATGCAGATACTCGCTGCCGCAGACCGGTCACGCCATCTTTATGGCGCAGAAGCCATTTGATGAGACTAGAGCAAGAATAAGGCCAATTGCACAGGCGTGATCAACGCAACTGGTTGAACAGGTTCAGGCCCGCGATTTTCACGTAGCTCTGCTGCGCCGCCTCCAGAATGATGGTCTGGAACGACAGCCGCGACAGCGCTTCGGCGTAGTCGAGTTCGCGCAGGTCCGCCTGCACGGCCTTGTTGATCAGGGTGACGTCTTCGTTATCGATTTCGGTGGTGTCGATGAGGTTGAGCCGAGCACCGATCTCCGTGCGCACCTCATCCACCTGGCCCATGCCGTTGTCGAGGTTCTTCAGGGCGATGGCCACTTCGTCGCGGACCGCAAAATTGCCGACCTGCGAGCCCGGCGACGCCTCCAGCGACTGGCGCAACTGCGAAATGGTGTTGAGGATGCTGCGCTGCTCCTGGAACTGCGGCTGCACCGCAAACTGGTCACCCACGGCCGGCGCACCGCTCACCTCCAGCGTCACGCCGAAGACGTTGATGGTGTCGGGCGGTCCGGCGGTCACGGGGGCAGTGCCCAGGACCGGGTTGCCGGCCTTGTACGGCTGCGAGTAGACCTCGTAATCGGTGCCGTTGAAACGCAGCATCACCCCGGAGGTCGGGAAGCGCGCGTTGAAATCCGCCTGGTCCGCCGGCGTGGCGATGGCCGGGCTGGCCGGATTCATCACCGCACCCTGGGCGTTGGTGGAGGCCCGCGTCACGGCGAAATCGGTGGACGCGACACCCAGGGTGAAACTGTGGGTACCGGGCCCCGGGGTGCCTGGTAACGCGGGTGGCTGGACATCGGCCAGCAGGTTATCCAGGTCCTGGGCGTTGTCGCCCTCCTTGAGTACCACGTCGAGCTGAAAGCGAATCCCACGGAAATTGATCGTATTGCCGCCGCTGGCATCCGGGTCGATGACCCCGCCCCCTTCTATCTCAGAGGTCACGTCGGCGCCGCTGGCATCGTACATGCGGAACTCTTCACCGCTGACGAACACCAGGGAATACGGTTCGCCACTGCGAAAACCGTTGGTGGCGTTGTTGAAACTGGCTTCGTTTTCAACCAGGCCGGGCGAAATGAACACCCGCTGTTCATCGGCCGGCACGCCCGGAATGGTGGTTGCGGGCAACGGTGGCGACGGCAGGTTGCCGTTATTGACGCCACCGCCCCCCGAAACCCGGTTGGCGTTGGGCACGTTTTCAAACAGGCTCTTGCCGTTGTCGTTGATCGGCACATGGGTGGAGCCTGCCACCTGGAGGCTGCGCTGGCCCTCGTCGCCGCGGTAGGAGTATGTGCCGTCCGGGTTGCGCTGGAAGGGCTCGGTCTTGCCCAGAAAGCCACTGAACAGGTATTCGCCCCGGGCGTTCTTGCTGTTCATCAGGTTGAGCAGTTCGTTCTCGCGTTGCTCGAGTTCCTGGGCAATGGAGCGGCGATCCTCGGCAGACAACGAACCACCACCGGCCCGCACAGCCAGCTCGCGCACGCGCTGCAACACACTGGTGACCGAATTGAGCGTGGACTCTTCCTGGGTCAGGCTGTTCTTCGCCGCCGTGAGGTTGTCCTTGTACTGGCCGAGCATCGCTTGCTGCTGCTCGAGCTGCAACAGGCGCACCGAGGCCACCGGATCGTCGGCCGGGGTGAGCACGCGGTTGCCGCTGCTGATCTGCTCCTGGGTGCGGATCAGATTGGCGTAGTTGCGCCCCAGGCCGCCGACCCCGTTGTTGAACGCCTGAATGGAAGATATGCGCATGACCATGAAAGTAACCTCAGTACCGGGAGGCCCGTGCAGCGCCCGCCCTAGCCACCCTGATAAGCAGGGATCCCGATTATCAGAACGTGTTGATCAGCGTATCGAACAAGTTGCGCGCAACTTGAATGATCTGGGCCGATGCCTGGTAATACTGCTCGAACTGGATGAGCTTTGCCGCCTCTTCATCGAGGTTGACCGCCGATATCGAATCCCGGTTGTCGGTCGCCTGCTTGAGGATGGAGCCGGTGGCCTCGCCATCGACCCGGGCCTGGCTGGTCAAGGTGCCCACCCGTTCCACCAGGTCGCCATAGGCATCGGTGAAACTGGCGCCGGTGGTTTCCGGCGCGGACGGGTTGATGCCAATGACGGTCTTGCTCTGCAAGTCGGTCAGCTTCAGGGCGTTACGGTTGTCCGACACCCCGTTGGTATTGAAGGACACCGAGAAGTTGTCGCCTTCTGATGGCCGCCCACCGAGCGTGACCTCGTATTCGAAACTGCTGGGCACCGGGGGTGGCCCGGCCGACGCCGGCACGGTGATGGTGATCTTGTTGTTCTGGCCCGGGACGATGCTGCCGGTGTCGATCACGTTACCGTTGATATCGACCACTTCGTAGGACTGCGAAGCGCCGCCAGCGGCACCCATGACCACACGCAGCGGCGGCGCATTGCGCAGGCTGGTTTCCAGGTCGGCCTGCGCCAGCGGATCGTAGATGTCGATTTCGGTGAGCAGGCCCGGCTGGGTGATGGTGCCGGTGCCGGTATTGGCCGGGCTCTTCTCCGATTTCAGCGGGCCGGCGAAAGCCAGCTCTTCGGGGCGCGTCATGTCCGCCCGGATATCGCCACCGGCATTACGCGTCGGCA
>Ga0307414_10002126_pt1 | contig 10342 bp, 8 predicted proteins | sample DK1Ometagenome_FD_203804 | JGI IMG/M metagenome (GOLD analysis project Ga0307414, IMG submission 203804) | Maize rhizosphere microbial communities from greenhouse at UC Davis, California, United States - DK15-O-3 | ecosystem: Host-associated > Plants > Roots > Rhizosphere > Soil | place: USA...
GGGGTCACCGCCCACCGGCTGAACAAGAGCCTGAAGTTCGACCCGAAGACCCTCCAGTTCGACGATGCGGAGGCGAACAAGCTGATCCATCAGCCCTTGCGGGCACCTTGGAAGATCGAAGTGTAAACACTGAGGGAAAGCGCAACGAAGGAGCCCCGGGATTTCTCCCGGGGCCCGCAACAACCGAAGCAAGGAAAGGATCCTGCCTGACTATGGCAGGATCATGAAAAGCCCGCCGGAACTCGCCCAGTTCGCGACCGGGGCCGGCACCCAGCGCCGTTCGTAGCTCGCTCCCCAGGAGTCCGAGACCGCGAGTTCGTTGGTGGCCTCGTTGTAACCCACGATCATGCAGATGTGATGGTTGTCCTGTTCGGATTCCATTTTGACGATCGGCTCCGCCTTCTCGGCGATCTCCGCGGCCCAGGCTTTCCAGTCGGTCACGTTCCGGCGTTTGACGGTGTTCTTGTTCGCGGTCTCGTTGTAAGGCCCCAGCGATCGCATCGTCCACATCACCGGCACTCCTTGGTCGATGTAGCGCTTCACTTCGCGCACCCGTAGTTCCTTCACGCGTTCATCCTTGGTTCGGCGGCCCTTGTTGCGGACCTGCGAGCGCACTTCCTCCAGCAGGAATTCCACCGAGGTGCCGCCGCCCATGCCGCTCTTGCCCACCATGGCGAGCAGGTACATGTCGGCCTCGATCCCCGCGGTGCGCATCGCCCGCTCGAAGGTGGCCGGCACGCAGTAGCCCTTCGGTCCTTGGTCCACCATCGGGATCTGGCCGAGATAGACGTCCCCGTTTTCCTCCCTCACCACGTCTTGCACCAGACGCTTGCGGATGTCGCCGTCCTTCACCTTGGCGGTTTTTCCGCCGCCTTCGGCAAGGTCCAGCGGCACGATCGAAAGGGAGACGTATTCGTTCTCCTCGCTGGAAAGGATCAGCGCGTGGCCGTTCCAGTCCCAGCGCCGCACCGCGCGGCGGGTCTGCCGGGAGTCTCCGAAACGCTGCGTCTTCGGCTCGCCCAGCACGCTGGAGATCGCGGAAAGGACGGCCTTCTCGTCTTCCTCCATGGCCTTCGCGAGCGACTTCTCGTCCGCCTCGCTCTTGCCTTCGAAATGGTCTTCTCCCGCGCCGACGCCGCTCTTGAAATCGCCCTTGTTCGAATACACCGCGGAGAGGACGGACGCGTTGCCCTGCTCGTCGGCGTAGAGCGCGACGGAATACGGCCGCGCGCCGAAGAGCCGGTAGGACTCCCCGGTGTAGGAGCGCCAGCTCGCGCTGTGCTTCGTCTTCGATTCCTGGTTCAGGCTCAGCGCCACGGCGATTTCATCCGCCTTGCGGGCCTCGAAGGGGGTCCCGGAGAAAAGCGGGTGCCCTGCCATCTTGCTGAGCTTCGGCAGTTCCTCGGAAAGCTGTTTCGCCTCGGCCTCGAATCCCGTCCGCGCGTCCGCCGGGAGCAGGCCGGGAGCCACTTCGAAAAGCTTCCCGTCCGCCTCCCGGCGCAGCAGGTAGCGGTCCCCTTGGATGCCCTCGAAGCGGACCTTGATCGAGCCCCCTTCGCCGTCCTGCAGGACCTTCCACTCGCCGACGGCGGCATCAAGTGGGAGCGAAAGCGCCAGGGGGAGGCAGAGGAGCAGGGATCTCATAGGGGAAAGAAAAACGGGGTTGGCCACGGAATTCAATGCCGGAAAAAGCGGTGCCACGGCGGTCTTCCGTCTCCGCTTTCGGCTCCGGGCGCACGTTTGCACCCCGGCGGCGGAGCCACGGTCAGAGCTCCTTGACCCAGATATTGGCGAAATCGATTGCGGCACCGTGGTGCTGGAGGGCGATTTTGCCCTTTTCCGGGACGCCCGGGAGCTGGGCGTCCTCGATCACCGTTTCGCCATTGAGGATCACCGTGAGGCGGTCGCCCTTCATCGTGATCATGGTCCGGTTCCATTCGCCGACCGGCTTGTCCGCCTTCTTCTTGGGCGTCACGCCCGCGACCACCTCGGCGGATTGGCTTCCATCGGTGCGGTAGCCATAGACCTCGCCCGAGCCGCAGGGCCAGTTCCAGAGATTCACCTGGCTCTTGGAATTCCCGCGGAGATAGACGCCGCTGTCCAGCTCCTGCACCTCCACGGTTTCGCCGGTTTCCTTCCCGTCGGCACCGAGCACCGGCCGCTTCATCAGCGGCCCCGGCGCGCTCCAGCGCCAGTCGAAGATGAGGGTCATGTCCCCGTATTCTTTCCCGAACCACAGGTCCTTGTCCTTCGCCTCGCTTTTCCCGTCGTATTTCAGGATGCCGTTGATGGGACGCCAGTGGCCCTTGTCCCCCTCCTCGGATTCCCAGCCGTCCAAGGTGGTTCCGTCGAAAATCTTGGTAAATCCGGACTGCTTCGCCCCCTCCTCGTTCGCCGTCGGCGGAAACTCGCAGATGCTGAGGCGGCGGAAGGCGACCCGGTCCCCGTGGCCGCACAGCGCGATGTGGCCGGAGCGCCGCTTCACGCCCTTGTGGTCGGGGTGTTCCTTGCTCAGCTCGTCGAGCTTCGCGTTGAGGATCGTTTCGCCGTTTACGGTCACCTGCACGTCGTTGCCGTTCACGTAGATCCGCTCCTGGTTCCACTCGCCCACCGGCCGCAGCGGGGCCTTCTTGGCCGCCGCCAGGGTATAGAGCGAGCCGTGGAACTGGTACGGCTTGAGGTCCTTGTACTTCTCGGCGCTGTTATCCAGCACCTGCACCTCCATCCCGTCGTACGCGGCGTCGCCGGTCAGCGGATAGTGGATGCCGATCCCGTTGTTTCCTCCCGGCGGGAGCTTGAATTCAAAATCCAGCGCGTAGTTCGCGTAGATCCGCTCGGTGGCGAGATTGCGGCCTTCCGGCGTGCAGACGATGGCACCGTCTTCCACCACGTAGCCCTCGCCCTTCCAGCCGCTGAGGTCCTTGCTGTTGAAGAGGGAGACGCGCTGGAGCTTCGGCTCGGCGGCGGAAACGGCGAGCGGAAGAAGGAGAAGCGGGATGAATTTCATGGTATTGGGGATCGGTTGGGTGATTGGACTTCCACGACGGCGGTTGCGCCAGGGGTTTTCAGAGATCGATGGTTTTCCCGGTGCGGAAGCTCTCGTCCGCAGCGGTGACGATACGCATGGAGGCGACGGCGTCCTCCATGTGATCGGTGAGGTCGGTGTTTTCCAGGATCGCTTTCAGGAAATACTCCTGCTCGCGGTGGCACAGGTCGTCATGGTCCGGCTCGTCGTCGAGGCGGATGGTTTCGTCGGCCCGGGCAAAGGTCCCTTCCGGGGTGAGCCGGGAGTGATGGAGGCGGATCGCCTGGGTCTGCGTGTGGGCATCCACATTTGAACTCTGGCCTTCTCCGCCGGCCTTCTCCGCCACGATGGACGCGCAGCCTTTCGGCCCGACGACATCCTTCACGAAAAAGGCCACCTCGCTCATCATCGGGCCCCAGCCGGCCTCGTACCAACCCACGGAGCCGTCCTCGAAGGTGACCTGAAGCGCGCCGTAGTTGATTTTTCCTTCCGGCAGCTCGTCGCTCAGGCGGGCTCCGATGCCCGAGACCCGGATCGGCTTGGAGCGGGTCATCTGGCACATCACGTCCACGTAGTGGACCCCGCAATCGACCACCGGGGAGATGGAGGACATCAGCGCCTTGTGAGTCTTCCAATTGCTCCCGAAGGATTGCTGGTTGAGGTTCATCCGCATCACCAGGGGCTTGCCCAGCGTTTGCGCCATCTCGATGAATTTGATCCAGCTGGGGTGGTGGCGCAGGATGTAGCCGATCACCAGTTTCTTCCCGCTGGACTTCGCCTTCGCGACGATGGCCTCTGCCGCCGCGACATTTTCCGCCAGCGGCTTCTCGATGAAGACATGGCAGCCCGCCTCGAAGGCGGCCTCGGCATACGGCCCGTGGGTGTCCGGATAAGTGGAGATGCTCACCGCGTCCGGCTTGGTCGCCGCCAGCGCCTCGTGGAAATCCGCGAACTCCTCATAGCCGCCGCCCAGTTCGGCATTGAGCTTGCCGCGGCTTTCCGCCGAGCGGGTGACGATCCCGCAAATCTCGAAGCCGGGAATGCGATGATAGGCGAGGGCGTGGGAGCGGCCCATATGGCCGGCTCCAACGCAAAGAATTCGGATGGGATTCTGCATGATCGGGGCGTTAAAACGACTGAAGGTGACGGATTATTTCAAAATCGCCCGACGGACAAGGCTCATCGCACGGAGAGTGGCACCTCCCGGCCGGAGGCGGCAAGGATGGGGTTCGGGCCGGAAATGGAAAACGCCCCGGCCGTGTACGGGCCGGGGCGTTTTGGGGAGGGCCCGGCTTCTACCAATGAAGAAGCCGGGGAGGTTTTGGAGATAGGATCAATCGGCTCTGGAGAAATCGCCGCACCAGTCTTCCGCGGCCGTAACCGGGAACATGGATTCGAATTTCACCTCCTCGTCCACTTCAAAGGCAATGGTCTGCGGGGCGTGGCGGCGGCATTCGCCGTGGTCGTCCTCGAGTTTGTTCCAATGGACGCAAGCTTCACAGGCACGGGTGGTGGTTTTCGTATTCATACGCGGAAAAGGGATTTGTCACTATGGACCCCGATGTCCCGCAGGTGCAAGCAAAGGATGACTTGAGATCCAGTCTCAACTCAATGATTTCCAGGGAATTGAGACTCGTTCTCAATTCGCTCTCGAGATCCGTGGGGGAAGTTAAGTGCTAATCCGCTGCGTCAGATGAAGGCGAGGACCCGGCGGCGCAGTACCGCTGCCACGGCGCGACGAAGGAGCCGCCGGGGACCGAGAGCTCCAGATTCATGTTCCCGAGGGTGTCGTAGATCCGCACGGTGGTCCGCGTCTCGCCATCGACCCGGACCGGCAGCACCCACACGGCATGCGCATGGGCGGGGTCGATCCGCAGGATGCTCTCGCCAGGGCCGCCATGAACGGTGATGCCGCCTTCAAATGAAATCCACCGGGCATCGATGAAACGGGAGAGGTCGAAACCCTCGCCCCTCACCCGGCAATGGAGATCCGCACCGGAGTCAATGACGTCGGAGAGGATCGGGCTCAGCGGATGCGCTTCCGGATGGGCGCGGCGCTCGATTGCGGCCGCTTGGCAGCAGGGACAGGACTTGAAAGGCTCGGCGAGCGCGGCCCGCCATTCCAGGAGCTGCGGGAGCTCCACCTCCTCCCGGCAAAAAGTGGCGACGAAGTTTTGCAGGCGGGCGATTCCCTCCGGCTCGTCCGCAATCGCGATCCCCAAGGGAAAGCGGGCCTGCTCGAAGTCGAATTCGAGCAGGCCGGGGTTTTGCGGGAGCCAAGCGGTCCGGCTCGCATGGACGCCCGCCAGCCGTGAGGGAGCGAGCGCCAGGCCGAGCGAGGGGAAAAGCACGCGCTCCGCGGAGGTCAAGGCCGCCTCTCCGGAGTCGCCCATGACCACCAATTCCGCGGTCGGGTTTCTCGCGCGCAGGTAGAGCAGGCCGAGGGACGCGAGACCTTCAAAGAACTCCGGTGCGTCGTGCCGGAGGCGGATCGGAAGCTGGAGGAAAGAAGGGGCATTCATCGCCGGAAGACGGAAGTCGCGGCGGAGAGCGGGCCCTACCAAGACAACCCGCTCTCCGGCCGCGCGGCAACCGCCCGCATGCATACGAGCTGCCGCCGGCGCGTGCTGGTGATTGCTTGCGGAAATTTGGCGGGAAACCGTCGGGCGGCCGGGGAACTCTCCGCCGAACGCGGCCTTGGCAGGGACCGGGTGCCGTGTTTCCCTGCGCCGCCGCCGCCGCTTCCATCCCGTGTCCCATCCTTCATCCATCCGCCGCACCCTCGCCATCATCTCCCACCCGGATGCGGGCAAAACCACGCTGACGGAGAAGTTCCTCCTCTACGGGGGCGCGATCGACCTCGCCGGCAGCGTGACTTCACGCCGCGACCGGCGCAGCACCGCCTCCGACTGGATGGAGCTGGAAAAGCAGCGCGGCATCTCGATTTCCTCCACGGTTCTCCAGTTCGACTACGCGGGCTTCCGCATCAACCTGCTGGATACCCCGGGGCACGAGGATTTCTCGGAAGACACCTACCGGGTGCTCACCGCCGTGGACGCCGTCATCATGGTGGTGGACGCGGGCAAGGGGGTCGAGGCGCGGACGCGCAAGCTCTTCGAAATCTGCCGCCTCCGCGGGATCCCGATCTTCACCTTCATCAACAAGCTCGACCGCCCCACGCGCCCGCCGGTGGAGCTGATCGACGAAATCGAGAGCGTGCTGGGGATCGCGTCCCACCCGATGAATTGGCCTCTCGGCGACGGCCCCCGTTTCCGCGGCCTCATCCAGCGGCGGGACGGTCGGATGCACCTGTTCGAGCGGACGAAAGCCGGTGCTTACCGTGCGCCTGTTTCCGTGCTCGGCCTTACCGATCCGGCGGTGCGCGAGCACGTGGATAGCGATCTGGTGGACAAGGCGGTGGAAGAAATGGAGCTGCTGGACATCGCCGGCGCGGCCTACGATCCGCAGCGCGTGCTCGCAGGCGAGCTCACGCCCGTATTTTTCGGCAGCGCCGCGAACAACTTCGGCATCCAGCTCCTGCTCGACGGCTTCCTTTCCCTGGCTCCGGAACCGGCCGGTCGCAAATCGGGCGACACCATGATCGAGCCGGAGGACAAGCGCTTCAGCGGTTTCGTCTTCAAGATCCAGGCAAACATGAACCCGAAACACCGGGACCGCATGGCCTTCATCCGGATCGTTTCCGGGAAATTCGAGCGGGACATGTCGGTATGGCACGGCTCCGGAGCCAAGCAGATCCGCCTCTCCAATTCGCAGCGCCTCTTCGCCCAGGAGCGCGAGATCGTGGACGAGGCCTGGGCGGGCGACGTGGTCGGCCTGGTGGGCAACCAGCCTTTTGAAATTGGCGACACCCTGACCACCGATCCGTCGATCAAGTTCGACGAGATCCCGATCTTCCCGCCCGAGTGCTTCGCGACCATCCGCGGCCGCAGCACGGCGACCGCGAAACGCTACCGTGCGGGGCTCGACCAGCTCGTGCGGGAGGGCGTGACGCAGCTTTTCGAGACGGCTTCCGGCACGACCTCCCTGCTGGGCGCGGTCGGGCCCCTCCAGTTCGAGGTGCTCAAATACCGCCTGGAGTCCGAATATGGCGCGGAAGTCGTCCTGGAGCACAGCCCCTGGACGGTGATCCGCTGGCTGATGGCGGATGGCGAGCCCGTCACGGGTGCCAATGCACCCACCGATGATCTTCCCGGCGGCTGCGCGCTGGCAAAGGACGCCGCCGGACACTGGGTCGTGCTCGCCGAGGCCGAATGGGCCCTGCGCAGCTTCAAGAGATACCACGAGACTTGGGAGCTGGCGGAGCGGCTGGTGAAGTAGCCGCGGCGCTGCCATCAGGGATCCGCTGGCAATGACTCCTCCGGGGTTGCCCGTTCCCGGAAACGCCGCATACCCTCCGCGCGTGTCCGGCAAGAACATCGTCTATTTCGATCTCGAAACCCAGCGCAGCTTCGGCGACGTGGGGGGCTCCGCCCACAAGGGCAAGATGGGGATCTCCGTCGCCGTCACCTACAGCACCGCCCGCGGAGGCTACCGGATCTACGGGGAGAGCGAGGTCGATCAATTGGTGGACGAACTGGTGCGCGCCGACCTCGTCGTGGGGTGGAATCACGTGGAATTCGATTACCCCGTGCTCCAAGGCTACACCATCTACGATCTGCCGGCCCAGACCGTGAATCTGGACATGATGCTGGATCTCCAGGAGCGGCTCGGCTTCCGAATGAAACTCGAGTCCGCCGCCGCCGCCTGCCTCGGCACCGGCAAATCCGCGGACGGTCTCGATGCCCTGCGCTGGTGGCAGGAACATAAGAAAACCGGGGACATCGCCCCGCTGATGAAGATCGCCGAATACTGCGCCTTCGACGTGAAGGTCACGAAATGCGTGCACGAATACGCGCTCGCGAACGGCCACCTGAAATTCCACGACCGCGGCGGCCAGATGCAGGAAGTGGCCGTGGGCTGGCTGTAATCAGCCCACCACGCCGATCATCCCGAGGACGCCCCAGACGGCATACCCGAAGAAGGCGATCAGGAGGATCAAGAAGACGTAAACGCTGACGTCGATCTGCTTGCGGGTCATGGCGCGGGGCTTGTAAAGCGGACTCCCGGCGGTGCCAAGGCGAAATCCGGCACTTTCCTTTCCCGCTGAAACGAGAAGGGTCCCGGCCACCCAAGTTGGCCGGGACCCCTGTTTCCGTCAGACCCGTATCAAGGGGTAATCTGCACCCGCATGAAGCCCTTCGCCGGCAGCCCGTCGGAGCCGCTCAAGCTGAAGGTGCGGTATTCATAATTCGCTGGCAGCCCCGGATCAACCGGCGGCGGGACCATCGCTACCGGCGTCACCGTGGTATTGAAGTCCACCAGATCGGTGCTGCCTTGAACCGTGTAGGTCGTCCCTTCGCCGGCATGCGTGGCCGTCGATGAGGCACCCGTGCTGAAGGCCGGCGTGCCCGTGTGGACCGCGATGGTCAGCAGCAGTTCGCGGGTCGTTCCGCCGTCGCTGCTATCCGCAGCGAACGCGAAGACCTTCGGCCTGCTGGTTGGATCGTTCGGCACGCCGCCCAGGGCGTGTTCGAAGCGGTTCGAACCGCCATCGGCATCGGGATCGGCATCCGCGCCGATGATGGCCGGATCGGTCTCACCCGGGAAGTAAGTCGCGATCCAGTCTTCATAACCGGACTGCGGGCGCACGATGGCGATTTGTCCGAGGGCTTGGTAGTTATAATCGATCGAGTAGCCCGGCGGCAGGGTTGGCACGCTGGCGAATTGCGTACCCGTCAGCGAGCCGTAGCGGGCGATGATGTATACCGGCTGGGTCGGGGTGCCCGTGAGCTCCAGGGTGGCGTTGGTGATGTCCAGGTTGCCCGTCGTCTCCAGCTCGCCGTTCGGAACACCGGCGTTGTCGTCGATGTTGATGGAGAGCTTCGCCGTGGCCGCGAAGGTCGCGGAAGCCACGGAGAGCGTGCCGGTGGCATCGCCGGGGACCAGGGAGGCCCCGGCCGCGACAGACACGGCACTGCTGAGGATTCCCGTGCCGCCCAGACCGCCCGCGTTCACCTGCGTGGCCCCGGTGTAGGAGCTCACGCCGTTGAGTCGGAGGATGCCCGCGCCGTTTTTCACCAGACCCCCGCCGCCGCCGCCGTCGAGCAGGTTCGGGAAGATCCGGATGTTCTTGCCGTCGGTATCGATGATGGCACCGCCGTCTTCGACGTTGACCGTCTCCAGGTTGAACATGAAGTCCTCGTTGGCGTTCGACCGCGCGCGCAGGATGCCGCCGTCGAAGTTGAAGGTGCCGTTGCCGGCCCCGTTGTTGCCGTCGAAGATCTGCTTCGCCGTCAGGGTGCCGCCATCCAGGTTGAAGGTGGCGGTGGCTGCCGCGGTGTTGGTGATCACCAGGTTTCCGGCCACGTTCAAGTTCGCCGTCCCGGAAAGGGTCGCCGTGGCGTTACCGTCTTCCGCGATGAAGAAGGCAGCACCCGCGTCCATCTGCTGGAACAGGCCGCCGGAGATGTTGATGATCCCCGTGGAGCCTTCGAAGCGCGCGCCGCTGATCCACTCGGCGGCGGTGATGGTCCCGCCCGTCTGGTTCAGGGTGCCGGTTGTCAGGGCTCCCTTGCCGATGAAGATCCGGCCGTTGCTGGTGACGGTGGCGGAGTCGTTGACGTTCAGCGTGCCATTGGAAGTCCCCACGTCGGCGATGTTGAAGTCGCCGTTGCTGACGACGCTGCCGTTCTCGTTCACGGTGAGCGTGCCGGTGCCGTCGTTGCCGATCGAGAACCAGCCCCCCGTCTTCGTGAGGCTACCGCTGTCGTTGATGGTCATGTTGACCGTCGAGGTCGGGCTCAGGGCCATCTGGAACGAACCGTTCGCCGCAATGGAAGAAGTTCCGTTGAGCGTGATGTTCGTGGTGGTGGAGCCGTCTTCCCCGAGCACGCTGTTACCCCCGATCGTCCAGTTGGTATCGGTAAGCGTCAGGTTCTGGGTGCCATTGCTGGCCTCCCCGCCGAAGCCGGTGCTCAGGTTGGAAGTTTGGATCGTGGATCCCGTTGCGGTCAGGTTGCTGATCGCGCCCGTGGTTCCGTTATCCCGGCCGATGGCCATCCAACCCGTCGCCGTCAGCGTCGTGTTGTTCAGGGTCAGCGTTGCGGGGACATCCAGTTCGGATCCCACCCACACGTCGCCGGTCACCTGGTTGGTCTGGGTGCCGCCACCGCTCAAGACGAGATTCCCGCCGTCGATTTGCAGCGCTCCGCTCCCGCCCTTGGCCAGCACGTTCGCGCCGGGGTTGGTCAGGGTCAG